>ERZ836829.322-NODE-322-length-64381-cov-10.263128_pt1 | contig 64381 bp, 59 predicted proteins | sample MGYA00519574_ERZ836829 | MGnify/ENA primary metagenome ERZ836829 (study PRJEB31850, sample SAMEA3708808) | human gut metagenome | biome: human gut; feature: human-associated habitat; material: faeces | place: China | collected 2014 ...
TCAGGGTTTTACATACTGTTCAGTTTTCAAGGAACTTTGTTTCGTTGTCGCTTTCGTTCTCAGCGGCAACTCGTTTATTCTATCATACCGTTTCCGGTTTGTCAAGAACTTTTTAAAACTTTTTTTCGAGCGATTAAGAAGTTTTCTTAATGACTCTTAATTAGTTTTGCCCTGTCGCTCAAGGCGAGTATTATAATAACAAATCCCCACGGAAAAGTCAACACTTTTTTCCAGTTTTTTTGAAATTTTTTCTTTTGTTTGTGCAATTACAACATATTGCGGTTCATAATTGTTTTGCATACAATATATGTAATTCGGTATCCAAGCCATCATTTGAGCAATTTCCAATTGCTCTTTTACACTATAAAAACAGGGATTGCAACTCAACGTTTTCTCCTGCTGCAATCCCTATTATCAAACTATCTTGTCCTTTTTATATATGAATACCATATAAGCCCGCATACTTCTCTTTCATGTAGTCAAGGAATGGCACTGCGTCCAATGTTTTTCCTGTCAATCGCTTCAACATTTCTCCCGATGTATAACAGCACCCATACTGCCAGATATGTTCCTTCATCCACTTGTTCAGCCTGTCAAACTCTCCGTGGCGTATCTGCTCATACAAATCCGGAATCTCTGATAACAATGCCTTTCGAATCAGACCATCATAAATATTTCCCAAAGCATAACTTTGGAAATATCCAATATAGTCTCCAGCCCAATGCATATCCTGTAAAATTCCTTCAGTATCGTTTTCAGGACAAACTCCCAGATATTTTTTATATTTATCATTCCATGCAATGTTCAGATCTTCCGTTCCTATTTTTCCGCTGAAATAATCGCGTTCCAGCTCATATCGCAAAATAACATGAAGGCTATATGTAACTTCATCTGCTCCAATTCTGCGCAGACTTGGATGGACTGCATTCATGGCTCGATAAAATTCATCCATTTTTATATCTTTGAAGAATGGGAATGCTTTCTGAAATTGTGGATAATAAAACTCCCAGTATTCCCTGCTTCTTCCCACGATATTTTCATAGAATCTGGCATTTGCTTCGTGAAAGCTGCCTTCTATTCCTCCCCACATGTTTGCTGCATTGACCTGGTCGTTTCCGCCGCTGGAAAACATTGCATGTCCCGCTTCATGAAGACAGGTGAAGATCAGATGTGGACTTCCGCTTCTCTGTGTTGATACGCGGGCATCCTGCGGTCCAAGAAATGACGTAAATCCGTGAATAACCTTGTCATTAAATCCACCCTTTCGCTGATCATATCCGGCTTCCGCTGCTAATCGTCTTCCAAATGCAGACATTTCATCCGGATCCTCTTCTCTGAGAAATATTTCTTCATTTACTCCAAGGTCTGCTTTTGTAATCTTGTCAAGAATTTCTCCGATTCCCCGTTTTAATACATCGAATTCTCTGCTTACGTCTGCACTTTTCAAACCTTCATCCACAGCTCCGATCATCGTGTCAAACGCAGGGGCATCCGGATCTATCGCCAGGGCAATCTTCTTTTTCAGATCAAATACCTGTTTCAGCCACGGTTCAAACACATGATAATCTTTCCGCTCCCGTGCATGTTTCCATGCCGACATCACATCCGCACGCAGAAGATTATACTGTTTCATCGTTTCTTCCGGCACACGGACAGCATTCCGGTACCTGCTTTTAAATGTCCGGATCAGTCCATGTTCTATTGGGTCCTCTATTTGTCCTTCATCTACATTTGCAAAATATTCAAAGGCCTTTTTCGCATCTTCTGTTTGAAACAGCCCCGCCTTCTGTGTCCCAACAAAAGCGCTCATCTGCTGGCGATACGCGCCTCCAAGCTCCGGAAGACCGGACCATTGATCCAGTTCAAACAGGGATTCTATACTCTTATAATAGCGAAAACGGTCATTTACCGTCCGGATTATATCCATATATTCCTGATATCGCATATTTACTCTCCCCTTTCCTCTTTTTTCTCTGTTTTCAGATAATCCATTACCGCGACCGCTGCTGACACGGCAATCACAATCAACATATAATATGCACTTGCCACTTTTGTACAGTAGCAGAAGAACAGGCAGACTGCCAGTGGAATCAGATAGTGAAAGATTTCTTTTTTCCCTTTTATCACAGTCTGAGCCACAAGTCCTCCAAATAGCGCCGGAACTACATAGTCAAATGCAGGTTGGAGAACAGGTGCCTGGATAATCGGGGTAAGCGGTCCTGATACAACGACCCCGAGTGCAACAATCACTATAGATGTGATCACAGAAGCGCCGCAAGCAATAATTGCCAGCGTATGACACTCATCCGTATTCGGTTTGATTCCCAGTGCATTGATTGTGCCAATCGTAGCAGGCATTCTAAGATTGGTGACATTGCCGGTGATGTAAGAAAGGTATAATGCTCCTGGTCCCATAACCGACATATAGCCGATCGTTTCCGATGGAAGATATGGTGCCATAAATAAAACAACTGCAACAAATCCAGGCCATAGTTCTCCAAAGTCCGGCCAAATTCCGTAAATAAGACTGGCTGCTACCGGAAGCCCTATCATTGCCGCAAGAAGAAGGAGGCTTGTCGAAATTCCGAACTTATGGATCCATTTTTGATAATTGCTTTTCATTTTTCCTGCCCCCTAAAAAATAACACAGGCTGCCGCCATTGCCGCAAGCATGCTGATCGTCATAATATAATCTGTGAGCCATTTTGCCTTTTCTACTTTGTTCGAGACGAGCATAAGAAGTGCTCCTACAGCAAAGCTGATGCAGAATACAACGCCTTTCGTCGACATGGCGCTAAAACCATATGACACTGATACATAGGCCATAACACCTACCAGGCATCCGCTTCCTACCGCCAGAACAAGTTTAATATTGATCTTTTCTGCTTTTTCATAAAGCATCGAAATCGGTTTAATGGCAAATGCCGACCATAAAATACATACGCTTCCTCCAATCGTCATTACCCACAAGGCCGCAATCCATCCATTCGCGCTGTACCCGTTGATCTGGAATGTCTCTCCCAGGCACGATAACGCAGTTGTTGCTGCATATGTTTCATAATAAGCAGAGCCGATAACCGAAAGACGCAGCCACGGAAGCGGGATTCCCAGGAGTGGTGTGAGCGAAAACAACACCAGTAAAACCGGAAGTGTTGGCATGATACTGATTGTGATCCCTGTCTTTAAACCCTTTTTTAGCTGCGATTGTTTCAGACCGATCTCCATGCCGTGTTTCCATGCTTTGCTCATGAAGAGCATACATTGAGCTATTACCGCAAAGAGCAACAGTCCGACCCATATAAACAGCCATTTATCATTACATATCTCTGTATATTTCATTTCAAAATCTATTGCGTAACTTGCAACATTCCTTTCCTACATAAATACATATGCCCCTGGTCCAATTGGAAGATTTAATGTTACCCAAATCACCAACTGAACGATCCATCCCAGCAAGAATGCAACTGAATACGGGAGCATCATGGAAATCAAAGATCCCATTCCAAAGTTTTTATCATATTTCTTAGCCATTGCGATCGCAATCGGAATATATGGATAGATCGGAGTGATCGCATTCGTTGTGGAATCTCCGATTCTGTATACAACCTGGGCAAATTCCGGGCTATATCCAAGCATCATCATCATTGGCACAAGAATCGGCGCAAAGATATACCATTTTGCTGTACCACTTGTCATAAACAGGTTAACCACACAGCACAGGAGAATAAAGAAGAGCATTAACGGGATCCCTGTGAATCCTGCCGCCTGCAATGCACCCGCACTCTTGACCGCAATGATCATTCCCAGATTCGTGTAATTGAACATGTTGATAAACTGTGCGATTACAAATACCAGCACAATATATCCTGTGGTTCCCTCCAGTGACTTCGCCATAATCGTTGGCACATCGCTGCTGCTTTTGATTGTTCCTGCTTTTAATCCGTAGACAATACCTACCAGAATAAAATAGATGATCAGGATCGCTACCAGTCCCGTAATCAAAGGTCCATTTAAAACAGAGCCGTCTTCGCCCCTGAAAAAGCCGTTTTTCGGAACTGTAAGTATGGCAAGGAGAGCAATATAGGCGATGCTGAAAATGCCAGCCGCTCTCAGCGCGCCAGCCTGAATCGGTGTGATCTCCCCCGATGCATCGGCTGCCCCAGCCTCTCCATTTGCCGGATCATATTTGCCAAGACGCGGAACAATGAAATATTTGTTTACAACAACACCAACTGCGGTAAGCATGAACACGGAAACGATCATAAAATACCAGTTGGCAGTTGCATTAACTGTAATCGACGGATCTACAAGCTGCGCCGCCAGTTCAGTAACGCCGCAAAGGAGTACGTCTGTTCCTGATACGATCAGGCAGGCTGTGAATCCTGCATTTGTTGCCGCATAACCAGCCAGAAGTCCTGCGATCGGGTGCATTCCAACAGCCTGGAATGCTGCGGCTGCCAGTGCCGGAACAACAATGATTGCTGCCTCCGAAGCAATACTTCCATTAATTCCAAGGAATAACACGGTTGCAGTTAATGCCCAGAGTGGTACTCCAAGAATCGCTTTTCTCATAGCTGCAGTCAGTAATCCGACTCCTTCAGCAAATCCAATTGCCATCTGCATGGCAAGTACCAGACCAAGTGCTGAGAAGCCCTGAAAATTTTTTAGTAAATTTTCGAGCAGCCATACAATTCCATCTCTGCTGAAAATTGCTTTTGCCAAAACAGTTTCTCCAGTTGTCGGATTGATCACCTGAACTCCTGCCAGGCTGCACACCGTACTGATTCCAGCAAGAATCAGGCAGAGCCACAGGAACATAATATACGGATGTGGCAGCTTATTGCCGACCGTTTCGATCACATCCAGGATCTTTCCTCCTTTTTTCTTCTCCACAGTGTTGTTCATACAAACATCCTCCTCGTATTTTTAAAAATGACCGCAGTCATTTTTATCTATCATACCCTCTCTGCATGAACTTGTCAATCATTTTATGACCATGGTCATTTACAGCAACCTGCCTTTTAATATAAATGCTCATTGTTAGTACGTCAGTGCCTTTTTGTTTGGCAGTATTCCCCGCAGAATTTCCTGTCAAATAAAAAGCTGAGTACAGAATCTCTTTCTATACTCAGCTTCTCTTGCTATTCATTATTTGGATCCGATCTCCTTGCTTTCCCTGCGGATTGCACGGCAAAACATCCGCGCAAAATTTTCACATTCTTGCTTTAGAACAAACTCATCTCCCTGTATACACCACTCGAAAAAGATTCCCCTGATACAGGTGACAAATCGATTCGTCAGCACAATACTGTTTTCCTCTGCCGAGAAAATTCCCATATTTTGTCCTTCTTCAATCAATTCATGTACAACCCGGTACAATGCACGCTTTGTATAAAGATCTCCATTTCCCTGTTCCATCAGCTGGTTACTGTATAATACCCGTATAACATCCCGTCCCATCACATTTTCCGTAAACTCACTGGAACTTTGGGTAATGACGAGAAGTCGCTCTTCAACTCCCATCTCCGGCAAGAAACCTGAAGCAACTTTGTCATAGTAATCATCATATGCTTTCAGCATGTAAATGAGAATATCCGCTTTTGTCTCAAAATAGATATAAAAGGTTCCTTTTGCCGTTCCTGCGCACTTAACAATCTCATCTACAGAAACCTTGTCATATCCTTTGGTTCGGAATAATTCGATCGCACATTCATAAATATGCCGTTTGGTTTTTTCTCCTTTTTTCATGGCATTCCTCCGTTTAGTCTACTCCCGTTACAAAACAGACTTTACCAGTCCGACTACAAGGTAAGAAAGCATATTGTGATCGTACAGCCATGTCAGCCAGACACTTCCATTGATCTGATCGATCATGCTCTTTCCGATCTCGCTTCCTGAAAACAGAGTAAGGACCAGAGAGCCCACCCATATAAAGATCAGTGCCTCCGCGAGTCCCAGGACCGCACCGGCAATCTTGTTAAGCCCATACAGGATCGGCAGCCTGGAGATCAGATTCAGCCAGACTATGATGATATGAAGGAATGCATAGAATACTATAAACAGCACCGTAAATATGATCACACGGATCACGCGGTCCGCAAGGTATTTTCCCACATAGTCCTCAAAGACCTGGACTCCCATCTCCTGGTATACTTCCCCGTTGTTATTCTCAATCAGGAGTTTTTTGACCTGATCCGGGATCTCCAGGCTCTCTATAACCGCGCGTTCCCCGGCTTTTCCCGCAAGACCGGCTGTCTGGGCCATCTCCTCCATCTTCTCGTTGAGTCCGCTGGCCTTTAAAGCGCTCTCTTTCATTGTCTCATACAGTGCGGTATTATTCTCCAGCCACGCGGTCGTCTGCGGGATCGCGACGCGTACCGCAAACAGCGTGATGAAAAGGGACAGCACAGAAACTGCTATTTTTATAAAACCTCTGTAGTGGCCGTAGAGCATCATCCCCACAAGGTATACCGCTACAGCCACCTCCAGCCAGCGGCTGGATAGAATCTCCATTATTTCCATTATTACTCCTGTCACATACGGATAGGATTCTTCCCCAAAAGAGGCACAGCCATCTGGATAATCCAGACATCCGGCTGCGTTTATTACCGGAAAGTCCTCCTATACCCGTTATCCTGTTATATCTGAATCCCCGTAAAATGGCAGATCGCCTTGGCAATACCTGCCTCATTGTTGGTCTTCGTGATATAATCTGCTGCCGCCTTCACAGACTCCTCCCCGTTTTCCATGGCAACACCGATTCCGGCCATGCGGATCATGGAAAGATCGTTCTCCCCGTCTCCAAAGCCCATGGTGGCCTCTCTGGGGATCTCAAGGCGTGCGGCAAGGCGGATCAGCGCGCCGCCTTTATCGGCTCCTGCAGCGTTGATCTCGAGGTTATTCGGGATCGATGAGGACACAAGGATTCCCGGGATCTTTGAGAGTTCCTCTCTCATCCGCCTTCTGGCATCCATGTCACGGAAAAACATATTGATCTTCTCCGCGTCCTGTCCCCGCTCTTTTAAGTAGGCGATATTATCCGGCACCGTATCTCTGGTTCTACGCACCAGTTCCGCCAGTCCCTCCGATGAGACATACTTATATACATCATTGTAGAACTCCGGCATAGTATAGCCAATTCCGCCCACATATACGTCATACATGATCTCATCCGGGCTTGTCCGGGCCATCATCATGATCTTTTCCGCCAGAGCCACTGGGATCCGGCAGGAGTCGATGATCTCGTTTTTTGTAAGATCTACCACCTGTGCCCCGTTCGTGAGGATCGCATAGTGTACGCCCGGCAGATTCCGAAGCTCATCCGGAAGTCCGCGCATCGTGCGGCCTGTCGCCGGGACGATCTCGATTCCCTGGGCCGCACATGCACGAAAAGCGCGAAGATTCTCCTCTGGAATCTTTTTTTCATCGTCAAGCAGCGTTCCATCCATATCCGCCGCAATCAGTCTGATTTCCATATCTTTCTCCTAATATATTCCCAATTATCTGCGGGTGATCTTTGCATGCAAACATTAGTTCGAATGCATGATGAAAAATTTGCGCACCCGCCTCGCCGCAAAAAGCGAGCTTATGGTGCGCATATATTCAGTTCCTATAAGCATGTCACGGAATGCCTGTGCGCCGTCTGAGCTTGCCCAGAACAGTACACAGGGATCCCATCACACTCTTTATCAGTCAAAGAAATCCTTTTCGTGAAGGATCAGAAGACCTTCTTTTGTATAGGTCGGGGAGAAGAGTCCCGCGATCTTCTTTCCGAGAGACTTTTTCTCCGCCTTGTCAGCGGCTTCCTCGATCAGGTCTACGGCTGCTGCCTTTGTCAGGCGGACTTCATCCTCCTCCATCATCTCGATGCGCTCATACAAGGCGAGAAGGCTCTTTCCGGTGATGCTGCAGTCGATCTCCGCGGCATACTTGCACGCGTACTGGGCGAACTCATCCGGGTCCATCTCTTCCTTATCGTCGTAATCCTCCGGAACGACTTCCTCTGCTGCGGACGCAGTCTCCTCCGGGAGTTCTGGCTCTTCTTCAGCCACTGGCGCTTTTTTCTGAGGTTTCTCCTGCTTTGCAAAGAGTTTTGCCTTCTTCGGCGGAATGTATTCCTCTGGCTCCGGTTCTTCCTCATCCTCTTCGTCTGTTTCCGGCTCGGATGATTCTTCCAGGATATCAGTTTCCTCTTCCGCGTACTCCGGCTCTTCCTGCGGTGCTTCAGCTTCTTCCTGCTCTGGCTTTTCTTCTGTCTCCTGCTCCGCGTTTACCACGTCACGGGCGATCTGTTCCTGCTTTTCTGTGGAGCGCTTCAGCGCAGCTTCCATCTCGGTATCTGCCTCTTTCTGCGCAGACGCGTTCTCATCGCTTCCGATATACTGGAACTTGCTTGCAAGGGATGTATTGTGGGCATGGAGTGCCTCAAGGTTCTCCGGTGTATCGATCAGGACAACGATCATTCCTGAGTGGTCTTTCTCCATCAGGTCATCCAGTTCGTTCTGGACAGCATCGGTGAGTCCTGCCGCATGCTGGATGATCAGGTCTTTTCCTGCCAGCATATCGGCTACCGCGCTGATTCCGCGTTTATTTAACTTTTCACTGCTGATCTTTGCAACCGGATTCTTGATGCCGAGTTCACGGTGGATCTCCTTTAAGGAGCTGACAGCCATGGAAAGTCCTTCCTCGTCCGTCTCCGCCTCGATCATCAGGTTGTTGGTATCCAGCATGTCATCCAGGGATTCCAGCTCCAGCTCTCCATCGTCGTCATCCTCTTCCGGAGCCGGGATGTTGCGGACCTGGTTTCTGCGGGCACGTTCACGGTCGATCTCCGCCTGCTTCTTCGCACGGCGTTCCTCTTCCTCGCGTCTTGCCGCTTCCCGCTCTTCCTCAGCACGGCGGAGAGCTTCCTCTTCCATCTCTTCCCGCTCTTTTGCGGCGCGGATCGCCAGCTTCTGGCGCTCGATCTCACGCTCTTCCTCGGTCGGGATCGTGTTTTCTTCCTCCTGTACTTCCGGTGCAGCCGCCTGTCCGCCTCTGCGGACCTGGCTTAAGTCAGCGATGGTTCTTGTGGCACCCATGTCATCGTCTTCCTCGACAACAGCAGTCCGTCCCTCTTCCTCAGAGAGTCTGGACATCTCGTCTGCCAGCTTTTTCGCCTGGGCATCCTCATGAATCTGCATGGCAACCTGCTTGGAGGCCTCAGAATCCGGGGTTCCCTCATCATAATCATCCAGCTCCGGGGCATTTCCGCTGTACTCTTCCTCAACAGCGCGCAGCTTTGCCTCGTATTTGTCCCTGTTTTCCACAAGGTCCATCTGATATTTGTTCAGCGGCGCGTACTGGAGCTTCAGATCCATTGCCTTATCCACATATTTGCCGAGACCAAATAAGAGCATGATGCGGTCACATGTGGCTACACACTTGTCCTCGATCCCAGCTTTGTGGTAGAGGTCAGCCAGTTCGTAGAGCCATTTTTCATCCACCTCGGATGCTGTATACACTTCCAACGCGCGGATCAGCTGATCCACCGGCGCTTTCTTCGCTTTTAAGATCTTGTAGCGGAGCAGATACTGGCGCGGATCATCCTGCGCGAGATCACAAAATTCTCTGTAGTATGCCTCCGCTTCGGCGGTACTTCCGTCCTTTAAGGCGAGATCCGCCAACTTATAGAGCAGGCGTTTTCCTACCGGCGCGCGCTCGAATGCCAGGAGCAGAATATCCTTCGCCTCCTGGTACTCTTCATTTTTCTCATAGATCTGAGCGATCATGGACAGCAGGCTTGCGTTGCGGACACGGTGCCAGTCAATGGTATCCGCGATCTTCATCGCAGTTCCGTAGTCTCCGCGGCTGACCATCTTTTTGATCTGCTCGACTTTAATATTAAACTCGTATTTATCCATTTCTTTCGCATCTCCTGAAACCGCCCAGCTGTCCAGCTGCCGGTTTTATAACTCCACCCGGCCTTCTAACGCCCGAAGAAGTGTGACTTCGTCAATATATTCCAGATCACCGCCGACCGGAACGCCGCTGGCGATCCTCGTCACCTTGATCCCTGTCGGTTTGATCAGTTTACTTATGTACATTGCGGTCGTCTCGCCCTCAAGACTTGAGTTTGTGGCGATAATGACTTCCTTTACTTCCTCTGTCTGAAGACGCATCATCAACTCTTTTAATTTGATATCTCCCGGGCCGATTCCAAGCATCGGGGAGATCGCGCCGTGAAGCACATGGTACACCCCGTCGAATTTGCCCGTTTTCTCGTACGCCGCCAGATCGCGCGGGTTCTCCACGACCATGATCACGCTGTGGTCCCTGGTCTGACTCCGGCAGATCGGGCAGAGTTCCTGATCCGTCAAGGTAAAGCACTCCTTACAGTAATGAACATTGTGCTTCGCGTCGCGGATCGAGCTGGAGAGACGCTCTACCTGTTCCTCCGGCATGTTGATGATATGGAATGCCAGACGCTGGGCTGTCTTATTTCCGATCCCCGGAAGTTTCGACAGCTCCTCGATCAATTTTGATATCTGACTGCTGTAGTAATCCATAATTAGAAGGAAAGTCCTCCCAGGTTTCCGAGACCGCCTGTGAGTTCGGACATCACTGCGCTGGACTCAGCTTCCATCTGGTGGAAGGCCTCGTTTGTAGCCGCAACGATAAGGTCCTCAAGCATCTCAACGTCATCCGGATCTACTGCCTCCGGAGAGATCTTTACAGCGACAACTTCTTTTTTACCGGATACGGTAACGGATACAGCTCCGCCGCCTGCTGTTGCTGTGTACTGCTTCTCCTCAAGCTCTTTTGTCTTCTCTTCCATCTGGCGCTGCATTCTCTGCGCCTGTTTCATAAGATTTGTCATATTGCCCGGCATACCGCCCGGGAAACCGCCACGTCTTGCCATGGTGTAATTCCTCCTGAATATTCATTATTTTCTATGTGGCTGTCTTACAGCCATTTTTCGCTCCCGTCAGGCGGGAGTAACGGGTCCTGTTTTCAGCTTTCGACCCGGATATTTTATTATTAATCGCAGCATGTTGCTGCGGCTAATCTTCGATCGTGATATCCATATGGATATTTTCCCTCAGCTCATCATCGCTGATGTAGCGCGTATCCATCCGTTCCCCGCTCTCCCGGACACGGGATTTAAAGTACAGGGATTTTCCGTATTTCTGTTCCACATACCGTTCCAGGTCCCCGAGAACACTCGGGCGGCTTCCGATGGCAAAGTTCATCGGATCATTGAATACGATGCAGAGACAGCTGTTGCCCGCCGGTTCCACGACCGTCTCCCGGAAACTGGGGCGGATGGACATGCCCATGTCGCGGACGATCTTTCCCCACTCGTTGCGGATCATGTTGAGATCTTCCAGCTGAGCTTTCGGCAGGGATACGGTCCTCGGCTCATAATTCTGACCTGCACCTTGCAGGTTCTGCATATCTGCCGGATTCTGTGCAGGCTGCCCTGAGGGGGCCATGCCGTTTCCCGGCGCACCAGCGCCGCTGTAGACCGGCTGTGCATATGCCTGCGGCGGGATCTGCTGCCCGGCATTTATCATGGGATCGCCACCCTTTCCGGCAGTCTGTGCCGGAACATAGCCGCCCGCGGACATTTCCTCCACCATGCGCTCCAGCTTCTCCAGCCGTTCCAGAACAGAATCCATGCTCTGTTCCATCTCCGGCTTTGTGAGCTTGATGAACGCGAGCTCGATCAGCACACGTTTCTGGTTCGCGAAGCGGATCTGGTTCGACAGTTCCGAGAACACGCGGATATACCGCATCAATGTATTCTCATCTACAAGTGCCGCGTCTTCCCGCAGCTGTGTCAGATTATCCTCTGACATATCTAAAAGGTCTTCCGCGTCATCTGCTGTCCTTAAAAGCAACAGATTGCGGAGAAACCAGATAAAATCTACTATAAACTGGGAAAGTTCCCGGCCCTGGACTACCATTTCCTCGAGTTTCAGGATGCAGTCCTTTGTCCGGTTCTCCCGGATCGCATGGAACAGGTCCCGGAATACGCTGTTGTCCACAGCACCGAGAACGTCCAGCACATGCTCATAGGTCAGTGTCTCGCCGAAATGGAACGCCGCGCACTGGTCCAGAAGACTTAAGGCGTCTCGCATGGAACCGTCTCCGGCTTTTGCCACGTAGCGGAGTGCTTTGTCCTCCACCGGCATGTTTTCTGCTTCTGTCAATTCCTTCAGCCGGGCCGTGATCGTGTCCAGCGTAATGCGCCGGAAATCATATCTCTGGCATCTGGAAAGCACCGTGATCGGGATCTTATGAACCTCCGTGGTCGCAAGGATAAAGATCACGTAGGACGGCGGCTCCTCAAGTGTCTTTAATAAGGCGTTGAACGCGCCTGTGGACAGCATGTGGACCTCGTCGATGATGTATACACGATATTTTCCTTCCGTCGGCGGGTACTGGACCTGTTCCCGGATCTCACGGATATTCTCGACGCCGTTGTTGGACGCAGCATCGATCTCCACCACGTTTAAGGATGTTCCGGCTAAGATCTGCTTGCAGCTTGGACATTCCCCACAGGGGCTTCCGTCCACCGGGTGTTCGCAGTTTACCGCCCGGGCCAGGATCTTTGCCACCGTCGTTTTACCTGTTCCGCGGGTCCCGCAGAAAAGATAGGCGTGGCCGATCCTGCCGGAATCAATCTGATTCTGTAAGGTTTTAACGATATGGTCCTGGCCTTTTACATCCGCGAATACCTGCGGGCGCCATTTCCTGTATAACGCTTGATATGACATTCTCTATCAGTCTCCGAAACTGATTCCGATAAGCTTCGCTTCTTTTACAATATCGGACTGCGGATCCACATATTTCAGTTTTCCGGCAGATTCTGCCAGCGGAATATCCGTGATCACATTGTTCTTTACAACGACAAGCTTGCCGAATTCATTATTTTTGATCATATCGGCCGCATGCGCGCCGATTCTTGTGGAGAGCACACGGTCATACGGAACCGGAGTGCCACCGCGCTGCATATGACCCGGAACCGTCACTCGGATCTCCTGGCCTGTCATCTCCTGGATCTTCGCGCCAATCTCATACGCAACGGATTGGTATTTTGTGGCGCGTTCTTCCAGATATTTCTTATATTCTTTCTTTGAAAGAGCTGCCTGCTCTTTTGAGATTGCGCCCTCTGCCACCGCGAGGATCGAGAAGCGGCTTCCATTCTTTGTGCGCTCTTTGATCTTCTTTACGACCTTGTTCAGATCATACGGAATCTCCGGGATCAGGATGATATCCGCTCCGCCGGCAATTCCTGCGTGAAGTGTGAGCCAGCCGACTTTATGTCCCATGACTTCCACGATGAAGACGCGTCCATGGGAGGAGGCGGTGGTATGGATGCAGTCAATGGCGTTTGTGGCGATATCCACGGCGCTCTGGAATCCGAAAGTCATGTCCGTTCCCCAGAGGTCATTATCAATGGTCTTCGGGAGACCGATCACATTGAGTCCTTCCTGGCTTAAGAGGTTCGCCGTTTTCTGGCTTCCATTTCCGCCCAGGACCACAAGTGCATCCAGCTTCAATTTATAGTAGGTGTGCTTCATGAGCTCCACCTTGTCGAGTCCGTTCTCGTCCGGCACACGCATCAGCTTAAACGGCTGTCTGGAGGTACCGAGCATCGTTCCGCCTTTTGTGAGGACGCCTGAAAAATCTGACTGTTTCATCATCATGTAGTTTGCGTACATCAGACCTTTATAGCCGTCTTCAAATCCGATAATTTCCACTTCATCTTTGTAAATCTGGTACAGACCTTTCGCGACTCCGCGCATCGTCGCGTTTAACGCCTGGCAGTCGCCGCCGCTCGTAAGGAATCCAACTCTCTTCATCGTCTTGTCCTTTCTCCGATTTCTTTCAGTCGAAATATGAATGCATGTATCCAAGATAAGATTATAATACAAAGAAAAGAGAGGGGCAAGGAAAATCTGCTGCCTCCACAGTATTGTACGGAATTTTCAGTTCAGAAAATCCCTACGCGGGGAGCAGTAATGCCTTGTCACATCTCTTTTCTTACTATTATGCCACATTTTATATAAAATAGTCCGGACTGTGAATCCCGGAGGACAACTGTGGACGCATCAAAGATAACGTTTCAGCTGCTGTTTCGCATTATTCCGCCCTTTTCAAGTGGATCGGATTCGGGATCTCCGCGTGATTGTTCGCTGAGATCGAGTCACGCATCATTCCGTCGAGCTGGCGGAACTCAGTGCTGGGATCCATATAACGGACCCAGAGTCCGTAGCCGAACTCATTTTTCTTCTCCGAGTAGCTGATCGGCACACCGGCATAGTAGTCTTTATACAGATCCGTATAAAAATCGACCATGACTTCCCTTAATTCTTTCGGAACATCTTCCAGCTTCCGGGCTATCTGGTTTTTGAGGACTGTCTGCAGATAATTTTCTGTGTAGGCCGAGAACTCGAGAAGATTCTCATCAGTCTCCCCATTTGCGGCCGCCCAGCTGGAAACATCCACGGTCTTCGCCAGATAGTCGATGCTGCCGTCCGTATTTAATGTCACTGTTCCATACTGGCACGGCGGCAGGATCAGGGAATTGCTGACGATCTCCCATATTCCGTATGTATCTGAACCCATTCCCGGCTCCGTCAGGTGTTTCATGACCTTCTGTGTATGAAGATGACCGCTGAAGTACACCGGTGTCAGGTAGCGCTCGAAGAGTTCCAAAACCTCGTCACAGTTTTCGATCACACATTCTTCCACGTAGACACGGCTCAAGCGCTGGAGATTATGGTGGCCCACAGGAATCACGGTGATTCCCTCGGCGTACGCCTCCTTCAGGCATTCTTTCATCCACTCGAGCGTGCCCTCTTTGATCTCGCCGTAGACCTCATTTTCCGGCTCGCAGACCGTTGTGTCCAGCATCATGAGCCAGGTGGTGTCGTTTAACTCCACCAGGTAACTCAAGGAATTCGGCGCCTCGCTCTTCGCCTCGTTATAGCCGAAGTCCGCGTAGATCTCCCGGAATTCTTCCGATGTCACACTCTCCACATCGGTTCTCTGATCCCCGAAGTATTCTCCGGCGTCTGGCTTATTGATATCGTGGTTTCCGGGAATTACATAGACCGGAACTCCCGCTTCTTCGATCTCACGGAGCTTTTCGGAAAATTCCAGGTGGTTTGCCTTTTCACCGTTTAAGCTCAGGTCTCCGCTTAAAATCAGGGCATCCGGGTTGGCCGCGAGGACTTCCGATTTAAACGCCTGCCATAACTGTGGCTGATAGCGGATCACTTTTCCATCATTGCTATTTACGAGCCTGTCAAACGCCGCGCCGTAATCCGTCATGGACGGTGACATATAGTGCGTGTCAGAGGCAATGATCAGATGAGTCTCCACCTTTTCACGGTCCACCGGGTCTCCGGGACCTTCCGTCTCCTCCTCAGTCGTTTCTTCTGTCTCGGTCTCAGATTCTGTTTCCGTCTCTGTGGGCGTTTCTGATTCTGTCTGCGTTGTTGATTCTGTCTCTTCTGTGGCACTCTCTTTCGTCTGGTCCGGGGCATGATCCCGCACTGAGGGCAGGACAAAGATCACTCCGGCCAATAAAAAAAGAAGCGCCAGCAATAACAGAAATTTCTTTCTCATTAGCTGTCACCTCTTAAACTTTCCTTTTTTGTCCGCACGTTCTGCTTTGAATACGTCTCATGAACGTTACCCTGGCAGCCAGCTCGGTCCCGGCTCCCTCGCGGCACATGGAAGGTTCTCCTTAATGCTGCTGCATTCCTGCCCTGACATGGTTCAGAGAGTCCCATTGCGCGAGACCAAAACGTCAGCGCCGCTTACCCGGGGCAGCTTCACAAGGAAGTACCCGAGGCAGAACAACACCCCTGCTGTAGCGGATTGCAGGTACAGGGCACCGCTATCTCCCCGGCTGTGCGGACCAGTTAAGTATACATGGATGACAACAATTTGTCAAGTTAGTAAAACTTGTCAACATCATGTTATAAGCATGATACCAACAAGTTTTTATCAAGTCTGAGCATTAAAAAATCCTCTCGTTGAAACTCTCATTTTTATAAAATTCCCTGATCCGTTCCTGGCTTTAAATTGTATGTATTAAATATAAAATATCTATTTTTAATCAAACAGCGTTATCTTTGTGATTGGGAATCTCTGGCCCTCCAGCGGGGCATGCCAGATTCCGTACCAGATGTCTTCCAGGTTGTCACCGTCCGCTGCCAGGAAGCCGTAGACCTCGCTGTCAAACTCCGGGATCACCACCGGGCCGTACAGCAGTGTGCTGCCATATTCGTTGTAGATATCCGATGCCATCTGATTCAGACGATCATCCGTCAGATATGCATCCTTGAAGCTGCCGTTTTCTTTATTCTCTCTAAGGATCTTGCAGACTTTTTCCGGGAGCTCCGTCACATCTCCATAGGTGTTGGAGTAGAGGTACATCGGATTCTTTTCCTTCATATACGCCTTCGGTGCCACCACGCAGCCATCCGCACTTCCGAGAACTTCTGTATACTCATCGCCCTGTGTCACGATGGGACCAGCCTCTTCCAGGGTGTAGGCCGCCACCGGCTCCATTGTCGCAGAATCATCGGAGCCATTGATGTCGAAAGCAATGTATCCGAAGGAACCGTGGAGGGAGATCCTGTCGATACTCACATAGTCGAGCTCCACTACCTGACCATAGGGCTGTTTTTTTGCGGTCTCAAGATCCAAGACTGCGGCTTTTGTTCCCTCGTCAGCGGAATTGTCAAGTTTACCGGCAAGAAAAATCGATGTCGGTCCGTCCGCACCGCCGATAATGCCTACTGATGTCGCCACCTGAGTTTTATTTTTCTTCCATATATAAAATGCCGTCGCAGCGGCTCCCGCAAGGACAAGGATGCCTGCTGCCGCCAGGATCTTCTTTTTATCGTTCATGATCTCCCCTCTTTCTGTTTTGATCGTGATGTTACCGTATCCGGCATGAATCAAAGCTGTCTGTACTATTTATAGTACCATACAGTTTTTACCTCTGCCTGTAAATTTCCTTAACTTTTTCTGTCCTTTTTCAGGCAGTATTGCTGTTCATGCCCTGCGCCGACAGTAATTCATAGTTACTGTCCAGCCACATCATCTTCTTGCTTTCATATTCTTTTATCATAGTCACACTTCACCACGTTCTCTTGCATATCATGTCCATCCAGTATATACTTGAACCGAAAATTGTACCCGCGGGGAAGACATAAAGGGAACACCCGCGGGAAATCAGCAGCTTGCAATGGGAAAGGGTTCTGTATTATGAACAACAAGGAGTTAATCAAAGAAATTTTTATCATGACTCTGGCTGACGCAATCACAGCCATAGCGGTTTTCTTTTTTCTGGTACCAAGCCACACATCGATCAGCAGTATTTCCGGTCTCGGAATTATTCTGACCCACTTTATCCCACTTCCGCTTTCTGTGATCACGATGGCGCTCAACGTCCTCCTGCTGATCATCGGATTTATTTTCTGCGGTAAGGAATTCGGCGCGAAAACGGTATACACGAGTGTCATGCTTCCAGTATTCTTAGGAATTTTCGAAAAAATCTTCCCGGATTTTACATCCCTCACCGGAAGTCAGGAGCTGGATGCGGTCTGCTATGTGCTGGTAGTCAGCATCGGTCTTGCAATGCTCTTTAACATGAATGCATCATCCGGCGGACTGGATATCGTCGCAAAGATCATGAATAAGTATCTGCATATGGATCTCGGAAAAGCGATGTCTCTCTCAGGCATGTGCGTGGCACTTTCTTCCGCGTTCGTTTATGACAAAAAGACTGTTGTACTCAGCGTACTCGGTACGTACGTGAACGGAATCGTTCTCGACTACTTTATTTTCGATCAGAATGTAAAACGCCGTGTCTGCATCATCACAAAAAAAGAGGAAGAACTCCGCCAGTTTATCATTAACAACCTGCACAGCGGCGCAACGATCTATGAAGCGATCGGTGCTTATAATTTTGAGAAGCATAATGAGATCATTACGATCGTGGACAAGCGCGAGTATCAGGCACTCATGAACTATATCAGTTCCAGTGATCCGGAGGCATTTATCACGGTGTATAAGGTTTCGGATATGCGGTACCGGCCGAAGAAGATCAGCGCGTGATTTTTGAATAATCGTCTGCATAGCCAAAACCACCTCACAGATTCATTTCTGTTGGTGGTTTTGTTATGTAAACTTATTTTATTTTTCTTCCGTAATTTTCATTGTTATATGAATTTGCTGTTGTGGGCCGTCATCGTTTTGATAAACGTGAGCACTCCAAATATTATTTAAGAATTAAGACTCTGCTTGTCTTCAGCTTTTTCTTTATTTGCTTCTTTCTGCACCTGTTCTAACTTCTTCCGCTTTCCTTCCTCCCGCAGTGCCTTAAAGAAATCCTTCAGCATCTGTGAGCATTCCTCGCCCAACAGACCTACTTCCGTCTCCACCTGATGGTTGAATCCGTCTTCGTGCAGCATGTCGAGCACGGATCCGGCGCAGCCGGCTTTTGGGTTCATGCAGCCGATCACCACCTTTGGAATTCTCGCCTGAACAATGGCTCCGGCGCACATCGGACATGGCTCTAAGGTCACATACATCGTACAGCCCTCTAATCTCCAATCGCCCAGAATGCGGCAGGCCTTCCGCATCGCGATGATCTCCGCGTGGGCCAGTACGTTTTTATCTACCGTCCGGCGGTTATATCCTCTCGCGATGATCCTTCCGTCATAGACGATCACGCAGCCGATGGGCACTTCCTTAAGCGCCGCCGCCTTTTTTGCCTGACGGATCGCCTCTTTCATATAATGTTCTTCTATCGTCATTTTTCTCATACGTTTCTCCACTTCCTGTCGCTTTATCTCCTGCCCCTTATTGTACCGTATTTTTGATTTCTGACAAGAGAAAATCGCCCGCCGTCCAGCATTCATTCCCCCTTCATGTGCAGAATGTCTAATAAATATCAATCTCGATTACAGCTTCTGTTTGATTCGTCAATAAACATACAACTTTATCTAAAAAATGGTAAAAGTTGTTGAAAATCATGTTTCCAGTATGTTAATCTTGTATCACAAGATACGAAAAAGGCGCTCATGAATCATCAAATTTTAACAAAGGAGAGGTAGTATGAAGAAAAAATTATTAGCACTCGGTCTCGCCGTTATGACGGCGGCTATGTCACTCGTGGGATGTTCGGAAAAAGCGGTTACATGGACAGTCACATGTCCCTGGGCTCCTTCCGGAGTCGCTGCTATGGTAAGCCAGAAGGCAGCAAGTCTTTCCAATACTTATTCTGATAAGATCATTCTCGTCGCTGACGCAGTAAAAGGTGACGCGGCAACGGTAAACAGCTGGGTTGCTCAAACGAAAGCAAACGATCCGGAGCTCGTTTTCGCAGGTGAGGGCCTTTTCTCCATCACCTCCATTCTTGATCCGGCAAAGATGCAGTTCACTTACGATGATTTCGAATTCGTTGAGAACCTGTATTCCTCCGTTTTCGTTATGTCTGCTGATTCCAAGCTCAATATCAAGAATATTGATGATTTGAAGACATACATGGAGACAGGAAATCAGATCTCCATCGCCGCAAACGGCGCAACCGGTTCTGAAGCATTCCTCGCAGCCGCATTATTCGGCTCAATGGGATACGGTGACCAGATCAAGATCGTTGCCTATAGCTCTGCTGCTGAGGCTGCACAGGCAGTTGCAAAGGGCGAGACAAACTTCGCAGTCTCCCACCAGTCCCAGATCCTTGAAACTTACCAGCAGGGCGGCGTTACCATCGTGTGCGCGTTCGACGGTGAAGACATTGCTGATGGTCCGTTCGCAGGAGTTGAGGGTGTTGGCAAATACGGTTATCCATACTTCAGAAACCGCTGCCTGATCCTCGCGAGAAAAGGTACTGACGCGAAGAAAGTTGCCGAGTTAAAAGAACTCTATGACAAGATTCTCGCAGATAGGAGCGTTACCGAGTGGCTTTCCGACACGATGCTTCTTGAAGTTGATACGATGACAAATGATCAAGTTCTTGAACATATCCAGAATGTACAGGATATCGTAAATGAGTACAAAGACCTGGTTGTCCAGTAAGTAACTTTTCAAAACCGGGATGCTGCAAAAGCGGCATCCCGCTTTTATTCTATGATTCCGGATATCCTGCGGCACGTTCCGCGGAAAGGAGAAAATCTTATGTTTAACGAGAAAAAATTAGATGAGCTCGCAACACGCATGAAGGAAAAAGAGATTTCGATCCCAACCGACCTCGCCGGATCCATCCTGTTCTTTCTCCTGGGCGCTGTCCTGTTTTTCATGCTGCCATCTCAGGTGCCGATTTCCGAAAATGATGTCATAAACGGACGCGTCTTCCCAAAGCTTCTTTTTTCACTCATGATGATCTGCAGTGCAGTCCTCATCATCCAGAATATCATTAAAATTTCAAAAAAACAGCCGGTTCAAGTCAGCACCTTTAATCTTCTGACTGAGGTGAAGGCACTCATGATCCTGACGATCCTTTTTATCACTTATTTCATCTGCCGGATCACGGATCTGTTTGTTCTGGGAGCAATTTTCTGCTCCATTGCGTTCCTTGTCTATTTCCGCTGCAAAAAACGGTCCTACTATGCGATCACCATCGGAATGGCCGTGCTCATCTGGGCGGCATTCCGTTTCGGTCTGAACGTAAAATTTTAGAAAGGAGGAACAGAATATGCTCCAATATATCATCCCTGCTATGAAAATGCTGTTTACCGTTGAGAATTTCATCTGGATCAACCTGGGTGTCTTCATCGGTTCCGTCTTCGCGGCGATTCCCGGTCTGACCGTTATTCTCTGCATCATCCTGTTCCTGCCGTTTACCTACAAGATGACGGCGATCCCCGGCATGATGTTTCTTCTTGGAATCTACTGTGCCGGCGGATACGGCGGCAGTGTATCTGCAATTCTGATCAATACACCGGGTACTCCCCACGCGGCGACCACCATGCTGGATGGTCATCCGATGTCAGAAAAAGGCCGTACCAAGGCAGCGTTGAAGATTGCCCTTTACGCGTCCACCTTCGGCGGGATCTTCTCCGCACTGACTCTTTTATTTCTGGCTCCCCAGGTTGCAAAGGTCGCAGCAAACATCGGAACTGCCGAGTACTTCCTTGTCTGTGTCTTTGGGCTCACGATCATCGCCGGAATCTCCGGTAAAAGCATGATCAAAGGGATCATCTCAGCCTGCCTGGGCTTATTTATCTCCTGCATCGGCGCCGACCCGCAGACAAGCTATGACCGGTTTACCTTCGGAATTTCCAGACTTTATCTCGGACTTGATCTGGCGATCTGCCTCATCGGTCTCTTTGCCCTGATCGAGATCCTGAAAAAGGCGGAGTTAAAACCGGACCGTCTGAAGCTTGACACCTCAAAGATCATGGATGACGGAAAGATCACAAAGGACGAGTACAAGCGCATGGCCCGCCCGGCGCTGCTCTCTTCCATCATCGGTGTCATCATCGGAATCATTCCGGGTACCGGCGCTTCCATGGCATCCTGGTTCAGCTATGATGTAGCGAAAAATATGTCCAGACATAAAGAAGAATTCGGTCACGGCTCTGTTGAGGGAATCGCAGCGGCAGAAAGCGCCAACAACGCGGTTACCGGCGCTACACTGATCCCGCTTCTTACACTCGGTATCCCGGGCGACGGCTGTGTCGCGATCATGCTTTCCGCGCTTATGATCAATGGACTGAATCCTGGTTTGAGCCTGTTCACGACCCAGGGCGATATCATGTACGCCATCATGCTCGGACTGCTCTTCGTCAACCTGTTCATGCTTTTACAGGGCAAATATCTGACAAAGCTTTTTGCCAAAGTCGTATCGATCCCGCAGGAGATCCTGACTCCGATCATCGTGATCTTCTGCTTTGCAGGCGCTTACTCTGTCAATAAATCTTACTTTGACGTTGCCGTTACCCTGACGTTCGCAGTCATCGCGTGGCTTCTCTATAAGCTCGATTTTCCGACTGTTCCGATCCTGCTCGGTCTTGTTCTCGGAAACATGACAGAAACAAACTTCCGCCGGGCACTCCTGATCTCAGAAGGAAATCCTTCCATTTTTGTCAGCAGTCCATACTGCATCGCATTTATCATCCTGATCATCGGCGCTGTAGCAATGATCATCCGAAGCAAATTACGGGACCGGAACGTTCAGAAAGGGGCTTAACCATGAGAGAAAACATCATCTTCTATTTTACTGACCAGCAGAGGGCAGATACCTGCGGCTGTTTTGGACAGCCGTTAGATATCACTCCGAATCTCGACACACTGGCTGCGGGCGGTGTAAAATTCGACAACGCCTTTTCCCCGCAGCCGGTATGCGGTCCCTGCCGGGCATTATTCCAGACCGGAAAGTATCCGACAGAAACAGGCTGTTTCCGCAACAATATCATGCTTCCGAAGAACGTAAAAACTCTCGCGAATTATATCGAGGAAGCCGGTTACGAGACAGCTTACATCGGAAAATGGCATCTCGCAAGCGACGGTGAGCTTGAAAAACCGCCGACCATCGATCACACGATCACCGCTGTGCCGAAGGAACTCCGCGGCGGATATACCGGATTCTGGCGGGCGGCCGATGTGCTGGAATTCACCTCCCACGGATATGATGGATATGTGTTTGATGAGAACAATAACCAGATCGATTTTAAGGGCTATCGTCCAGACTGCATCACAGATCTGGCTCTTCAGTTCTTTGATCAGTATGACCGGAAAAAACCATTTTTCATGACGGTTTCCCAGATTGAACCGCATCATCAGAACGACCACAATCATTACGAAGGACCTGCCGGTTCCAAAGAAAAATATAAGGATTTCGTTCTTCCGGGCGATCTCGCCGCTTTAAAGGGAAATGCTGCCGAAGAATATCCTGATTACCTCGGTCAATGCGCAAGTCTTGATGAAAATCTCGGGAGACTTGTAAATCGCCTGAAAGAAGAGGGACTTTACGATAATACAGTGATCATCTTTGCCTCCGATCATGGTTCCCACTTTAAGACCAGAAACACCGATGAGCATTTAAACGGCTATGACGATTATAAGCGGAGCTGTCACGATGCCGCCACCCATGTCCCACTCGTGATCGCCGGCGGTGCGTTCAAAGGCGGAAAAGAAATCACGGAACTCGTCAGCACGGAAAGTCTTCCAAAAACGATCTTAGCCATCGCCGGGGTCGATGTCGGCGATGCCATGATCGGTGAGAATCTTCTTGACGTAGTTCAGGGAAAGACCGATAATAGAGCTAACGAAGTTTATTCACAGATCTCCGAAAGCCGTGTCGGCCGTTCGATTCGCACCGAGGACTACATGTACGCGGTATATGCGCCGGGAAAGAACGGCGGGGAATACGCGTCCGCAGACCTCTACGCAGACGATTTTCTCTACGATCTGAAAAAGGATCCATATGAACTTACAAATCTGATCCATGACCATGCTTATGACTCTGTTCGTCTGAAAATGAGAGAGAAGCTGCTCGCATGGATCGAAAAAGCGGAGCATACGCGGCCAGTAATCATTGATCAGGCGTAATGCCGCAAAACAACTGGGATGTATCATCCGGCAGGACATGCTGTCAGTGTGTTTTGCCGGATTTTTGTCAGGAGGATTCCATATGCTGGATTCTGGTATGCAGCCAGGCCGGAAAAAGGCCGATAAAATTTACAACTGGCTTCGGGCTTACATCGATGAAAATAAATTTTCTTCCAACCAGAGGCTTCCATCTGAAAATGAACTCTGCCGCAGACTGGATGTAAGCCGCGAAACAGTACGTGCCGCCATGGCACGGCTCGTCGAGGAAAATCTCGTTACCCGTGTTAAGGGAAGTGGAACCTACATCAATAAAGATGCCGCCGTTTCCGGACCCGCCAGAAGTTTAAACGCTGAATATAAGATCGGACTGATCCTTCAAGGGCAGGACTCTCACGCAAATTCCCGCCTGATCGATGGGATCCGTGATGTGATGTCTGACACAGACGTAGATCTTCAGATCTTTTTTACAGACAATAAATTTTCCAACGAGAGAAACTGTCTCGATGTGGTAGCACATCAGGGATTCGACGGGTTTATTGTGGACGGGGTAAAGGCAAGTCTCTTAAATCCCAATCTTGACTGCTATCGGAACATCTTTGCGAAAAAGATCCCGGTCATCTTTTACAACAACTACTATAAAGAATTAAATTATCCCCGCGTGATTAACAATGACTACAAATGCGCCAGAGAATTGATCGGTCTTTTAACCAGAGCGGGGCACAAAAAAATTGCCGGGATCTTCGTCTACGACAATTATCAGAGCATTGAAAAGTTCCGTGGTTATGTAGGCTCTCTCCGCAGCGCAGGACTGAAATTCGAGGATGATTACATCAAATGGTGTATTTCCAACGAAGCCCATGCCGATGGATTCTACAAGGAAATCGGCAAGTTCTTAAAGGGACTTCCGAAGTGTACCGCCATTGTCTGCTGCAACTACATGATCCTGCAGTCTGTCCTGCATTTTCTTCAGGAAAACGGTAAATCCGTCCCAAACGATTATTCTCTGGTCTGCTTTGACTATTCCGGTCAAGACTGGGAACGCAGTGGAATTACCTGTTCCATTCATCCGGGTTATGATATGGGAATTCAGGTTGGCAAACGCCTGCTAAAGATGATTCAGAATCATGAATACTGCGGAAACGGATACTCATATCTCATGGATCTGCGGATCTATGAGGGGCGTTCCATCCGGAAATTATGACATAATGAGCCCAAAAGGAAAATGTTTTTGAGGAGAGCAAAACCATGAAACACCTGACCATCATGCTGAAACCGGCATCTTCACTCTGCAATCTACGCTGTAAATACTGTTTTTATGCGGATATTACGAGTCTCAGAGAGGTTTCCTCTTTCGGAGTCATGAAAGAGTCCGCAATGACCGCTGTCATGGATCATATATTTATAGATCTTGATGATGGGGACTATCTAACACTGTCATTTCAGGGCGGTGAACCGATGCTTGCGGGACTTCCTTTTTACCGGAATCTGGTACAGTATATTGCGGGGAAAAAGCGGAATATCCATGTAAACTATACTCTTCAGACAAACGGAATTCTTCTGGATGATGACTGGTGCAAGTTTCTTGCCAAATACGGGTTTCTCATCGGAATCTCCCTGGATATTCTCCCGGAAAGCCACAACGCGGTCCGGGTCGACACAGCCGGACAGGGAACGTACGAACAGGTTCTTCGTTCCATCTCCCTGTTGAAGAAATATCACATCGAGCATAACGTGCTCTGCACCTTGACGCGGCAGACAGCAAGACATCCCGCGAAGGTCTGGGCACAAATCAAAAAGCTGGATCTGTCTTATATCCAGTTTACCCCCTGCCTTGGGGATCTCAATTCTCCCGGCTCTTCCGCATATGCCCTGACCCCGGAACGCTTTTTTCACTTTTATTCTGATCTTTTTGATCTCTGGTACCGGGATTTCGCCACGGGAAATTACCGGAGCATCAAGCTATTTGACGATCTTCTTCAGTTGCTTGCAAAGGGGCTCGTGACTTCCTGCGGAATCAGCGGGTACTGCCAGCCCCAGATCGTCGTGGAAGCGGACGGAAGCGCTTATCCCTGCGATTTCTACTGTCTCGACCAGTTCCGGCTCGGCAGCCTGGTTTCTGACTCTCTGCGGACGATCTATGAAAAGTCCGCAGTGTCTCCATGTAAGGTCAGAGATCTGCTTCCGGAATTATGTTCCGCCTGTCAGTATCGAAAATTTTGTGGCGGCGGATGTAAACGCATGCAGCGGGAAACTGCATGTATGCCTGGTGATACATTCTGTGGTTATCAGGCGTTCCTGGACCACGCGCTCCGCCCGCTCATGCAGATTGCTGCCGGAATACCCGGCTAAAAGGAAGGATTATGGAAAATAGAAAGAAAATTCTTATGAAGCTTTTCGTCTCGACCCTGTATCTCAGCGCTTTTACGTTCGGCGGGGGATATGTGATCGTGACCTTGATGAAGAAAAAATTTGTAGATGAATACCACTGGATCGAGGAGAACGAGATGCTGGACCTCGTTGCGATCGCGCAGTCAGCTCCGGGGCCAATCGCCGTCAACGGGGCAATCGTGGTCGGTTATAAACTGGCCGGGATGACCGGCGTGGTCACGGCGATCATCGGCACGATCATCCCTCCGTTTCTCATTATCTCCCTGATCTCGGTCTGCTACAACGTGTTCCGTGACAACTTTATCGTCAGTCAGATGCTTTCCGGCATGCAAGCCGGTGTTGGGGCTGTGATCGCCTCTGTGACATATGAGATGGGGGCGGGGATCGTCCACGGGAAGAATGCCGTCTCCATGTGCATCATGGCTGGCGCTTTTCTTGCTTCCTGCGTTTTTCATGTCAACGTCGTCTTCGTTGTCATCGCCTGCGGGCTGATCGGCGCGCTGCGGACACTTGCGGCGGAAAGGAGAGCAAAAAAATGATCTATCTACAGCTTTTCTTGAGTTTTCTGCAGATCGGCATGTTCAGCTTCGGCGGCGGATATGCGGCAATGCCGCTGATCCAGGGACAGGTCGTGACTGCCCATCACTGGCTTTCGATGGAGGAATTCACGGATCTGATCACGATCTCCCAGATGACACCGGGCCCCATTGCCATCAATTCCGCAACCTTTGTCGGAACAAAGATTGCGGGAACCGGAGGCGCTCTCGCGGCCACCTTCGGATGCATCCTGCCGTCCTGCATCATCGTGACCTGTATCGCCAGACTATACTTAAAATACAGAAATCTGGCACTTTTACAGGGGATCTTAAACTCCCTGCGTCCCGCGGTCGTCGCTTTGATCGCCTCTGCCGGGATCTCGATCCTCATCACCGCGTTCTGGGGCAGTCAGGCAGCGGTCGCTCTTGCGAACACAAACTGGCTTCTTGTGGCGATCTTCGCTGTCTGCGTTGTCCTGCTTCAGAAGTTTAAAATGAACCCGATCTGGGTGATGGTGCTGGCCGGAGTCATAAAGACCGTCGTTTCCCTGATCGTCAACGTATTCTAAGGTCCGTATACCAGTACCCAAACCGTCCGTCTCCCACGGGCTGGCGTCTGGAGAGGACGAAATTCGGGAAGCCGAACATCGTTGCCATATATTTTTCACTGCTGTAATAGTGGCCCGGAACCCCTAAGAGGTAACGGGCTTTCTTTTTGTTTCCGCCGAGTTTTACGAGGATCAGGTAGCGGAAATTGTAGTAACCGTGGAGAAGAAAGCTGTTGTTTCCGTGGATCCAGCACTCCCGCGGAAGTTTTCCGATGTCCTGGGGGCGGATCGTTAAGATATCGCATCCGTCCTCATACTCGAATGGCTGGATCTTCGGGTATGATTTTTTTAGTTCTTCCCAGAGTTTTTCCGGGTCCGCTGCAAGGTCCTCAGTCTCCTGTAAATAGCGCAGGACTTCCGGATTTTCGAGTTCCGGGGAGACCATGGGGGCTGGGGCGGCATTTGTCCGCGCTGTCTGGCTGTTTTGCGGCCGGGAGGGACATGGTGCAGCCGATGCAGGGGCAGTTATCTGAGTTTGAGTCTCCGCTGTTGAAGCAGACTTGGACATTACCGGCTGCCCACCCACAGGATTTTGCGTTGCATTCTTCATCGACCGCATCGGATCCTGACGCGATTCTTCTGGTTGTTCTGTTATTTCTGCCCGATCTGTCTTTTCCTCTGCCTGGTCGATCTCTTCGGTTTCCTCCGACAGGTATACCATCCCATGCTCTTCACTATTCTCTTCCTGCTTCGGCTTCTCATCCTTTTCTGCATCATCCTGCACCGTTGTCTCACCCTGTGCCGATGAAGCTTCTTCCGTCTCCTGCGCTTCATCCCGCAGCTCCGCCGCATGCGCAGTCTTTTCCTCCTGTTCCCGGCGTTCCTCCTCTTTGGCGATCTCGGCCTCGATCTCTTTTACTACTTTTGAGACTGCCTGCGGTGTCATCTCTTTTTCTGCTTCCGGCAACATCTCCGCAGTAAATTTCGGCACAGAAAGAACTGGATTCTCCCCGGTATTTCCCTCTTCTGCTGCCAGCGCGTCCTCCCAGATCGTCTTATAGCACCGCCAGGAATTTTTCACGTCATGGACCGAGAGTCCGAAATATGTATCGAGCCCGGTTCCGGTTCCTTCCACATTTTTTGCATCCACGTTTGCCCGGAATTCCCCGTTTCCGCCCCGCACGAACACATTCCCGAGAAATGTCTCGCGACCGCCTGTCCCCAAAAGGTACACTCCGATGGCGTTTCCGCCCATATAGATCCGCTTCACGTTCACATTGATCCTGCACTGCCCATTCCGCGCCTCCAGCTTCGCGAATCCCACATTTTTTCCTTTTTGTTTTCCTTCGTACTCGTAAATATAAGAAATCAGTCTGCGATAATCTGCCATAATCAAAAACACTCCTTCTGCACTTATGTATATGCGGAAGGAGTGTTTCTCATAACTATTTTTTAATTGTCATTTGCTATCGATGATCTTATCCGGAAATATGCCGATCTTTCAGAGAGATCTATTATTTGCGGATCGCTCCGGATTTTACAGCTGCCTCAGCGACACGTTTTGCAACATGCTCTGCAACGCCTTCTTCGAGCGCACCCGGAATGATATACTCTGCAGAGAGTTTGTCCGGTGTTACAAGCTCAGCGATCGCCTGGGCTGCAGCAACCTTCATATCGTAGTTGATATCTCTTGCGCCGCAGTCTAATGCGCCGCGGAAGATTCCCGGGAATGCAAGGACGTTGTTGATCTGGTTCGGGAAGTCGGAACGGCCTGTTCCCATTACCTTTACGCCTGCTGCCATCGCCTCATCATACATGATCTCCGGATTCGGGTTCGCCATTGCAAAGACGATCGGGTCTTTCGCCATCGTCTTGATCATCTCCGGCTTCAGTGCACCTGCTACGGACACGCCGATAAATACGTCCGCTCCGACGAGAGCGTCTGCAAGAGTTCCGCGCTTGTCCTCAAGGTTTGTGATCTCGCAGAGCATCTTCTTGTGGTCTTTGATGCCGACTCCGCGGTCTTTGTAGAGGATTCCGTTTTCGTCGCAGGCGATGATATTTTTCACGCCTGTCGCAAGCAGCATCTTGATGATCGCAGTTCCGGCAGATCCCGGTCCGTTTAATACAACATGGATCTCATCGATCTTCTTTCCGACAACTTTTAATGCGTTTAAGAGAGCTGCTGTAACGACAACTGCTGTGCCGTGCTGGTCATCGTGGAATACCGGAATATCAAGCTCTTTCTCCAGACGTGCCTCTACCTCGAAGCATTTCGGGGAAGCGATATCTTCCAGGTTAATGCCGCCGAAGCACGGAGCAATGTATTTCACTGCCTTGATGATCTCCTCAGTGTCTGTCGTATCGAGACAGATCGGGAACGCATCAACGCCGCCGAACTCTTTAAAGAGGACTGCCTTTCCTTCCATGACCGGCATAGCAGCTTCCGGTCCGATATTTCCAAGGCCTAAAACTGCGGTTCCATCAGAAACAACTGCTACCAGATTGCCCTTTGCAGTGTATTTGTAAACATCTTTCTTATTATCATGGATCTTTCTGCATGGCTCCGCAACACCCGGTGTATAGGCGGTGCTTAAGTCATCTCTTGTCTTTACCGGAACCTTGCTCGTAACTTCGATCTTTCCATGATGTTCCTCATGGAGCTTTAACGCTGCTTCATTGAAATTCATTGCGCTTTCCTCCTGCGAATTCATTATCATTACCAGACTGCCCTGCGGTCTCCTGTCTCCGGATGGTCTGCATTTTCCCATTTCCGGCGGTCAGATCCTTTCCCACAGTTTTCGTATTCTTTTCCGGGCAGTTCCTGATCTGCTTAATCTCGAGTTTACCACACTCACTCTGAAAAGGAAACTGCTTTTTATTTTTCTCCGCACATTGCCGCCAGGTTTTGGTTACAGTACATGGGCACTCTATGCCCGCGCACTGTAACAGGATTTTGCCGATGCTCCGCATTCCGAATCGGCAAAATCTGCGACCAAAACTGTATCATACGGAATTTTCAGTTCAGAAAATTCCTACCCGTGAAAAGTAACAGGTTTTGATCATCTACCACGCTGCCACCGTTCCGTCTGCCCGCGGTTCGGTTGCTCCGCAGAGCACATCGTTTTCATCTCTCCATATAATCTGTCCTCGCCCGAAGGACAGGGAACTCTCAAGGACTTCCATCTCATGTCCCCGTTTTTTCAGCTCTTCCACGATCCCGGCCGGGAATGTCTTTTCCACCTGGATCTTCTTTCCACCGATCCACTGCCATCTCGGCGCGTTGAGTGCATCCTGCGGATTCATCAGGAAGTCCACCGTATTCATAATGACCTGGACATGGCCCTGCGGCTGCATGAAACCGCCCATAACGCCGAACGGTCCAACTGCTTTTCCTTCCTTCATCAGGAATCCCGGAATGATCGTGTGCAGAGATTTCTTTCCCGGTCCCAGACAGTTTTCCATTGTCTCATCCAGTGTGAAGTTCGCCCCGCGGTTCTGCAGCGCGATCCCTGTTCCAGGTATTACGATCCCGGATCCAAATCCCATGTAATTGCTCTGGATGTAGGAGACCATATTGCCTTCCCCGTCCGCTGTGCAGAGATAGATCGTTCCTCCGCGGAACGGATTGCCTGGCTCCGGTGTGAGCGCCTGTTCTCCGATGAGCGCCCGTCTTCCGTCCGCATATTCATCAGAAAGCAGCGTCTCCACCGGTGCTTTCATATAATCCAGGTCCGCAACATACCGGTTTCCGTCCGCAAATGCCAGTTTCATCGCCTCCAGCTGTTTATGCACGGTATCTGCATTGTCCCGCTCCGCAAAGGAATACCCCTTTAAAATATTCAATGCCATCAACGCAATGATCCCGTCTCCGTTCGGCGGGATCTCGCAGACATCATATCCCCTGTAATTTATGTGGATCGGTTTCACCCACTCACACCAGTAATTTTCAAGATCTGATCTCCGGAGATATCCGCCGGTCTTTCTTGAAAATTCGTCGATCTGATCCGCAAGTTCTCCACGATAAAATGCTTTTGCATGAGTCTGCGCGATCATTTCCAGCGTCTTTGCATGAACTTCCGACCTCCAGATTTCTCCCGGCTGCGGGGCATGTCCGTCCGGGGCGAACGTTTCAAACCATGACCGGAAACATTCTTCCGTCAGCGTTTCTGAAAACTCTCTGTATGCAGTGTTCCATATTTTTGATGTCACCGGACTCACCGGATATCCCTCGCGTGCATATGTGATCGCCGGTTCCAGCACCTTTTCCAGCGGAAGTCTTCCAAACTTTTCCGAGAGTTCCGCCCATGCGGACGGGGCGCCCGGGACCATCACCGGGATCCAGCCTCGTTTCGGCATTTCGGTGTATCCCTGTTTTTTCACTTCTTCTGCAGTGATCGCCATAGGTGATCTTCCGCTGGCATTCAGCCCGTGAAGTTCTCCCTTTGTCCAGACCAGGGCGAAGGCGTCGCTTCCGATCCCGTTGGACGTCGGCTCCAGAACTGTCATACACGCCGCTGTCGCGATCGCCGCGTCAACTGCGTTTCCGCCCCGTTTTATGATGTCGAGTCCCGCCTGGGCCGCCAAAGGCTGGCTCGTGCAGACCATACCTTTTTTCCCGTACACAACACTTCTTCGTGATGGATAATCATATTTCTGCGCATCAAATTTCAGCATATCCATTTCCTCCTGATCAAGCCATTTATTCCTGGGTTGTAAGTGTACCGCAATAAACAGAAAGTCCGTTTATTGCTTTATCATGCTGGAATCGTATCACTTGAAAGTATGAAATGTCAATAAAAAAGCAGCCTAAAAAACGGCGTAGAAATTTCTCTCGTTACTGTAACTTTCTCTCCACGCCGTATCTTTTATTCCAGTATAAAATTTTCCACCAGTTTTTTCGTGAACTCCATCTTCGGATGTCCGATCACATCCTCCGTCCGCCCTGTCTCCACGAACTTTCCTTCTTCCATCACTGCGATCTCATCGCAGAACCAGCGGACCACATCGAGGTCATGGGAGATAAACAGATAGCTCAATCCCAGCTTTTCCTGGAGTTCCTTTAAGAGTGTCATGACCTGGGCCTGCACGGAGACATCTAACATGCTGGTCGGTTCATCCAGGATCAGGATCTTCGGATCCAGTGAGAGTGCCCGGGCGATCATGATCCTCTGCGCCTCACCTCCGCTGATCTGGTGCGGATAGCGGTCCAGAAGTTCCTCTCCGAGATCTACCAGATCCAGAAGTTCTCTGACCCGCGCTTTTCTCCCCGCTTTGTCATACATCCTGTGGATGATCATCGGCTCTTCCAGGCTGTATCCGATCTTTTTTGCAGGATCCAGGGATGTCTCCGGATGCTGGAAGATGATCTGGATCGTTCCATCAATCTCGATGGTTCCGGAGTCCGGCTTTATCAGTGACAGGAGCATGTTCGCGATCGTCGATTTTCCGCAGCCGGAATTTCCTACGATCCCGAATGTTTTCCCGTCCTGTACCGTAAAAGACACGTCCTTCACCGCTTCCACGCGGGTCTTTTTAATGATCCCGCCAGTAAATGTCTTGCTGATATGGCTGACTTTAAGCATACCGGACGCACCTCACTTTCCTTCCGTCCGGAAGTTCCGCCTCCGGGATCCGTCCATTTTTGCATGCGTCCACTGCATGCGCACATCTCGGGTAAAAACTGCAGCCGGAATTTCCCTCTTTTTTTCTCACTGCGCGCCCGATCGGGTTCATTCCCTTCCCCGGGAGCGATGCGATCAGTCCTTTCGTGTATGGATGTGCCGGATGTTCAAGGATCGTCTTTGTCTCCCCGGCTTCCATGATGCTCCCTTTATAGAGCACCATCAGCCGGTCACACAATGCCCCTGCCAGGGCAATATCATGGGTGATCACGATCATGCCTTCGGTGTCCGTCTCTGATATCTCTTTCAGGACCCGGTAGACCTGGCGCCGGAGAATCGCATCCAGACCTTTTGTCGGCTCATCGGCGATGACCCATTTCGGCCGGTTCATGAGTCCCATGGCAGAGATCACTCGCTGGTTCATGCCGCCGCTCAGCTGGAATGAGTAAGCGCGGTTGATCCGGTCCGGATCTGAAAAGCCAAATCTGCGGAGAAACTCATCCCTCCGGGAATCGGCAAGCTCTTTGTCCTTATTTCCGTGGACTGTCATGCACTCCGTGAGCTGTTTTCCGATCCTGCGGATCGGGTTTAAGGATTCCGTGGGATTCTGTGGGATCAGGGCGATCTCTTTTCCACGGATCTTCTGCATCTCTTTTTCCGGCAGCCGGTACAAATCCATCCCTTTATACATACAGCTTCCTTCCACCCGGGCCTGCCCGGAGAGAAGTCCCAGGATGGACATGCCTAAAAGCGATTTTCCGCTTCCGCTCTCCCCGATGAGTCCTGTGACACTGCCCGACGGAAAGTATGCGCTGACATCTTCCATGGCATGGATCATCTCGCCGCCGTCCTGGAAGGTGACGGAGAGGTCGCGGATCTCAATGTCACTTTTTTCTTCTGTTTTCCATTCTTTTTTATCTTCCATCTGATCTTCTCTCCTGGCTGTTCCGTTTTTTCACAGTTACAGGCAAAAATCTGTTCCGGCTCAGCTATGCTGAGGAAATTTTGCCTTTCTTTGCATGCTTTCCGACATCACATCGTCTTCATCACATCTTTCCGCACATCCAGCCGGTCACGCAGTTCATCTGCCAGAAGGTTGATGCTGAGGGAAAGAAGCAAAATACAGAGTCCCGGAGCGATGACGAGCAGCGGTTCCTGGCGGAAATACTGTCTCGCATCGTTGATCATGACGCCCCAGTCCGGTGTCGGGGGCTGAAGTCCCAGACCAAGATAACTCATGGACGCCACCGAGATCACATTTCCGGCGATCCTGGTGGCAAAAAGGACGCTCAGAGTTCCTAAAATATTCGGAGAAATATGCAGGAACAGGATCCGGAGGTCTCCGGCTCCGATGGTTCTCAGTCCTTTAATAAAGCTCTCCTGTTTCAGTTTCATGACTTCACCGCGGACGATCCTGGAAAATCTGACCCAGGAATTGATCACGATCGCGATCAGCATGCTCTTCACGCCCTGTCCAAGAAGTCCGGCCACCGCGATCATCAGCGTCAAGCCGGGAAGTCCCTGGAAAATGCTGGAGATCGTCGTGATGATCCCGTCGATCCAGCCGCCGAAATATCCCGCGAAAAGTCCCAGTGCAAAACCGAGCAGCATCGAGAGGACGGTCGCCACCAGGGCGAGAAGGATCGACTGTCTTCCGCCGTAGAGAACACGGCTCAGCGTATCTCTTCCGATATTATCCGTGCCTAAAAGATGCGCGGCAGACGGTTTCTGAAGTGCTTCCGACAGGTTCGAGACCAGCGGATCATAGGGAGCAAGGACCGGCGCGAGTACGCTGGTCAAAAGGATCAATAATAAGATTACCAGACCGGTCTTTGCTTTTCCTGACAGGTGGAGTTCCTTTAATTTATTCATGATTCCACCGCCTCTCCCGCCCGGATCTTCGGATCAAGTGCGATATAGATCAGGTCGATCAGAATGTTTGTCAGCACATAGATACAGCCTGAAAACAGAACATACGCCTGCACCACATAATAATCCTTCGACTGCACACCCGCGATCGCGTAGCTTCCGATCCCGGGGATCGCAAAGATCGTCTCCACGATCGAGGCGCCGCCAATGATGCCCGCCATATGGGTTCCCAGGTAGGTGATGATCGGGATCAGCGCGTTTCCGAACGCATGGCGGACCACTGCGCGGCGGCGGCTCATTCCTTTTGCATCCGCCACAGTCATGTACTGTCTTCCGATCTCATCGAGGATCGCGCTCCTTGTCAGTCTCGCACAGACTCCGATACTCGGGAGTGCCAGCGTGACCGCCGGGAGAATAAAGCCGGATCCGTCGGAGATCCCGCTGCTCGGCAGGATCTTCCACTGTTCCGCAAAGATAAAGATCAGGACAATGGCGATCCAGAACCCCGGAACGGACAATGCAACCGTTGAAAATGTTCCCAGCACATGATCCGGCAGCCGGTCTTTTCCCACCGCCATCAGGACTCCGAATCCCACACCGAACACGATGGTCAGGATCATGCTGAAACCCGCAAGCTTCAATGAGATCGGGATCCGCTTTGCGAGCTGGTCCATGACACTTTTGTTCGTGAAAAAGGACCTGCCCAGATCGCCGTGAGCCAGGCCGTCGACCCAGTTAAAATACTGGACGACGGCAGGCTGGTCCAGCCTCATCTTTGCAGCCATGGCATCATATTCTTCCTGCGTGTAGGATTCGTTTCCGTTTGGATTTAACACCTGGTCCACCGGATCCCCCGGTGACATGATCCCAAGTGCAAATGCAATGATACTGATCCCGACGAGCACCGGCAAAAGCATCAGCATTTTTTTCAGGATGTACTTTAAAAGTGACATATTGATTATTTCACCCAGGAAATTGTCGGAAGTCCAACACCGAAGGTCTTTCCTGCATAGTGTGTGATCGCCTTGTTGTGGATGTTTACGTTGATCTGGTAGCAGATCGGAACGCACGCGCTGTCATCGAAGAGTTCCTGCTGGATCTCATCATAGATCTTGCTGCGCTCGCTCACATCAGCGATCGTCGGAGCTTTTGCGACAAGTTCATCGATCTTCTCGTTGTAGTAGTTGTAGTTTAATGTCGTGTTGCTGTTTCCTTCGCTTGCGAAGTACTGCTTAAATGTGGAAGTCGGATCCGCATTGTTGATACCGAATACAGTAAGTGTCATGTCGTAGGTGCCTTCCTGCTGTCTCTCTTTGTAGAGGGAGGAGTCCACGATCTCAATATTGATGTTGACGCCAAGCTCCGCGTAAACCTGCTTTAAGTATTCTGCAACAGCCTTGCAGTTGTAATCGGACGCGGTGCTGGAACGGATGATCATGGTCATGTCGGCCGTCTTGTCTCCGAGAACTTCTTTTGCGAGAGATTTTGCCTTCTCCATATCATAAGTTCCCTGGATGTCCAGATGGAAGGTGGACTGGGTGCTTAAGAAGGAGTATGCCGGCTGTAAAAGTCCTCCGTAGATCACGCTGCAGATGCTGTCGCGGTCTGTTGCAAGGTTGAACGCCTCTCTCATGCGCTTATCCGCAAGGTACTCGTTTTTATCGTTGAACATGATGTACTCAGTCATATGGCTCGGAGTGCTGTCCATCTCAAAGTTGGAGTCTGTGTCGCAGAGATTCTTTGCAGCATCCATGGTGATCGCGCCGTTGTCTGCAAGTCCCATGACTTCGCCGGATTTTAACGCGGATACACGAGTCTCGGAATCCGGGATGCAGCGGATCTTGAAGGTCTTTACCTTGCCGTTCTCGCCATAATAGTTGTCATTTCTCTCAAGTGTCACATACTCGGACTCCACATGGTCAACGATCTTATATGGACCGGTTCCGATCGCATAGTCGGAGATCACACCTGTCTCCTCGTCGAAGCAGTTCGGGCTGTACATCGGGCTGCCATAGTCGGAAAGGACATACTCAAGTGTTGTGATCGGCTGTGTAAATGTGAACTTTACAGTGAAGTCGTCGACTTTCTCCATCTTGTCGAGATTCGGGAGAGATTTTTCGATGCTGAGTGTTGTGTATGTAGAATTGATCCCATGGCCCCAACGCTCAATGTTTTTCAGGCACACATCGGCATTAAACTGAACACCGTCTGTAAAATATGCGTCATCGCGCAGGCAGAAAGTCCACTCGGTACAGTCATCGTTGTGCTCCCAGGATTTTGCAAGCCACGGATCGATCACACCACCGTTGTTTGCTGTGAGAGCTTCCCATACATAAGCGCCTTCCCAGCAGTAATACGCATCGCCGCTTCCCTGCACAGCATCACGCGGAGTCGCGATGACAACCTCATCTGTCTCGTTTTTCTCTGTGTCTTCCACTGCCTCTGCTGTGGCTTCTGTCTCTCCTGCAGCCGTTGTCTCCGCTGCAGCTCCTTCTGCTTTTGTCGTCTCAGCCGTGCTGTTATTCGCGCTGCTTCCGCATCCGGAAATTACGGATGCCGCCATTGCTGCCGCTAAGAGCAGACTTACATGTTTCTTCTTCATGTTGTCCTCCATGTTGTGTAAAGATTATAATGTTTTTTTGCAACTGTTCACCAGGCCTGCGCACTTGCTGCGCCGACTGTAATAACCCCATTGGTTTTAAAGCAAAAGTCCTATTGGTTCAGCCATCTGAAATACATTTTTTGCCCGTAATCATGAAAGTTCTGAACAGTTTCATTGTTTTTACAATTTCGGAGTTAGTATGGAGATGTTCCATCTGAGAATTTTTTCGAATACCGAATGCTTAAGCATCAGAAAAAGATGTCCGCTGGAATCAGCCGACATATAAACGGTACGATCAATGCCTCGTGATCTGGAATTTTTCTTCCTGTACCAGCATTCCGGCAGGTTTCCTGACTCACAGATCATCACACAAAGCCGCCTTCCCAAATATTTCAAAACAGTCCTGTCAGGCTGCTCCGTTTTTTCAGTGACCGCGCGTTCGCGCATGGCTTTGTATTCCCTGCTCACAGTGACGAGATCGTACAGGCCTTCCACCTGTTTCCCTTTTACCTGATGTCCGCCTGTTCTCATGAACTTTTTCACAGCGGCAGCAGCACCGGATGCCTCTTCGATTGTTATGGGAGATATTTTAACATCTTGGTAATTATAATGCAAGGGAGCAATTTAAAATAAAGAATGACGCTGGCCGCTTTCGGTTACTGTTTGCGTAAAGCATGAACAGTAACCGCTTTCGGAAAAATATAAGAAAAACAGGAGTAGAATCCTCATAATCCTACTCCTGCCTCATATATCGCCTATTCTTTTGTCAGATACTCCAACGCTGTCATCGCCATTGCTCTTGTACAGAGCTTGATATAGCGCTCGTCGATACAGAATCCCGGACTGTGTTTTGGAGAATTTCCACCGACACCGACCCATATCATGCAGGACGGAGCTTTCTGGGAATAGAATCCAAAATCCTCAGCACCTAAAAGCGGATGTTCTCCGGTAATCAGCCAATCTTCCGGTTTTCCGTCTCCGAGATCCTCATGGATAATGTCCTCATATTTGCGGAAGGTGGCCGCTACAAAATCAGAGAACTTCTCATCGTTGTAGACTGCCGCGTAACCGGCACGGAATGCCAGATCACAGCTTCCCCCCATAGACTCGGCGATTCCATTGGAGATCGTCTCAATTTTTTTCATCATCGCTTCTCTGGACTCCTTTGAGAGATTTCTCAGCATGACGCCCAGCGTCACTTCATCCGCGATGATGTTCGGCGCTGTTCCACCGTGGATCATTCCCACATTTAAGGTCGCCCGGTCCATCGGAGAAAGATTTCTGGAAATGATTCCGTGGAGCGCTGTGACAATGGACGCTGCAATGTATACAGCATCCACACCCTCTTCCGGGGTGGAGGAATGAGCGGCTTTTCCATGGACTGTGATCTTATAGCTGTCGGAATATGCAGTCAGATAACGGCTTCCAACGACTATCTTTCCCGGGATCCCATTTTCCACATGAAGCGCAAAGCACGCATCCGGAATCTCATCCATGAGTCCGGCTTTGATCATCTCTCTTCCGCCGCCGCCATTTTCTTCCGCCGGCTGGAATACCAGCTTCACCTTTCCTTTCCACTGATCCTTTGTCCGGTTTAAGATCTCTGCTACTGTCAGAAGATTGGAGGTGTGGATATCATGGCCGCAGGCATGCATCACTCCCGGTACCTTTGATTCGAAGGGAAGTCCAGTCTTTTCCTGAATTGGCAGTGCATCCATATCGGCCCGCAGCATCAGGAATTTACCCGGCTTTCCACTGTCAATGGTTGCGATAATGCCCGGTTTACATGGACTTTCCTCATAAGGAACACCAATACGGTCCAGTTCCCGGCATACGATCCTGCTTGTCGCAAATTCGTGAAACGAGAGTTCCGGATTTGCATGGATCTCATGCCTGATCTCAATCGTATGCTGTTCCAGTTCATCTGTTAAGCTTCTGATAAGTTCCCCTGTGTCCATCTGATTTCCTCCTTTAGAAGCCGATCGCTGTACCTACAAAGATCGATGCGATCATGATCACAAACAGCATACCGTAACACGGTATCAGGAATTTATACCACTGTTTTAAATCTACCTTTGCCATCGCAAGGCATGCCATTAAGTTTACGCTGGTCGGAGCGAAGAGGTTTGTGAAGCCATCACCGTACTGTAAAGTTAAAACTGCCATCTGACGGGTAACACCTACAACGTCGGAAAGCGGGGCCATGATCGGCATCATAACAGCTGTCTGTCCGGAACCGGAGTTGATCACAAAGTTGATCAGACCATTCGCAATGAACATTCCGATCGCTGCGAAAGCACTGCTCATATGGTTTAACGGAACTGAAATATAATAGACGATCGTGTCAAGGATACCGGAATTATTGAGAATAACGCTCATAACGCTGGCAAGGACCATAAATACCATAACGCCGCACATATCCTGTGTTCCTTTTACGAAGCGTCTCATGGTCTCATCAATATCGTAATACGCAAGGAAACCTTCGATGAAGGCAACCGGCAGCATGATGGAGCCTAACTGTGTCATGCCAAGTCCGAGAGTCGGTCCGCCTGCCGCGAAGAAAATGAATGCTCCGAAAAAGATCACGAGAATCGCGATCTCACGGACAGTCATGGGACGGTACTCACCTGCGCCCGGAACATCTCCCTCTTCTACCGTGTTTTCTCCGCCAAAGTTTTTCGCATAGATTTCCGGATTCTTCTGGCATCGTTTTACCCAGAAGATCAGATATGCAGAAACCACCGTCAGATTCAAGATCGTAACAATTGTTCGGAGACCGGAACCGGAGTACGGAGCCAGACCCGCAATCTCCTGTCCGAGAAGGCCTGTTAACGGGTTGATCGGAGATGTCATAAATCCGGTAAAGGATCCAAGAATCACAAGACCGACTGCAAAAATACGGTCTGCTTTTAACTGCTTTGCGATCGTGATTCCAAGCGGAATAAAGAGCACAACTGTGGAAATCATGGATCCAACACAGCCTAAAAGCGCTGTTGCAAAAATATAGATCGGAATTATGATCAGGGCTTTATCTTTTAAGCGATGGATCAGGTTACTGAGCGCCCGGTCCAGAACACCTGTGGAATTTACGATTCCCATCATACCACCCATGATGATCAACGTTACAAATAATTTACCGAACGTACTGTAAACAAGATCGCCGACTGCCAGAATTACCTGTGCCGGATTCAGATAGATCTTATCGATAATCTGGTATGTACCCGGAATTGCCATCTTTCCATCGCGTTCATAGGCGCCGGAAGGAATGATGAAGGACATCACGTAGACTACCGCGATAACAATGAGGATAACTTTCCACATGCTCAACGGTGCTTTTTTCTTCTTTGCTTGTGTTTCACCCATAGTGTCTCTCCTTTTTTGTCTACAAATGTTTTTTGTTTGAATTTTTTTACAAATCCCCACAATTGATACTATACTCTGAATTTACTGTCAGCACAAGCAGTATTTTATCTACATCGGATATTCCTTATTTTCTATGTTTTTACGGCACATTTTTTGATTTATCAAGGTATGTATAGTGTCAGAATTAACATGGGTCTCTCCCATAGTTGATATTCTTAAAGCTTTATTAGGAGAGTCTAGTATATGATCCCTAAAAAAAGACCTGCATGACTATTTTCATGCAGGATCTTGCCTAAATTCATCTTTTAGCTAATTGCTCTGTAGCTTTCCGATTACAAGCAGCATTTAGCTCCTAATCGATGTGATGTTCTTTACAGTTCCATGTGGTGGAATATCTCTCCAGTCAATGTTTTCCAGCTAATTTCCCTGCCCTGCAGGATCATATAACTATGCTCACTTCCCGCCTTCGGAATCGACACGGAACCCGGATTCAGGTACAGGTTCCCGTCACCGAACGGTTCCCAGGCCGGGATGTGGGTGTGGCCGTGGAGAAGAATATCTCCCGGCTGCATCGGTGGAAGTGCGTTTAAGTTAAAATGGTGGCCATGGGTGGCGTAGCTCAGCCGATCCCCCACCGGGAGAACTGCGTAATCCGCGAGAATCGGGAACTCCAGAACCATCTGGTCTACTTCCGTATCACAGTTTCCGCGGACGCAGAAGATCCTGTTTTTCCGCTCATTTAACATTTTGATGACTTCCTTTGGGGCGTACTCTTTCGGGAGGTCGTTTCTCGGTCCGTGGTATAAAATATCGCCCAGAAGCAGGAGACGGTCCGCCTGCTCCCGGTCGAATGCCTCCAGCATCTTTTTGCAGTAGTACGCGGAGCCGTGGATGTCGGACGCGATCATGAGTTTTGTCATTTCAGCAGATTCCTTTCATTTTGCAAATCAATGCATCTATCTCCATGCTGCTCTTGCCTTCTTTAGATTTCATCGTTCCTGCCGGTTTTTTCAAGCACATAGACATGTTCTGTCACTGTTTTATTTAACAATTTCCATTCCAGATCCCTGTTCGTATGATGATACCGGAAGCCGCATTTTTCTGCCACGCGCTTCGATTTCTCATTCCCGTCAAAATATGCGTACCAGATTCGTTTCAGCCCCAGGTCTTCAAATCCGTACCGAATCAGCTCCTTTACCGCCTCCGGGATAATTCCCAGCCCCCAGTACGGGGTTCCCAGCCAGCAGCCGATCTCTCCCTCATCTTCTGGTACCGGCATATTGCATGCCGCGCCCACTGTAAGGCCTGCACAGCCCACCGGCTTTCCAGTACTCTTTAAAACCACCGCATACGTTCCATCCGCCGATAAAACTTCCCGGATGATCTCCCTGCTGTTCTCCACACTCGTATGCACCGGCCATCCTGCTTCCGGACCGACCTGCGGGTCCTTCGCGTATTCATAGCAGCTCTCCGCATCGCTCTCCTGCCATGGTCTTAAAATCAGGCGTTTTGTCTGTAATTCCATCTATAGTTACCTCTCTTCCATTTTCTTATACAGGTGATTCTCCGTTAATACTACCAGATCACCTTCATCAATCCCCTGCTCATAAAGCCAGTCATCTTCCTGGCGGATCATCCGCTCGTTTTCCTTAGCGTCTTTCAGCCGGACGAGAACTGTTTTCTTTGCCCCTGCAGGGCGTTCCTCACAGCCGTAGTCGTCTTCCTGGATCTGGAGAATGATGTATTCCTGTTCGTTTTTCATTTTACACACTTCCCTCATAATCTGGCTTTTCACTTAATTCTTTTATAAAACAATATTTTCCTTTCCCATGCCCTTTGACCGTTTCAATGACCTCTGCGCTTGTCAATAACTTTATTACTTCTGATGCTCTGGTTGCTTTTAATCCTGTCAACAGCATTATATCTTTTCTTCCAAACGCGTCTTCTGTTCCGTATGCTTCATATATGCGCAGGATATGGTCCACTGTTTTATCTGATAATCCAGGAATCATTTTTTCAAACCGTTTACGAATATTCGTTTTTATACTCTCATCGTTCGCTTTTTGCATTTCAATGTTCGCTTTTATACTCTCATCGTTCGCTTTTGGAGGAATCACAAACTTTCCGCTGATATGCATGACCCGATTATGCAGTTCATTTTCTTCATTTAATAACAGATTTCGCAGAAACAGCTCTAAATACTCTGTTGTTTCATGAATCCCGATTTTAAAATTATTATAATTTGCCCGCACCAATGCATTTCTAAAATACCATGCATTCTCGGCAAATATATCATTAGTGGCATCAAATCCCAGCGTTCTTAAGTACTTGATAAAAAATACTGCCGTCGTTCTGGTATTTCCTTCCTCAAAAATATGGATCTGCCACAGCCTTGAGACAAATACTGCCAGATGATGAATTATTTCATTGATCGACAGACCTTTATAGCTGAATTTTCTTTCTTCGGAGAAGTCATATTCCAGTGTATCCCGGAGTTCAGACGCATTTCCATAAAGAACTGTTTCTCCATCTAATACCCACTCTTTTTTTGTGATGTTATAATCCCTGATCTTTCCGGCATGTCTGTAAATTCCAGTAAATAGTTTTTTATGAATCGAGATATACTCGTTTGGAGTAAAGCTGAAACCCGTTTCAGACAGGACTTTTACGATCCGGACAGAAACCTTATCCGCTTCCTCCGTTCTGTCTCCAGTATCCGATTTTGGATTTTCTTCATAATAGCTATTTAAAAGCGAATTTGCTTCATCGATTGAAATATCACCTTCGATATTCCGAATTGCAGTATCGATCAGATATTTTGACGTTTTCAGCCCATCTACTGCCTGCAGCCCAATTGCTGTCTGCCATGCATAGCCTTTTTCACGCTTATTCGGTTCTGATTCTCTTATGTATTCTTTGAAAGGATCCTGATTCATTGATATCTCCTAGATAGTTGCAGTGTAGGCAAATTTTGCACACACTGGTTTATTTTCTGATTCGATTTCCTTAAATATAATCTATTTATTCTCCAACGTGCAAAATTTGCACATTACTTTTTCTTAAAATAATTTAATAGCTACATTAATCGGCTCTCTCAGTTTTATATTAATGACTCTATTCTTCCTACTAGTGATATCTTTTTTTAGTTAATAATGCCACAGTCTCCACATGCCCTGACATTCCGAACATGTCGACAGTTCTGACGCGTTTTACCTCATATCCGTTCTCCCCGAGATACTTCACATCTCTCGCCAACGTCGAGGAATCACAGCTCACATAAACGACTTTCTCCGGTGCCATCTTTACGATCGTCTCAAGGCAGAGCTCATCACAGCCCTTTCTTGGCGGATCGACAACGATCACATCGGCTTTGATATGATTTTTTTCATACTGTTCCGGAAGAACCTCCTCGGCTTTGCCGACAAAAAATTCTACGTTGTCGAGGCCGTTGCGCTTCGCGTTTTCTCTCGCGTCCTCGATGGCTGCCGGGATGATCTCGACACCGCAGACTTTTCCGGCTTTCTGGGCGAGGAAGGAGGAGATCGTTCCGATTCCGCAGTAGAGGTCCCAGACGGTCTCGCCTCCGTTTAAGTCGGCAAATTCCAGGGCTGTTCCGTAGAGGCGCTCGGTCTGTACCGGGTTTACCTGATAGAAGGACAGCGGGGAGATCCTGTACTCGATGTTTCCGATCTTATCCGTGATGTAGCCCGGTCCGTAGAGGTTTTTAATCTCGGTTCCCAGGATCACATTTGTCTTTTCCATATTGAAGGACAGGGAGATACTGTCCGCGCCCACTTCACGCATCCGATCAATGAACTCCTTCTCGTGAGGAAGCTTCTTTCCGTTGATTACAAGACATACCATGTGCTCGCCGCTGGCGAAGCCTTTTCTTAAGAGGACATGGCGGACGAGGCCTTTATGATTCGCCTCGTCGTATGGCTCTACGCCGAAATCTTCCATGAATTTCAACACAGCTGCCAGATAATCCTTATTTTCCAAACATCCGAGCAGGCAGTCCAGTTCCGGCACCGGGATCAGGGAGTGGGTGCGTCCGGCAAAGAATCCGGCTGTTGGTCTTCCGTCTTTTCCGCGACCGATCGGATACTGCGCCTTGTTTCTGTATCTCCACGGGTCTTCCATTCCAATGATCGGCTCCATGATGACCGCGTCCGGCACTCCTGCTGCCTGGTCCGCTTCCTCCGGCAGGAACAGGTTTTCCATGCCGCCGATGCGTTTTAAGTGGTTGTACACTTTCTTTTCCTTGAATTTTAACTGTTCTTTGTAGTCCAGCTCCTGAAGCTGGCATCCGCCGCAAGCTCTCGCCACCGGACATTTCGCCTCCACGCGGCCTTTTGCAGGCGTGATGACACGCACGAGGCGGGCAAATCCATAATTTTTCTTCATCTTCATGGCGGATGCCTCGATGGTGTCCCCGATCAGGGCGTCCTTCACAAACCAGATATATCCGTCCACACGGCCGATTCCTGCGCCGTCCTCTCCCATGTCCTCGATGGTCACTGTAAATTTATCGTTCTTTTTGATTTCCATGTTTTGTTCCTTCTATATAAATATTGTGGTTGTTCTAAGTTTTCTTAAGTATACAAGAATTCCTCCCGCATTTGCAACCCCCAGCGGCCAAACAGGTCGAAAATCGCAGCAAAAAAAACGGCTCCCCGCGCCCCGAGTTCTCCCTTTCAGAAGTCCTCAAGGCCGAAAAGCCGGTCTCTAACTATCAACTATATCATTTACACATTATGTAAACCGCAATTTATGCTCTCGCCTCAGAACCTGCCTTCTTGTTTAACAGCTCCTTACCGGATGTAACAACGATGATTACACCGAGAACCATAAGAAGAATTGCAACGATGAGCTGAAGTCCCTCAACCATAAATACTGCAGTACCTGCGCTGAATGCGTTTACAAGAGCAAGCGTTCTCTGAACCAGTGCTGTGAAGGTTACGCAGAGCATGATCACACACGGTACGATCAGGGTCTTGTTCTGTCTGCCTGTTACCTTTAAGAACACGCAGAGAGTGATCAGAACAAGGGCGCTTAAGAGCTGGTTTGCGCTTCCGAATAACGGCCAGATGTTGGAGTAACCGACTCTTGTAAGGATATATCCAAACGCGAGTGTGATGATCGTGGATACATACTTGTTGCAGAGGAATTTTCTCCAGCCCTCTGCGTTCTCCATATCGTCTACGGAGAAAAGCTCCTGGAAGGACATACGTCCGATACGTGCTACCGCATCAAGGCTTGTAAGGGCAAGCGCGGATACACACATGGTCATGAAGCACTGTGCAACATAGATCGGAAGACCGAACATCTCAAGAAGTCCTGCAACACCTGAGGAGAAGATCTGGAACGGAGTTCCTACTGCTGCAGTACCGTCAGCGGCTGCAGCTGCACCTGCTACACAGAGTGCAAGTACGGCTAAGAGGCTCTCAAGAACCATTGCACCGTAACCAACCTTTAACATATCTTTCTCGTTCTCAACGGTCTTGGAGGAAGTACCGGAGGAAACGAGGCTGTGGAAACCAGAAACGGCTCCACAGGCTACGGTTACGAAAAGGATCGGGAACATGTTTCCGAGCTTCTCATTTGTGAAACCTGTGTACATCGGAAGGTTCATGTTCGGATGCGCAACAACAATACCAACAACAGCACCGAGGATCATTCCTGCAAACATGAATGTTGTCATGTAGTCACGCGGCTGCTTTAAGAGCCACATCGGAAGAACAGATGCAAAGAAGATATACGCAAATGTGAATCCTGTCCATGCGTCCTTACCGCCGATTAACGGAAATGCCATACCGATTGCAAGAGATGCAACCGTGCATGCAAGTCCTACGAAGAACTCGCTCTTGCCTTCAAGGTTGAACTTCTTCTGAAGAACACCGAAAACCATCGCAAATACGATAAATGCAATGGAAATGGAGCCTGCAGCGCCGTTCGTCTGAGCCGCTGCGGCCAGCTCTGTAACACCATCCTTAACCGTATAAGCATTGAATGTGCCTGCAACCATGTCCGCGAAGGCCGCGATAACGATCAGTGTGAATAACCAACAGAAGATCAGGAATAACCGCTTACCTGTCTTGCCGATGTACTTTTCGATCAGAAGTCCCATGGACTTACCTTCGTTCTTTACGCTTGCGTAAAGAGCGCCGAAGTCTGTGACAGCTCCGAAGAAGATACCGCCGACAAGGATCCAGAGAAGAACCGGAACCCAGCCGAATGCAGCTGCCTGGATCGCACCCGTTACAGGGCCGGCACCTGCGATGGAGGAAAACTGGTGTGAGAAAACGATCCAGCCGTTTGTAGGTACATAATCCTGTCCGTCTTCATGTGTATAGGCAGGTGTCTTTGCCTTAGGGTCGATGCCCCAGGTCTTTGCCAGCCAGCGTCCGTATACCATATATCCGCATAACAGACACACAGCTGAGATGAGAACGATTACTAATGTGTTCATGTCATTTTGCTCCTTTGTAAATTCATTTTGTCATACCGGAATGTCGCGAATTCCGATCCCTGTAGTCCATCCATATTCAAACGGGTGTGATACAGATGACTTGGAAAACTCGCTTTGCGAGTTTTCCAAGTTTTCGCGGCAGTCGCCAAGGTCTCGTGCAAGCACGGACTTTGGCTCGTTGCTCGCGAAAAAAAAATCCTCCGTCTCCACAGGGATCGCTCCCTTAGAAGACGAAGGATCTAACATTCTCCGCGTTACCACTTCTGTTGCCGGAAAACCGGCCTCTCAGTCCCATCCTCCTCAAGTATCTGCTGTACTCTCAGATGAATCGGTCCCCTTTTAACGGTGAGGTTTCCGTCCGGAATTACTATACTGAGCTGTTCATCCCGGCTGCTTCCAGGTGATAACCTTCTAATTTCTTATCTGCCTCGCACCGACCGGCAGCTCTCTGAATAAGATCCTGTTAGAAAGTCCTGTCCCGTTCATCGCATTTGAATATGAACAACACTCATTTTAGTCACAAAAGTGATTTTGTCAACCGTTATTTTTTGATCTTTGCGGTCTCTTATCAGTGCAAAACGCTCATATATCTTTTATACGCGGACATTTCGTGTCATCTGTCTTTCCATGACAAATTATTATCAAAATTATGCACGATTTATGATCCGCCGCGGGGCAATTTTTCTACATACTAGTTTTCGCTCGTCCGGCGGACATTCGTTTCCATGAAGCGGTTGTAGCCGAGCCAGCCCATGTTGTCCCCAGCACCTCTTAAGATCTCTGTCATGGTCTCCATTTTTGCGTCCGCGTTGTCCGCAAGATTTAATGCCATCGCCTCGATCAGGGCTGGTTTCTTCGGGGAACCGTACTCAAGCTCACCGTGATGGGCAAGAATGCAGTGGATCAGCTCGCTCTCCAGCTTTTTCGGGAATCCCGGCATCGCGTCGATCCGCTCTTTTACCATCTGGGAGCCGATGATGATGTGGCCGAGAAGCTGTCCGTCATCTGTGTAGTCATTCTCCGGGAACGCGGAAAGTTCTTTTGTCTTTCCGATATCATGGAACATCGCTGCCGTCAAGAGCAGGTCGCGGTTCAGCACCGGGTACTGTTTACTGAAGTAATCGCACATTTTTACGACACTTAAGGTGTGTTCTAAAAGTCCTCCGACGAAGCCGTGATGAACGCTCTTTGCCGCGGAATGGAAGGAAAACGCCTTCATGAACTCCGGATCGTTGAAATAGCCGGATGCCAGCTTTCTTAAGTACTCGTTCTTGATGGTTGTGATGTACTGGGTGAGCTCATGCTGCATCGTCGGGATGTCCTTGGTGGTCACCGGGAGATAATCTGCCGGATGGTACTCGCCCTCATCCGCCTTGCGGATCCGTTTTACATTCAACTGGTTCTGTCCCTGGAACAGAGTCACGTCCGCGTCAACATACACGTAATCCAGTGCGCAAAACTCGTTGATTCCCGGAGAATTTAACTCCCAGATCTTTGCGTCGACAGTTCCTGTTTTATCCTGCAGTACAAGAGAACCGTACTCTTTTCCATTCTTTGTGAGCGCGATCTGTTTTGTCTTGCACAGGTATACATCCGAAATGTGGTTTCCTTCCCGGAATGTTTCAATAAATCTCATAATCTCTCCTTCTATTCATTGCGTCGACAGACGTTTTCTGTCTTTACATCTAGCGTTTCAGTTTTAAGGCTGAAACGTTATTATTAGACTAGATAACTGTTCAGTAAGTCTGAGCAGTTACAAGCCAGGCAGTAATAACTACCTGGCTCCAATCGTCACTTGATACTCTATTTCTTTATATTCATCAATAGACTTCCGTTTTACCGTAACTTTTACAGAATCTCCGGTCTTCACATCCTCCAGCCGGTTCTGGAAGTCCCGGATCGTCTGGATCTCCGTGTCCCCGATCTTTGTCAGGATATCACCGTTCTGGATTCCCACGTTGTAGGCAGGTCCATCTGCAACGGAATCTGTTATATATACTCCACTGGGGATTCCGCTCTCCATCATCACGGAGGTCACATCCTGTCCCCGGATTCCGAAATACGGGGCGGACTGTCCGTTTGTGAGTTTCTGGAGCACGCCCTTGTACTCCGAGATCGGCATCGCCATCGTCTTATCTTCTATCTGTCCATTATCTCCGGACTGATAAGTATCGGTCGCCCAGCCCACAAGCTGACCGGAAAGATTTAAGAGGAATGTTCCCTCGTCTGCATGGCTCTCAAACTCTGTATACAGGATACGCGTCTGACCATCCACCGCCTGGACTCCCTTTGCCACATAGGCGATCAGCCCCTGCTTGACGGAATGGACATGTCCGGAAGGACTTCCCACCGCGAGGACCATGTCCCCGGTGCGGACGGAATAGGAGTTTCCGAGTTCCACCGCCTTCATCCAGTTTACGGTCTGCTCTTCAATATCAGAGATCTTCGCGCTGACGACTGCTATCTTGGAGGTGGTGTCCTGGGATTTCAGTTCTACTGCCGCCGTGGATCCGTCCCCGAAGGTCACCCGCAGGGAGTCGGCTCCAGCCACCGCGCTTTGGCCTGTCAGAATCAGCGCCTCGCTGGGATTCACTGCGATAATGATTCCCGCATGCTGTCCTGTTGTCTCAATAGGATTATCAAACCAGTCCACGTCGTTTTTCACTGCGGAGACTGTCACGATACTCTTCTCGGCTTCCAGATAGATGTTCCGGAACGCGTCGTTTAACTCGGTGAGGTTTTTCGTTGTCCAGGGGAACTTTTCCATGGCGTCCCCGACGATCTTATCCACCTCATCCTTCAGATCTTCCGCGCGGATTCCCTCCCCTGTAGTCTCCGCCATCGTCTCCACTGGTGTCGGATCGCCGGATGGATCCTGGTCCCGTTCGATCGTGATCGGTGCGGAGGTCACCGGCTGCTCTTTACCCAGAAGCTTTTTTGCTGTCGGCAGTGATACCACAAAGCTCACCGCCGCAACTCCACCGAAAACGGCCGCAAAAAGAACATAGCACAGGATCCGGCCCGCGGCCCTGCGCTTATCGATCGGAGGTTTTACGACCTTTTCCCTCATAAATTTTTTCTCGTTAGGTGTATCTGACATGAAAAAAGTCTCCTTTTCATATCTTACAGCAGCCCTTACTCCTGCTGCGGGCAAATATCCATCAAAATACGATTCCATTTGCGGATTCTTTGCGTTTAGCCTATCTTCTTTCCATTATAATTTTTTTCCCCTTATTATGCAACAAAAAAATAGTGTATACAGGTTTCCTCGTACCATTCGACAACCTTTTCCACAGGCTCTCCCTCCCAAATCGGGACACCTCCACCGTAAGAAAAAATCTCTATGATATTTAACGCGTTTGTGTTATACTTTTTCTGTGCAGGCAGGCATCTTTACTGAAAATCTCCGCATGTTCCATACCGCGGAATGTCTGCGTATTGAAAGGAAAAAAAGGATCGACCTATGAATCAGAAAGTATTAAAAACACTTGAATATTATAAAATTATTGACCGTCTGACCGACTGTGCGGCGTCTGAACCGGGAAAGAAGATGTGCCGGGAGCTGGTTCCCTCCTCAAATTTTGATGAGATCGTTCAGGCCCAGACGGAAACTGCCGACGCTGTGACCCGCGTGCGCCAGAAAGGAAGTCTCTCCTTAGCCGGAGTCCGTGATGTCCGGGATTCCTTAAAACGTCTGGAGATCGGCAGTTCCTTAAGCATTATGGAGATTCTCTCCGTCAGCGGACTTTTGACCTGTGCGGCCCGCGCAAAGAATTATGGACGCCATCCGGAGAATATGGAGCTTCCGGATGACTCTCTCGATGAGATGTTCCGCACTCTGGAACCGCTGACGAATGTGAACAGTGAGATCACCCGCTGTATTCTCGGTGAAGATGAGATCGCCGATGATGCAAGCCCGGGACTTCACCATGTCCGCCGTCAGATGAAGATCACGGCGGATAAAGTCCACACCCAGTTGAACTCCATCTTAAACTCCAGCCGGACTATGCTGCAGGATGCCGTTATCACCATGCGTGACGGACGTTACTGCCTCCCGGTCCGCGCCGAGTATAAGAGCCAGTTCGCCGGAATGGTCCATGACCAGTCGGCCACCGGATCCACACTTTTTATCGAGCCGATGGCGATCATCAAGCTAAACAATGAACTCCGTGAACTGGAATTAAAGGAGCAGAAAGAGATCGAGATGATCTTAGCGGCCTTAAGCACCGAGCTCGTCCCGTATATCGAGCCGATCACAACAGATTTTGAGATCCTCACAAAGCTGGATTTTATCTTCGCGAAGGCGGCTCTCTCAAGAATTTATAACTGTTCCATGCCGAAGTTTAACCGCAAAGGTTATATCCATATCAAGGACGGACGCCATCCGCTCCTTGACCCGAAAAAGGTCGTTCCGATCAATATCTGGATGGGAAGAGATTTCGACCTGCTGATCGTAACAGGACCGAATACCGGCGGTAAGACCGTATCCTTAAAAACGGTCGGTCTGTTTACCCTGATGGGACAATCCGGTCTGCAGATCCCGGCTTTTGATGGCTCCGAGCTTTCCGTTTTCGATGAGGTATTCGCGGATATCGGTGATGAGCAGAGCATCGAGCAGAGCTTAAGTACCTTCTCCGCCCACATGACAAATATCGTTAAGATCCTAAATCAGGCGGACAGCCGGTCTCTCTGCCTTTTCGATGAGCTTTGTGCCGGAACGGACCCCACCGAGGGTGCCGCGTTAGCGATCTCCATCCTGTCCTTCCTTCACAATATGAAGTGCCGGACCATGGCGACCACCCACTACAGCGAACTGAAAGTGTTCGCTCTATCAACACCGGGCGTTGAGAACGCCTGCTGTGAATTTAATGTTGAAACACTGCGTCCGACTTATAAGCTCTTGATCGGTATTCCCGGAAAGAGTAACGCATTCGCGATCTCCAGACAGTTAGGGCTGCCGGATTACATCATCGATGATGCAAAGACCCATCTGGAATCCAATGATGAGGCATTTGAGGACCTGCTTGCGAACCTGGAGCAGAGCCGCGTGACCATCGAAAAAGAGCGGGAGGAGATCGCAAGCTACAAGGAAGAGATCTCCCGTTTAAAGAAGAATATCGAGCAGAAGGAAGAGCGGCTTGATGAGCGGAAAGAAAAGCTCTTAAAAAACGCTAACGAGGAAGCCCAGCGGATCTTACGTGAGGCGAAAGAGACCGCGGACCAGACGATCCGGAATATCAACAGGCTTGCCGCAAGCTCCGGTGTCGGAAAAGAGCTGGAGGCTGAGAGAACAAAGCTCCGCGAAAAGCTGGATAAAGTCGATAAAAATTTAAGTCTGAAGAACAATAAGGGACCGAAAAAGACGATCTCTCCGAAGAAATTAAAGATTGGTGACGGTGTTAAGGTCCTCACAATGAACTTAAAGGGAACAGTCAGCACACTGCCGAACGCAAAAGGCGATCTCTATGTGCAGATGGGAATCCTGCGCTCCCTTGTAAATATCAAGGATCTGGAGCTCTTAGACGAGGCGTCCGTATCCGGACCGGGTCTCGATCCGGCTGCCATGAAGCGGAACAACACCGGAAGCGGAAAGATCAAGATGGCGAAGTCCTTCTCCGTCTCCCCGGAGGTCAATCTCATCGGAATGACAACAGACGAGGCGATGCCTGTCCTCGACAAGTATCTGGACGATGCTTATCTCGCCCATCTTCCGCAGGTCCGTGTCGTGCATGGACGCGGAACAGGTGCGTTGCGGGCTGCGGTTCATAAGCATTTGAAGAAGCTTAAATATGTGAAGGAATTCAGACTTGGTGAGTTTGGGGAAGGCGATACGGGAGTTACGATCGTAACCTTCAAGTAACTTTCAAATAGAAACCGCGTCGGATTTTGCCTGAACAGCACTATTTTAAAGTTATGTTAACCGCAAAGGTTTCAATTTTACCCATCATCCTATAGGAAATAGAAACCTGCCCTGATTTACAGGCAAAAAACGAAATTTTTACGATAAATTTTAGAAGGAGGAGACCTCCATGGTCGATAAACAGAGAATTCTCATCGTCGACGATGACGAGAATATTGCAGAGTTAATTTCCCTGTACCTGATGAAAGAATGTTATGATACAAAGATCGTCGGGGACGGAGAATCCGCCCTGAAGGAGGTTCCGGTCTTTAAGCCGAACCTGATCCTTCTCGACCTGATGCTGCCGGGCATGGACGGCTATCAGGTCTGCCGGGAGATCCGCACGACCTCTCAGGTACCGATCATCATGCTGTCCGCAAAGGGCGAGGTCTTCGACAAAGTTTTAGGTCTGGAGCTCGGTGCCGACGACTATATGATCAAGCCATTCGATTCCAAGGAACTTGTCGCCAGAGTCAAGGCTGTTCTCCGCCGCTATCAGGCGGCTCCGGTCAGCATATCCGCTGCGACAAAACAGCAGGGCGAATATGTGGAGTATCCGAACCTCATCGTCAATCTGACGAACTATTCCGTCCTCTACAAAGGCCACTCTGTGGATATGCCGCCGAAGGAACTGGAGCTTTTATACTTCCTCGCCTCCTCTCCGAATCAGGTCTTTACCCGCGAACAGCTGTTGGATCATATCTGGGGCTATGAGTATATCGGTGACACCCGGACTGTTGATGTCCATATCAAACGCCTTCGCGAGAAAATCCGCGACGACGAGAACTGGGCGCTGTCCACTGTCTGGGGAATCGGTTATAAATTCGAGGTAAGACGATGACCCGTTCTCTTTATACCAAGTTTCTTCTCGGATATCTGGTATTTGGCCTTCTCGGTTTCATTTTCATCGCGACTATGTCCTCGGAAATCACTTACCAGTATCTCTTAGAAGAAAAGTCTGAATCGCTCTACGATGAGGCGAATCTTCTCGCCTCCACCTACAGCGATATCTATCAGGGCAAAAATATCAGCCTGTCCACGGCAAACCCGCAGCTGCAGGCCGTTGCCACCTACTTAAAGGCACAGGCCTGGGTCATCAACCAGAAAGGCAGCGTTGTTGCGGAGACTGCCCCAGCCTCCCATATCGGCACCGCCATCGATGGTTTTGATCCCACCGTAGCAGGAAACCGCTCGTATGTGACCGGCAGATTTTTCGGCATGTTTGATAAAGACATGCTGTCCGTCATAGCGCCGATCACGGGAAATTTCAATACGTATGGATACGTGGTGATCCACATGCCCATCGAACAGATCATACATGGAAAAGACCGGATTCTGAACATTGTATACATTACAGCGCTGGTGGTTTTCGTCCTCTCCCTGATCATTCTTCTCGTGTTCACAAAGACCGTATATGTCCCGTTAAAGAAGATCACCGCGGGTGCAAAGGAATACGCGGCGGGAAACTTAAGCCATACGATCAAGGTAACTTCTGCCGATGAGATGGGATATCTTGCCAACACCTTAAATTATATGTCCAGTGAATTAAATAAGATGGAGGAATATCAGCATTCCTTTATCGCCAACGTCTCCCACGACTTCCGCTCCCCGCTGACGTCTATCAAGGGGTATCTGGAAGCGATCAAGGACGGAACGATCCCACCGGAATTATACGATAAATATCTCGGCATCCTGATCTCCGAGACAGAGCGGTTAAACAAACTCACACAGGGCATGCTGACGCTGAACTCTCTCGACAGCAAGGGATTCCTGACACGAAGCAACTTCGATATCAATCGCGTGATTAAAGACACCGCGGCAACCTTCGAAGGAACCTGCAATGCCAAGGATATCGTTCTGGATCTCACCTTCGCTGCGGATATCCAGATGGTGTATGCAGATCTCGGTAAGATCCAGCAGGTGCTCTACAATCTGATCGACAACGCCATCAAATTCAGCCGTGAGAACTCTGTGATCTATATCCAGACTTCGCTGAAATATGAAAAAGTCTTTGTTTCCGTGAAGGATACGGGAATCGGTATTCCGAAGGAAAGTATCAAGAAGATCTGGGACCGCTTCTATAAGTCGGATCTCTCCAGAGGTAAGGATAAGAAGGGAACGGGACTCGGTCTGGCGATCGTAAAAGAGATCATACAGGCACACGGGGAAAATATTGATGTGATCAGCACCCAGGGGGTCGGGTCGGAATTTATCTTTACGCTGCCGAAGGCGACGGCACTGTAATACAGCCAAAAAACGGACACAGAACTATCTATTCTGTGTCCGTTTTTTGTTGCTCGCGTCTTGCGCGGTCGCTTTTTTCTTAGATCTCTTTCAGCTTCGTCCCGATCGCATGAACAACAAACGGAACGAATAATGTGATAAATGCCGCATAGCCGAGATATGCATAACCTTTCTTTACAACTGCCATCAGACCGAACTGGGCGATCGCGAATGCGAGGAAGGTGAAGATCAGGGTAAATGCCGCGTTGCGTCCAAGGTGGCCTTTCGCACGGGCCTCGTCATTTGCCATACGGCGCTCAATAGCATTTACGCACCGGGTCACGATACCGGAGATCATGTTTACGGCTGTGGAGATCGCGCCGAGAATGATCAGGACGGAGATGATCGTTGTGAGTACTCCTGCGCCGACACCATTCTGTACAAGAACGAGCATCGGAACGGATGCACCGATCAGAGTGTCCGCATAGGCAACCGCTAAGAGTCCGACGATGGATAACTCCATCGCGAAGAAGTTGCAGACGAACATCCAGATCGCAGCCTTATCGATCTGCTTTTCATCGGTTACGGACTCCATATGCTGGTACATGACGGATACAGATGCCAGCTGGAAGAAGAAGTACAGGATTGCCGACCAGAGTGCCGGTCCGAACGCGCCGGTCTCCTTAGAGATCAGCGGCATTTCTCCTGCCGTCATCTTTCCGATGGAATCCATAATGTCGCCCCACTGTGCCGCAATATTCGGAACAAGAACGAGTACAAGACCCGCAATGATCAGAACGCTCAGTGTGGAGGCGCATTTGCGGACAACGGCGGTTCCAAATAATGCGATCAGGAAGATAAACACACCGATGATCAGAGTGCACATCCAGTACGGAATGCCAAACAGAGTCGCGATCGTGGATCCGCCTGTGGCAAACGCTGCCGCAGATGCGGTTCCGATCATGATCAGATAACAGATCTCATAGAGATTCGACATCACCGGGCTTGTCTTTCCATACAGGCTGTCGGAAAAGCTGCGGTAATCGTAGGTTTTGTGTTTATATGCGTATCGCATGCCGTACCAGAAAAACAGCGCGTAGAGTCCCTGCGCCACTGCCGGCAGGATCAGGCACCAGATTCCGTAATTGATGAAATACTGGTAGATCTGTGCGCCGGAGGCGAAACCGCCTCCAAACTGTGTGGTGAATGCCACGAACGCGAGTCCCATCGTGAGCGGCATTCTGCTCTTGTCAATCAGCAGACTTTTCTTTTCAGCCATATGATTTTTCCCCTTTTTCTTTCAGCGACCATTTTCTTCACGGCCACTTTTTATTGCTTCGGACATATGCCAGAATCTATGCTTGTACAGGGCTCTGGCATCTGCCGCATAACCCGAAAATTACGCAAACCGTACTTCTCGTGATTTTTCCACATGGATTCCATTAACCGGGTGCTTTATCCACAAATTACTTATTATATTCAATGACTTTTCCCGGATTCAGGATCAGCTTGTCATCAAACGCCAGCTTCACAGCCTTGTAAAGCCTGATCATACGCTCGCCGACAAATTCCTCAAGGAATTCGATACGTCCGTTTCCAATACCGTGTTCTCCGGAAAGCTGTCCGCCAAGCTCTTTAGAAAGGGCATACAGTTCCTTTAGGCACGCATGTGTCGCGCTCTTCCACTCTTCATCTGACATTTCCGGTCCGCGGAGAAGCTCGGTGTGGATATTTCCGTCGCCGCAGTGTCCGCACGGCTCTACCCGGACTCCGTGGGATAAAGCGATCCGTTTTGCCGCCTTTACATACTCCGCGATCTGCGCTCTCGGGACAACAACGTCGCACTCCTCCTGAGAGACAGAATCTGCCTTCATTCCCTCAAGGATCGCGCCGCGGACTGCCCATACGGTGCCGGCCCGCTCCGGTGTATCTGCAAGGAAACAGTCTAACGCGCCATGGGCCAGCGCTGCCTCCGCTGCCGCCTCGACTGCAGAGTCAAGCTCCTGTCTGCTGGACGCGTCGTACATCACGATCAGCACCGCTTCCCCCTGTTTTACAGGAAACATTTTATTCAGGCTGCGCTCCACGATATCGATGAGTTCACGTTCCAGAAACTCAATGGCTGTCGGAACAAACGGAAGTGCCAGAACCTGCGGAACCATGTCCGCGCACTCTTCCAGACTCTTAAACGGCATGACCAACGTACAGGAACATGTCGGAGCCGGCAAAAGTTTTAAGGTCACCTGTGTCAGGATACATAAGGTTCCCTCAGATCCGATCACGAGATCCTTAATATCATAGCCTGTTGTGTTCTTCACGACATTGGAGGAAAAGTTCATGATGGATCCGTCCGGCATAACAGCTTCGATGCAGCGGACAAAGTCTCTTGTCAGACCGTAACGAACCGCCTTCATGCCGCCGGCGTTGGTGATAACGTTTCCGCCGATGGACGCTGTCTTTTCACCCGGATCCGGCGGGTAGAAGAGGCCTTCTGCCGCTGCTGCCGCCTGAATATCGATAAGCAGGGCTCCAGGCTCTGCTGTGATGGTCTGGTTTTTATGATCGACCGGAAAAATCCGGTTCATCCGCATGACGGACAACATGATTCCGCCGTACTTGCATGTTGCTCCGCCAGCAAGTCCTGTTCCCGCGCCTCTGCAGACCACCGGGATATTTTCCCTGTAAGCGTACGCCATGATTTTGGAAATTTCTTCTTTATTTACAGCCTCAACATAGAGCTCCGGCGGATAGATTCCGTACTCCGGCATCTCGTCGCGGTAATATTCCTTCGCGATCTCATCCCCGACCCAGACACGGCTTCCATCGGTCATGGAACGGATGGCATCAAAATCAGCTTCTGTCATTTTCTTATATGGATATGCCATTTCTTAGTCCTCCTTCCGATTCCGGATCAGTTCCGTGAGTCTCGGAACGACCTGATACAGGTCATCCACGATACAATAGTGGGCAACGCCAAAGATCTGCGCCTCCGGATCATTGTTGATCGCAACGATGCAGCCGGAGTTCTTCATACAGGACGTAAACTGGATCGCGCCGGATACACCACAGGTGATGATGAGCTGCGGGCGCACGGTTCTTCCGGAAAGTCCGATCTGGTGCGCAGTGTCACCGAAACCATTCTCGATCATTGGACGGGTGAACGCAAGCTGTCCGCCGAGGGCGTCTGCCAGCTCCCTGCACATCTCCACGTCCTTCTCATTCTTTACACCACGTCCTGCAACGACGATGATATCCTCTTCCTCAAGGCTCTTTTTCTTGTCCATGATCTTCGAGGACACGATCTCGATTCTGGAGCGGGCCATATCGTCCGTAACCTCGCATTTTACGATCTCACCTGTCGGATCCGCGACTTTTTCTGCCTTATCCATGATCCGGTAGCGGACAGTCGCGAACTGCGGGCGCGCCTTTGTGATGGCAATCTGCGCCATGATGTTGCCGCCAAATGCCGGTCGGATCTGGATCATATCCGTGTTCGGCTTGATGTCAAGTGTCGTACAGTCTGCTGTCAGCCCTGTATGGAATCTTGTGGAAAGTCTCGGTGCCAGAGAACGCCCGAGAGCCGTGGCTCCGATCAGGACAGAGCTTGGTTTTACGGCTGCGATGCAGTCTGCCACCGCGTCTGTATAGCAGTCCGCGCGGAAACCTTCAAATCCCGGATGCTCATAGACATAGACCTTGTCCACGCCGTAAGGAAGAAGCTTTTTCGCATTCTCCTCTGTTCCCTCTGCGCCGACGATCACACAGTTTACCTTATATCCGACTTTCGCCGCCAGCTTTCTCGCCTCACCGATCAGTTCGAATGCCACCGGATGGATATCGCCCCATTCCTGTTCCACGAAGATCAGGAAATCTTTCCATTCTTTCTTGTCTACCGTACCGGCGCGCTGTTCAAATGTGATCGCCTTCTCCGGACACTGGCGGACACAGAGACCGCACATACGGCAGGTATCTCCGACAGTGATCCCGTCACCTTCGATGGTCAAAGCTCCGAAGGGACATTTTTCCACACAGACTCCGCAGAGACTGCATTTTTCTGCATTAAATTTAATAAAACTCATGGTTCCCTCCTAAATAAGCTTTTTCCCTGTCAGGATCCCGAACAGCTTCTCTGCCTTTTCATCGGACGTTCCTTCCAGATAAACTTTTTTCTCCGCCTCCGGCGGCGCAAACATGCGCTCTACAGCTGTTGGGGAACCGATCAGTCCATACCGGCTTAAGTTTTTGTCCGGCATATCCTCAAATGTCATGATGCGGACCGGACGCTCTTTTGTCTGCTTCTTCAACTGATAGGATGGAAGACGCGGGACGCACATATCCTTGTCTACCGTGATCAGACATGGATACGGGATCTTTGATACCTGAGATACGCTGACCAGTTCCTGACGCACCGTGATTGCCTTCGCGTCCGCCTCAGTCACTTCCGCCACCCATGCCGCGTGTGGGATGTGGAGATGTTCCGCGATGGCCGGACCGACCTGTGCGGTATCACCGTCCGTTGTCTGTCGTCCACAGACGATAAGATCCGCGCCGCCGAGTACCTGGATCGCCTGAGAAAGTGCATAGGAGGTCGCTAACACGTCCGCCCCCGCAAACTTTCTGTCCGATAAAATAACCGCGTCATCCGCTCCCATGGTGTATGCGTCACGCACCATCGTCTCCGCCTGAGGCGGTCCCATCGTGAGGACCGTCACCGTTCCGCCCACCTGCTCTCTCAGACGGATCGCGGTCTCCAATGCAAACAGATCATAGGGATTCGTTCTCGTATCCCCTGACATTCTCTTCATTGCTCCGGTCTCCGGATCGATATCGACCTTCGTTCCTGCCGGAACCTGTTTCATACATACAATAATCTTCATAATCGTATATTTCCTGCTTTCCGCTTTCGCTTTATCGCTTTAAACTTTAGTATTATATCACTTTTATGTGCGCATGTCGATACCATACGCAAATTATTCCGCAAATTCAGTTACCCTTCAGCCCTGCACTGGTTGGGATTTTTTATGCAACAGGGAATTCCTCAGAATTTCCTGTTGCATAAAAAAGTGCCTCATACAATCACGGATCTGTCCGCTGTATGAAGCACTTTTCATCTTTCTGTTATTTTTATGATCGGCCGGACATCATATCAAGTCCTGTCATTGCCAGCACCTTTACCGCGGCAGTGAGGGCACGTCTTCCTGCTTCGCCTCCTGCAGCCTCCGCAAATGCTGCTGTGTGGGTTCCCAGACCTTCGCCCACACCGATATAAAACTGGGCTGCCGGGAGTGCCTGAGTTACATTGCCAACATCCGTGGATCCGATTCCCTGAGTCAGATCCCGCGGAATGTGGTGTTCTCCGATCAGATCCATATTCTTCTCTACTGCCGTCACAAGTTCCCGGTTGTTGCGCACATCCTTGATGAGATAACCGTCCTGTTTGATCTCAACCTCTACACCTGCGCAAATCGCCGCACCTTTTGCACAGCGGTCAATGACTGCGATCACTTCTTCTAAATAGCCTGCGTCTAATGCCCGGATATTAAACCGGCATACAGCTCTCTCCGGAACAATATTCACAACAGTTCCGCCTTCCAGGATAATTCCGTGAACCCTCGTGTAATCCTTAAAATGAAGTCTCTGGGAATCTACCGCATGGAACATCTGGAGAACTCCGTTTAATGCACTGGCCCCCATCCACGGGCACGCTGCGGTATGTGCCGGTTTTCCGGTGAAGGTATAGGTCTTATTTACGGCTGCAAATGAGATATCATCTGCCATGGACATATCACTCGGATGCATGATCAGCGCCATATCCACACCATCGAAGATTCCTTCGTCCAGCATCGTGATCTTTCCGCTTCCGTTTTCCTCTGCCGGTGTTCCAAGAACCTTCAGGGTTCCGCCGATCCCGTATTTTTCCATGATCTCTTTTAATATCACACCGGCTCCGGCTCCGCTGGTGCCGATCAGATTGTGTCCGCATGCATGTCCAATTTCAGGGAGCGCGTCGTACTCGCACATAAAGGCAAAAGTCATTCCCGGCTTTCCGCTCCGGTATTCCGCCACAAATGCGGTCTCCAGAGAGCCGGCTCCCCGCTGTACTTTAAAGCCATGCTTTTCCAACAGCCCGCATAGCTGATCCTGCGCCAGCGTTTCATGGTATGCCAACTCCGGATGAGCAAATATGTATGCACTGACAACCTCAAACTCATCCCGGTGTTTCTCCGCCAATGTTTCAATCTCGTGCTTTACCTGTGTAAGATCCATCGCCATTTCCTCCTGTTATGCCCGATATTATATCCACTATTATACTGCTTTTTCTCCCGATTTCTCAAGCACTGATCACATGAATTTCTCACTCTGGCACAGATGGGACCTTGCTTTTCGTCCATTGAATCTCCTTGCGTTTCATGATAAAATATAGTCATCTGCCCAATCATTTCTAACTGCTCGAGAGGAGGACATAATTATGAATTCTATTTCTATCACCTGGAATGGTCATTCCTGTTTTACCGTTGAAAAAGATGGTTTTTCCATTGTTTTTGATCCATATGGCCCGAATACGGTGCCGGGGCTTGCTCCACTCTCCCTCACCGCGGACATGGTGCTCTGCAGCCATGAACATGGTGACCACGGTTACACGGACGCAGTGACCTTAAAGCACAGCGGGACAAAGAACCCGTTTTCCATCACGAAGATCGACACCTGGCATGACCCGGAACAGGGAGCCCTCCGTGGACCGAACCGGATCCACATTTTAGAATCAGATGGACTTAAAATTGCCCATATGGGTGACATCGGATGTCCTCTTACCAGAGAACAAAAGGATCTGTTAAAGCATCTCGACGCGATCCTGATCCCTGTGGGCGGTTATTATACGATCGATGCGGTCCAGGCGAAGGCTGTGGTGGATGACCTCGCGCCCCGCGTTGTGATTCCGATGCACTACCGTTCCGACCATTTTGGCTATCCGGTGATCGGACGTCTCGAGGAATTTACGGGACTCTGCCGAAATGTAGTGGAGTACGATTCCAATGCACTGCTCCTGACGGCTGAAACAAGACCGCAGACAGCGGTTTTAAAGCTGTAATAAACCGATAAGTTCCATTTTTGCTGCAGTTTTCCGTGATGATTCGACCGGCAGTGTAAAAATACAGCTGTCATGTCCGTTCAAATACAGAGTTTAACTGCAGCAATTTTTATGGCCTTTTCCCGGCGTTGGAAAGCACCATAATTTTATAACTTTAAGTTATGTGCCATATCAATACGCGCCATTTTATTTATGGCTGATCCTATGCTATAATGAGGAAACGAAAGAATTCATGAACTGTTAAGGCGGCTGACGGTCTGGATTTTTGCAGCTGTCTTTTAATATTTCTTAGATAAGAAAGGAACATATAAAGTCATGGCAGAAGGAACGATCTTTAAATTTCATAATGACCTTGATACCGATCAGATCATTGCATCCCAGTATCTGCTCTTACCAAATCTGGAAGAGATGAAAGAGCACACATTCGAGTCTCTTGACCCGGATTTCCCGAAAAAAGTAAAACCTGGTGATTTCGTAGTAGGCGGTGAGAACTTCGGCTGCGGTTCTTCCAGAGAACAGGCACCGGGCGTCTTAAAGGCTCTCGGCGTACAGGCTGTTGTTGCGAAATCCTTCGCGAGGATCTTCTATAGAAATGCCATCAACATCGGACTTCCGGTCATCGTCTGTAAAGACCTGCCGGATGATGTAAAGACCGGCGACACCATGGAACTTTCCATGTCTGACGGAACTGCCCACGCAAACGGAAAGACCTATTCCTGCACAAAGCTGCCGGAATACATGCAGAACATCTTAAATCAGGGCGGACTGATCGCTTCTTTAAACCGTGAGGAGGACTAAGACAATGGGAATGACAATCGCAGAAAAGATCATTGCGGCGGCAGCCGGAGTTGACTACGTAAAACCGGGAGATATCCATACCGTAACATTAGACCGTATGATGAGCAACGACGGAACCACACATCTGACCGTTGACATGTACCGCAATAAATTAAAACATCCGCATATCGCGGACGCAAAGAAGATGGTATTCATTGTAGACCACAATGTTCCGTCCGACTGCCCGAAGACAGCGGCATCCCAGAAGAAGATGCGCGACTTCGCGAAGGAAAACAACATTGATTTCTGGGAGGGAAAAGGTGTCTGCCACCAGGTCATGATGGAAAATTATGTCTGCCCGGGTGAACTGATCTTTGGTGCTGACAGCCATACCTGCTCTTACGGCGCTCTCGGTGCCTTCGGTACCGGCGTTGGCTGTACCGACCTTCTCTACGGCATGGTGACAGGCAAATCCTGGGTTCTCGTTCCGGAGACTGTAAAATTCAACCTCGTCGGAAAGCTGCCGGAAGGCGTTTACGCAAGAGACCTGATCTTGACCATCATCGGCACCATCGGCGCAAATGGCTGCAACTACCAGGTTATGGAGTTCACAGGCGAGGGCGCTAAGACATTGAGCATCAGCGAGCGTATGGTCCTCTGCAACATGGCTGTCGAGGCAGGTGCCAAGACCGGTATCTTCGAGCCGGACGAGAAAGCCATCGAATACCTGGAAGCTCACGGAAGAAAGCCGAAGGCACTCTTCACAAGCGACCCGGACGCAGTCTACGCAAGAGAATATACCTTTGACCTCTCCAAGATCCGCCCGGTAGTGGCGAAACCGGACTTCGTTGACAACCTTGTTCCGGCTGAGGAAGTCCGCGGCGTGAAGATCGACGAGGCATTCTTAGGTTCCTGCAACAACGGACGTATCGAGGATCTGAGAGTCGGCGCTTCTATTATTAAAGGAAAGAAAGTCGCTGAAAAAGTTCGTTTCCTTGTGGTTCCGGCAAGCCAGACTGTCTATCTGCAGGCACTGAAGGAAGGCCTGATCGACATCTTTATGGAAGCCGGTGCAATTGTTATGAACCCGAACTGCAGCGTATGCTGGGGCAGCTGCCAGGGTGTGATCGGCGAGAACGAAGTCCTGATCAGCACCGGTACGAGAAACTTCAAGGGCCGCGCAGGTCATCCAAGCTCCAAGGTATATCTTGGATCCGCTGCGACGGTTACGGCATCTGCTATTAAGGGCGAAATTGCATTAGCGAGTGATTTATAATCTGCACAGATTTGTAAAGACTATTTTCACTTCTGCCTGTACTTTTATACAGGCAGAAGTGTCGTTCCACCAGTAATGCCCCTATACATAGAATAAATGTAACTATTCAGTACCTTCATAGTTACGTGCAAAAATCCATTCCAGATCAGCTT
>ERZ836829.327-NODE-327-length-63707-cov-5.916248_pt1 | contig 63707 bp, 53 predicted proteins | sample MGYA00519574_ERZ836829 | MGnify/ENA primary metagenome ERZ836829 (study PRJEB31850, sample SAMEA3708808) | human gut metagenome | biome: human gut; feature: human-associated habitat; material: faeces | place: China | collected 2014 ...
GTAGAGCACTTGACTTTTAATCAAGTTGTCCGGGGTTCGAATCCCCGCACGCTCATTGTAGAACAAGCGATTTTGCTTGTTCTTTTTGTTATATTAACTTATATTTTGATTACACCTATGCTATGCAAAAGATTCAGCACAGACATAATATGTGAAAAAGTCTGAAATATGTTGGAATATTTATTTGAATCGGAAATAGATGTGGATAACATCTAATTTACAACACAGGTATACAGAAGATATAATAAAAGCGCAAGTGATACGGATAGAAATAAATTGGAAGGATAAGCATTTGCAGAAAAATTTATGGAATACTTATATGAAAAATTAGAAGCATATGGGAAGTCGGATTATTATGGGTTTCATATGCCTGGGCATAAACGTAATTCGGATGTTACACAAGCGAATTTACCATATGGAATTGATATTACAGAGATTGAAGGATTTGATAATCTTCATCATGCGGAGGAGATCATCAGGGAAGCGGAAGTCAGGGCAGCGTCCATGTATCATGCAGAGGAGACGCACTATTTGATTAATGGGAGTACTGCGGGCATTTTAAGTGCGGTAATGGGATGTACTAAAAAGGGCGGAAAGATTTTAATGGCAAGAAACTGTCATAAGTCGGTCTATCATGCTGTTTTTTTAAATGAATTGCGTCCGGTATATATTTATCCGGAATTTGATGAGACAATGGAACTGAATATGGCTGTGTCTCCTGAGAAAATTGAGAGGTTATTAGAGGAACATAAGGAGGTTCAGGCTGTGGTATTGACATCACCGACATATGACGGGGTGTTGTCGGATATTGAGAGGATTTCTGAAATTGTACATCAGAAAAAAATTCCGTTGATTGTGGATGAGGCGCACGGAGCACACTTTGGATTTCACCCTTATTTTCCGGAGAATGCAAATACAAAGGGAGCAGATGTTGTAATACACAGTCTGCATAAAACACTTCCGGCATTGACGCAGACAGCACTGATTCACTTGAATGGGACACGGATCGATCGAAGGAAGATTCGGAATTATCTGCATATTTTTCAGACGAGCAGTCCTTCTTATGTATTGATGGCAAGTATGGATGAATGTCTGAGGACGGTGGCAGAGCAGGGGGATGTGTTGTTTGAGACTTATGTGAAGAATCTGGAAAGCAAAAGGGTAGAGTTGAAAAAATTAAAGCATATCAGATTGATGGAGACAGAAGAATTCGACAGATCCAAACTGGTGCTGTCTGTAAAAGATACGATTCTTAAGAAAGACAATCGAGTGTTTACAGGGAAAATGTTATATGAGAGATTGCTTTTAGAATATCATCTGCAGATGGAAATGGCTGCAGGATCTTATGTGATTGCCATGACTTCGATTGGAGATACAAAAGAAGGAATGGATCGGCTGCTCAGTGCTTTGTTTGAGATTGATGAGGAATTGGAAAAAAATTCAGAGGAAGAGAAAAGGTATTATCTGCCCCGTCAGGAACAGGTTCTCACGAGCTTTGAGGTAGAAGGAATGCGAAGAATGGAAAACGTAAAGAGCCTGAGCTGGAAGGAGTCGGCGGGATTTATTTCCATGGAATATGCGTATTTGTATCCGCCGGGAATTCCGCTGATCGTTCCGGGGGAACGAATCACTAAGGAAACAGCAGCGATGTTAGTAGATTATCAGAACAAAGGGTTTTCTGTGGAAGGAATGTATGTGGAAAACTATATCGAGGTGTTGATAAATGAGTAAAATTTTTTATATTATGGGGAAAAGTTCTTCCGGAAAAGATACGATTTATAAGAAAATAAGAGAAAAACTGCCGCAGTTAAAGCGTATTACTCCTTATACGACCCGACCGATCAGGGAAGGGGAGACCGATGGTGTGGAATATTTTTTTGTGGACGAAGAAAGGCTGAACGAGCTTAAGGAGAAGGAACGTGTCATAGAAGTACGTTCTTATAATACAAAGTGTGGAATCTGGACATATTTTACAGCAGATGACGGGCAGATTGATCTCCAGAAGTATGATTATCTTGTGATAGGGACTCTGGAATCTTATTATGGGATGCGGGAGTATTTTGGAGAAGAACAGCTGGTTCCGATTTATATTGAGGTAGAGGACGGGATGAGACTGGAGAGAGCGCTTTGCAGGGAACGACAGCAGAAGAAACCCAAATATGCGGAGATGTGCAGACGTTTTCTGGCAGATGCAGAGGATTTCTCCGAAGAGAATTTGAAAAGAGCAGGCATTGTAAGGAGATTTGAAAATCTGAAGATGGAAAAATGTCTGAGTGAAATTACAGAGTTGATCCGGGAAGAAATGACTTCGCTTTAAAAGAAAACAGGAAAAAGATAAAAAGAGAAGCAGGCGGGCAGATTTGCCGTTTGTTTCTCTTTTTTTGCTTTACAAGGTTTTAACTTGCAATTGAAGTGATATTAAAAAAGGAATGTTATAATGGCGAACGTGCCATTAAGAAAGGAAACAGTTTGATGTTAAAGAAAGTAATAGAAGAGGCATTCCCTACCGTACTGGCGTTTACCATGTCAGGAATGTACAGCATTGCGGATGGGATTTTTGTAGGAAAGGCAGCGGGAGATACAGGGCTTGCAGCGATTAATATTGCGTGGCCGATCCCGGCACTGATCACTGCGCTCGGAATTGGAATCGGAACGGGAGGAAGTGTTTTGTACTCTCATTACAGAGGGCGGGGAGAGCAGAAGGTATGTGAAAATTTGTTTGAGCTTACAATGACACTTCTGATCGGTACAGGTATACTTGCAACGATTTTGCTGTCTCTGGTACAGAAACCGTTTTTAGAAATTTTGGGAGCTGCGGGAAGTGTTCAGACGGAAGCAATCAAGTATACGGCGATCATTATTGCCGGAAGTATCCTTCAGGTGGCAGGAACCGGAATCATGCCTCTTTTGAGAAATATGAATCAGTCGCTGGGAGCAATGCTCAGCATGGCAGCAGGATTTGCAGTCAATATTCTGGTGAACTATTATCTGATGTTCCGATTGAATATGGGAATCAGGGGAGCCGCATTTGGAACGGTGACGGCGCAGGCCGTGGTAGTTATGGCAGGATGTGCGATCCTGTGGAAAACAGGTTATCGAAAATGGAGACTGTTGTGGCACAGGCAATATGCTGCAGATATTTTCAAGATTGGGATTACGGCATTTGGAACATCACTTGCGCCGACAGCTGCACTTATTTTTACAAATCTGCAGTGTCTTCGTTATGGCGGAAATGCAGCGGTGGCGTGTTATGCGGCTATTTCTTATATTGTATTCCCGGTTCAGTATTTTCTGACGGGAATCGGAGAAGGTGTACAGCCTCTGATTAGTTTTTATCATGGTGCGAAAAAGGAGACAGAGGTAAGAGCAGTAAAAAAAATCGCTTACACCGCAGAAATCATCTTAGGAATCACGGCGGCAGCAGTGACGATCTGTATGATTCCGTATATTGGAGGATGGTTTGGTCTGTCAGCAGAGTCAAAGCAGTATTTTTCTTCGGGGATGCTGATCAGTTCATTTGCATTTCTGTTAACGGGAACGGCAAAGTTGAATGTATCCTGTCTCAATGCAGTCATGCAGACGAAAAAAGCGGTGTTTATGACTTATATAGAAAGTCTGGCAGTTTCGCCAATCTGTCTGTTTTTGCTTCCGGCTGTCTGGGATATCAGAGGAATCTGGCTGGCGCTCCCGGCAACGGCAGGCATTATGACAGGAATTTACGGGTTGATAAGAAAGGATAGAAAAAATGAAGAATAAAGTAAAATTCAGGCAACTGGGCAGTGTGACTCTTTTTGTTCTGCCGGCATTCATTCCTCTGATCGTATTTTGGATTTATCCGATCCTGCGATCTGTCTATATTAGTTTCACAGACTGGGATTATATGACTCCGGACTACAATTTTGTATTTTTTGATAATTTTATTTCGTTGTTTCAGGATGCCAGATTTTACGATGCACTTTGGAACACAGTTGTGTTTACATTGGGAACGCTGATTCCGACGATCGTACTTGGTCTGATGCTGGCTCTTTTGATGCAGAAAGCATTTAAAGGAAGCGGGATCATCAAATTTATTTTGTTTTCGCCATGGATCACGCCGACTGTTGCAGTGTCGATCGTATGGACCTGGATCTACGATCCGAATACGGGAATTGCAAATACGGTAATGAGATTTCTGCATCTCCCCGAATTACAGTGGATTAAAAGTTCAGACACAGCAATGCTCGCTGTGATCATTGTGACTGTGTGGAAGAGTCTCGGATATGCGATGATCTTTTATCTTTCCGCATTGGAAAAGGTTCCGAAAGAGTTGTATGAGGCAAGCGGGCTGGATGGAGCAAAAAGGTGGCAGAGATTCCGGGATGTTACGATTCCGTGTATTTCTCCGACTACGTTTTTCCTGGTAATTATTACGATGGTAACTTCACTGCAGGCATATGATCAGATCCAGATCCTGACTCAGGGAGGTCCGTCCGGAAGCACAAGAACCTTGCTGTATATGTATTATCAGCTTGGGTTTGAAGAGTTTAACATGGGACAGGCAACTGCGGTGGCGATTGTGATGATTATAATCACCGTAGTATTATCGGCAGTACAGTTCGGTGCATCGAAAAAATGGGTGCATTATTAGAAAGAAGGACAGATTATGAAGATAAGAACAGGAATCGAAAAACTCGGAAAAGGAATGATTTTACTGATCTTCAGTATTTTCACAATCTTTCCGTTTGTATGGATGATTTTAAGTGCACTGAAAACAAAGGCGGAGATTATGGATGTCAGTTCATTTTTTCCGGCAGAATTCCAGTGGCATAACTTTTACCAGGTCATTTTTGAATCACCGCTTCTTCGATATGTCGGCAACAGTTTGTTTGTATCAGTGATCACGCTGGCGCTGCAGATCGTAACAGGTGCGATGATCGCCTATGCGATTGTTTTTATGAATTTTAAAGGCAAGAAAGCGTTGTTTGCAGTCATCATGGGAACTTATATGCTTCCGACAGCAGCAACATATATTCCGAGCTATATTATTCTGGCAAACTGGAATCTGCTGAACACGTTTACAGGGCTGATCATTTCCAACTGTGTCAGCATTTTCGGAATCTTTCTGCTTCGACAGGCATTTATGCAGGTTCCAATGGGACTGATCGAGGCAGCGAGAATCGACGGGGCAAGCTCCTGGAAGATTCTGTGGCGGGTCGTGTGTCCGATGACAAAATCTTCGTTCATCACATTTGGACTGATGAACTTTATTACCTGCTACAACAGTTATATGTGGCCTTCTCTGATCACAGATGCGGATGAGAAGATGATGGTGTCACAGGGATTGAGAAAATTCTTTATAGAAGGCGGTGCTTATGGAACAGAATGGCCCCTGGTCATGGCAGGAAGTACATTGATCGTACTGCCGCTTCTGATTCTGTTTGCATTTACGCAAAAGTGGTTTATCAATGGAATCGGCGGAGATACGGGTATGAAAGGATAATTCCTTTTTTACATAAAGAAAGCAAAGAAAAAACGATATACGATGCATGAAGGAGAAAAAAGAAAATGAAAAAGAGAATTGTATCAGCATTATTAGTTTGTGTACTTGGAATGTCCCTGGTGACAGGATGTGGAAACAATGCAAAGGCTGCAGAAACGACAAAGACGGCAGATGGAAAAATTCAGTTGGATCTCTGGTATTCCGGGGGAAAAACAGCAGTCAATGTATTTCAGGACATTGTAGATGCATTCAATGAGTCTCAGGACAAATATGAAGTTAAGACAACAACGCAGGCGGATTATACAGAGACTTATGAAAAACTGCAGGCAGGAATCGCAGGAAAGAAAGCTCCGGACATGGCACTTCTGGATACAGATAAATCCAGAAATCTTTCTGAAAAAAATCTGGTTGCAGACATCAATGATTATGTAGAAAAAGATGATTCCTTTGAAAAAGATGATTATCTGCCGGTATTTTATGAGCAGGGGGAGGATGAGAACGGAAAATTGTTTGCACTGCCTGCATATGGTACAACACAGGTGATGTACTACAATAAAGCGGCATTTGAAAAAGCGGGAATTGACCCGGCAACGATCAAGACCTGGCAGGATCTTGCAGCGGCAGCAGAGAAAATGACAGCTTCTGATGGTTCCTTTGTGGGCTGGGAGCCAATGTGGGGCTCAGGAAATCTGATTGATGCAGCACTCAGCAACGGAGCATCTCTTCTGAGTGAGGATGGGAAAAAAGTGATGATCAATTCAGACGAATGGGTAGAGGTATGGGAGAGCTTCCGTACATGGATTCACGATGACAAGATCATGAAAGTAAATTCCGGCGGACAGGGCTGGGAATACTGGTACACGACGATTGACGACGTTCTGCAGAATAAAGCAGGCGGTTATACAGGTTCTTCCGGAGATCAGGCAGATTTGGACTTTAGCATTGTGGGAGCAATGGAACAGCCTGGATTTAACGACAACTCTTCAGCACCAACGGCAGATGCACTGCAGCTTGTGATGCTTCAGAATTCTTCTGATGAAGAAAAAGAAGGTGTTTATGAGTTTATGAAATATTTTACAACTCCGGAAAATCAGGCAAAATGGTCCATGGGCACAGGATATGTGGCAGTACGTGAGTCTACACAGGAAGTAGAAGAGTTTAAGTCTTATGCAGAAGAAAATCCTCAGGCACTGGTTCCGCTTCAGCAGGCATCTCACGGAACACCGGCTCTTCAGGATCCGACAGGAGGAAAGATTCTGGATGCCCTGTCAATTGCAGCGGATAAGGTAGAGTTGGAAAACGTACCTGCACAGGAAGCTCTGGATGAAGCACAGAAAACAGCACAGGAAGCATTGGATGCATTATAAAATGAGAGATCAGATTAGATTTAAAATCGGAAAAGAAGAAAAAAATATTCAGGAAAAATGGATTGAAATTCCGGAGGGAACAGAACACATTCAGATGATGATAGAAATGCCTGAAGAATTTCGGTATATGGCATTTTTGTTTCTGGAAGATCCGAGAAAAGAAATTCGGTTTCAGAAGCTGCTGGGATATGGGCAGCAGAACCCGGGAATCGGAAAAAGTACAAAGGATACAACGATAGGAGGTGTTCCGGGAGAGATTTATCCCGGAACATGGAAAATTGGAATCGGCATTTTTACAGAATATGTTGCGCAGAAGCTGGGAGAACAAACCGGAGAAATTGTACTGACAGTTTCGGACCGGAAAGATGAGGTTTCTGATCCGATCGGCGGAGAATGCTGGGTGGAAAACGGACTTCATATCTCGGAAAAAAGCTATCGTTGGGAGAACGTATTTTGTCCGGAATCCGGATGGTATAAGGGTGATTTTCATACGCATACGAGGTTGTCTGACGGAAAAGAGACGATCGGTCATGCTTCTGAAAGAGCAGAGGAAAGCGGTTTGGATTTTTATGTGCCGACAGAACATAATCTGATGCATACCGGCTGGTGTAAGACTTCACTCTGTGTGCTTCCCGGAATTGAGGTAACGACAGATAAAGGACACATGAATCTGTTTGGAATTACGGAAATGCCGGAGAAAATTCTGGAGATCGTGAAGCATAACGGAGATGAGATCATAGATACGTATATGGACCAGACGATAGCACAAGCAAAACAAAAAGGATGGATTCGCAGTATCAATCATCCGTTTCTGACCATCTGGAAGTGGCAGTTTGAAAATACAGACCTGCGGGATATCAACTGTATGGAGATCATCAATGATCCGACGTATCCGGATGGACCGGGATCTAATGATATGGCAATTCGTTTTTTGGATCAAGTATGGAATGAAGGAATTCGTGTGTTCGGAGTGGGAGGAAGTGATTCTCACAATCTGGAGGATGAATTTTATGAAGGGGCAAGCCTTCCGTCTGCGGTGGGAGATCCCGCAACATGGGTATTTTGCGACGGATTAAGTCCGAAAAATCTGATGAATGCAGTAAGGCAGGGACATCTGTGTGTGACCAGATTCTGCAAAATAGAGCCAAAAATCAAGGTGGATGGTCAGGACTGTCTTCCGGGAGATGAGATCACTGCAAAGAAGTGTGAGATTACATATCGGGCGGAAATTTTGGGACTGACAGAAGAACCGGAAGCATTTCTTGTGATGAATGGAAATTATGTGGAACTTCCGGTCAGTTCGTCTGAAAACGGAAAATATCATGTAGAGACACACTTGATTCTGGAAAATACTTCCTGGCAGTGGATCAGACTGGAAGTCAGAACAAAGAAAAAAGAATTTCTGGGATATGTAAATCCGGTATTTCGAGGAAAGAAAGAGCCGGAGAGGACCACTTTCGGAGAAATCAAAGGAGAGACAGAAGGTTTAACAGATGATTAAAGGTATTTTATTTGATAAAGATGGAACTCTGATTGACTTTTTTTCCTTATGGATGGGTGCGGCAAAAGCGGTCGTAATACAGTTTTTAAAAGAAAATGAGCTTTCGGAGGAAGTAAAGGAACGTGTGTTTTATGCTATGGGAATCGAGAATGGAGAAATCGATCCTTATGGCGGGCTTGCGTATAAGTCCTATTCAGAAATTGCTCTGGATATTACGGATGAACTTTCAAGGGAGCAGATTTATCTGGACAGCCGAAAAGTGAGGATGCAGCTGGAGCGGCTGTTTGCTGAATATGTGACGGAAAGTCAGGCACAGTATGTGGAAACAGCGGACATTAAAGCAGTCCTTGATTCGCTGAAACAGAGAAACATTTGGATCGGACTTGCAACAGCAGATACTGTGCCGTCTGCAAAAAACTGTCTGAAACGTCTGGAGGTACTGGAAAAATTTGATTATGTGGGAGCGGATGATGGTGTCCTGCGCCCGAAACCGGAAGCAGATATGTTTCTGGAATTTCAGAAAAAATTCGGACTGAAGCCGCAGGAAATCGCAGTGGTTGGAGATACATATAATGACATTCGTTTTGCAAGAGAAAACGGGGGAGTTGCCATTGGTGTTTTAAGCGGAGTGAGTCAGGAAGCAGATTTTTGCGGGGAAGCAGATTATATATTAAATTCTGTGGGAGAACTTCCGCAATTATTGGAACAGATATAGATATTAAGGAGGCATTGCTGTGGCTGAGATTCAGTTGAAACATGTATATAAAAAATATGAAGACAAAGTAGTTGCGGTACAGGATTTTAATCTTAAGATCAAGGATCAGGAGTTTGTGATTTTCGTAGGTCCTTCCGGATGTGGAAAATCGACAACGCTGCGGATGATCGCAGGATTGGAGGAAATATCCGACGGGGAGCTTCTGATCGATGGAAAAATGATGAATCAGGTACAGTCATGCGACAGAGATATTGCAATGGTGTTTCAGAATTATGCACTGTACCCGCATATGACCGTATTTGAGAATATGGCATATAGCCTCCGGCTGAAAAAGGTACCGAAAAAAGAACGCAGACAGAAGGTGGAGGAAGCGGCAAAGATTCTTGGACTCGAAGGGGTTCTGGACAGAAAACCGGGAGAACTTTCGGGCGGGCAGAAGCAGAGAGTGGCAATGGGACGTGCCATTGTACGGAATCCAAGAATTTTCCTGATGGATGAGCCATTGTCCAATCTGGATGCAAAATTAAGAACACAGATGAGGGCGGAGATACTGAGGCTGTACCAGAAGCTGAAAACGACGTTTATTTATGTGACGCATGATCAGACAGAGGCGATGACACTTGGAACCAAGATTGTAGTGATGAAAGACGGAGTGATTCAGCAAGTCGCATCACCGGAAGAACTTTACAACTGTCCGGCAAATACATTTGTGGCAGGTTTTATCGGAATGCCGCCTATGAATTTCTTTCAGGGGAAATGTTGCAGAGGCGGAGAATATGGAACCTATCTTCAGATTGGAGATTTTGCGGTCAATCTGACAGAAGAAGATGCCGAAAGAGTTTTCCGAAAGGGATATATGGGTGAGGTGATCACAGTAGGTGTGCGTCCGGAAGATCTGGTACTTACAGAGGAAGGAACAGAGCATGAGGTTCTGGTGTATGAAATGCTCGGTGCAGAAACCTATCTTTATTTTACATACGAAGGGAAGGATGTGGCATTGAGGACAAATGCAGACACACCATATAGACGGGGAGACAGGATTTCTTTTTGTCTCAGAAATGATAAACTGCACTTGTTTGACGGTGACACCGGGATCAGAATATAAGAAAGACGGCGGAAGGAGACTTCTGCTGTTTTTTTTGTGCAATTGCAGGAATCTGGGTATATCTTACATCAAAATTATGCTATACTGAAACAGTAACCAGAAGGAATTCAAGAAAAGACAGCAGGTGATGATATGAGCAGTTTTAAAGACGTGGTTGGACACAAAAATATAATACAGTATATTGAAAATGCGGTAAAAACAGATAAGGTTTCCCATGCATATATTTTGAATGGGGAAAAAGGTTCCGGAAAACGACTTCTGGCAAATTTGTTCGCTATGAGCCTGCAGTGTCAGAACCGGGATGAAGACGGAGACGCATGCGGAAAGTGCCAGTCCTGCAAACAGGCAGCATCGAATAATCAGCCGGATATTATCAGGGTGACACACGAAAAACCAAATACGATCAGTATTGATGACATCAGAGAGCAGATCAACAATGATATTGTGATCAAGCCATACAGCAGCAAATATAAGATCTATATTGTACCAGATGCAGATATGATGAGTGTACAGGCGCAGAATGCGCTGTTAAAGACGATCGAAGAGCCGCCGGCTTATGCGGTGATCCTGCTTTTGACAGAGAATGCGGAGATTCTTCTTCCCACGATTCGTTCCAGATGTGTAATGCTGAAGCTGAGAAATATCAAAGATCAGCTGATCAAAAAATATCTGATGGAACAGATGGAGATTCCGGATTATAAAGCAGATGTGTGCGTGGCATTTGCGCAGGGAAATATGGGACGTGCGATCATGCTTGCGACATCAGAGCATTTTAACGAGATCAAGGAAGAGGCAGTTCACCTGCTGCGTGAGATCAATGACATGGATGTGGATGCGCTGGAGGCAGCCGTAAAACGAGTGGTTTCTTATAAGATGAATATCACAGACTATCTGGATGTGATCTCGGTATGGTATCGGGATGTGCTGATCTATAAAGCCACAAAGAATGTGGATCAGGTCGTATTTTCTGATCAGCTCAGATTTATCAAGGACCGGGCAAGCAAGAGCTCTTACGAGGGAATCGAGAATATTCTGGACGGAATTGAAAAGGCAAAGGCCAGACTAAAAGCAAATGTCAATTTTGAACTGACGATGGAATTGCTTTTATTGACAATAAAGGAGAACTGATAGAATGACAAAAGTGATTGGAGTAAGGTTTCGGACAGCCGGAAAAATCTACTATTTTTCACCGGGAAAGTTTGAGATCAAACAGGGAGACCACGTGATTGTGGAGACTGCGCGCGGTGTAGAGTATGGAAAGGTTGTGATCGGAACCAGAAAAGTAAAAGATCAAGAGGTGATACAGCCGCTGAAGTCTGTCATTCGGATCGCCACAGAGCAGGATCAGAAGACAGAAGAGAAAAATAGAGAAAAAGAAAAGGAAGCATTTCAGATTTGTCTGGAAAAGATCAGAAAGCATGGTCTGGAGATGAAACTGATCGATGCGGAATATACATTTGACAACAATAAAGTGCTGTTTTATTTCACAGCAGACGGGCGTATCGATTTCCGTGAGCTGGTAAAAGATCTGGCAGCAGTATTTCGCATTCGGATCGAGCTGCGTCAGATCGGTGTAAGAGATGAGACGAAGATCCGGGGCGGAATCGGAATCTGCGGAAGACCATTATGCTGTCACACGTATTTGTCCGAGTTTGCTGCGGTTTCCATTAAGATGGCAAAAGAGCAGAATCTGTCGCTGAATCCGACCAAGATCTCCGGAGTGTGCGGAAGGCTGATGTGTTGTCTGACGAACGAGGAAGAGACTTATGAAGAATTAAACAGCCAGCTTCCGTCAGTAGGAGATACGGTTACGACTTCAGATGGATTGACAGGAACGGTCCATTCCTTAAGTGTTCTGAGAAAACTGGTGAAAGTAGTTGTAAATCTGGAAAACGATGAAAAAGAAATCAGGGAATATCAGGCGGAAGAATTAAAATTCCGTCCGCGTAAGCGAAAAGCGAAGGTCTCAAAAGAAGAGATGCGCAAGCTCGCGGAACTGGAAAAGGGAGAAGGAGCGTCAAGATTAGATGACAAATAATTTAAAATCCGGAGAGCGTCTGGATGATCTGCAGCTTAATGGGCTTCAGATCATCCAGGATCCGGAACGATTTTGTTTTGGGATTGATGCGGTGATGCTTTCTGATTTTGCCAGGGTCAAACCGGGGGAGAAGGTTCTGGATCTGGGAACCGGAACCGGGATCTTACCGATTTTATTGTCCGCAAAGACCAGAGGAGAGCATTTTATCGGACTTGAGATTCAAAAAGAAAGTGCTGATATGGCGCGAAGAAGTATAGAGTGGAATCATCTGCAGGAAAAAATTGAGATTGTGCAGGGAGATATCAAAGAGGCGGCAGCGTTATTCAAGCCGACTTTTTTTGATGTGATCGTGACCAATCCACCGTATATGCTGAACCAGCATGGTCTGCAGAATCCGGGAGATGCCAAAGCGATCGCGCGGCATGAGATTTTATGTACTCTGGATGATATTTTACGAGAGAGCAAACAATTACTTGCGGACGGGAAAGGACGGTTTTATATGATACACAAACCGTTTCGTCTGGGAGAGATTCTGACGAAGATGAGTGAATATAAGATCGAACCGAAGAGGATCCGATTTGTGCATCCTTATATTGATAAGGAACCTACGATGGTGCTGATCGAAGGTCTTCGAGGCGGAAAACCGAGGGTAACGATCGAACCGCCTATAATTATGTATACCCGGTGAGGGTGAGAGAAAGGAAACAGCATGACAGGAACGTTATATTTGTGTGCAACTCCAATCGGAAATCTGGAGGATATGACTTTTCGTGTGATCCGTACACTCAAAGAAGTGGATCTGATCGCAGCGGAGGATACAAGAAACAGTATCAAGCTGTTAAATCATTTTGAGATACAGACACCAATGACCAGTTATCACGAATACAATAAATACGAAAAAGGAAGAAAGCTGGTAGAAAAGCTGTTGGAAGGACAGAATATCGCTTTGATCACAGATGCCGGGACGCCCGGAATTTCGGATCCCGGAGAGGAACTTGTGAAGATGTGCTATGAATCCGGAATTCCGGTAACATCTCTTCCGGGGGCAGCAGCCTGTATTACGGCACTGACAATTTCCGGGCTGTCTACCAGACGATTTGCATTTGAAGCATTTTTGCCATCGGATAAAAAAGAGCGGGAACAGATTTTAAAGGAGATGGAGACAGAGACGAGGACCATGATCGTATATGAAGCACCTCATCGTCTTGTAAAGACTCTGAAATTGTTTCTGGAGCGGCTTGGAAACCGGAAGATTACCGTATGCCGGGAGTTGACAAAACGTCATGAGACAGCTCTTGCAGTGACTTTGGAAGAAGCAGTGGCTCATTATGAGGCAAATCCTCCAAAAGGAGAATGTGTTATGGTGATTGAGGGGAAGAGCCGGGAAGAAGCCCGGGAAGAGGAGAGAAAACAGTGGGAAGAAATGACCATTGAAGATCACATGGAAGTATACACAAAACAGGGAATGGATAAGAAATCAGCAATGAAAGCTGTCGCAAAGGACAGGGGAGTGTCCAAGCGGGATATTTATCAATATCTGGAAAGCAGAAAATAAAAAAGGAACACGGAGATCAGTGAAAGATTTCTGTGTTCCTTTTTTGTACGATGAGCTTATGTGATTCAGATTTTTTTGATATCCACAACCTCTCCGTCTCTCATGGAGATTACTTTTTGTCCTGCAATCTCAGTTTCTCCCCGCTTGTTAGTTACATAGAGGACTGTAATGCCAAGCTCTTTGTTGATGCGCCGGATATCACGCATCATTTCTTTTCTGCGATGTTCGTTCTGTCGGGCAAAATCTTCATCGACCAGAAGGACTTTTGGTTTGCATACAACAGCACGTCCAAACGCAACGCGTTGTTTCTGAGCCTCATTGATCACCCGGATCTTTTTCTCAAGAATGTCCGTGATATTGAAAAAATGCGCTGCCATTTTCACACGGCTGTCAATAATCTGCCGCGGAAGATTGCGAAGGCGCAGTCCAAGCGCAATATTGTCATACACGTTTAAGTGAGAATAGAGCTGATAATTCTGAAACGCCATGGCAAGACTGCGGTCACGGGGCAGAATATCGTTGAGCAGATCTTTTCCGAGATAGATTTCACCGGATGTAATATCCTCCATACCACCGATCATGCGAAGTATGGTGGATTTTCCGCAGCCGCTTGGTCCGAAAAAGGTAACAAACTCTCCGTCTTCTATATGCAAAGAAAGATTTTTGACAGATACAAATCCGTTGGGATATGTCTTGTTCAGATTTTCAAGAGTAATACTCGCCATCAGAACACCTCCTTATGTCTAACATCAGTGTACCATATTCAAACCTGCAAAACAATCTATTGCAGCATGAATTGAGCCAGGACCACGCTGGCTGCCAGTCCGGCGAAGGTGGCAATCAGCGCTCCAGTCAGTGTGTAGCGGGAGTTTTTGATCTTTGCGGTCATGAAATAGACACTCATAGTATAAAAGATGGTCTCTGTACAGGACATAGAAATGGATGCGATCAGTCCGATCAGAGAATCCGTACCAAACTCTTTATAGAGATCCAGAAGAAGTCCGGTAGCGGCTGAGGAAGAGAACATTTTGACAACCGTAAGAGGAACCAGTTCTCCGGGAAATCCAATGGCAGCAGTAAACTGCCCGATACAGGAGGAAATCATCTCCAGAAACCCGGAAGCGCGGAGAATACCCACTGCCACCATAAGTCCGATGAGTGTGGGCATGATCTTGAGAACGGTTAAAAATCCGTTTCGGGCACCTTTGATGAAATGTTCATAGACGTTGATCTTCATCAGAAGTCCATAGACGATGATGGCAAGGATCAGAAACGGGACAATAAAATTGGTGAGGTAGAGAAAAAGATTCATGGCTGACTCCAAAATAAAATCAGATTTTTAAATCTATATGCGGTTTCAGAGAATAACATCCCTCAAGAACTCATAAGATAAAACAAAATCGATTTTGGGAGTTTGCCATGTCAGATCGTTTGCGAAAGAGCACAAAAAAGCAAGTCATCTCGATCATTCTTGTTCTTACTTTGCTGTTGTCTGTGATATTGTCAGGATGTCACGGGCAGTCTTCAGAAATCCAGAATAAAAAGTTCAGAAAATTTACCGAAACTTTATTTTGTCAGGAAGTGGCGTCAAATACGGTCAGTCTGCATTATACACTCAAAGATCCCGGTCAGTATGGGATTCAGGATTCCCCGGTTACATTCGGATATTTTAATACGGATAAAGGAACCCGAAAAATTTCCACAGAAAATACACAGGCGGCATTGAAACGATTTTCCTATCGGAAATTATCAAGGGAAAACAGGCTTACATATGATGTGTTGGATTATTATCTGGAGTTATCTAAAAAAGAAAGTGATTATCTGCTGTATGAAGAGCCACTGGGGACAGTCAGCGGTGTGCAGACACAGATTCCGGTCCTGTTGTCAGAATATCAGTTTCAAAGCAAAGAAGATGTGGAGGCTTATCTGGAGCTGATGAAAACAACACCCGATTATTTTAATTCCCTGATCGCATTTGAACAGGAAAAGGCACAAAAAGGGCTTTTTATGGCAAGCTATACGGCGGACACCGTAATTGAACAGTGTCAGGCATTCATTGATATGGGAGACTCCAACTATCTGATTTCCACGTTTGTTGATCGGATTCAGAAGCTTACAGATCTGTCCGAATCGGAGAAAAGTGATTATATCCAGAAAAATGCATATATGCTGCAGACCTATGTGTTGCCGGCCTATCAGCAGCTGATTAAAACCGTGGTGGAGTTGAAAGATTCCGGTAAGAACGAAGAAGGACTCTGTTATCTGCCAAATGGAAAAGAATATTATGAGCTGACAGTGCAGGCGTCCACAGGATCTGTAAGAACAGTTCCTCAATTACAAAAACTGACAAAGAATCAAATGAAAGATGATCTGGCGGCAATGAAAGCTGTGATTGGACTGACAGCAGAACAGGCAAAGGAAACAGCAGTGATGGAATCTACCGATCCAAAAGAAATATTAAACAGTCTGAGTCTGGATATTCAGAAGACGTTTCCAAAACTTCCTCAGACGAGTGTAGAAGTAAAATATGTGCCAAAAGCCATGGAAGCACATCTAAGTCCGGCATTCTATATGATACCGGCACTGGATGACACAGAAGAAAATGTCATCTATGTCAACCAGGCCCAGATGGGTAATAAGCTGACACTGTATACAACACTGGCCCATGAGGGGTATCCGGGGCATCTGTATCAGACGGTTTATTACGCATCAACAAAACCGGATCCGCTGCGAAGTATTTTCAATTTTGGCGGATATGTGGAAGGCTGGGCAACGTATGCGGAAATGGGTTCCTACTATCTGGCAGATTCTCTTACCAGAGAGCAGGCGGTTTTGCTTCAGAAAAACAGTTCCATTTTGCTGGCATTGTATGCGCTGGCAGATATGGGGATTCATTATGATGGGTGGAATCGGATGGATACTGTAAAATTTTTCAAAGAATATGGAGTCGGAAGTGCGGAGATCGTAAATCAGATTTATGATCTGATCATTGGATCTCCGGGAAATTATCTGAAGTATTATATCGGCTATGTAGAATTTCTGGAATTAAAGAAAAAGTGGGTAGAAAAGAAAGGGCAGGATTTTTCGCAGAAGGAGTTCCATAAAGCAGTTCTGGATGTAGGTCCGGCGCCGTTTGAAATCGTAGAGAAATATATGTGGCAGGGAGCAAATTAAGGAATGTTGAATTATTTATGGGCAGGTATGATCATCATTGGAATTGTATATGGGGCATTTACCGGAAAAATGCCGGATATCACAAATGCAGCATTGGATTCTGCGAAAGAAGCGGTGACATTATGTATTACCATGGTGGGAGTGATGGCATTCTGGATGGGCATCATGGAAATTGCATCCAGAGCAGGGATCATTGAAATGGCATCGAAAAAAATGCGGCCGCTGATCCGCTTTTTATTTCCGAATATTCCGGAAGGACATCGGGCAAATCAATATATTACAACAAACTTTATTGCAAATTTTCTGGGACTTGGATGGGCGGCAACGCCTGCCGGTCTGCAGGGAATGCAGGCACTGGCAGAATTAGAACAGGAGCGAAGGATGAAAAGAGCACCGGGGAAGGCAAGAAAGCCAGGTGTTGCGTCCAATGAAATGTGTACGTTTCTGATCATGAATATCTCTTCGCTGCAGTTGATCCCGATCAATGTGATCGCCTACCGGAGTCAGTATGGTAGTGTGAATCCGGCGGCAATTGTAGGTGCGGGGATTGTGGCGACAACGGTGAGCACGCTGGCCGGGATGGTGTATTGTAAGATCATGGATGGGACGAAATGAGTCCTGTCTATAGTGATCCTGTCCGTGCATACTCCAGCAATTCTTCTTCCACCCGTTTCATCAATTCCTTTGTCTCAGGGTGGGTATACGGAATCCGCGCAATAATCCTTGGAATGTAGTTCTGCTCTTCGATGACATCCAGACTTTCCCGGAAGTTAATATCATAAAAATAAGCAAGATAAGAAATCCAGTAATCCATCGGAGTCACCCGATCAGAGGAAAGAATGCATTCATGACGTAAAATAGAATCTTTTACTTTTGGAGAAACCACGGAGGCACCTGTCTCCTCTGCAGAAGTATCCATAAAAGTTTCCAGTTTATCTTCCAGTTTTACACGGCAGTTGTCCAGTTTATCTGCATCCCGGATAATCTTTGCATGAAGCAAAGTACGTGCATCGGAAATTCCTTCCAATTTAAAATCACTGTGTTTTGCAATGGAAATCCGGATGATCTCATCAAAATCTGATTCTGGAATAAAGTTACGGATCAGATTTTGATGAGGCGCATTGTCGAACAGAATTTTTACACCGTAAGCGGCATGATCCATCGTGTCCGGAAGAAAGCTGTCGAAGCGTTTTAACTGCTCAAAACGTCCGATATCATGCAGCAGGGCGATCATCTTGGCGAGGGACGTATCTTCCTCAGATAATTTCATACGGGCGGCAATATCGGCACTTTCTTTGACAACACCGTAGGTATGTACGATTTTTAGACGAATTTTGTCATTGTGGCAGTCGTAGTCTTTTAAATAATTGTTGAATTGGGTTTTGGCGGTATAAAAATCCATAAAAGTGGCACTCCTTATTATTGGGCATAATTATTTTTCCAGTTGTTTCTTAAGTTGTTCAATGATAGTTTGTTGTTCCTGAATAATGCTTTGTTGTTCACCAATGGTATTTTTCTGTTCATCGATCGTATCCTGCATTTGATCGATCATGTACTGCACGGTATTCTTATCCAATATTTGTAATTCTTTTGAAAACAATCCCATAACTTTCTCCACATTCCTGCAAAGCTCATAAATCTCCCGGTACATAGGAATAAACTTCGGATATTGTTTGATTAGCTGGACGATTATTTCCGGATTATCCTCGCTGAGAAATGTGAGCCACGCATCTAAATCGTTTTTGATACCTTATCGGACAAAGTCCGCCCGCCGCAGGCATGTATTACGGGATGCCCGGATGGGTATACCTTTATTGTGACGGGTTTCCCGATAGATGTCAAGTGGGATGAAAACGAATTCCTGCCGGCAATATTTAGGGGGTACATCTTCAAAAAAGATTATGGTATAATAATACTCTTATAAGAAACCAAGTCAGGAAATGATATTTTATAGCAAAGGAGGCAGAGGATGCTGCATGTAGCTGTTGTAGAAGATGAAACAGAGTATCGTGGATTGATACAGGAAATGGTGGGCAGATATGCAAAGGAATATGATCTCCAGATTCAGACTACAGCATTTCAGGACGGCAGAGAGTTGGTTCAGAATTATCACAAATTTGATATTCTTCTGATGGATATCGAAATGCCTCATCTAAATGGTATGGAGGCAGCTCAGAAGATACGGGGGCTGGATAAGGAGGTAGTGATTGTTTTTATCACGAATATGGCGCAGTATGCGATCAAGGGCTACGAAGTAGATGCGCTGGATTTCATTTTAAAACCGCTCAACTATTATACCTTTTCCATGCGTTTTACAAGAGCTGTGGGAAGAGTGAAAAACCGGGAAGGAAAAAGGATCTGTCTGAATCTTCCGGATGGGGCGAAATTTCTGGACAGCAGAGAGATCTATTATGTAGAGATCCAGAACCGGATGCTCCACTATCACACGAAAGCAGGAGTATTTACGATTCGCGGAGCATTAAAGGACGTGCAGGAAGAGCTGGAAGACTGGCATTTTGTAAAATGTAATCAGTGTTATCTGGTGAATTTGAAGTATGTTTCCGAAATCAGAAAAAACATTGCGGTTGTGGGTGGAGATGAGCTGGAAATCAGCAGGAGAAACAGACCTGCATTTCTGAGTGCAGTGGTAGATTTTCTGGGAGGCTGATGCAGGAAAGGGAAGAGGGAAACGATGAGTGAAAATCTAAAGCTGGGAATGGAGAGCCTGTGGTATGGGATTAATTTATGGATATCCTGTCTGGTGTTTCTGCTTCCGCTGAGAAGAAAGACACATTTTAAAGTCAGACTGATTCTATCGGGAGCAGTATGTGTTTTAATTTTGTCCGGAGTATATTATTTGATAGAAAATCTTACAGACTGGAGCTACTGGGGGCAGGTTCCCCTTTTATTTATTACGTATTTTAGTGCGGTTCTGATTTTTTACAATTGTGTGAAGGGCAAGGGATTTGGCCTCTGGTATTGTGGTGTATGGGGAACGATGACATTTTTGCTGGTACTGGAAACCAGCTATGTACTTTGCAGTCCACTGCTGGGAGATTTGGGAAACTGGCTTTTGAAAATTTTATTTTCGGTGGCAGTAAATGTGGCCATAGGACTGACACTGGCTCGCTGGATGCCGGAAAAGGGGCAATATCAGATTGGCCCGAGACAGATGGTTTCTGCATGGGTGTTTTGTATTATGTCAGAAAATTTGTTTATTTACGCAAAGGTCGATCCGGGGGCTGCTTTATTCAACATTGTGTTGCAGTTTTATTGTATCACCTTATTGTATCTGCAAAGTGCATTGTTTAAAAAGAGCAGTATGAGAAAAGAGCTGGAAACCATTCAGCTTCTCTGGCATCAACAAAAAGGGCAGTATCAGCTGTCCAAAGAGACGATAGAGCTGATCAATCACAAATGTCATGATCTGAAGCATCAGGTACAGGCGATACGTGCTGTCAAAGATGAAAAAGAGAGGGAAACATATCTCGAAAAAATTGAAAAATCCGTGCAGATCTACAGTGCTATCGTGAGAACAGGAAATGAAATTCTGGATACCATTTTGACAGAAAAAAGTCTGATCTGTGAAAATAGCGGGATTCATATCAACTGTGTGGCAGATGGATCTCTGCTGGCTTTTATGAATCCGGTAGATTTGTATACATTGTTTGGAAATGCTCTGGATAACGCAATTGAAGCGGTGAGAAAGCTGGAAAGCAAAGAAAAAAGAGTGATTGATATCATGCTGTACGAAAGACAAAGCTTTCTGATGCTGCAGATAGTCAATCCGATGTGCGGAGAAGTGAAGTTTGAGGATGGACTTCCGCTTACGACAAAGGCGAAGAACGGATATCACGGATATGGAATGAAGAGCATGCTCCATACCATTCAAAAATATGAGGGACATTTGACAACAGAGGTAAAAAATGGATGTTTTTATTTCAACGTTATGCTTCCTCTTGAAAGAGATTCCAACAAAAAGTAGAAGAGACACAAAGGGTCTGGTCAGTGAGCCAGGCTCTTTTTTGTAAAAAATTTACCCACTTACACCACAAGAAATACCACCTGAACAAAAACGGTTGTACTTGCAAATTATTGCAGATATAATCATTTCGAAATAAATTGAGAAGTGTAAGAAATAACAAAAACATGGAGTAATTACTATGCGAACCAGTAAAATGAGAAGAGAAATTGAACTGAAGAAAGGCTGGGTGTTCACAGGGCGTGACGGAAAAGCGGTCAAAGTGGATTTACCGCATACCTGGAATGCAGTGGACGGACAGGATGGAGGAAATGACTATTATCGAGGAACCTGTCACTACAGCACTACATTTGCAGCCCCGGATTTTGACAGCAAGACCCAGAGAGTATATCTGGAGTTTCAGGGAGTAAATTCCTCTGCCGAGGTGGTGTTAAACGGTCAGAAGGTGATGAGTCATGACGGCGGATATTCCACATTCCGTGCAGATGTGACAGAGTTTTTAACAAAAGAAAACAAGTTAGAAGTAGCAGTGGATAACAGTGTCAACGACAGGGTATATCCTCAAAAAGCAGATTTCACATTTTATGGTGGAATTTACAGAGATGTTCTTCTTCGTATTGTATCAAATGAACATTTTGAGATGGACTACTACGGCGGAGACGGTGTAATGGTAACGCCGACAGTAGAAGGAAAAGATGGAAAGGTTCATGTAGAGAGTTTCCATAAGGCAGAAAATGCCAAAGTAGCAGTAACTTTAATTGATGCACAGGGAAATCCTGTAGCAAAAGGTGAAGGAAAAGATGTGACGGTTACGATACCGGATGTACATCTTTGGGATGGAGTAGAAGATCCATATTTATATACAGCAGTAGTAGAGTTGATGAAAGACGGAGAAGTCAAAGACGACGTTCGCATTCCATTTGGTGTCCGTACATTCAGCGTGGATCCGAAAAAAGGATTTTTCCTGAACGGACGCTCCTATCCTCTGCATGGAGTATCCAGACACCAGGATCGGAAGGGAATCGGAAATGCATTAACAAAAGAACACCACAGAGAAGATATGGAATTTATCCGTGAGATCGGGGCGAATACAGTTCGTCTCGCGCATTATCAGCATGATCAGTATTTCTATGATCTGTGTGATCAGTACGGAATGATTGTCTGGGCGGAGATTCCATACATCTCAGAACATATGCCAAACGGACGGGAAAATACCATTAGCCAGATGAAAGAGCTGATTGTACAGAATTACAATCATCCAAGTATCGTTACATGGGGAATATCCAATGAGATCACGATTTCCACAAAGGATAATAAGGATATGCTGGATAATCACCGTGAACTCAATGATCTGTGTCACAAAATGGATTCCACACGTCCTACAACACTGGCCTGCTATGCAGTGTGCGGTCCTTTCAACAAGGTAGCACATCTGTCTGACTTAGTAAGCTGGAACTTGTATTTGGGATGGTATGTTCCAGGGTTGTTTTTAAATGACTGGTGGATCAGCTTTTTCCACCGCGTGTACCCTAACAGGTGTTTGGGATATTCTGAGTATGGCTGTGAAGGAATGCCGAATTTACATTCCTCACGTCCAAGAAGAGGAGACCATACAGAAGAATATCAGAGTCTCTACCATGAATTTATGCTGAAATGTTTTGAGCGTCATCCGTATATGTGGAGTACCCACGTATGGAACATGTTCGATTTTGCGGCAGATGCGAGAGATCAGGGTGGAGAGCCGGGAATGAATCATAAGGGACTTATGACATTCGACCGGAAAGTAAAAAAAGACAGCTTCTACATTTACAAAGCGTACTGGAGCAAAGAGCCTTTCGTACATCTTTGCGGAAGCCGCTACGTAGACAGAACGGAAGCAGTCACTACAGTTAAGGTTTATTCGAACCAGACAAAAGTTGCATTATATGCAAACGGCAAGCTGCTGGAAGAAAAGACAGGCAATAAAGTCTTTGAATTCCGCGTTCCGTTAAACGGAGAAGTTCGTCTGGAAGCTGTGTCCGGTCAGGCAAAAGATACGAGCACAATTCGCCGTGTCAGCCAGCCAAATCCGGATTACAAGCTCAAAAAGAGCAAAGGAAAGAGCCAGAACTGGGTATAAGAAAAAAGCAACTGCAAATCTTGCAGAAGAAATTGAAATAAGAAACGAGTAAATCGGATGGCCCTCTGCTTTTACAAAGCAGAGGTGCTGTTTTAGGCAAAGAGACAGACCGCCGCATCCGGGCGGGAGAATGGAGAATAATATGAAACAGGAATCTACTCAGGCAACATCTGTCAATGCTCTGAACAGGGCAAAGATGTATCAGCTTGTTCTTTTCCCTATGAATAATGGGGCGACAAATGTCTATTATATTTTGACAATGAACTTTATTGCATATTATGCAAACGGAGTTCTTGGCTTATTGCTGGCATTTGCAACTACAATGGTAACATTGATGCGTGCAGGAGATGCGTTCATTGACCCGATCATCGGAGCAATCATGGACAGAACTTCTACCAAATGGGGAAAATTCAGACCGTTTATGGTAATCGGAAATCTGATTATGATCGTATCCTCAATTTTACTGTATTTTGGAACCCGTATCATTTCTGAGGATATGATGTGGCTGCGTTATTTATGCTTTATTTTGTTCTACGCACTGAATATGGTTGGATATACATTCCAGACATCGGTTACACGTTCAGGACAGACATGTCTGACAAATGACCCGAAACAGAGACCTCTGTTTACAATCTTTAATACGATTGCCAGCCTGATCGGTATGGGGCTTGTACAGTTTCTTGCGCCGATCGTAACCGGAGGAAATTACAGAACAGAAGAATTCTTTAATATCATGATTCCTCTGGCGATGATCGTATCAGCGATCATGACTGCACTGGCTGTTATCGGTATTGCAGAAAAAGACCGTCCGGAATTCTTTGGACTTGGTGGAGAAGGCGGAAAAGAAAAAGTTAAAATAAAAGAATATGTAGCTATTTTAAAAGCAAACAAAGAATTACAGAGACTGATGATCGCTGGTGCAGGATGTAAGCTTGCATTCTCGATCGCAACGAATATGACGGTTCTGGCGATGCTTTACGGAGCGATGATGGGAGATTACAAAGGTCTGTATCTTCCGATGATGATCGTCGGATATGTATTTTCCGTTCCATTCTTCCTGTTGACAGTACGTACTTCACAGAAGAAAGGACAGAAGGCATCTTTAATGCTCTATATCAGCGTTGCACTTGTTATGTACATCGGTGTTTTAGCATTGCTTCTGTTGTGGAAACCGGAAGTTGCAGCGATGAATCTGAGTCTGACAAACCTGAATCTCTATACGATTCTGTTTATCCTTTTCTTCGGAATCGGATACGGAGCATACTATGCAACAGCAGATATGCCGATTCCAATGGTTGCAGACTGTTCAGATTACGAAACATTCCGTTCCGGACGCTATATTCCGGGAATTATCGGAACCTTATTCTCACTTGTGGATAAGCTGGTAAGCTCTCTGGGATCTACAGTAGTAGGAATTGCGGTGACAATCATCGGACTGTCAACACTTCCGGATGGAACAACCCCTTATTCAGAGGGAATGCATACGATTGTAATCATTTTATTCTGTGTTGTTCCAATGCTTGCATGGATCGCAACACTGATCGCAATGCGCGGATATAAACTGACCGGTGCAAGAATGAAAGAAATTCAGGCGATCAATGCAGTGCGTAAGGATGCGATCAGCAAAGGAATGAGCGTAGAAAACGCAATGCAGAAATGGCAGACGATCGATCAGGTGCCGGATGAATTTAAAGCACACTAAAAGTGAAAAAGTAAACATATAGGAAGGAATATCCTTTCATCAGATATGCTCCCTTTCGGGAAGGCAGTTAAAATAACAAGACTGTTCTCCCGGGAGGGGGCATATTGTGTTACAGAACTATTTGTACCTGAAACCGACTTCGTGCTATAATATGACAGACACAAATCAACGAGATACGGAGAAAATTATGCAGTTACGATACGAGATCCCGGACACATTCTGGAGTTTGTTCCGTTCGGTAAACCGGGAGATTTACATGGAGTCGCTGCTGGTGATCAATGAGGAATATCAGTACAGTAATTATTTTCTGACGAAAGAAATCTGTGTGCAGGTATTGAGCGATATGAATGCACAGAAACAGGTTTTGCTTCAGCGGGAGGAGAACGAGACGGATTTTGACATGCTGGAGACGACAGCATCCCGCATTTTACGGTGGCTTTTAAAGACCGGATGGCTGAAGAAGATCGAAGATTACAGTACGATGACCACAAATATTGTGATACCGGATTATGCGGCGGTTTTTATTGAGGCATTTGAGCGACTCACGTCCGAAGAACTGGAAGAAACAGAATTATATATTCAGAATGTATATGCCACACTGTTTTCCTTTCAGAATAATTCCAGAGTAAATCTGAATATGCTCAGGACGGCCCTGATCAATACAAGAAAGCTGAACAAAGCGCTGCAGGATATGCTTCATAATATGGACAAGTTTTTCGAGAGGCTTTTGGATCAGGAGTCTTACGGAGAACTTTTGCGGGAGCATCTGGACGGGTATGTGGAAGAGATTGTCAAGAAAAAGTATCATATCTTAAAGACCTCAGACAATTTTTATATCTACAAGATGGACATCAAAAAATGTCTCCGGGATATGCGGGAAAATGAAGAATGGATTGAAAGCATCCGGCAGAAAGCAAAAGCAGCAGGAGATACGAAAGAGGATGTGTTAGATCTGCTGGATCTGATCGAACGGGGATTTGATGACATTGAACACAGAATCTCCAATATGGACAGAGAGCATTCCAAATATGTGCGGGCAACTGTGAGCCGGATGAATTATCTGTTAAGCGGAGAGACTGATACCAAAGGGCTGGTGGTGCAGCTTCTGAATAAAATATCTGCGCAGGAAGAACCGGAGAAGCTGCTTACAGAAGCGGGAAAACGGATGAACCTGTCTCTGTTTGAGATGATTTCCGAAAAATCATTGTATAAGAGAAGAAAACAGAGGACAGACTTTATCAGCCAGATGGGACAGGATGAAGAATATGAAGATCTGAACCGGGAGGATGTGCTGAAGTTAAACCGGATCCAGATGCGCTACAGCAGACAGGAGATTGAGGATTTTATCGAAGAGCATATGGAAAACGAAGTGATGGACGCCGGAACACTTCATATTACAGAAGAGACAGCATTTGAAAAACTGATCCTGGCATATGACTACAGTACTAGAAAGAACAGTAAATATCGGGTATTGAATGAGGATGAGACAGTCATCCAAAGTAGACAGTATCAATATCCGGCATTAAAATTTGTGCGAAGGAGACCGCAATGATCGAATATTACGAGCAGCTTTCGGAAGAAGAGCAGGACGATATCAAACATGTGATCCAGACATTATATCGCCAGACCTTTCTTCTGGAACGAAAATTTGAAAAACGGACCGGGCGGATGGTTCCGGTCAGGGAGTACCGTGTATGCAGCAAGCACAGGGAATTTCTGGAGGAATATTTTGCAGTTGCCGGAATCACACTGCAGGAAAATCTGCATATGGGCGTCATGTACATCCAGGGAGAGACACTATGGGGAGAAAAGCTCTCCAGACTTGCCACAATCTATATTCTGGTGTTAAAGCTGATCTATGATGAGCAGATGGCAGCAGTGTCATCCAGCAGCCATATCGTGACCACTCTTGGGGCAGTGAACGGAAAAGCGGGAGAATTCCATGTGTTAAGCGGCCTGCCGTCCCCGACAGAGATGCGGAGGACTGTTGCATTTTTGAAAAAATATCAGATTGTGGAACCTGTGGATGTGATGGAGGAGCTGGATGAGAACAGCAGACTTGTTATTTATCCGTGCATCAATACAGTGCTGCTTGGAGATGATATCAGAGAACTATTAGAGACGTTCAGCGAGGAGGAAGACAGTGGAGACAAAACAGGCGTTCAAAGCGCTCTCGAAAATCTGCCTGAATAACTGGCATTACATAGACAGAAAAGTACTTACTCTTAATCAGGGAATCAATTTCTTTACCGGACACTCCGGAAGTGGAAAATCTACAGTGATCGACGCCATGCAGATCGTACTGTACGCGAACACGGACGGAAGAGGATTTTTTAATAAGGCGGCAGCAGATGATTCTGACCGTTCTCTGATCGAATATTTAAGGGGAATGGTGAACATCGGGGAAAATAACGAATCCCAGTATTTGAGAAACCAGAATTTCTCCAGTACGATCGTTCTGGAGCTGGAGCAGACAGATACGAAAGAAAAGCAGTGCGTGGGAGTGGTATTTGATGTTGAGACAGCCACAAATGAGATCAATCGCCTGTTTTTCTGGCATAAAAGCGGGCTTCTGGAAAATCAGTACCGGGCGGATAAGCGCTGCCTGACGACATTTGAAGTCAAAGAATATCTGCAGCGGACATTTTCAAAGGAAGAGTATTATTGTGGTCCGAGCAATGAGAGATTTCGCAGACAGATGTATGACATTTATCTGGGCGGTCTGGATATCGAAAAATTTCCTCGTTTGTTCAAGCGAGCCATTCCGTTTCGTATGAATATCAAACTGGAAGATTTCGTGAAAGAATATATCTGCATGGAACAGGATATGCACATTGAAGAGCTGCAGGAAAGTGTGATGCAGTATGGAAGAATGCGTGGGAAAATCGAAGAGACCATGGAAGAAATCGGGTATCTTCAGGAGATCCGGGGTTCCTATCGGCAGTATGAAGAAAAACAGGAAGAGACGGCGTCCTGTACCTATCAGATTTCCAGGCTGGAAATCCTGCATCTGCAGAGTAAGATCCAGGAACTGAATGACCGGATGAAAGAGACACAGACAGAGATTGCAGGACAGGAAGCGAAAAGAGTCAATCTGGAGAAAGAGCAGGCAGAACTTCAGAAAGAATACGAAGCAATAATTTTGAAGATTGCGGACAGTGGTTATGCAGCCATGGAAAAAGACCTGGAGAGTCTGAACGAAGCCCTGGAACGGCTGCAGAACAGTAAGGCAAGATGGAAAAAGACTGCAGATGGTCTCAAAGAGTGGAAAGAAAAAGATGTGACGCCGAATCAGACCTTGTGGGATATTGATCGGTTTGTTTCTGGAAAGATCACGGAAGGTGAGCTGGAACGGCTGCAGACAAGTCTGACACAGATCCGGGAAGAACTGGAAGAAGAGCGTCAGGAGACGGATGCCAGACTTCGCGCAGTCAAAAAAGAAGAAAAAGCGGCACGGGAAGAATTAAAAGAGCTGAAACAGGGAAGAAAAGCCTATCCAAAAGAACTGGAAGAAGCGAGATATGAGTTGAGAAACCGGCTGCATGAGAAGTGCGGCAAGTTTGTCAATGTGCAGATTCTGGCGGATCTTCTGGATGTGCGGGACGAACGCTGGCACAATGCCATCGAAGGATATCTCGGAAACAACAAGCTGCTTCTGGTCGTGGAACCAAAGTACGCGAAAACTGCCATGGAAATCTATCAGGACATGGATAAGAAGAAATTTTTCCGGGCAGCAGTTCTGGATACAGAAAAAGTACAGGAGACAGAATGGGAAGTAAAAGAAGGAGCCCTGGCACAGGAACTGATCGCAAAAGAGCCGTATGTGCAGGCATACATCAATTTCTTCCTCGGAAATGTCATCAAATGTGAAAGTATCGAAGAGCTTCGTCAGAACCGGATCGGAATCACTGCAGACTGTGTGCTGTACCACAGCTTCCGTCTGCAGCATATCAATCCGGAAAATTATACGAGAAGGGCATATATCGGAGAGACCAGTATGCGTCAGAGGATCCGCCGTCTGGAAGAAAAATGTGAGAGTCTTCAGGAGGAACGGATTCCACTGCAGGAAATGCTGGAAGAAATCCGCAGGATCTCTCAGCTGGAAGGACTGACACAGCCTCTGGAGGATTACAGACAATGGCTGTCTGATCTGCAGAAAATTCCGGCAAAGGAGGCAGAAAAGGCCAGACTTCTGGATACAATGCAGAAGCTGCGAGAGGAATCCGTTCTGGTGTGGGAGCAGCAGAAACAGGAAATCCAGCAGAAGCAGGAAGCAAAGAAAGCAGAGATTGAGGCAGTTCAGAAAACCATCTGGAATCATCAGGAAAACGGAAAACGATTCCAGAACATGCAGGTAGATTTTAATGAACAGTTAGTGCAGAAAGAAAATGAATTCCGGCAGCAGGACAGAGAAAAATATGAGCCGGAATTTCAGGAGTATCTGGAGGGCAGACAGAGCCGCAATTATGAGTACCTGATGCGGGAACGTATCAAGAAAAAACAGCCATTGGAAGATGCGCAGGAAAAAGCATATGAAAAACTGGTAGAAGCAAGGAGTGCATATCTTCGAAAATATCCGAACAGAACCTATTCTGCAACGATCCGTGACAATGACGTGTACGAAAAGCAGCTTTCAAATCTTGAGTGCGATAACCTGGAAAAATACAGGGAAGAAGCACAGGAACAGGCGAGAGCAGCAGTGGAACACTTTAAAGTTGATTTTGTATCCAAGATTCGTTATGCAATCAAAGAGGCATATCAGAAAAAAGATGAATTGAACCGGATCATCAGCCGTCTGGATTTCGGAAAGGACAAGTATCAGTTTGTCATTACGAAAAACAAAGGTCCGGACGGACGATTCTATCGGATGTTTATGGATGACGCATTGGATATCAATCCGTCTCAGTTGAGTGACCACATGGAAAATCAGATGAACCTGTTTACCATGGAGCATGAGGAAGAATACGGAGATCTGATGAATGAGCTGATCGAGATTTTCATTCCGCCGGAGAATGCCACCAGGGAAGAGCTGGAGGAAGCCAGAAAAAATATGGATAAATATGCAGATTATCGCACGTATCTTTCCTTTGATATGCAGCAGATCGTGCAGGGAGAAAAGGATATGCGGATCGGTCTGAGCAAGATGATCAAGAAAAATTCCGGTGGAGAAGGTCAGAACCCGCTTTATATCGCGCTTCTGGCAAGCTTTGCACAGATTTACAGAATCAATCTGTCTCCGAAGATCAAGCGTCCGCCAACCCTGCGTCTGGTTGTCCTGGATGAGGCATTTTCCAAAATGGATGCAGAGAAAGTAGCAAGTTGTATTTCTCTGATCCGGGGACTGGGATTTCAGGCGATTATCAGTGCAACAAATGATAAGATTCAGAACTATCTGGAAAATGTAGACAAGACATTTGTGTATGCAAATCCGAATAAAAAGCATATTTCGATACAGGAATTTGAACGAATGGAGTTTGAACAGCTGCAAGGGGAAGAATGATGACGTGGATATTGGGAAATATCGTAAAACAGATTGAATCCGGGACAGAAAGCTGGCGGGCAGAAAGCCGAGGTGGAAAAAGTCTGGCCAATGAACATGGGGAGCTTTATGATAAAAAACATTTAAAATCAGATGTGCTGCAGGAGGCAGAGCAATTGCAGCACAAAAATCTGATCCAAATTAAATGGGCAGATGGATATCGGGGAAGTGATATTGAAAGAATACGCTACAGATTAGAAGACAAAGAAAAATTTTATGCATTATATCAGCAGGAAGTGGATGCAGAATTTCTGCCAAAACAGGAGAAAATCCGGTTATATCAAGAATTTTTAAGAAACCAGCTGGCACAAGTAAAAAAATTGTGGATTCGTGCATATTACCAGGATTTGCTGGAACGATCGGAAAATAAACGAAAAAAAGATCTTCTGGAATTATTAGCGGATGAGAAAAAATATGCCCCGTGCTTTGAAGGTCTGGATCAGCTTACAGAATCTGTTTTTAAAAGGATTTTCAGTAAAAAATATTTGGGAAATACAAAAACATTTGAACAAGAGATGCAAAGTCATGTCATCAGTACTGCGAAAAAATTCTGTCCGGATGTAGAAAAAGAAATGGATGACACGACAGTGCTTCAGCAGCTGTGGATCGAAGAATATGCACAAGAACTGTCTTTAAAAGGGAAACTGCATTTTTGTCTGAAAGAAGAAAATGGAAGCACTCAGGAGATTAATACAGAATGTTATCGGTTCGGTACTACATTAAACAGTCAGACACTGGAGCATGCCGAGATAAAAGAAGTACAGAATATTCAGAAGATCGTGATATTTGAGAATAAAGCCAATTATATCTCTGCACCGTATAAGGATGGTATTCTATACTTATTTAGTCATGGATATTTTTCTCCAAAAGAATGTAGATTTTTAAAGCAGCTGCATCAAGTGTTAAAAAATCAGACATCCTGTGAAGTGCAATATTTTCACAGCGGAGATCTGGATTACGGTGGAATCAAAATTTTTCAGTATATACGCAAAACAATCTTTCCGGAGTTAGAGCCGCTTCAGATGGATGTTGAGACATATGAAGCATATCAGGAATTTACAGAAGTGATAGATCCGGAAACACTGGAAAAACTAAAGCGTGTTCAGGATGAAAATCCAAAGCTGCAAGAGCTGATCAAAAGGCTGATAGAAACAGGAAAAGGAATTGAGCAAGAGTGTTTTTTAATAGAGAAAAGAGGGAATCACATATGAAATTAATGATCGCATCAGATATTCACGGTTCTGCATATTACTGCAGAAAAATGCTGGAAGCTTACGACAGAGAAAAAGCAGACAAGCTCCTTTTATTGGGGGATATTTTATATCACGGCCCCCGCAATGATCTTCCGAAAGAGTATGCGCCGAAAGAAGTCATTGCCATGCTGAATGCAAGAAAACAGGAGCTCTTATGTGTCAGAGGAAATTGTGACACGGAAGTGGATCAGATGGTTCTGGAATTTCCGATTCTGGCGGACTATTGTTTTTTGAATCTGGATGGACAGAATATTTATGCAACACATGGTCATGTGTGGAATCCGGGAAAGCTGCCGATGCTGAAAGCAGGGGATATTCTGCTGAACGGACACACACATATACCGGCATGTGAAAAGATTCATACGGAAGCAGATCAGAGTGTCATGTACATGAATCCGGGTTCTGTGTCGATTCCAAAAGAAAATTCAGAACACAGCTACATGATCTGTGAGAATGGTGTGTTTGAATGGAAAAATTTAGAGGGAGAGGGTTATCAAATATGGAAGAGAGATACGCGTTGCTGATCGATGCGGACAATGTTTCAGCAAAATATATCAAACCGATACTGGATGAGTTATCCAAGTATGGGAATGTCACGTACAAGAGGATTTACGGGGACTGGACCAGCACCTACAATTCCAGCTGGAAAGAGGTGCTTTTGCAGAACTCAATCACACCGATCCAGCAGTTCAGCTATACTCATGGGAAAAATGCGACCGATTCGGCAATGATTATCGATGCCATGGATATGCTGTACACAAGCGAGCTGGAAGGATTCTGTCTGGTGTCCAGTGACAGCGATTTTACAAAGTTGGCAAGCAGACTTCGGGAAAGCGGAAAAATGGTGATTGGAATGGGAGAAGATAAGACACCGCCACCGTTTCGAAAAGCCTGTGACATTTTTACCGTACTGGAATTGCTGTTAGAAGACAGCATGCTTGAAAAACCGGAAAAAGCAGCGGCACATGCAGTTGTAGGAAAAGAGTCCAAAAAAGAGTCTGCCGGTGCAGTCTCCAAGAGTCAGATTGAAGAAGCGGTCGTGAAGATTATTACAGAAAATCAAAACAACGATAAGGAGACTGGACTTGGAGAGGTCGGAAGCCGTCTGGTCAAACTGTACCCGGATTTCGATGTGCGAAGATATGGATACAGTCTGTTGTCCAAGTTTCTGGAAACATTTCCAAAACTGAAGCTGTTACAGGATGGAACAAAAGTATCCGTGACATTGTATGAAGATAAAAGTCAGCAGGAACGTATTGAAGAATATATTATGTACCAGTTGAAACAGGCGGGATGTCAGGGAGTATCTCTGGGAACTCTCGGAAATAAGATTCGAAATAAGTTCGGGAATTTTAAAGTGAGAGATTATGGATATTCGCAGTTTCAGCAGTATATCAAAAGCTTTCCGGATGTAGATTTAAAGGATGACGGAGAGCAGAAGTGGGCAGTGTTGAGAAGATAAGCGGAACAGTCGTGTGAGAAAAAATCATGCGGCTGTTTTTTTATCCTCTTGACAAAACTAAAAACCTAGTGTACTATCTAACTATAGCACTGATACACGAGGCGGAAGGAGGAAGAAGATGAATTACAATGCAGAGATACCGATCTATCTGCAGGTCATTCACGACTTGAAGAAAAAGATGATCCAGGGAAAGATACTTCCCGGAGAGAAGCTTCCATCCAACAGAGAGCTGGCGGTTCTTTATAAGATCAATCAGAACACTGCGGCAAGAATTTACAGAGAGATGGAGACACATGGATATTGTTATACAAAGCGGGGGATTGGAACATTTGTGATGGAGGAAGAGACGATGTTCGAGACGATTAAAAAAGAAATGGCAGAAGAATTGTTGAGCAGCTTTATACATGAGATGCAGGATCTTGGATTTGAAAAAGATGATATTATCTCAAAAATTGCAGACTACAAGGAGGAGAGAAGATGATTTTAGAATGTCGTGATTTAAGCAAATCATTTTACACAAAAAAGGCGCTGAATGAAGTTTCGCTGAAACTGGAAGGCGGAAAGATCTATGGTCTGCTAGGGGAGAACGGAAGTGGGAAGACCACATGGATGAAGATTATCTCCGGTCTGACAAAGCCTACATCCGGAGAGGTTTTGTTCAAGGAGCATCCGTGGTTCTATGGAGATAAGGCAGAGATCGCCTACATGTCTACAGAGCCGTTTTTCTACAGTTTTCTGGATGTGAACGGAGTCGGACAGTACTATAAAGATTTCTTCCCGGATTTTGATGAGAAGAAATTTCACGAGATGGTAAGAAGGATGTCCCTGGAAGGCAAGATGAAGGTCAAAGAACTGTCCACCGGTATGACAGCAAAGCTGAAGGTGATCGCAACACTGAGCCGCAAAGCAGAGCTGTATCTTCTGGATGAGCCGTTCAATGGAATTGATTATAAAGCAAAAGAAGAGATTCTCGGGATGATCCTGGAGTCAGCAAATGAAAAAAATACCTTTGTAATTTCCACACATATGATCGATGAGATCGAAAGTTTTATCGATGAGGCAATCTTTATCAAAGACGGAGAAGTTGTGCGTCGGATGTCAGTGGAAGAAGAACGGATGCAAAGTGGAAAATCCGTGGCAGATATTTATCTGGAGATCATGTAGGAAGAACAAAGGCAGAATGAGAAAAGAGAAAGAGAGGAAACAAAATGGGACGTTTGATCAAATATGAGCTGAAAAAACAGCAGACATCCAGAAACATCATACTGGCGCTGCTTCTGGTATTTTTACTGGCAGTTGTAGTTGGAACCTTTACAGAGAACGGGAATACAGTTGGAATCAGTGTAATGCTGGAAATTTTTGTCGGAATGTTTGTATTTTTCTATATGGGAATTGAAAGTCTGTTGATATTGAATCGTGACCTGAAAACAAAGCAGAGTCATATGCTCTGGATGGTGCCGATGCAAAGCTGGAAGATCCTTGGTGCAAAATATATCGCAGCAGCGTTGCAGATTTTCTGTATTTCAGCAGCATATGTGCTGGCTGGTACCGCATGCGTTATGACGATGATCGCAAAAGAGGGAGCATGGAAAGAACTTATGCAGGCAATCCGCATGGGATTTGAGTGGCTGCTTCAGGGCAACCTGGACTGGATAACCGTTCTGGCAATCTTGCTGTTTTTCTTCCTGGCATGGACATCTGTGATCGCAACCGGATTTCTGGCAATTATTGTATCCAGAACGGTATTGATCAATTCCAGATTTGCAGGGATTGTTTCTTTGATCCTGTTCTTCGTGATCAACGGAATTGTGGAGTATGTTTATAACCTGTTTGCAAGATACGAGGTTCTGGGAATTCACAAAGGACTTTATATCGGAATCGCAGAATACGGATTCTATATTGTGGTATGTGTTGGATTGTTTGCCATATCCAGCGTGCTGGCAGAAAAGAAATTAAGTGTATAAAATATGGAAGGTACAGTCTGTTAAATCGGATTGTATCTTCTTTTTTAATTTTACAACTGTCTTGTCATATGTAAAGTCTTGTGCTATAATGGTCAGCAATTAACGATAAAAATTTAACAATTCAGGATAAGTGAGGGAATAGAAGATGACAATTGTGGAAGAAATCCAGAAATTGAAGCAAGAAAAAAATGCAGTCATTCTGGCACATTATTATGTAAGGCCGGAGATTCAGGACATTGCCGACTACATCGGAGATTCTTTTTATCTGAGTAAGGTTGCAGTCGGATTGAAAGAGCAGACCATCGTATTCTGTGGCGTTTCTTTTATGGGAGAGAGTGCGAAGGTACTGAACCCGGAGAAAACCGTATTGATGCCGGATATGCATGCAGACTGTGCAATGGCGCATATGGCAGATGCAGATACGATCCAGAAGATGCGTGATACATATGAAGATCTGGCAGTGGTGTGTTACATCAATTCTACTGCAGAATTGAAGACACATTCCGATGTATGTGTGACATCTGCCAATGCAGTGAAGATCGTAAAAGAACTTCCGAACAAGAATATTTTCTTCATTCCGGACAGAAACCTGGCGCATTTTGTGGCAGAGCAGGTACCGGAGAAGAACTTTGTATACAACGAAGGCTATTGCCCGATCCATGAGAAGATGCAGGTGGAAGAGATCAAAAAAGCAAAGGCACAGCATCCGAATGCAGAAGTATTGTCCCATCCGGAATGTCCGAAAGCAGTGCTGGAGATTTCCGATTATGTGGGAAGTACATCCGGGATCATTGATTATGCAGCAAAAAGCGAAAACGAAGAATTTATTATCTGTACGGAAAATGGAGTTCGCTACAAACTGGAAAAGGACAACCCGGGCAAGAAGTTTTATTTTACAGAGACAGAGCCTGTCTGCACAGATATGAAGCTGATCACATTAGAAAAAGTCCTTCACGTCTTAAAAACAGGAGAGAATGAAGTGCATTTGAGTGAAGCATTGAGAACGGACTCCAGAAAACCATTGGAAAAAATGCTGGAGCTGGCAAAATAGAGTGTCTTTTTGAAAAAAGAGACCTGCCGAAAGGAAAGAGAGTATTATGAAGAAAAAAGCAGATGTTGTCATCGTTGGAACCGGTGTAGCGGGATTGTTTTCGGCGTTGAATCTTCCGGATGACAAAGAAATCATCATGATCACGAAATCAGATGCCGAGAGCAGTGATTCATTTCTGGCACAGGGCGGAATCTGTGTACTCCGGGATGAACAGGATTATGACAGCTATTTTGAAGATACGATGAGAGCCGGTCATTATGAAAACCGGAAAGAATCTGTCGATATTATGATCCGCAGTTCTGGAAAAATCATTGAAGATCTGGTAGGATATGGAGTAGAATTTGAAAAGGACGGAGAAGCGTTTGCCTACACAAGAGAGGGGGCACACTCCAGACCGAGAATTCTGTTTCATGCAGATGTGACAGGAAAAGAGATCACCAGTAAGCTGTTGGCGCGGGTAAGAGAAAAGAATAACGTAACAATTTACGAATATACAACCATGACAGACATTCTTGAGGAAAATGGAAAATGTGCGGGAATCACCGTGAAGACGCAAAGTGGTGAAGAGTCCTCTATTTATGCAGATTATACCATTCTGGCAAGTGGAGGAATCGGCGGGTTGTACCAGCATTCCACAAATTTTCCGCATCTAACAGGAGATGCACTGGAAGTAGCGAAAAAACATCACATCCGTCTGGAGCATCTGGATTATGTACAGATCCATCCGACTACATTGTATTCGGAAAAGCCGGGCAGACGATTCCTGATCTCCGAATCCGTCCGTGGGGAAGGCGCACTTCTCTATAATAAAAACATGGAGCGTTTCGTAGATGAACTGCTTCCGCGAGACGTGGTGACCAGGGCAATCCGGGAACAGATGGAAAAGGATGGAACGAATTTTGTGTGGCTGTCCATGGCGCCGATCGAGAAAGAGACGATATTGAGTCATTTTCCGAATATTTACGAGCATTGCCTGGAGGAAGGCTATGATGTTACAAAAGAGTGCATTCCGGTCGTTCCGGCGCAGCACTATTTTATGGGCGGTATCTGGGTAGACAAGAACAGCCACACGTCCATGCCGCAGCTGTTTGCAGTGGGAGAGACAAGCTGCAACGGTGTGCACGGAGCGAACCGTCTGGCAAGCAACTCTCTTCTGGAGAGTCTTGTATTTGCAAAAAGAGCGGCAAATCTTATCAAAGAGCAATGGTGCCTGGAAAAAGAACAGGCTGTATAAAATGAAAGAATAGATGAAACATAAAGGAGAAACCAGATGAATCAGATTACAATGAAGCTTCAGGCAGATCACCTGATCTTAGAAGCGTTAAAAGAAGACATTTCCAGTGAAGATGTGACAACCAATTCAGTGATGAAAGAGGCAGTGGCAGGTGAAGTAGACCTGATCTGCAAACAGGATGGAATTATTGCGGGACTGGAAGTATTTGAGCGAGTGTTTGCACTTCTGGATCCGGATACAAAGGTCGAATTATACTGCAAAGACGGAGAGGAAGTAAAAAATGGACAGCTTATGGGAAAAGTCAAAGGAGATATTCGCGTCCTTCTTTCCGGAGAACGTGTTGCCTTGAACTATCTTCAGAGAATGAGTGGAATCGCGACCTATACCAATTCTGTTGCAAAACTTCTGGAAGGAAGCAAGATCAAACTTCTGGATACCAGAAAAACAACGCCGAATATGCGTATTTTTGAAAAATATGCAGTTCGTGCAGGCGGCGGCTACAACCACCGTTACAACCTTTCTGACGGTGTGTTGTTAAAAGACAATCACATCGGAGCAGCGGGAAGCGTGACAAAAGCGGTGCAGATGGCAAAAGAGTATGCACCGTTTGTCAGAAAAATTGAAGTAGAAGTAGAAAATCTGGATATGGTAAAAGAAGCGGTGGAAGCCGGCGCAGATATCATCATGCTTGATAATATGTCACCGGAGGATATGAAAAAAGCAGTGGAGCTGATCGACGGAAGAGCCCAGACAGAGTGCTCCGGAAATGTGACAAAAGAAAATATCGCGCGTCTGACAGAGATCGGAGTTGACTATATTTCCAGCGGTGCGTTGACACACTCCGCTCCGATCCTGGATATTTCTTTAAAGAATCTGCATGCAGTGGAATAAAGATGCAGAAAAAGAAAGAGAGGAACAGTATTTATGACAGGTTCTGAACGCAGAGATCAAATCATAAATCAGATTAAAAAAAGCAGTATTCCGGTATCTGGGGCGCAGCTTGCAAAAGAATTTGATGTCAGCCGGCAGGTGATCGTGCAGGATATTGCACTGATCCGGGCAGCGGGACATGAGATCATATCCACAAACAGGGGATATCTTCTGAATACTCCACATTCCGTGAACCGGATCTTCAAAGTGAATCACACGGATGAAGAGTTGGAAGACGAGCTGTGTACGGTAGTGGATCTGGGCGGAAAAGTGGTGAACGTGATGGTCAATCACAGGGTGTACGGTCACATGGAGGCAGAGATTAACATCACATCCAGACGAAAAGTGATGGAATTTGTAGAGGATATTAAGCGGGGAAAATCAAGTCCTCTGAAAAATATTACCTCCAATTACCACTATCATCTGATCGAGGCAGATTCCGAAGAGACACTGGATCTGATCGAAGAGGCATTACGGCAGAAAAAATTTCTGGTTGAAGTGGCCGCTGGATCGTAATAAGACAAATTTTTAAAAGGTGCAATCTTGACTTATCATTCCGGCTGTGATACGATTTTCAACGAGAAAGTGTGTATTTTATACACATATCTGGTAGAAAAATCATACGGAAAATGCAAAGACGGAGAGAGTAGGTTATCCGAAATTTTACAGAGAATTCCCGGAAGATCCGAGAAAGGATCCGATGCTGAGAGGGATGAACGGAAGATGATCGAACATGGCTCCCGAGCGGCGCAGCAAGCATGATGTGAACTGCGATGGGTTCGCCCTTTACAGCGAGAGAGTGTTTTTGGCAGCACTCACAGAGGTTTCAGCCGTGAGGCTGAGATAAATCAGAAGTGGTAACACGGTATTCACCCGTCTTCTTGGCAGCAGGAAGACGGGATTTTTTATGAAGGAGAGAAGAGAGATGGCAGACAAGAAACCATATTATATCACAACAGCGATTGCCTACACATCAGGCAAACCGCATATTGGAAACACTTATGAGATTATTCTGGCTGACGCGATCGCAAGATACAAGAGAAGTCAGGGATACGATGTATTTTTCCAGACAGGAACGGATGAGCATGGTCAGAAGATCGAGCTCAAAGCAGAAGAGGCGGGAGTAACACCAAAAGAATTTGTAGACAATGTTTCCGGAGAAATCAAGAAAATCTGGGATCTGATGGATACTTCTTATGACAAATTTATCCGTACAACAGACGAAGATCATGAAAAACAGGTACAGAAGATCTTTAAAAAACTGTACGATCAGGGTGATATTTACAAAGGGCACTATGAAGGAATGTACTGTACTCCATGTGAATCTTTCTTCACAGAATCACAGCTTGTAGACGGCAAATGTCCGGACTGCGGACGTGAAGTACAGCCGGCAAAAGAGGAAGCATACTTCTTTAAAATGAGCAAATATGCAGACAGACTGATCGAGCATATCAATACACATCCGGAATTCATTCAGCCGGTATCCCGTAAAAACGAGATGATGAACAACTTCCTGCTTCCGGGACTGCAGGATCTGTGTGTTTCCAGAACATCATTCAAATGGGGAATCCCGGTAGACTTCGATCCAAAACATGTAACTTACGTATGGCTGGATGCGCTTACAAACTATATCACAGGAATCGGATACGACTGCGATGGAAACAGCACGGAGCAGTTTCACAAATTATGGCCGGCAGATCTGCATCTGATCGGAAAAGACATCATCCGCTTCCATACAATTTACTGGCCAATCTTTTTGATGGCACTTGATCTTCCGCTTCCAAAACAGGTATTCGGACATCCATGGCTGCTCCAGGGTGACGGAAAAATGAGTAAATCCAAAGGAAACGTTCTTTATGCAGATGAACTGGTGGATTTCTTTGGAGTAGATGCAGTTCGTTATTTTGTTCTTCATGAGATGCCGTTTGAAAATGACGGAGTGATCACATGGGAACTGATGGTAGAGCGCATGAATTCGGATCTTGCAAATACACTTGGAAATCTGGTCAACAGAACCGTTTCCATGACAAATAAATATTTCGGCGGAACTGTAACAGATAAAGGTGTGGCAGAAGAGGTTGATGCAGATCTGAAGGCAGTGACAGAAAGCACACCAAAAGCAGTCGAAGACAAGATGGAAGAGCTGCGTGTGGCAGATGCAATGACAGAAATTTTCAATCTCTTCAAACGCTGCAACAAATATATTGACGAGACAATGCCATGGGTACTGGCAAAAGATGAAGCAAAAAAAGACCGTCTGGAAACAGTTCTCTGGAACCTCATTCAGAGCATTTCCCGCGGGGCAGAGCTTTTGGAATCCTTTATGCCTTCTACAAGCAAGAAGATTCTGGAACAGCTTGGAAATGGTCATGTAACAGAAAAACCGGAAATCCTCTTCGCAAGACTGGATCTGGAAGAAGTTCTGAAAAAAGTAGAAGAGCTGCATCCACCGGTTGAAGAAGAAAAAGAAGAGGAAGATGTGATCGATATCGAAGCAAAACCAGAGATCACATTTGACGATTTTGGAAAAATGCAGTTCCAGGTCGGAGAAATCATTGCCTGCGAAGAAGTGAAAAAATCCAGAAAACTCCTTTGCTCACAGGTGAAGATCGGAAGCCAGGTAAAACAGATCGTATCCGGAATCAAAGGTCATTACACAGCCGAAGAAATGGTCGGAAAGAAAGTGATGGTTCTTGTAAACCTGAAACCGGCAAAACTGGCCGGAGTATTATCCGAAGGAATGTTGTTATGCGCAGAAGATGCAGAAGGAAATCTCGCATTGATGACACCGGAGAAAACAATGCCGGCAGGAGCAGAGATCTGCTAAGAAAATAGAGAAAATGAATAGATCCCCCCGGATTTCAGGAGAAAGAAACCTGAAATCCGGGGGATGTGTTTTGCAAAAATTATTTAGCCTCTTCAATCCATTGTTTTACAGCTTCAACATCAACCCCGGTCAGCTGAGCAATCTGCTCCAGGGAGTTGCCGGACTGGAATAAACGTAAGGCAATTTCCTGAGCCATTTGCATACGACCAAGATCAAGCCCCTCCTTAATGCCCTCCTCAACGCCCTCTTCATATAAATCTTTCTCATAAGCCTTTTGATTAAATGATGTCAGAACCATACTGATTACCTCCGCTTTATGCTTCACCAGTACATCCCGAAGAATTTCCTTTTCAATACAGATGTCCACCGCTTTCGTGACAGCGTGCCTCGGATCACTCGTTTTCTTACACTGGATCCTTACCGTATCCACAAAAATAGAATACTCTTTCAGCCGCTGGCATTTTTCCATAAGCGCAAGGTTATGTCCGTAATTGATATTCAGCATCACTGCGGTGCACTGCAGACAAGGCTGCCGATTATCGGATACAGATTCAAACGCATCCGTCAATTGAAGAATCGTCTCATCCGGTTGTTCTTTTGTGCCGTTATAGAACACAAAGTATTGAGGAATCGGCAGCTTTTTTAAAGAGCTGCTGTATAAATTGATGTTTTCCGTCTCGACGTATCCATCATACAACCTGGCGAGATAGATCAGTCTGCGCAATGGCATATTTGGATTATACGTGCTCTGATGTTCATAGAGATTCAGTGTCCCGCCGATCAGGAATGAAATATCATTTTTCATAGAGAGATAAACAGCGTCCTCCAGTGTATTCACTTCAAGATCATTCGGATTTTCATAGCAGGTATTATTCAATGCATTGTACAGGTCCAAAAGATCCCTCTTGTTATTGAAAACCAGACGAAAAAGCCGATCCTTATATTTGTGATTCGGGACAGGGTGTTTCTGGTGATTTCTTTTTTTATTTTTTCTCATGTACTTTCCTCCATTATAAAAAACTTATTCTGTAGATGCAATCTTCTTATTCTTGTGTTAGGTTAAAAAATAACTGAAAATCTGGCGAAACGCCGGAAAACAGACAGCTTCCAAAAGAAAGAAGCCAATGCTGTACAGACGACAGCTAAAAAGTAAATTTATTATATCTGTATTTGTGTACAATCGCAATGCGCATATTATACAAATTGAATGTTCAGAAAATTCAAACAAAAAAGAATAGTTTAAAAATTATTAAAGAAAAATATAAAAAATGTATTGACAAATAAAAGGCGAAGTGGTATTATTAAATCAATCCAAAAGAGATACAACAATCACACATCTCAAAAGGATATTTAACTAAAGAGCGATTCTTAATTTAGTAAGTAGTCGTTCTGTTAGATTAAAAATAAACGAACTAAGGAGGCAGAGGTCCAATGGACAGTATATCATCAGTTACATTTCAATATGTCAGTGGTACGGTAGATGCAGGTTCCTGTAAAAGAGACCTTTACCACGAAAGATAAGATCCAGTAAAAGTGAATGAAAAGATCAAATCGAAGAGATTGTAAAGCTGGATGAAAATGAAAAGATTCGACATCTACAGACGTATTGAATATAGATACCACATGTAGCCAAAGTTCCCGAACATGTGTAAAGAAACATGGATAAGGAATATCAGTTTTATATGAAGCACCCCCAGTTATAGAAAGAATAATCAAATAGGATGTTGGAATATCGTCAGATGATACTGCAGCAGCCGAAAGGTTATAGAGAGAATAACTGAAGAGAGGACTTTCATGATAGGATGATACCGATACCGAGTCGGATTTAGGTTATAGATATTGTTAAATTGAAGAACAGGAGGTTTCATATAAGCCAGTCTTAGTGGACAGACTGCTATATCAATTAACAAGTGTAAAGGTCTTACAGGAACAGAATCGAGATAGTTCCTTCGATTTATAAAATATGAAAAATTTAAATACAATATAAAATGCATCTTCAATGTCAATTGAGGGTGCATTTTTTTGACATTACGGGAGTCATATGGTAAACTAGAACAAACTAGGCAATGAAGAGAAATATACCTATAGGGTACAGACTAAGTATAATGAGGTGAGCATAGTGGACAAGTATGAATATAAGTTGAAGACAGAACAGATGCTAAAACTTATGGAAAACGGTGCATACAACAGAGCCGCTGAGATTGCTGACAGCATTGATTGGAAGCGTGTCAGAAATGTAAATATGCTGTTAAACGTCAGCAATATATATGAGAAGATCAGAGATTACCGTAAGAGTTTTGGAGTTCTGAGAGCTGCCTATCATAGAACAGAGGGGAGCAGAAAGATATTATATCGCTTGTGTACTCTTGCGATAAAGGTTGGAAATCTGGAAGAGGCGATCGACTATTATGATGAATACGTACAGGCTGCGCCAAAAGATCCCAATCAGTACATCTTAAGATACCGCCTGTTGAGAGCACGGAGAGCTCCGATCGAGCAGCAGATCCGTGCGTTGGAGCAGTTCAAAAAAGCAGAGTATGTCGAAGAGTGGGCATACGAGCTGGCCAAGAGATATGAAGAAGCCGGGATGACAGCCGAATGTCTGGAAGAGTGTGATGATCTGATTCTGTGGTTCAGCGAAGGCAAGTATGTATACAAGGCTATGGAGCTGAAGATGCGATACAAGCCATTGACTCCGCTTCAGCAGGAAAAGTATGACAGAAGGCTGGAAGAAGCAGAAAAATCTTCAGAAAGAGAAGCGGAAAAACTGATTGATCTGGGCAGAATAAAAGCTGAGGAAGAAGAAAAGCGGAGAAGAGAGCAGGAAGAAGCTGCCCGCTATACAGAGGATATGCTGGAGCGTTCAGAGCAGATTGCAGAGTCGGAGAATGCCGAACTCAGTGAGGAGGAAGTGGCAGAGCAGCTGAAAAAAGCGGAGCCGCCGAAGAAGAAGCTGGGTGATACGATGAAGCTTGGCGAGGCACTTCAGAATCTTTTCCATACAGAAACAGAAGAAGCGCAGGAGCAGGAAGAGATTGAACTTTCAGAAGAGGATGCGGAAGAGTACGAAGAAGACATCGAAGAATTGGCAGAAGAGGACGCAGGACCGGTGGAAGGTGATGACGAGGAGAGTACAGGGGAAGATGATTGCTCAGATCTGGCAGAAGCGTTGGAAGAGATTGAGTCATTATCAGATCTGGAATTGCTGGATCAAGTGGCAGAGGAAGAAGTGATCGAAGAACCTGTAGAAGAGATCATTGAGGAGACGATCGAGACGAAAGTTAAGGAAGTTGACCTGAAAGAATTAGAAGAGCTGGCAGAACCGGAAACGGCAGATGCAGCAGATGTGGAAGTAATCGAGGAACCTGAAGTAGCAGAAGAGGCTGAGAAGGAAGATATGGAAAAAGAATCTATTAAATTAGAAGAAACAGAAATCAAAGAGGATGAGAGAATAGACGAGCCGGTTGACGATATACTTGATATTGATGATATTCTTGCTGAGTGGGAAGCCGCAGAGGGCGGTGTTGAACCGGAGGAAGTTCCGGAAGTGAATGAAGAGGATGTAGAGCAGATCGAGCGCAAGCCAAAGAGCCCGATCTTATCCCCGGATATCCAGAGGATGATCGATGAGATCGAAGGTGTGATTCCGGAAGAAGAGAGTGAGGAGATTCCGGTACACACGAGCACTCCTGTTGCACCTCCTGAGAATAAGGAGGAAGCAACAGAAGAGCTTAGAATGGAATCAGAAGAGCTGACTCTGGATGTTGACAGTGCAGAAGATTATGAAGACCTTCTGACAGAAGATGCAGCAGAGGAGTTGGAAGAGGAATTCGAAGAAGAACTGGATTATGAGGACGATTACGAATCGATTGCAGCAGGACTGCAGGAAGAGTTCAAGCCGACGCTGAGTGATGAACCGGATGATCGTGAGATCCCGGATGAAGAGCCTGTTGAGTCGGATATTCTGAGTTCTACGACACCGCTGAGCAGAAAAGAGACTGCGAAGCTGATCGCGACAGGAAAGACCGCACCGCTTCCGATGGACGAGATCGCAGATGCATTGTCGATTTCTGATACCGGATTTTTGGTACACAGCAGATATGATCTGTCTGGACAGGGGGCAAGAAAAGCCGGGCTGACAGAAGAGCAGAAGAAGCTGTTCTCCTACTTTGTTCCGGTGCGCGGCATGAGCGAGCAGCTGGTGGATGTTCTGGAGCAGGACCGCAATTGTACGAACAGAAGAGGTACATCCAATACAGGCAACCTGCTGATCGTCGGAAACAAAGGCAACGGAAAGACGGTTCTTGCGGTTGATGTGGTTAAAGCAATCCAGAAGCAGAGAAAGATCCGTCAGGGAAGAGTTGCGATCATCACCGGAGAAGCGCTGAATAAGAAGAAGATCAGTGATATCATTGCCAAGCTGTACGGCGGAGCGCTGATCATTGAAAAAGCAGGAAAATTAAGCGAAAGAACGGTTGCGAAGCTGAACAAGGCGATGGAAAAGGATACAGGTGAGATGCTGATCGTATTGGAAGAGCAGAGAAAGCCGCTGGATCGGGTTCTTTCTTCCAACAGAGAGTTCAGAAAGAAATTTACAAGCAGATTGGAAGTGCCGATTTTTGTAAATGACGAGCTGGTTACATTCGGTCAGACGTATGCACAGGAGAATGGATACCGGATCGACGAGATGGGAATCCTGGCATTGTACAGCCGTATCGATGCACTGCAGAGAGAAGATCATGCAGTGACAGTCGCAGAAGTAAAAGATATCATGGATGAGGCTATGGCGCATTCCCAGAAGGTATCTGCAAAGAAACTTGTAAAACGGGTACTTGGAAAGAATACAGACGATGCAGACCGCATTATTTTGACAGAAAAAGACTTTAATATTTAAATGGAAAGTGGAGGAAAGAGATTTCTTCCACTTTTTTTTGAAAATATATACAAAAAAATAAAAAAGAAGTCCTTGGAAGAATTAGAAAATTATACAAAAAACGAAAGAATGTGAGGAGATATTATTGCGCTTTTTATGTCAAACAGGTGAGGATTTGTTACATATTGTGTACTGTTATCAAAATTAGGGAATTATTGTATAAAAAGGCGTTATATGTTGAAAAACGTAGAGAAATGTAGTAGATTTAAATAGATAGACGATGCTTATGAAATGTTTATAAACATCAGGGATGGGGGATGGAAGAGGATAAGGATATTATCCAATGTTTGAAAATAAGTAACACTTAGGAGGAGAGTTTTGTGGGAAAGAGTTTGAATCAAGCAAAAGCAAATGCGGTTCGATACACGAAGAAGAAGGTTGAGCACTGGCAGGTTGTTTCCCTTGCGCTGGCCGGATACGACGCAGTTTCTATTGTGATTGCATTTTTTCTGGCACTGTGGTTTCGGTTTGACTGCAGATATTCTATGATCCCAAAGGAATTTTTGGGAGCATACCTTAAATTTATTGGTATTTATGTCATATTTTCGTTATTCGTATTTTGGCGTCTACGTCTGTACAACAGTATCTGGAGATTTGCAAGCTATAGTGAGTTAGTACGTATGATAGTTGCAACAGGTATTTCAAGTTTGTTTCATTGTACAGGTATGACGCTTTTTTTTGGCAGAATGCCGCTTTCGTATTATTTTTTCGGAACGGTGATCCAGTTTGGTATGACGCTGATGGTACGTTTTGCCTATCGTTTCGTTTTACTGGAGAGAAGTAAGCGGCGTAAAACGGAAGAGATCGCAAAAGCGAAGCGGGTACTTCTGATCGGGGGCGGAAAGGCCGGTCAGATCATCCTGCGGGATATCAAGACCGCAAAAGAGCTGAAGGATATTGTCTGCTGTATTATTGACGATAATCCGAATAAATGGGGAAGGTACATCGAAGGGGTGCCGATCGTCGGCGGTCGGGACGATATCTTATCGTGTGTGGAACGCTATAAGATCGACAAGATCATTGTAGCAGTACCGAGTGCTACGGCAGAGGAAAAAAGAGATATTCTGAACATCTGTAAAGAGACGGGATGTGAGCTGAAAAACCTGCCGGGCGTGTATCAGTTCCTGACCGGAGAGGTCAAGGTGAGCGCTCTGCGGGATGTCGACGTGGAGGAGCTGCTGGGACGGGAGCCGATCAAAGTAAATATGGAAGAGATCCATGCGTTTATTCATGGCAAAAAGGTGATGGTGACCGGAGGCGGCGGAAGCATCGGATCCGGACTTTGTCGTCAGATCGCATCGTATCAGCCGAAACAGTTGATCGTGTTTGATATTTATGAAAACAATGCATATGATATTCAACAGGAATTGAAAAAGAAATATCCGGATCTGGATCTGGTGGTCCTGGTTGGTTCCATTCGGGATTCCAGAAGGATCAATGCGGTATTTGAGACGTATCGGCCAGAGGTGGTGTACCATGCAGCTGCTCATAAACATGTGCCACTGATGGAAGACAGCCCATGCGAATCCATCAAAAACAATGCGATCGGAACGTATAAGACGGCCTATGCGGCGATGATGAACGGCTGTCAGAGATTTGTTCTGATCAGCACGGATAAGGCGGTCAATCCGACGAATATTATGGGAGCGAGCAAGCGTCTGTGCGAGATGATCATCCAGTCCTTTGATCGTATGATCAAAGAGGGGACACCGGAGAAGCTGCCAATCCTGTATGCCCATGCAGATGATGAAGACGGAGCAATGGTGCAGCAGGAATTCCCGAAAGATATCAAGACAGAGTTTGTGGCAGTCCGTTTTGGAAATGTGCTGGGAAGCAATGGTTCGGTGATCCCACTGTTTAAAAAGCAGATTGAAGCGGGAGGACCGGTTACAGTGACTCATCCGGATATTATCCGTTATTTCATGACGATTCCGGAAGCAGTCAGCCTTGTTCTGCAGGCAGGAACATATGCGCATGGTGGGGAAATCTTCGTATTGGATATGGGAAGTCCGGTGAAGATCGATACTTTAGCAAGAAACCTGATCAAGCTGTCCGGACTGAAACCGGATGTGGATATCAAGGTGGAATATACGGGATTAAGACCGGGAGAAAAGCTCTATGAAGAGAAACTGATGGCAGAAGAAGGGTTGAAGAAGACGAGGAACGAACTGATCCATATCGGATGTCCGATTCCGTTCGAAGTCGAAACATTTTTAAAAGAGCTGGAGACATTAATGGGTATGGCATACATCAATGCAGACAATATCCGGGAAAAAGTAGCTGAAATCGTGAAGACGTACCACCCGGCAGGCGAACATGGAAGCGAGAAAAAGGGCGAAGTGTATGAGAGACTGCTGGGGGAAGAGAGTACGTAATATAAAAAGGTTTGAAAAGAATCTATACGAAAGGAGAAATATTATGCCATTAAAACTTATGTATATTACAAATAGGCCTAATATTGCTCAAATAGCAGAATCAGCAGGGGTAGATAGAATCTTTGTGGATATGGAATATATAGGAAAAGATCTTAGGCAAGGTGGCATGGATACAGTACAAAATCATCATACCCTCCAAGATGTAAAGGATGTTGCAGATTCAATTAAATTAGCTGAGCTTTTAGTTAGAGTGAATCCTCTTCATGATGAAACTTCAGAATATATATCATCAGAAGAAGAAATAAACACAGCGATAGATAATGGAGCAAGAATTGTAATGCTTCCATATTTTAAGACAGTTCAGGAAGTAGAAAAATTTATTCGCATAGTAGATGGTCGAGCAAAAGTACTTCCGTTACTTGAAACGCCAGAGGCTGTTAAGATTGTGGATGACATAATAAAATTAGATGGATTAGATGAAATTTTTGTTGGTCTAAATGATTTGAGTTTGGGATATGGGAAAAAATTTATGTTTGAGCTTTTGTGTGATGGAACTGTAGAAAAGTTATGCTACAAATTTAACTGCGCAAATATTCCCTATGGATTTGGTGGAATAGCTGCTTTAGGGCAAGGGATGATACCAGCAGAAAAAATCATTATTGAGCATTATAGATTAGGCTCGTCGTGTGTGATTTTATCCAGAAGTTTTTGCAATACAAATCAGGTTAAAGATGAAGAAAAAATTAGCAAAAAGTTTTTAGGTGGCATTCAAGAGATTAGAAGTTTTGAAAATAAAGTTTTTGAATATAGTAATTTTTTCGTTAAAAATCAAAAAGAAATCAAAAGAATCGTATCAGAAATTATTTGAATAATGGAGAAGTAAAGATGAATTTGACTGAGGATATTTTAAATAAGATAAGAGAGCAGTATGGAGAAGCATTTTATTTATTAGATTCTGCACAATTTAAATGTAATTATTTAGAGTTAAAAGAAGCATTTTCTAAAATATATAACAATTTTAACATCGCATATTCTTATAAGACAAATTATACTCCAAAATTATGTAGCATAGTTAATGAATTTGGGGGATATGCAGAAGTTGTATCCGAAATGGAATTAGAACTCGCGTTAAAAATAGGGGTAAAACCGCAGAAAATCATATGGAATGGACCGATAAAAGATCCACAAGTTTTAGAAATGTTTTTAGTTCAGGGTGGGACTGTAAACATAGATTCTATTGAAGAATTTGTGATGATTGAACAGATAACACAGCGACATTTAGATGCTATGTTTAATATTGGAATTAGATGCAATTTTGATGTAAATGATGGAGTACTTTCAAGATTTGGTTTTGATATCGATGGGGAAGATTTTCAAAAGGTATTATCTGCTATATTAAGAACAGATAATATTAAATTAATTAATTTACAATGTCATTTTGCAAAACGCCAAGTGGAATACTGGCCTGCACGTGCTAAAGGAATGATTGAACTCCTAGATCGTATAGGTATTGTACCAGAAAGGATGGATCTTGGAGGGGGATTGTTTGGGAAAATGGAAGATTCTTTGAAAAAGCAATTTGCAATGAAAATTCCAGAGTATGAAGAATACGCTATTGAAGCAGCAACAATTTTTGCTGAACGTTTTAAAAAGAGAGATCAGAAACCAGAATTAATAATTGAACCAGGTTCTGCTTTAGTTGGAGATTGTATGAAATTTGTAGGAACCGTTAAAACAATAAAAAATATACGAGGGAAGACAATTATATCTGTCTTGGGAAGTCAAAAAAATATTAGTATGGCAGGTGTGAACCCTCCTATTGAAATATATGCAACGGGAGAAAATAGAGTGAATACTAATAATGCAGATTTTGTTGGATTTACCTGTATTGAATCAGATGTTCTTTATAAAGGATATAGTGGAAAAGTAGGTATTGGGGATATGGTGGTGATTAGTAATTGTGGATCATATTCTTTAGTTATGAAGCCGCCATTCATTTTACCACAATTTCCTGTATTAGATATATCAGAAGGTGATATAGAACTTATTAAGCGTAAAGAAAAATTTTCAGATGTATTTAGCACTTTTAATTTTTGAAAGGATGTTGTATGTATAAACTAAATTTAGGATTAAAGAGAATATTTGATATTGTAGCATCATTTATTGCAATAGTCCTTTTGACACCAGTATGGGTGGGAGTATCTATTGCAATTAAAAGAGATTCGGAAGGTCCAGTATTTTTTTTGCAAGAGAGAAGAACAAAAGATGGAAAAGTATTTCGTATGTTAAAATTTAGGTCAATGGTAATTAATGCAGAGAAAATGGGCGGAGGCCTGTTTAATTATGAGAATGACCCAAGAGTAACAAAAGTAGGGCGTAAGCTCAGGGACAGTAGTATAGATGAGTTGCCACAGCTTTTTAATATTTTGTTTGGAACAATGTCAGTTGTTGGTCCTAGACCTTGTGTAAAATATGAGTTGGGAGAATTTGAAACCTTGAATAATCGATATAAGAAGAGGTTTCAGGTTAAAGCTGGATTAACAGGATTAGCACAAATTAAAGGCAGAAATGATATTTCGTGGGATGAAAAAGTTACATATGATAATGAATATATAGATAAATTTCATAAAATAGGGATATTTGAGGATATCTATATTCTTGTATTATCTGTATTTAAAGCATTTCGAAACGAAAATATATATGAGTCTAAAATAGATGAAACAATGGATGATGCACAAGCTGCAAAAGCGGCGGAAGAAGAAATTATAAGAATTGCACATATGCCGGATTAATCAGTACTCTGGAGGAATATAGAAATGAAATATACTGTAGAAAACCGAAGAATATGGTTTAAGGGTGAAATTATTAATGTGAATGACGCAAAAATAAATGTTTTGGCACCGACAGCTCAATTTGGCCTTAATGTTTTTGAGGGGATTCCTTGTTATTGGAATGAAGAAGAAGCGCAACTTTATGCATTTCGACTTGATGAACATTATGATAGGCTTCTTCGATCTGCAAAATTAATTCAGATTGATTGCAAGTATACAAAAGATGATTTTACTAAGGCATTAATAGATGTAGTTAGAGCAAATGAATATGATGAGAACCTTTCTGTACGACAGACACTTTTTGTAGATGGATTTGGTTCGTGGGGATCAGCTGATCCAGTAGAAATGTTTGTAGCTCCAATACCGAGAGGAAGAACAAGTGCAGAATATAATAAAAAAGGTTTGAATTGTTGTGTAACTTCTTGGAGAAGAATCAGTGATGAAACATTATCACCTCGTATTAAATGTGGTGCTAATTATATGAATAGTCGTGTTGGCCAAAGAGAAGCATTGAGGAATGGATATGATACATGTATATTTTTAAATGAGTTAGGAAAAGTGGCAGAAGGTCCAGGATCTTGTTTCTTTATGGTAAAAGATGGTGTAATTATCACACCAAAACTGACAGATAGCGTATTAGAAAGTATTACAAGGGATACTGTTATTCAAATTGCAAAGTCCGAGAATATACCTGTTGTAGAGAGGACAATAGATAGAACAGAACTATATACATGTGATGAAGCATTTTTATGTGGTTCTGCGATGGAAATTACCCCTGTATTATCTGTGGATAAATATTTGGTAGGAAAAGGTGAAGCAGGTGTGTTAACAAAACGATTGCACTTGTTATATCTTGATGTAGTACGCGGAAAGAATAAAAAATTTAAGAATTGGATAACACCAGTTTATAGGTTATAGGAGTAATATGAAAAAGAAAATATTGATTACATCAACAGATGTAATGATGTTGCAGTTTTTGGTTCCACATGTATTTTACTTGCAGAATCAGGGATATGAAGTAGAAGTAGCGTGCTCTAATGTTGAAAATCATGTAGATGAGTTGAAAGATATTTTTAAAACAAAAGTTAAAATGCATTTGGTAGAATTAAAGAGAAATCCGATGCAAATGTCTAATGTTCAGGGATTGCTGCAACTTATGAAAATAATAAAAGCTGGTTCTTATGATATCGTATGGACAAATGAACCAGTGATGGGAATCATGACAAGATTAGCAGCCAGAATAGTAAGAAGAAAAAAAGTGAAAATTATTTATGTGGCACATGGCTTCCATTTTTATAAAGGTGCGCCTAAAAAAAATTGGATTATTTATTATCCGATTGAAAAAATATTTTCACTTTTTACAGACGAAATAGTTACTATAAATAATGAAGATTATAATTTTGCCAGACAAAATTTTACAAGGTCTAAAGTTGTAAAATTCCCTGGAATTGGAATAAACACTAGCAAATTTTTTAAAGAAGTTCCATATGAGGTAATAGAAGAAAAGAAACGAGAATTAGGCATTGAAAATGATGAAAAAGTGATTTTGTCTGTGGGTGAATTAGAAAAAAGAAAGAATCATGAAACATCTATTCGTGCATTTAAAGAAGCTAACATAGGCAAGGCAAAATTGCTTATTTGCGGTGTTGGTACACAAGAGAATAGTCTTCGAAAATTAATTGAAGAGTTACAGTTAGAACAACAGGTTTTTTTGTTAGGATACAGAACTGATATAAGTGAATTGTGTCATATGGCAGATGTTTTTTTATTTACTACATATCAAGAGGGACTTTCTGTTGCATTGATGGAAGCAATGTCTGTGGGGGTTCCTTGTATAGTTTCTAAAATAAGAGGGAATGTTGATTTAATAGAAAAAGGAAAGGGAATATATTGTAATCCATATGATAGGGGTTCATGCGCTTCAGCAATAACGAAATATTTTAAAAATCAGGATAAATTTAAAGATATACTGAAGTATAATCAGAATAAAATAAAAGAATTTGACATTGAAAAAGTAACACACATGATGGAAAGAGAATTAGAACATATTTGATAGGAGAAAAGGATGGAGTTTGAGAAGAGAAAAGTAACAGTTATTATGGGAATTTATAATTGTCAAGATACGTTAGAAGAAGCTATAGATTCTTTGCTAGCCCAAACTTATTCGGATTGGAATTTAATTATGTGTGATGATGGTTCGAAAGATGATACTGTTACAGTAGCAAAAAAAATAGCTGAGAAACTTCCGGGAAGAGTTTTAATCTTACAAAACAAGCAAAATAAGGGATTGAATTATACATTAAATAGATGCTTAAAGCATGTCAACGGAGAATATACAGCGAGAATGGATGCAGATGATGTATCGCTTCCAGAACGTTTTCAGAAAGAGGTTGAATTTTTAGATACACATAAGGAATACGATTTTGTGTCAACTCCTATGATTCTGTATGATGAAAGTGGAGACTGGGGATGTGATTGGGGAAAAGAGAGACCAGACAAAATGGATCTGATGAAATCCCGCCCTTTTTGCCATGCAGCATGTATGATTAGAACGAATGCTTTTCTTGACGTGAAGGGATATACGGTTGATAAAAGATTACTTAGAGTAGAAGATCTTCATTTATGGATGAAATTATATGCCAAAAATCATTATGGATATAATATTCAAGAACCGTTATATAAAATGAGAGATGATAGAAATGCATATAGTAGGCGTAAATTTAAATATAGAATAAATGAAAGCTACATTAAGATATTAACAATAAAAGCATTTCATTTTAGCTGGATTTATATAGTATATGCACTACGACCAATAATTGTTGGGTTATTGCCAGCTTTTTTATATGATAAATTACATAAATGGAGCTTGAAGAAAGAAGAAACGTTATAACAGTTGTTTTCTTGATATTAATGATTTAGAGAAAAGGAGAGCATAATGGCTGTATATATAGGTATAATACTATTGATAACAATTGTAGCGTTTTCGATGCATTGGCAAGACTCTAAGAATGTTTTAATAGAGCAAAAGAAAATAGGACTGACTCACTATAAAATTAAATTATTTATAATCAGTGCGGTATTAGTTTTTTTTGCGGGTGTACGTTATGATGTAGGAGCGGATTATAGACAATATGCAGACAATTTTCAGGCTTATTGTACTCAGACTCTTGTGTGGAATAAAGAACCGGGAATACGTTTTGTTTCTCAAATAGCTGCTAAAATTACTGATAATTATGGAATGATGTTTTTCATAATGTCACTTATTACAGTTGGGCTAGTAACATATACAATTGCAAAAGAAAGCAATTACTATTTGATTAGTATTTTAATGTATATCTTTCTTGGATCATGGCATGAATCTTTTAACTCAGTAAGACAAAGCGCAGCAGCAGCAATTTTGTTTTGGGGACACAGATATATAAAAGAGCGAAAATTTATTAAATGGTTATTGGTATGTTTTATTGCATTCTTCTTTCATACATCTGCGATAATATTTATCCCATTATATTTTATCCCACAAAGAGAAGTAACAATAAAGAAAGTGGTAGTATTAATTATAATTGGGGTAGTAGCAGGTTTGAGCTATGATAGAGCCTTTGAATTTGTAAGCTTTATTCAAGGGAAAGAATATATAATGGATGCATATTCAGTAGGACACATTAGTATTTTCAGAATTATTGTTGCATGGATACCTATTCTGTTTTATTTTTTACAGTTTTATAGGAATGAAACAATAAAAGAAGATAAAGGTGGGATTCATTTCTATGCTATGATAAGTGCCTTGAGTGGAGCCATAATTTTAGCAGCTCGATACAGTACATATTTAGGAAGAATAGTAATCTATACAGACTTATATAATGCTTTATTTTGGGCAAGTATGTTGAGTAAATTTCCTAAAGGAGAGAAAAATACAAGGGCATGGATTATTTTGATACTTTTCTGTTATTTTATGTATTATTTAAATGAGGCGTCAGGGCAATATCTAGTGAATTATCAGTGGATTTTTGGAAAATAGATACAGTGAGGTTTTTATGGAGGAATTAAAAGTATCGATCATTGTTCCGGTATATAATACAAATATAGAATACTTTCGACAATGTATAAAGTCGTTAGTTACGCAGACATATGAAAATATCGAAATTGTGATAGTTGATGATGGATCAAAAGAAGAGAATGTGATTTTGTATAAACAGTATATTATGCCATATAAAAATATTGAATTTATACATCAAAAAAATTGCGGTGTAAGCGCTGCGAGAAATAGAGGAATTGAAAAAAGTACAGGAGAGTACATCGCATTTGTTGATTCTGATGATTGGGTTGATCCTAATTTTGTGAAAATTTTAATGACTGGATTTTCTGATTCCGACGCAGAGATTTCAATTTGTTCGGCAGAGTATGTAGATGATGATAATTGTAGAAAAAAAGAATGTGAAAATTTGAAAGTAGTACCAATTTTCTATTCAAATAGAGAATTGTATTTGCAACTACTTTATTCCACAAAAATCTCGGGATTTTTGTGGAATAAGATTTTTAAAAAAAATCTTATTACACAAAAGTTAAATGAGACATTATATTATAGTGAAGATTTTGTTTTTACAGCACAGTATAGTGAGAATGTCAAAAGAGCGGTTTATTGGGATAGAGCGTTATACCATTATCGGCAAAACCAAAATAGTGTATCAAATGATTTTTCATATAACAACCGGATATTTAGTCTTTTGAAATCTAATAAATATCTTATACATATATATGAAAAAAAAGCACCTGAATGTTTGCCGGAGATGAATAAAAATATATTAAAAATTGCACTTAATTTGCGAGCAAGATATAAATTATCAAAGCCGAATAATATTGCACAGTATGATGAAATTGTACAAGTTATTTATAAATATCTGATGCGTACATTAACAAGCAAAAAAATCAATATAAGAGAGAAAGTCAATATAATTTTGACATTTTTATTTCCCGTCACCTTATTTAAAGTCAAAAATAAAATATTAGGAAGAAAGATTAGATAATAGGATTTATGATATGAAGAAAATTGCAACGATAACCTTTCACCATGCACACAATTTTGGATCTGCATTACAAGCGTATGCGTTACAACAGTTTGTTTTATCATTATATAAGGATAGTGATGTTGAATATAAAATTATAGACTATTATACAGAGTTACAGGAAGAATTGTATAGTGTTTATAAACATGATTTATCTATTAAATCCATAATTAAAAATTTTGTGGCATTTTTATATTCAAAGCAATTAAAAGATAAACATCAGAAATTTGAGGATTTTCTTAAAAACAGGTGCATGTTAACACGACGTTATAAAAACAAACAGGAGCTTATAGAGGATATTCCGATAGCTGATGTATATATTAGTGGGAGTGATCAACTTTGGAATGTTCGGGCAGAAGATTTTGATTCAGTATATTATTATGATTTTTTAGCGGACGGTTGTAAAAGAATTTCTTATGCAGCGAGCCTGGGCCCATTACAGATTGACTGGGGAAAATATGACTATAAAAAATATAAAGACTTAATTTCAAAGTATAAATCGATTTCTGTTAGAGAAAAAGGAAGTTATAATAATTTAGAAAAAAGAACAGAGATAAAGTGTAATATAAATGTTGATCCAACATTATTAATATCAAAAGAAGAATGGCAAAAAATAGAGTCAAAAGAAATATATAATGATGGAAAATATATATTATTGTATTGCCTGGAACCATCAAAAGAACAATTAAAAATTGCGGATGAAATATCAAAAAAATTACAGTTGCCAATTGTTATATTAAGATATAATAATAAAAATGATATGCTTAACCATTTTGTCAAAAAATATGCTGCAGGTCCAGAAGATTTCCTGGCATATATAGACCATGCAGCATTAGTGCTGTCATCATCATTTCATGGTACTGCATTTTCATTAATTTATCATAAACCGTTTTATGTTTTAAATGGAATAAATGATAATAGAATTTCGGAAATATTAAAAAAAACAAATATGACGGAACGCTCATTAGAATCAATCGAAGATATAAAAAATGTAAATTTGAATAAACCAGATGAAAAAATGATTGATCTATTTTTAGAAAATGAGAGAGTGAGAAGTGAATTATACTTAAAAGAGGCTATTGGTGAATGATTATTATACAGGTAAGGAGTAGATAATGATTAGCGTTATTGTTCCAGTGTACAAAGTGGAAAAATATTTGGAGAAATGTGTTAATAGCATACGTTCTCAGAGTTATTCAGATTTGGAAATAATTTTAGTCGATGATGGATCGCCGGATAATTGTGGAAAAATATGTGATGAAATGGCTCTAAACGATCAAAGAATTCGTGTAATCCATCAGAAAAATCAAGGAGCAGCAGCAGCTAGAAATGCAGGATTAGCTATTGCACAGGGGAAGTATGTGGCATTTGTTGATAGTGATGATACGATTGAAAATGGTGCGTACTTGATGTTACATAATATGATAGAGCACTATGATACAGATATAGCTATTTGTGAGTGCAGGAAAGTTAAGGAAAATGAATTATTAAAGCAGGTGGAGTATTCAAAGTATGAAAATAGGGTGCTTGATAATAATAAATTATGGGAGCTGGTATTTGGGCAATTAAATAATTCCTCTTGTAATAAATTGTATAAACGTAGTCTTATTGGAGACTTACATTTTCCAGAAAAAGTGGTACACGGAGAGGATTTGTTATTTAATATTGAATATTTGGCAAAATGTAATATAGGTGTGTATAATGAAGCTCCCGTTTACAATTATTTATTAAGAAATAATTCTATAACGAGATCTTCTTTTAATGAAAATGTTTTTTTTGAAATAGTTGCTAAAGACAAAGCGAAAGAGCTTGTAAAAAAATACATGCCAATACAGATGAGTAAGGCTGAATTATTTTGCTTTAGGGCCAGAATGAATGTTTTGCGTTCGGTATATGCGGCTGACAAAGAGTTAATATATCAGAATAAAATTGATGAAATAAAAAAATATATAAAACAACAATATCGAAATGTCAAGAGAAGCTTGAAAAAAAAGGAAAAAATTGAATATGAACTGTTTTTTTCTTTGCCGAGTTTATATAGGAGGATTGCAAAATATTATGGATAAGGTTATAAGTGTTATAATTCCGGTTTATAATATTGAAAAATATTTGGTCAGGTGCCTTGAAAGTGTTATTAATCAATCATATACAAATTTGGAGATTATTTTGATTGACGATGGTTCAACTGATAATAGTGGCAAGATATGTGATAATTATAAAAAGCAGGACAATAGAATTATTGTAGTGCATAAGAAAAATGAAGGGGTTAGTCAAGCAAGGAATCTAGGAATTAGTATTGCTACGGGAGAATTCCTTTCTTTTGTAGATGGTGATGATACAATAGAAAAAGACATGTTTCTTACATTGATTAATAATGCCTATAAGTACAATGCGGATTTTTCGTGTTGTGGAGTTCGTTTTATATATATGGATGGAAAAGAGTCCCCTGAAAGAATTAATTCAGAACCGCAAGAGATAAAGAAACAGGAGATAATAAAGGGTTTTTTTTGTGATCAGCAAATGAAACTTGTTCTTTATGGTCCTTATAATAAAATTATAAAAAGAAACAGCATACAAAATATAGCGTTTAATAGGAATCTTAGTCTGGGAGAGGATTTACTATTTGTATTTAAGTGCATTCAATGTTGTAGTAAATTTGTTTTTCAAGATGATAATTTATATAACTATATTAAACGAGAAGGGTCAGCAACAACTAGAGAATTTAGTTTAAAAAAAATGGATTATTTAGTTGCATGCAAAAAAATAATAGAGATATGCAAAGAATATTATCCTGAAGGGACAAAGTTTGCAAACCACTGGTATTATATAAACGTTTTGAATCATGTACGTATGCTTATTGCATATCCAGAAGTAAAGGGAAAATGTCTAAAAGAATATAAACGGTATTGTGAATATTTGAAAGAAAATAAAAAAATTATGTGGAATCAAATGACGAAAAAAAATAAACTTACATATTATTTGATTTTTATATTTCCATATTCTTTTAGATTACTCAAAAAGATCGGGTATAATGTTTAGATATAATAGCTGTAAAAAGAGGTGAATTAAAGTGCAACTCGTTAGTATTATTGTACCAGTTTATAAAGTAGAAAAATATTTGGAAAAATGTGTTAATAGTATTTTGCATCAAACTTATCAAAATATAGAAATAATTCTTGTTGATGATGGTTCACCCGATAATTCAGGAAAACTTTGTGAAAAATTGAAAAGTAAAGATTCTCGAATTATTGTTTTGCATAAACATAATGGTGGTCTGTCTGATGCAAGAAATTATGGCTTACAATATGCACATGGTTCATTAGTCATGTTTGTAGATAGTGACGATTATATTCATACGAATATGGTTGAAATTATGTATGAAAAAATGAATTTGGATGGAACGGATTTAGTTATTTGTGATTATTGTAAGGTTGATCAATTTGGAAAATTACTCGAAAATAGAAACGAAAAAGATATAGAGTCAAAAATTGTAAATAGCGATGAAATGTTAAACATTTTATGTACTGAACAAGGATGGCATTTTGTACCAGCATGGAATAAGTTATATAAGCGAAAAATTTGGGATGAGTTATTATTTCCAGAAGGAAAATTACATGAAGATGAATATGTAATACATAAAGTTATAGAAAAATGTAAGAGAATTTCCATTATAGGTGACAAATTGTATTATTATGTTCAACGTAATGGTAGCATTATGAATACCATTACTGACAGAAATCGCTTGGATGGGACAGAAGCATTGCTTGAGCGGACAGAGTTTCTTCTAAAATATGATAAAATTGAACAGGCAACATTTTGTTTCGAAGGAGCAATAAATAAAATGTTGATGAATGTAAAATTAGAAGATAAAGAGCGCGAAAAAAAGATATTATTAAAAATGAAAAACTTATATACGTATAATTCCAAGTTGTTAAATAATAGAAATGATAAATTAAAATATATAATTTTACAAAAAGCTTCAAAGGCATATTATATGATTTTTAAATTGAGAGCAGCTCGAAGAACATTATTAGCTATAAAACGAAATAATTATATAAAAAGGAAATTTGTTCAATTAAAGCTGAATATAATATTTAAAATTAATCATAAAAAGGGAACGAGGTGTGCTGTTTTAATGAGTACACCTATCCACGGTAATTTGGGAGATCAAGCAATAGTATATGCGGAATATGGATTTTTAAAACAGTGTGGGATAAACAATATTATTGAGGTTGACAGATTTTCGTATGAAAATTGTAAAACGGTTATTCAACGACTTGTTAAAAAGAATGATTTGATTGTAGTTTGTGGTGGTGGTAATATGGGATCTCTTTGGCCGGAGGAAGACGATATAATTAGAGAGATAGTAAATATATATAATATGAATCAAATTGTAATTTTTCCGCAAACTTGCTATTATGATCAGACGCTAGAAAGTAAAAGAAGATTGGAGAGAAATTTTTTTACATATAGTAAGTGTGAACAGTTGACAGTTGCATTACGAGATGAGAAATCATATTCTTTCTTTAGAAAAAAATTCCCGGGTATACGATCTATATTGGTGCCGGATATTGTATTATCATGTGAGCCAAAAATGAAAAAGCAAGAAAGAAAAGATATATTATTATGTTTCAGAAATGATATTGAAAAAAATATAACGGGAGAAGCATTGAAGAATATTAAAAAAATGTTAGAGAATAATTCTTTGACATATAAATTTACGGATACCGTTGTAAAAAAGTATATATATAAATCTCGTAGAGAAAAAATATTAAGGAATAAATGGAATGAATTTGAAACAGCAAAGCTAGTAATTACGGATAGATTGCATGGGATGATTTTTTCAGTAATAACGCAAACACCATGTATTGCGATTAATAATGTAAATGGAAAAGTGGGACATGTTTATTCAAAATGGTTGAATACGTTTCCGTCAGTTATTTGTGTCGACGAAAAGTCGGTTAATATTGAGTTAATTAATCAAATAGCGAAAAGTACTGATTATAAAATACCAAGTATGTCCGATGATTTTAGGGCATTGAAAGAGTGTATTATTAATAATTGCGATGAATGTTAATAACAACAGGGAGATTTAATAATGAATAGAGCAAGCAGAACACAGAGTTCAGCAAGGAATATAATATTTGGAATTAGTAAGAATATTGTATTAATGCTAATAGCATTTATAAGCAGAAGACTTTTTATTATATATATAGGGATTGAATATTTAGGCATTAATGGATTGTTTTCAAATATATTATCATTATTATCAATGGCAGACCTTGGATTTGGTACGGCGATGAGTTTCAGCTTTTATAAACCATTGGCAGAGAATGATACCAGAAAGTTATCTGCACTTATTAATTTTTACAAAGTGGTATATCGAATAATAGCAGGAGGAATTGCTGTTATAGGTGTTATGATAATACCATTTTTGGATGTAATTATTAATTTGGATAAACCTATTCCGCATCTTGTTATTTATTATTTGATTTTTTTGAGCAATACAGTAGTATCATATTTATGGGTGTATAAATCATCTATTATTACAGCAGATCAAAAAAATTACATAGTGGATAAGCTGACAATATTTGTAAATGTTGTGAAAATGATAATTCAATGTTTGGCAATATTTATTTTCAGAAACTATGTAGTATATATAGTGTTAAATGTTGTTGCGACTATTATTAATAATATTATTATTTCTTGTGAAGCTGATAAATTATATCCTTTTTTGAAGGAGAAGAATGTCTTAGAAAAAGAGGAAAAAAAGCAAATTTTTAATAATTTAAAGTCTGTATTTATATATAAAATTTCCGGAAGTTTATTAAATAGTATTGATAATATTGTTATTTCTATGTGTATTAGTACAGTAGCTGTTGGTTTATATTCTAATTATTTTACAGTTACTTCCAGTTTGACTAGTTTTATCACAATATTATTTACTTCTTTGACAGCCAGTGTAGGAAATTTAATAGTAAAGGAGTCTGCTGAACAGAGATACCAAGTTTTTCAACTATCGCAACGTATTAGTTTTTGGTTAAGTGGGTTTGTTACAGTGTGTACTTTTTTACTTATTCCAGACTTTATACAATTGTGGTTAGGAAAGAGTTTTGATTTAGGGTATGCTATGTCGGCAGCAGTTGCATTGAACTTGTTTTTTTCTACTTCGATGCAACCTATTTGGATTTTTAGAGAGGCAACAGGGCTTTATAGAAGAACAAAATATATTATGTTTGTTGCGGCAGGAATCAATCTTGTTTTGTCTGTATTATTCGCTTACAAGTTAGGAATTCCAGGAGTAATATTTGCGACCATATTATCCAGGATCGTTACATATTTTTGGTATGAACCTAAAATTTTGTTCAAAGAATTTTTTAATCAAAAAGTAGTAGGATATTACCGTGATTATTTTTTTAATGTTCTTCTGATTCTGGGGTGTGGAGGATTATTAAATAGGGCATTTACAATATTATTTCATGAAGTGTCCATTGGTGTTTGGATTGCTAAAGCAGTTATATCAGGAATTATTATTAATCTGGTATACTTTTTACTTAATATAAAAAATGGAACTGTGAGTAATATTATAAATAGAATAAAAAGCATGTGTTCCAAGCAATAAGATTATACAGGAAAGAAAATTGGTATAATATGATGAAAAAGATAATAAAAAAAATTAATTTATATAAGGAACAAAAATATTTAAGTAAATTGAGAATGCAAAATAGGAATAAAGATTTTTCTATAGTATGTAATAATTGTGTGGGGGGAGTAATTTATCATAATTTAGGGGTAAGATTCAATTCTCCTACAATTAATTTATTTATAAGATCAGATGAGTATTTGGAGTTTGTTAAAAATTTTGAATATTATAGTAAATGCGATATTGTTGAAGTTTATGAAGACGGAATATCTTATCCAATAGGCAAATTGGTTCCGAAAGATGATGATCATAAGGAAATAACGGTTTATTTTCAGCATTATGAAAATTTTGAAATTGCTAGAAAGAAATGGAAAGAACGTTATCTAAGAGTGAATTGGAATAATTTGTATTATATATGGGAATTTTACGATACTATTTATGATGATAAAGATATATATGAATTTGACGAATTAGATGAATTAAAGAAAAAGATAGTATTAACACATAAAGAATATAAAGATATAAAAAATTCATTTAAAATCTCATGCTATAGAAATGATGAACCTAGAGCTAAAATATTGGAATACAAAGGGATTTCAGGAAAGAGGTTTCTGGATGAGTTTGACTATATTGGTTTTTTGAATTAGTTATATATTACTTTGGGAGTAAGATGTAGTGAATAAAATATTTTGAAATAAGGATTGCCTATTGCAATGAATAGATTAAAATTTGATAGACAGACAGCATTATATTGATTTAATGGAGGCTATAGGGATATTATTTGTAGTAATATATCATGCAACAACCTATAGGTATTCTTGGCTTCATAGTAGCTCAGCAATATATACTTTTCGGTACTATATGAGAA
>ERZ836829.332-NODE-332-length-63197-cov-4.396551_pt1 | contig 63197 bp, 52 predicted proteins | sample MGYA00519574_ERZ836829 | MGnify/ENA primary metagenome ERZ836829 (study PRJEB31850, sample SAMEA3708808) | human gut metagenome | biome: human gut; feature: human-associated habitat; material: faeces | place: China | collected 2014 ...
AAGAGCATGAAAAAAAGGAAGTGGACAAAATGCTTTCGCATTTTGTCACACTCCCGTTTTTTATGTGTTGTACAGGTGCCGGCAAACGTATTATTTACCTAATACGCCTTCCAGGAATTTGGCCGTGTCAGCCAGGTAATCGGCCGGATAGCCTTCGATATCGCCTTTATCGCAGTGTGCTGCAAAGGACGGATCGATAGGCAGCTTAGCCGTATGGCTGATGCCGTATTTCTGTGCCGATTCGTCAACCCGGCTTGGACCGTAGATTTCTACGCGTTCGTGGCAGTTCGGGCATTCGAAATAGCTCATATTTTCAATCAGGCCGAGAACGGGAACGTTCATCATTTCCGACATCTTGAGGGCCTTTTCGACGATCATGGAAACCAGTTCCTGCGGCGATGTGACGACGAGAATGCCGTCGACAGGCAGGCTCTGGAAGACCGTGAGGGGTACGTCGCCGGTTCCCGGAGGCATATCGACAAACATGTAGTCTATATCGCCCCACATAACATCCGTCCAGAACTGTTTGACCGCACCGGAGATAACCGGTCCGCGCCAGACGACAGGCGAAGCGGCGTCTTCCAGGAGAACGTTCATGGACATCACTTCAATGCCGGTCTTGGTGACGACCGGGAAAATCCCTGTTTCGTCGCCTGTTGCCCGGCCGGTGATGCCGAAGGATTTCGGAATGGACGGGCCTGTAATATCGGCGTCTAAAATGGCCGTTTTAAAGCCGTGGCGCCGCATTTGGACAGCCATCAGGGAGGTGACCAGCGATTTGCCGACACCGCCCTTGCCGCTGACGACAGCAATGACGTGTTTGACGTGTGTTCCTTCATGGGGCTGAGCCAGAAGGCTCTGCGGTTGCGTCCGGCTGCTGCAGCTGCTGCCGCAGCTGGAACAGTCGTGATTGCAGCTTTCACTCATTTATATCATGCTCCTTTTGCGGGGACAAAGGATCGCTCCCTTCCCCTTCTTTCTGATCTTGCGCGCGGCAACAGGGATGGTGGCACGTGCCGGCGCGTTCGCATATCTTAATCTTACCACCTTGGATCAGCAGGCGTTTGCCGTAGACCAGCGCTTCCGCTACTTTGTGGCGGGCCGATTCATAGATGCCCGTCACGGTCGTGCGGCCGACGTTCATCTGTGCGGCTGCCTGTTCCTGGGTCAGGCCAATCAGATCCATAAGGCGGATGACCTCGTATTCATCGACCGTCATGATTACGGTGTCCGTACAAGAATCGGGACCATCCGGCACGAAGGCTTCCTGACGGGGCAGGGAACAAACAAGGCGGCAACGTTGAGGACGCGGCATAAGAACTCCTCCTTTTACCGTGGTGACAGGACAGACAGATACCTATCCTTACTCATTATACTTACCATGCTGACATATGTCAAATTAATTCCGCTCAGATGATATCGATCTGACACCGTTCCATGGCCCGCAGGGCTTCTTCATGGCCTGCCACGGTGGCACCGGCACAACAGTCCCGGACGACGGCAATTTCCTTTTCCGGGAAATAGGCCTTCAGCAGCAGGGCGTTGGCAATGACACAAATGTCCGTGCATAAGCCCATGAGGACAATGCGGTCGTACGGTGCCGTTTCTTCTACGAGGTCCGTGCTGGCAAAGGCCGGCTTTTCGAGGACCGTGGCAAAGAGGGAATACGGCAGGAGGGCCTTACAGATCTGCCAGCCCTTGGTGTCGCGGATACAGTGGGGAATAGGCAGCTTGCGCCCTTCCTGTGTATCCAAATAGTCTTCCGTATGCGTATCCTGTGTAAAGATGAAATCCGTAGTATTGCTTTCATCCTTTTTGGCAGCCTGGAGGAGCGCTTCTATTCTGGGAATAATAGCCGGCGCTTCGGCTGTACCCAAGGCGCCATCGATGAAATCATTTTGCATGTCGACGATAATGTATACCTGGTTCATGAGCGGACGGCCTCCTTTGTTTTTTCCATGGCCTGACGCAGCTGCCGCACGTAGGCGGGCACGTCTTCGCAGGTCATAATACCGGTCATGACACAGACGCCGGCAATGGGGATACCCTGCAATTGGGGCAGCGTTTCCGGCGTAATGCCACCCATGGCATAGACGGGAATGCGCACGGCGCTACAAATATCCCGCAGTGTATCCAGACCAATGGGCGGCAGGTCCGGCTTACAGGGCGTCGGCAGGACGTGACTGGCGATGATGTACGTTGCCCCCAGATCTTCTGCCTGGCGGGCTTCTTCAGCCGTGTGGACCGATACGCCCAGGCTGGTCATATAGTAGCTTAAGGACGTATGGGATTGAAAATACGAAATAGAACATTGAAAGCGGGGAATATGCAGTTTGATGCCTATGCGGCCGAAATGGCTGAGAATGCAGAATTTTTGATGACAGTTGCACAAGCGCTGCATTTTCTTGGCATAAGAGGTGTAGTCTTCTTCGCTTAATGTTTTCTCGCGTAAAATAATGCCATCCACGTTGGTGGCGGCAATTTGTTCCATGTGATCCCAATAGTTTTGGCTAGACAGTGTACGATCTGTTATAGCAATTAATTTCACGATATATCACCTTTGTCTTTCGGAACAATACAAGCTGTTACTAATACTCATATTATACCGTTATTTACCGGGAGGTTCAATGAAATATAGGGTAAACAATAAGATTTAGGCATAAAAAAACGGGGTTTATTATATAAAATAGCTATATTGCAATGATAAAAAGTCATAGGTAAGAGAACCTGCCGGCGCCTGGGAGGGGACAATGGGTGCTTTTATTCTCTATATCTCTCTATATATGAAACGAGCTGTGCTTGACAGCACAGCTCGTTTCCGTCCGGCCAGGTGGATAGGTCCGGCCGGACAATGGATATGTTTAAAAGGCAAAGCGCCGGCCGGATAAACCGGCGCCTGCTGGCAAAAGGGAAATACGGGCGGTCAAACGTAAATATACTCGCTCGTAACAGGCTGCAGACCGGCGCTCTTGATGGCGCTGTATATTTCATCAAAGGATCTGCTGTCTGTGATTTCAAACTGTTCATCGCCTTTTTCAGAGCCATCCTGATGGAGGTGGCCGCCGATACCGACGCAGACGCCGGCAGAAACCTTCGTCGCCGCAATTTTGATGATGTTGTTGCGGAAGGCCGCACTTTCACGGCTCGAAACGACGATGGTCGCAAAGGGCATGAAGAGGCGGTAGGCGCAGATAATCTGTGTCAGTTTCCGTTCATCTACATCCTTGGGGTTAATCTTATCGTTGTTGATGATCGGGCACAGGCGTGGACAGGAAAGGGAAATTTCTGCATGAGGATATTTCCGCTGCAAGAGCCAGGCGTGCATGCCTGTGGCGACGGCGTCTTTTTGATAATCGTCGAGGCCTAAGAGGGCAGCAAAGCCGACACCACGCATGCCGCCCAGGATGGCCCGTTCCTGCGCATAGAAGCGGTACGGGAAAATCCGTTTATGGCCGGCCAGATGCAGCGTTTCATATTTATCGGAGTTGTACGTTTCCTGGAAGACCGTGACGTAGTCGGCACCACATTCGTGCAGATACGTATAGTCGTCAGAATTGACGGGATAGATTTCCATGCCTACATTGCGGAAGTACTGGCAGGCGATTTTAACGGCGTTGCCAATGTACTTGATGTCGCTCATCTTGGGGCTTTCGCCGGTCAGCATGAGGACTTCTTCAATGCCCGTATTGGCAATGTTCTGGCATTCCTGATGCAGCTCTTCGTCGCTCAGGCGGGCCCGCTTGATGGCATTGTGGGAATTGAAGCCGCAGTAGATGCAGTAGTTGTCGCAATAATTGGCAAAGTAGATCGGTGTGAAGATCGAAATGTTGGTACCGAAATGCCGCCGTGTGACGGCGTGGGCTTTTTCGGCAATTTCCGGCAAAAGCGGCGCAGCTGCCGTCGAAAGGAGGGCCATGAAATCGCGCGGTTCCAAATGGGGCTTTGCCAGGGCCCGGCGTACGTCGCGGACCGTGAAATCATCATTGCGGAAGGCATCATGGTATGTGAGTACCTGGTCGAGCATGTCCGAATCAAGGACTTCCATGCCCGGGAGATATGTCATGTGGTCTATACGTTGTTCAGCCATTGTCTATTGCCCCCTTAGTCGCCTAAAAAACCGGTCAGCGGATCAGAAGCAGCGGCAGTTTCACGGACACTGCCCAGGCCGGACAGGTAAGCGGCACGGCCGGCTTCGATGGCCTTGCGGAACGCTGCGGCCATGAGCGGCAGGTCACCTGCCGTAGCAATAGCCGTATTGGCCATAATGGCAGCGGCACCCATTTCCATGGCTTCGCAGGCCTGGGACGGACGGCCGATGCCGGCGTCGACGATGATGGGCAGGTCGATTTCATCGATCAGGATTTGGATGAAATCACGGGTGCTGAGGCCCTTGTTCGTGCCAATGGGCGCAGCCAGGGGCATGATCGCTGCGGCACCGGCATTCGCCAGGTCACGGGCAGCGTAGAGATCGGGGTACATGTAAGGCAGGACGATGAAGCCTTCCTTGGCGAGGACTTCTGTGGCCTTAATGGTTTCTGCATTATCCGGCAGGAGGTATTTCGAATCGCGCATGATTTCGATCTTTACGAAATCACCGCAGCCGACTTCCCGGGACAGGCGGGCAATGCGGACGGCTTCGTCGGCATTACGGGCGCCTGACGTGTTAGGCAGGAGCGTAACGCCTTTGGGAATAAAGTCGAGGATATTATCTTTCTGGCCGGCTTCGACACGGCGCAGGGCCATGGTGACGATCTGGGCACCAGCCTGCTCAACGGCGGCGCGGATCAAATCGACAGAATACTTACCGGAACCAAGAATGAAGCGGGACGTAAATTCGTGCCCGCCCAGAATTAATTTGTCATCAGTTGCCATGGGAATCACTCCTTGTAAAAAGTCATGAATGCATGTGCATGGGAACACAGGGCTGTATCAGCCGCCACCGACGAACTGGACGATTTCAACGGTATCACCCGGCGTGAGCGTCACGGACGAATAAGTCGCACGGGGAACGATGCGGCCATTCAGCTCAACGGCAATACGGTCTGTACGGAAGCCCTGGCCGGTCAGATAGTCTTGCAGGCAGACGTTGTCGGCAGGGACGTCGAGACCATTGATTTTTACCATGAAAGCTGCCTCCTTTCTCTATACCCTTTTATCATATAAGGAAAAACAATGACAACAAAAAAGCCGCACGAAGAACTACACCCAAGGTGGTGTACCCCTTCGTGCGGCTTCATTCGGCCTCACTCTGGCTCTAATTATAGCGTATGCTGAAAAAATGTCAATGCCTTTCTTGGGCTGCCGCGGGCCCTGGCAAAAGTGCCTCTGTCCAGGCTGCATTATTGGAGGTCCCTCCGTTTTGTAGTATAATAGTCATAACTTATAGGAGAGAGGATGGACGTACATTGCAAGCTAACACGAAATATACCTGGCTGGACATAGCGAAGCATTTCTTCTGCAACGATGTAACGCTGTACCAGTTTGCCAATCAATTCCGACAGCAAGCCGAAGCTGCCCAGCGCGGTGAAACGAGTTCCCTTTCTGCATTGCGGTCGTACTTACCCTTGCCGACGGGACAGGAAAAGGGCACGTACATTGCAGTAGATTTTGGCGGTACCAATGTGCGGGCCGCCCGTATCCGCTTATTGGGAGGGCACTGTCATATTGTAGAAAAGAAGGTGTCCCGGCCCTTGCGGCTGCCCGGAAAATATGATTATACGACAGCTGCAACGACGGCGGCAGAATTATTTGACTTTATTGCTGACTGTGTGGGCGAAGCGGCCGGCGGCAACCGCCCTTTCTATTTGGGCCATACCTTTTCCTTTGGCGTACAGCAGCGGGATTTGCACGATGCGCTCTTTTCCTGCTGGGCCAAGGAAATTGCCGTCCAGGGCGCAGAAGGTCACTATGTGAACGCTATGCTGCGTGACGCCCTCGTCCGGCGCGGCTTGGACCGGATCGAACCGGTGGCCCTGGTAAACGATACGACGGCACTCCTCGCGGCGGCGGCCTATCAGTTTGGCTGTTCTGTCGTCGGCGTCATTTGTGGCACGGGCTTTAATATGTGCTATTACGAACCGGCCTGGCAGATGATCGTCAATCTGGAAGCCGGCGACTATTCCGGCGTAAAACAGACCATTTGGGACGAACGGGTAGATGCACAATCCCTCCATCCGGGCGTACACCGCCTGGAAAAAATGATCAGTGGCGCCTATATTGGTGAAATATACCACCAGGCCCTGATGACCTATTTTCAGACCGATACGATTCCCAAGCTGACGGCTAAGGACATGGGGGACATCCTGGTCATGGATAACCTGGGCCTGACGACGGTACAGATCAGGCTGAGCCGTCTTTTGAACCGGATTATTCAATTATCGGAAATTGAACCGGTGCGCAACCTGGCTGCTGCTATTTTTGCCCGGACGGCGGAATTGTCCGGTGCCGCAGCCTACGGCATGGTGCGGCACATTTATCCGGGCAAGGAAATTCCTGCACAGACGGTGACTGTAGAAGGCAGCGTCCTGCAGCATACCCGCGGCGGCCTGCTCATGTTTGATGATGCCATGTATGCCTGTGCGGCTTTTGATGGCTGGTCGCGGCAGGAAGGGATTCCTGTGGAATCGTTGATCCTCTTTGACGGCCCTGCCGTTGGCGCTGCCGCAGCGGCTGCCCTGGCAGTCGGAAAAGACTGATGCTACAGCTCAGGCCGGGTAGCAGGACGGTTTAAATCGGCCAGCATTTGCTGATCGACGTGGACTTCATTGCCGCCGGTTGTCAAATAGCCGCCGATCATGAGGCCGTCCAAGCCGCCGCTCAGGGCCTGGGCCTGGAGGGAACGCAGGTTTACTTCCCGGCCGCCGGCCGTGCGGATCAGGGCCTGGGGCAGAATAAAGCGGAAGACCGCAAAGGTACGCAAAATTTCCCACGGTGTCAGGCTCCGGTTATGGGCAAAGGGCGTACCGGCAATGGGGTTCAGAATGTTTAAGGGAATGGAATCGACGCCCAGCTCTTTCAGGGCGAAGGCCATTTCCACGCGCTGACGCGGTGTTTCTCCCAAACCGAAAATACCGCCGGAGCAGACGCGCAGGCCCGCTTCCTGGGCTGTGCGGATGACCTTTACCTTGTCCGTGAAGGTATGGGTCGAACAGATGGAGGGGAAATACGAAGGGGCTGTTTCGATATTTGCGTGGTAACGGGAAATGCCAATTTTCTTCAAGGCTTTCGCCTGATCCAGATTGATCAGGCCCAGGGAACAGCACGTTTCGATTTGCACTTCCTTTTTGATGCGCGTTAAGGTATGGATAATTTGATCAAATTCCGGTCCGGGCAGTACGGAACGGCCGCTGGTTACGATAGAAAAGCGAGCGGCCCCGGCGGCCCGGGCTTTTTTGGCTGCCCCTATGATTTCTTCTTCTGCCAGCAAGGGGTATTCTGCTACGCCTGTCTGGTAATGGGCCGACTGGGCACAAAAGCGGCAGTTTTCCGGACATTTTCCCGAACGGCCATTGATGATAGCACAGCAATCGACAGCATGGGAACGGAACTTTTGGCGGATCCGGTCGGCTAAGGCCAGTAATAAAGGCGTGTCAGCGTCCGATACGGTAATGAGCGTTTCGGCTTCTGCGTGCGTCAGTGCACCGCCTTCTAAGACACGGGTAGTCCAAGCGGTTAACGTTTCAATATCCATAGTATAAGGCTCCTTTTCTTTTGGAATCCCCGTCAGTATACTGTACTTTTTAATAAAAGTCAACTTTTTACAATTTGCGAAAAGTTGACAATTAAAAGGCGCAGCAGGAAAAACAGCTGTCCCGTTAGCACGGCAAGAAGAGCAAAAAAATACAGGCTAACTCTTTTCACAGGCCGTCTTTTTCGCTACAATAAAGAATGTACCTATATATCCTTTTTTCTGTTTGCCGAGGTGGGACATGCTGCAACTGGATAAACGTGTAAAAACGCCGTATTATGTACAAATTTATACGTATTACCGGCAGCAAATTGAAAGCCGGAGCCTGCCCACCGGCACGCGGCTCGCATCCGTACGGGAACTGGCCCAGGAATTGGGCGTCAGCAAAATGACCGTCGAAAAGGCCTATTACCAGCTGGCCGGCGAAGGCTATATTCTGCGCCGCAGCAAGGCCCGCTATGAAGTGGCCTCCGTCCGGGTGCCCCGGAAAGCAGACCGGCCACGGTCCGCCTTAGAAGAAGCGGCGCAGTCACCGGCAGCCATTGCCTATGACTTCGGCAGTGGCGACCTGGCGGCAGAAGCCTTTCCGCTGGCCGTCTGGCGCAAGCTCATGAATCGGGTTCTCCACGAACCGGACCTGCTGCTGGCAAACCAGGATGAACAAGGAGCACCGGTCTTGCGCCACGTGCTCAGTCAATATATATATCAGACCCGCGGTGTCCAGGCCGGACCGGAGAACCTGATCATCGGCTCCGGCACAGGCGCCTTGCTGACGGTTTTGCTGAATCTGCTGCACGACCGGTACCCGCAGGTAGCCGTAGAAGAACCGGGCTTCCGCCTGGGGCGGGAACTCTTTCGTACGGGCGGTTTTGAAATCGTGCCGATCCCTGTGCGGGAGGGCTGTTTCTCCCTGCCCGATTTGGCCCAGAGCGGTGCCCGTCTGGCTTACGTCAGCCCGTCCCACCAGTTTCCTACAGGCGCCGTCATGCCGGCCGGCAGCCGCTATGACCTGCTGAATTGGGCTCATGAGTGTGACGGCCTGATCATTGAAGATGATTACGATAGCGAATTGCGCTACCAGGGACGGCCTATACCGGCACTGCAGAGCCTGGACCGGGCCGGGCGGGTCATCTATATGGGCGCCTTTTCAAAAATCCTGCCCCCCTTTGTCCGGCTCAGCTATATGGTTTTGCCGGCGCCGTTGCTGCAGGCCTATACCCGGCGCCGCGTGCTCTTCCGGCAGGGCGCGTCTGTGCCGGAACAATGCGTCTTGGCCGAATATATCCGCACCGGCGGCCTGGCCCGGCAGGTACGGCGCCTGCGCAAGGAATATCAGGAAAAAGGGGCGCTGCTGGCGCACTGTTTACAGGCGGCCTTCGGCGCCGCTATGCGCGTGAGCCCCGTCGTTTCCGGTGTCTACTGCCACGTCGTGCTGCAGAGCGACGTACCGGAGGAGGTCCTCTTGGCACGGGCTGCCAGCGAGGGCTGCCGCGTCTTATCTGTCCGCTCTTTTTATGAAAAGAGCGTCGCAGGAACGGATAAAGAATTTCTATTGAGTTTTTCCAAAATTCCTGCACAGGAACTTACACAGGCTGTTGCCGCATTGCGGCGGGCCTGGTTGGAGAAGGAAGGAAACTAATGGCAAAAGGATTACGTTTTATACATTGTGGTGACTTGCATTTGGGCAGTCCCTTTCACGATATCGCTATGGTAGATGAACGCTGGCAGCGCATTGTCGGCAAGGCCCCGGTCCGGGCCTTCCAGAAGATCGTCCAGATCGCCATTGAACGGAAAGTGGATGCCGTGCTGATTACCGGTGACGTATATACCAGTGCCAGTCATAATCTGACAGCGCAGCTGGATTATGTGCGTCTCCTTCATAAACTGGCACAACATAATATTCAGGTCTTTGCCGTCCTGGGCAATCATGACCCCTTAGACGCGTGGCAGGCCAAAATACCCTTTCCGCCGAATGTCCACGTCTTTGGCACGGAAAAGGTGGAACGCATACCGCTCGTCGTCGAAGGGGAGGAACTAGCCGCCGTATACGGGCAGAGCTATGCCAAAAGCGAGCAACGGGATAATCTGGCCTGGAATTTCCGGCGCACTGCAGGTGACCGCTATGCTATCGGCCTCTTGCACACCCAGGTAGGGACGAACCAATCGCCCTATGCGCCGTGCTCCCTGACGGATCTGAAAGAAAGCGGCATGGATTATTGGGCCCTCGGGCACGTACATAACCATCAGATCGTCTGCGAAAAGCCCTACGTTGTCTACGCCGGCAATCCGCAAGGACTGGACTGCACCGAAACGGGACCGCGCGGCTGCTATTACGTAGAAGTCGGCCCCTACGGTACGGCCAATCTGGAATTTATCGATACGAGTATCGTCCGCTGGGAAACGACGGACGTAGACATTGCTCCCTTTGAATCCGTGTCGGAGCTTCGCGATGCTGTCCGCTTTACGAAGGAAAAGATCCGCAAGGACATAGGCAAGCCTACGTTTTTGACGATTCAGTTCACCGGTGCCGGCAGCATGTACCAGGTACTGAATAATCCGGAGGCTACGCAGTACTGGATCGATGCGTGGCGCGAAGAAGAGGCCGGCAAGTATGCCTTCGTCATGGTACAGCGCCTGCGCAACCTGGCGCGGCCTAAGATCAACGCCGGCGAACGGAGCAAGCTGCCCGATACGGTAGGCGATTATCTGAACGTATTCGATAAACTGGAAAGCCTGCCGCGCGACGAAAAGGTAAAGGCCTTGCGCGAGGTCTTGGCACAGCGTCCGGAATTCGAACGCCTGGGAGCCTATGGACGCAGTATTTCTGACGACCGGCTCTTGGAAGCCTTTGAAAAGGCGAAGTGGCTGGGCATGCAGAAACTGCTGGAGGATAAAAGAGGATAGAGTATGAATATTATACGCATGAATTTGGATGATTTTGGCATTTATCATAACGTATCCTGGACGCCGCCGGAACGGGGCCTGATCGTCATGCACGGTCAGAATGAAAGTGGCAAGACGACACTCATGAAGTATGTGCGCTCCATGTTTTTCGGCTATCCCCGCGGCGAGTGGAAGGGCTATTTCGGGCACATGGATATTCGCCGGGAAAACGGAAAGGAATATACCATTTACCGCAATGAAAAGGAATCGTACATTACCGACGGCGACCAAACACTCCACGAGGAACCGGCCGATCTCTGGTGGCACAGCCTCGATCACAATACGTACGACAAGATTTTTGCCATGGGACTGGAAGACCTGCAGGGCTTTAAGATCCTTTCGAATGAAGACGTGCGCAGTCACTTCTTCAGTATCGAAGGCGGCGTGCGCATGGGCCTTACGCGGCGTGATTTTACCCAGAAAATGGGCGAGCTCCTGGTGGCCTCGCCGCAGGGCAAAAAGCCCATTAATATGCTCCTTCAGGAACAGCGGGAATTTGAGCGCAAGATCAGCCACCTGTCCTATGATGAAGACGAGTTTGCCGATTTGCAGGAAAAGGAAAAGCAGACCCACGACGTAGAAAAACGGCTGCGCCTAAGCATTGAAGAAACGAAGCAGCAAATCGAAAAGGTTGCCATGCCCCTGGCGGCGTGGGATGTCTACAAACGGGGCCAGGAAGCGATGAAGCACATGCAGGACCTGGCAGAGGTCTCCCAATTTCCCGCCGACGCAGCTCAGCGCTGGAGCGACCTGGAAAATAAGCTGCGCGATGTAGATGAAAAAATTAAGGAAATAGAAGCGTCCATCCGCAAGGAACCGGCCTTTAAGCCGGAATGGAACCGCTGGGTGATTTGCGGCCCCCAGATCGACGCCCTCTATCATAAAGTACCACAGTGGCAGCAGGCGCTGAGCGAACTGGAGACGCACGAAGCCAAGGAAATGGACTGGCAGTATGACGAAAATAAATACGCCCAGGAGCTCAAGCAGTGGACGGAAACGACCGTGCCGGAGCACGTCGAATGGACACGGCCCTTGAGCATGGCCCAGCATTTGGCGACATGCATCAGGGAAGAAGAGAAGTGGCAGGCAGCGAAACCGAAAAATGTCAGCGCGCCCCTGACGGAGGCCGATCCCAGCGTACCGGAACGGACGCGGGAAGAGTGGCAGGAATTGGGCAAAGCCGTAGTTTCCATTCAGGAATCCCTGTCGGAACGGGAAAAGGTGCAAGACATGCTGGCCCTGCTGCGCCAGGAACCGGCAGAAACGAGCCATGCCTTTTTTGCCTTGGGGCTGCTCTTTGTCGTCGCGGCCATCGGCCTGGTTACGGGTATTTTCCAGTATGATCTCGATCAGACCATAGGCGGCGCCGCAGCGGCAGTGTGCCTAGTTCTGGCTGGCGCTGCGTTTCTCAAGCAACGGGCTAACGCCCACCGCCGGCCACGGCGTATGGAAGAATTAGAAGGACAGCTGGCCCGGATTCAGACACACTTGGCAGCCATGGCAGAAGACCAGCACATGGAAATTTCCATCGCTGACGACAACGAACGCTGGACCCAATGCCTGGACCACGTGCGCAAGCAGTACATGGACTGGAAAACGCGGGAAACAAAAGACGCGTGGAGCAAGGAACAGCAGGTCATGTATGATGCCATTTACCAGAAATGGGAAGCTGACGGCCAGGGCTGGGAGGAAAAGCTGGAAAACTGCCGTAAGGCCTGGGCTGCCTGGCAGGCAGAAACGGGCTTTACCAAGCTGGACTATGGGCAGGTACAGGAGGCTAAGGAAGTCTGGGATGCCTATCAGACGGCACACCGGTCGTTACAGGAATGGCATAGCCGCAAGGATGCCCTGCTTCAGCAAATTGCCCACGTTCAGGATGAAACAGAACAGATCTTCCGCGAAGTAGGCCTGCGCCAGGACGTCTCGCCGGACGGTATTGAAGCCATGTACCAGCAGTGGCAAACGATTCGCGTCCAGGCAGAAGTAGCGCGGGAACAGGACCGGCAGCAGGAAGAACAGAAGCAGGAGCTGGAAAAGTGGCGGAAGGATAAAGAAATCCGCCTCCATCAGCAAACGGAGATCCTCCAGGAAACGGGGTCCCAAACGGCAGGGGAATTCCGCAGCAAAGTGCTTAAATTCCGTCAGTTCCATCAATACAAGGAAGTATATGAACAATCGGAAGCGCACTTGAAGCTCATTGCCAAACAGCCGAAAAATCTGGCCCAGCTGCGGCACGAGCTGAAGATTCACGACGTTCACACGTGGCAGGAAGAAAAGACGTATTACGAACGAAAAATTGCCGATACGGAAAAGAAACTGGCCGACGTAGCAGAAAAACGCGGCAGCATTGTCGAACGGCTCAGCCAAATGGCAAAGAGTGAAGAATCGAGCCGGCTCCTGCAGGAAAAGGAAAACCGCAAGGCCGTACTCGATACGGCGACTGATGAATGGCTGACCTGCCTCTTTGCCCAGTACATGCTGGGAGAAGCCCAGGCCTATTATGAACGGGTGCGGCAGCCCCAGGTCATTCGTCAGGCCGGTGATTACCTCCATTTGATGACCCAGGGACGCTATACCTTGCAGGCCAGCTTTGACGGCCGCCAGCTCTTTGCCGTCGATGGCACGGGCCGGCGCATTCCGGAAAAACAATGGAGCAGTGGTACGGCCGACCAGGTATATTTGGCTATCCGCCTCAGCCTGGCCATGGCCTTTTCACGGCAGATAGAACCGATGCCGATCATTCTCGATGATATTCTCGTGCGTTTTGATGAACAGCGGCAGCAGGAGGCCTTGCGTTTTCTCGCCGATTTAGGGAAGACAGAACAGATTTTTCTCTTTACATGCTCGAAAGAAACGCGTGACCTGGCTGCATCTGTGCAGCAGCTTCTGGCCGGTGAAACGGACACGATTCACATGGTTGAAATTGAACAGGGCAAGATTTTGGCCGGTTAAGACAGGCCTGCAGGCCCGGGGAGGTTAGGCTGATGAAAATTATTGATGGTACGGAGCGGTTAGCTGAGATAAAGGAACTGATCATCGAGTATACAGATTCTCTGCACATGGATTTGGGCTTTCAGCACCTGTCCGAGGAGCTGGACCATTTAGACACGCATTATGTCTATCCCTACGGCCGCCTGCTGGCTGCCGTCTGTGAGGACGGTACGCTGGCCGGCTGTGTGGCCTATCACCGGCTGGACGGGCGGTCCTGTGAAATGAAGCGCCTCTACGTGCGGCCTGCGTGGCGCCATAGGGGAGCCGGCCAAAAACTGGTAGCGGCTATCATGGAGCAGGCCCGGGCCGACGGCTATCGTGAAATGGTGCTCGATTCGTTTACGGACACCATGCAAAGTGCTATTCGCATGTATGAGGCAGCCGGCTTTCACGAAACGGATGCCTACTATGACAACCCTATGCCCAACGTCATCTATATGAAATGTGAGCTCTGACATAGAAAGAAGGCCCGTGCTGCTGCACAGGCCTTCTTTGCTGCGGAACATGTCAGGCTTTGACTTTATTTTTGTTCAGCATAATATGTAAGATTTCTTCATCCGTTTGCTGCATGCCGTCACGGGCGAGGGCACCGATATTGCGGATCGATTCATCGGCGCTGTTGCTGACCAGGCCTTCACTGCCGGTGACCCGGATATTGTGCAGGGCGAGCATGACGGCCCGGCAGGCGGCATCGCAGGCCGTAGCTACCTTCAAGGTACAGCTGTTGCCGGCACCATCGCAAACCATGCCGATATGGTCGCCGGTCATGTTGGAAATCGTATCTTCTACGTCCTTCAGCTTGCCACCTAAGAGCCAGACCATACCGGTAGCGGCGCCCATGGCGGCTGTACCGGTCGCACAGAGCGCGGAGAGGCGGGGCAGGAAGCTATGGATGTAGATGGAGGTCATGTGCGCTAAGGTCAGGGCACGGATGAGCCGTTCCTTGCTGGCCTGTATCCTCCTGGCGGTTACGACGACCGGTATGGTCGCAGCGATACCCTGGTTACCGGAGCCGGAATTGGTCATGGCCGGCAAGGGTGCACCGCCCATACGGGCGTCTGAGGCAGCTGCGGCTTCCATGATGACCTGATCCTGCAGGGCGTTGCTCAAAAAGCCCGTTTGCATTTCTGCCTTCATGGTATAGCCTACACAGTGGCCGTATTTTTCCGATAAGCCGACGCGGGTTAATTCTTCGTTGAGGACGGCGGCTTCTTCCATAAAGGAGATTTTGTCTAAGGGACAGTCTGTAGCAAACTGATAAATGTCCTTTAAGGTCAGATTATTGAGGAAAAGCTGTTCCGGCGCTATTTCGTCCTGGGCCACCGGCGGTGCTTCAAAGATGACGTGGCCGTCCTTTTCGATACGTACGATGTTGGTATGGTCGTCGGCAATGGAGACGCAGACGCTGTGACTGCTGCCAAAGACCTTGGCTTCTGAGTAGAGCACATTCGGTACGTCGGCAATATCGACGCTGACCAGGTTGTCGGCTACCATCTTTTTGCCTTGGCGTACGGCGTTAGGCGGCAGTTTTTTCAGTACCTGCAGGCCGCCTTCCGGGTCGCCGCCTAAGGCGCCCACGGCGGCGGCAATGTAGAGACCTGGTGTTTCCGTGCCGGGGACGATGACGGCCATGCCGTTTTTCATCATGTTCGCCGATACTCTTGCTTCAATCCGTTCTACCGGGCAGCCCAGCTTACTGGCTGCTACGGCTGCTGCATAGGCAAGGGATATCGGCTCCGTACAGCCTGTCGCCGGTTTTACCTCTTTCTTTAAACAGTCAATCATCTTTTCCCACATAACTTCTAATTCCATAATGATCCGCTCCTTTACAGAAAAAAATCGATCCTTGCTGTTATATTCATTATAATTCATATAGAAATGCGTGTAAATCATAACCGCAACGGTAGGAATAGGAGACGGATCGGGTCTTGACAAAGGCAGAACGAGACTGTATTATATACACAAGTTTTATAGATCGCACGGCAAAGGCGCTGTTGGATGGGGGTATCCAATAGCGCCTTTTGCGTGTGCTATAAAACGAGGGGTGCTGGCCTGCCTGAGCGGAGGGGCTTCGTCAGACAGCAGATATATGATAAATAACTGTACAATAGGGGGAATTGATGATGAGAAAGGAACATGATTTTTTAGGGGAAGTACCTGTGCCGGATGATGTATATTATGGCGTACAGACTGTACGGGCTATAGAAAACTTCCATATTACCGGCAGTCGTCTCGATGGTGATTTCATTCGTTCGATGGCACTGGTAAAACAGGCGGCGGCCATGGCCAATATGAAAAGCGGCAGAATGCCGAAAAAGATTGGCCAGGCCCTGCTGCAGGCAGCCGATGAAATCGTTTCCGGCGAGTGGCTCGATCAGTTTCCTGTCGATCCCATTCAGGGCGGTGCAGGGACGTCGGTCAACATGAATATGAACGAAGTCCTGTGCAACCGGGCTTTGGAAATTTTGGGCCAGCCCAAGGGGCGGTACGACCTTATTTCGCCTAACAACCATGCCAATATGGCACAATCTACGAATGACGTATTCCCAACGAGCATGAAGGTCTGCCTGCTCATGAAGGGCCGCAAGCTCAGCCGTGTCCTGCAAGAGCTGGAATTGGAGCTTTTGGCTAAGGAAGATGCCTTTAAAGACGTCCTCAAAATGGGACGGACTCATCTGCAGGACGCCGTACCGGTCACGCTGGGGCAGGAAATGGGGGCCTATGCATCGGCTGTACACCGGGGCCGCGAACGGATAGAACGGTCTCTCTCAGGCCTGCACCTGATCAACCTGGGCGGGACGGCCGTAGGGACGGGGCTCAATGCGGAACCGGATTATATCCGCAGCGTAGCCGAAGAGCTGGCTGCCCGGACAGGTGAACCCTTTAGAACGGCGAGCAACCTCATGGACATGACGAGCAATACAGACAGCTTTGCCGACGTTTCCTGTGCTATGAAATGTATCGCTCTGGTCCTAATCAAAATGGCTAACGATATACGCCTCATGGCGTCGGGGCCGCGCTGCGGTCTGAATGAACTGAAGCTGCCGGCCCGGCAGCCCGGCTCGTCGATTATGCCCGGGAAAATCAACCCGGTTATGGCAGAAGTCCTCGATCAGGCCTGTTATCAGGTCATTGGGAACGACCTGGCGATTACGCTGGCCGTGGAAAACGGGCAGTTTGAACTGAATGTCATGGAACCGGTCATGGCATATAATCTGTTTCGCTCCCTCGAATGTCTGACCAATGCCAGCCGGGCCTTCGTGACGCATTTGCTCAAAGGACTGGAAGCCAATGACAGTCAGTGCCAGTACTGGGTAGATCACAGTGTCGGCGTCATTACGGCCCTGTTGCCCCATATTGGCTATGAAAAGGCGGCCTTTCTGGCCCGGGAAGCCTATGACAGCCACCGGCCTGTGCGGGATATCGTGCGGGAACATCATATTCTTACAGACGCACAGATCGAGCACTTCCTGTCGCCCTGGTCTATGACCCATCCGGGCATTACGGGGGAAGGCGAGGACACGCTGCCCATTAGTGGCTGACAACAAAAAAAGCGGCCCTTACGGCGCCGCTTCTTTTGTTGCTTCGACAGGAATGCGTTTGTACGGTAGTTTTTCCATAATCTGATCCATGGCTACGCTTAATACGTCGTTCGGATCATTGAGAATGGACGCTTGTTCTTTTTCGGAACCCTTGGAGCTGTAGCTTTTCAGTGTACCATCCTGCGCGTTGTAGGCATATACGGTCAGGTCGTACCAGCATAAGGTGTAAATTTCGTAGTCATCGTGCCAGCCAAAGCGGTTGACCGACTGCTGCCAGACCCAGGTGTGTACGACCGGGACGACGACGAGATCGGCCTTGTAGTCGTGGGCCAGCTGGCTCAGGGCTGCAGCGGTAATCTCTTCCGGTGCCAGTCGTTCTGCCGCGTCTATGCGGTTCCAGTAGGGAATGCGGAAGGGCTGGCCCAGCCGGTATTGCATGTAATGGACAGGATAGCCTTCCTGCGTGGTCTGGACGACGACGACGGTCCGTTCCTTGTCGAACAGGACAGGCGTGCTGTCCGCCGCAAGGGCCGTACCGGCCAGGATGACCAGGGAAACGAACAAGAGCAGTATTTTTTTCACAGAGAACCATCTCCCTTTCGGACAGGGCGGGACGTACTGCCTGCTCTGCGTTAAAAGTTGTGTATATTACCCAGCAAGGGCGTCGTATCGTCCATGTGGGGCAGCATGAGGTCCAAGGCTTGTATCATCTTTTCCTTGTCCTGTGGCAGATTGCCGCCGACGGGAGCGAGGTTGGACACATGGTTGCTGCGGAAGATACAAGGGCGGGTCATTTCCGTGTGTGCCAGGAGTTCCCGCAGTTCACGAATAAAGCCCTTGGCTGTGAGCGGTGTAAAGGTGCCCCTTTGCACATCCTCGTACAGGGGCACTGTAGGCGGAATAATAAGGGACAGGGCACTGAGCATGGTCGGGTTGATGGCCGATACGACGTCTGCTGTATGCAGGGCGTGTTCGTGGGTCCGTTCCTGGCCGCCCAGGCCGAGGAGAATCATGGCGGATAATTTAAAGCCTGCCGCCAAGGCCTTCTGGCCGGCTGTAATCGTTGCGGCAGCCGTTGTGCCTTTGTTTACGTGGGTCAGGACGGCATCATCGCCGCTTTCGATCCCCATGTAAAGAATGGCCAGTCCGGCGTCGTGGAGGGCTTTTAGTTCCTCCGGCGTCTTGCGGTTCAAATCGGCCGGCGTCGCATAGGCGCCAATCCGCGTCAGGGCCGGGAAGGACGCGTAGCATTTTTCGATGATATGCAGCAATTGGTCCGTCCGTAAGACCAGGGCGTCGCCGTCGGCAATAAAGAGACGGCGGATATGCGGATAGGCCGCAGCACCCCGTTCGATAATCCCGTCGATTTCGTCCAGCGGCCGGACGCGGAAGCGCGATTCTTTATACATGGGACAGAAGGTGCATGTATTGTGAGAGCAGCCAATGGTGGCGCGCAGAATGAAACTGTACGCTTCACTAGGTGGCCGGAAAACTAATCCTTCAGCATCGTCAATGAACATAGAAAGTCTCCTTTCGGTCTGTACAGGTTAGGTCGTTCTAGCTCTATTATACTATATTTTTGGCAGGCATCATACGGACGGCATAAATAATCCCCGCCTGCAGCACAGACGGGGATAGAAAAAAGGCTTATTTTTTGCCGTGTTTGATGCGGAACGCCATGGCATGGGCTTCGGCGTCGCTATGACCTTCGGCCTTGGCCTGTTCGATCAGGTGCAGCATTTCTTCGTAGGCTTCGGGAATGATGCGGGTAATACGGCTTTGCGTATCTTCCCAGTTTTCCAGGAGACGGCGGCCCAGCTCGCTGCCCGTATACTGGACATGGCGGCTGAGAAGCTCCTGAATGGCAGCGGCTTCTGCGTCGTTGCTCAAGGGTTCCAGCCGGACCAGTTCCTGGTTGCAGTTGGTCGGTTCCAGATCGTATACATAGGCGACACCGCCGGACATGCCGGCAGCAAAGTTGCGGCCTGTACTGCCCAGGACGAGCACCTTGCCGCCTGTCATGTATTCACAGCCATGGTTGCCTACGCCTTCGACGACGGCTTCCATGCCGCTGTTACGGATACAGAAGCGTTCGCCGGCCATGCCGTTGATGTAGGCTTCCCCGCTCGTAGCACCATAGAAGGCCACGTTGCCGATAATGATGTTGTCTTCTGCCGGGAAGGCTGATTCCAGAGGCGGATGGACGATCATCTTGCCGCCGGAAAGACCCTTGCCGAGATAATCGTTAGCGTCGCCTTCGAGTTCAAGCGTCAGGCCTTGGGGAATGAAGGCGCCAAAGCTCTGGCCGGCCGAACCGACGAAGCAGAGCTTGATCGTATCTTCTGCCAGGCCCTTTTCTCCGTAGCGGTGGGTGATTTCACTACCTAAGAGGGTGCCTGTGACGCGGTCTGTGTTCCGGATGCGCAAGCGGGCGCGGACATGCTTTTGGGCTGCCAGGGCCGGCCGGCACATGCGGACGAGCTTTGACATATCCAGGGTCTTTGAGAGCTCGTGATCCTGGCCGGTCGTAAAATGGTGGCCAATGTGTACGTCTGTATAGGGCCGGTAGAGCAGGTGGTCCAGGCTGACTGTAGCGGCCTTCGCGTTGGGAGCTGTATCCTTTTGCCGCAGGAGATCATAGCGGCCTACCATTTCGTCAATCGTATGGAAGCCCAGGCGGGCCATGATTTCCCGCAGATCCCGGGCGATGAAGTGCATGAAATTGATGATGTACTCCGGCTTGCCTTTGAAGTTTTTCCGCAGCTTTTCATCCTGTGTGCAGACGCCGTAGGGGCACGTGTTGAGATGGCACACGCGCAGCATATGGCAGCCGATGGTCAGGAGCGGTGCCGTGCCAAAGCCGAAGAGCTCAGCGCCGAAGAGGGCGGCAATGGCCACATCCCGGCCGGTCAGCAGCTTGCCGTCGGCTTCGATGCGTACGCGGTCGCGGAGCTGGTTGAGGAGCAATGTCTGCTGGACTTCGGCCAGGCCGATTTCCCAGGGCAGGCCTGTATGGCGCAGACTCGTACGCGGCGAAGCACCGGTACCGCCGTCGTAGCCGCTGATCGTCAGCGTATCGGCCTTGGCCTTTACGACGCCGGCAGCAATCGTACCAATACCGGCACCGCTGGCCAGTTTTACGCCAATGCGGGCGTTGCGGTTGGCATTTTTCAAATCAAAAATCAGTTCTGCCAGATCTTCGATGGAATAGACGTCGTGATGGGGCGGCGGGGAAATGAGGGCAATACCCGTCGTAGCATGACGCGTCTTGGCAATATCCGGATAGACCTTGCTGCCTGGCAGGTGGCCGCCTTCGCCCGGCTTGGCCCCTTGGGCGCACTTGATTTGCAGCTCATCGGCGTGGATGAGGTAATTGCTCGTAACGCCGAAACGGGCAGAGGCAACCTGCTTGATTTTGTCGTTTGTATCTGTTGCAAAGCGGTCTGCATCTTCGCCGCCTTCGCCAGTATTGCTCAGGCCGCCCAAACGGTTCATGGCTTGGGCTACGCATTCGTGGGCTTCCTTGCTGAGGGCACCGTAGCTCATGGCACCTGTACGGAAGCGCTTGACAATGCGGTCTTCTGCTTCGACCTCTTCAATAGGGATACTGCAGCCGGCAGGGTAGACGAATTCCAGGAGGTCCCGCAAGCGGTACACGGAGGACGTATTGACGAGCTCGGCATACTGACGGTACAGCTCGTAGTCATTGGTGCGGCAGGCCTTTTGCAAGAGTTCGACGGCTTCCGGAGAAATGATGTGCTGCTGGCCGTTTTTCCGGTATTGATAGACGTCGCCCCGGGGCAGGCCGTCTTTGCCGTTAAAGGCTGCTGCGTGACGGCGGGCATTTTCTTCGGCTACTTCCTTCAGGCCAATGCCGCCAATCGGGCTGGGCGTATTGACGAAATACTTTTGAATCAGCTCGCGGCCAATGCCGACGGCTTCAAAAATCTGGGCGCCGTGGTAGCTGTGTACAGTTGAAATGCCCATTTTAGACATGACGGCCAGAATCCCGTTGACCGAAGCCTGGAGGTAATTTTCCCGGGCTGTTTCGTAATCGATAGAACCCAGTTTCCGCTTGGCAATCAGTTCTTTAATCGATTCTAAGGCGACGTACGGATTGATGGCTGTAATGCCGTAGCCCAGGAGGGTACAGAAATGATGGATTTCCCGCGGTTCGCCCGATTCCAGAATGAGGCCTACGTCAGAACGGACGGTTTGACGGATGAGGAAATGGTGCAGGGCTGCCGTCGCCAGCAGTGCCGGAATGGCGGCCATGCGGGAGTTCGTGCCCCTGTCGGAAAGGACGAGGATATTAGCCCCGCTGCGTATGGCTTTAAGGGCATCGATACAAAGCGATTCAATGGCTGTTTCCATGGCTTCTGTACCGCCGCTGACGGGGTAGAGCATGGAAATGACGGAAGAACGCAGCTTTTCATTCATGAGTGATTTGATGACAGCTGTTTCTTCATTGGTCAAAATAGGCCGTTTCAGGTAGAGCGCTGCTGTATCTTTATCATCCGGATCCATAATGTTGGCTACGTTGCCGGCCATGACGATGGAACTCATGACGATGTTTTCGCGCACGCCGTCAATGGGCGGATTCGTTACTTGGGCGAAGTTTTCCTGGAAATAGTCGTATAAGAGCTGTGGCCGGTCGGAAAGGATGGGCAGGGCAATATCCATACCCATGGAATCGATGGGCTGCTTGCCGTCGCGGGCCATGGGCAGGATGATCTTGTCCATGTCTTCCTGCGTATAGCCAAAGACGCGTTCCTGTTCCTGCTGGTCATAGGGAATGAGGTCTGTACTGCCAAAGACGTGTTGTGGCGGCATGAGGGAATCGAGGTCCACGACGTGACGGGCATACCATTCGCCATAGGGCCGTTCCGTAGCGACGAGGTGTTTAATTTCTTCGTCATCGATGAGGCGCTGCTGTTCTGTGTCGACGAGCAGCATTTTTCCCGGCTGCAAGCGGCCTTTATACAGGACCTTTTCCGGATCGATGGTCAGGGCGCCGACTTCGGAGCTGGCAATGACCCGGTCGTCGCTGGTGACATAATAGCGGCCAGGCCGCAGGCCGTTGCGGTCGAGCATGCCGCCGATAAGCGTGCCATCGCAGAAGCCGATAGCAGCCGGGCCGTCCCAGGGTTCGATCATAAAGTTGTGGTAGCGGTAGAAATCACGCTTTTCTTCGCTCATGAGCGGGTCTTTTTCCCAGGGCTCCGGAATCATCATCATCATGGCATGGGGCAGGGAATGGCCGGTCATGCACAGGTATTCCAGGCAATTATCGAACATGGCCGAGTCACTGCCGCTGTCGTCGATGACGGGAAATACCTTGGCCAGGTCGGGATACAGTGCCGACTGGGACTTGCTTTCCCTGGCGTTGAGCCAATTGATATTGCCTTGAATCGTATTGATTTCCCCGTTGTGGACGATGTAGCGGTTCGGATGGGCCCGGGCCCAGCTGGGGAAGGTGTTCGTACTGAAACGGGAATGGACGAGAGCCATGGCCGTTGTAAAATCGAGGTCAGAGAGATCGAGATAAAAGTGCCGCAGCTGGACGGAGGTCAGCATGCCCTTATAGACGATGGTCCGGGAAGAGAGGCTGGCAATATAGAAATCAGAGCCCTTTTCCTGGCTGGCCGGAACGATTTTCTTTTCTGCCAGCTTGCGGATGATGTAGAGCTTGCGTTCAAAGTCCATTTGCGTTTTCAGGGCATCGGAGCGGCGGATAAAGACCTGCAGAAAGTGAGGCCGCGTCGTCTTGGCAATACTGCCGATCAGGCTTTCGTCGACAGGTACGTCGCGCCAGCCCAGGACGGACAGGCCTTCACTGCGGACGATGGCTTCGAACTCGGCCATTTGCTGTTTGCGAAATGTTTCATACCGGTGGGCGAAAATCATGCCTACGCCGTAGTCGCCTGCTGCGGGCAAAGAAAAACCTAATACTTCGCATTCGCGGCAAAAAAACTGGTGCGGGATTTGGACTAAAATACCGGCACCGTCACCGCTTTTTGCGTCGGCCCCCTCGGCCCCGCGGTGTTTCAGGTTTTCCAGAATGGTCAGTGCCTGGTCGAGGATATCATACGATTTTTTCCCCTTGATATTTACGACAAAGCCTATGCCGCAGGCATCATGTTCGTACGCCGGATCATACAAGCCTTGTGGTGCCGGCAGGTCACGAAGTTTTTTATACATACCGATTCCCCCTCGTATAAAATATGTCTCTGCAGGTATATCGTAAAAAAAGATACCTAGTATAGAGATTGAATACTATTATAAAGGTAGTATGACATAAAATCAATAAAAATATAAAAATAATCGTGTATACAATTATAAAAATAAAGAATTAGCTAAAATATTCTAATATTTTACAATGGAAGGATAAAATAAAGTAAAGCATGGTATGAATTATATGCAAAAGACGGCAGCGCACGTGTAGTGCGCTGCCGTCTTTTAATCTGATAAACGCTAGCGGATGGTTTCTATCCAGGCTGTAAATTGCTGGCGGAAGAGGCCGGCGCCGCCGTTGGCAGGATGCCGCATAGCTGCAGCGTCCAGGCCGGCAGCCTGCAGGGTTTCCGCCGCTTTGCGGCCAATGGCGCCGATCGTCATTGGCTTCTGGCACAGGGCGAGAAGCTGCTGCGTATACGCCAGGCCGGCAGCTAATTCTGCGTCTGTCGGCGTCCGGTTCGACAAGGGTGTGTCTTTGTGGGGATGGAAGGGAAAGATGTTCCAGAGAATGACGTCAAACGGGTTCAGGCCATTATCTGCGATGGAGCCCCAGACATACGTATCCGTCGGCTCATTCAGGCCCTGTTCCCGCTGCGTACGGCCCGTCAGGAAGGGCGAGTCCGGCCGGCTCGTCCGCGTGCCGCTGTGGCCGAGAATGGCCGTACTCGGAATCTGCTTATGATGGTCCAGGAGCATGCGCTCGCACGTAATGGCAATGCCTGTAAAGCGGCAGCCCTGATACCCGGCCGCTTCGGCAACAAAGAGGTAGCGGGCCCGGCCCAGGCGCAGCTGCAGGTATTCGGCCAGCTGCCGGCGCCGCAGGGCCGGCGCGTCCGGTCCGATATCACAGCGTTCGTCGTAATCCTGCCAGGGGTTGAAGGCCGTAGTACTTTCATACTGGGATAGATGTTCGATAAATGCAGACAGCGTCATGACAGACCTCCTCAGAGATTATAAAAGACATAGCACGCGCCGATTTTGCCGGCCGGCCGTGTAAGGGGATAAAACTCAGAACGGGTGTAGTCTTCATACTTTCCTGACGGTACCAGGATCGTAACCGCTTCGCCCTGGCGCAGCCGCTGCTGCAAGGCGGCGCTGCTTTCTTCCGGGAAGGGATGCTTGCCGGCCCAGACGGACGAACGGTGGAGCAATTTATTTTCATCGTAGCCGGCCGGTGCCGTATAGGTAGCCGTCAGGCCTGTGTAGTACGTAAAGGAAACGCGGTAGTCTTCAAAGAAGTAGATGCGCCCGGGAAGCTGGGCTTCCTGGCCGATAAAGGGCGCAGCCGAGCGATAGGCATAGAACGGAGCCAGGCCCTGGTAGAGGACGATGAGGTAGACGACGGCTGTAGCGATACCGGTCAGCAAGGGGATGGCAGGAAAGGCCTTGAGCCGTTGCGCTGCCACGACCAGGAGAATCGCAAGGGGGACAAACAGGTAGAGCAAAAGCCAGCTGCTGCCGGCAATGGGTGTCTTACGGAGAAAGAATGTAGCGGCGAAAAAGAGGAGCCACCAACAGATGGCCGGTGCCGTAACCCATGTCCAAAGGCGCCGGTTTCCCTCTTCGTACAGGTCGGCCAGGCCAAAGCTGGCAAAGAGAAGCAAGGGAATGTTGGCAATATACGTATAGGTCGGGTATTTGGTTGCGACGAGCGTATAAAAGAGAAACGTCCCTGCCGCCCAGACCAGGAGATATACAGATTCTTCGGTCTGGCAGCGCCGTTTCCAAATGGCGTAGATGGCGGCGCCGGTCCAGGGCAGGAGACTGACGGGAATGAGTGCGACGTAATAATACCAGACGTTGGCTTCGGGATGTTCAGACGCCGTAGCCCGGGCAATATTGTGGAGCCCTAAAAACCCGTTGATAAAGTCCATGCCGTGCAGATTGTACATCGTGACGTACCAGGGCAGGCAGAGGACACAGAAGAGCAGAATACCGGCAGGCTGAAAAATGCGTTTGATATATGTCAGATTACGGCGGAGGCCGGCAAAGACGAGGAGAAAGGTGCCGGGCAGGACGATTCCCACAGGCCCTTTGGTCAGTACGGCCAAGGCCGCCATGGCATAGGCTGCCGTCATAAACCGCCCTTTTCCTTCGGTCAGGCCAAACCAGGCAAAAAATAAGGTGCCTGCCGTAAAGAAAAAGAGCATCTGATCCGTAATGATCGAATGGCTGACAATCCAGACTTCAAAACTCGTAGCCGTTACGATGGCCGCCAGAACGGCGTATTCCCAGCGGCTGCCACGACGCAGCATATACCAGGCCATAAAGACGACGGAACCCATGCCAAAGACGGCGCCGGGCAGGCGGGACGCGAAATCCGTAAAGCCGAAGAGGGAATAAGACAGGCTGAGCAGCCAATAGATAAAAATAGGCTTATCGTACCAGTACGTAGAAAAGATTTGCGGGGAAATCCAGTTACCGGACTGCACCATTTCTTTGGCCGTCAGGACGTAGTTCGACTCAACGGGATCCGTAATGGCAAGGGCTGCATTGCCCAACAGAAAAAATAAGAGACTGCCGAGGGCGATGAGGCTGAGCAGACTGCTTCTTCTCATGAATGTGTCCTTCCTTTCCAAAAAAAAAAGACAGCAAATACATTGCTGCCTTTTGACTCGTTGTGAAACTTATTCGGCCTGCTGTTTACGACGGCGGCAATATTTCCAAAGCACAACCGCTGCAATGCAGGCACAGCCGATGACCATGGCGATGAGCAGCTGGTGATTATACTGGATCAAGTCACGCCAATGACTGCCTAAGACGGAACCGGCCCAGACCAGGAGCAACGTCCAGGGAATGGTGCCGATAATGGTAAAGAGGACGAAGCGGCCAAAGGGATAACGGGCTACGCCGGCAGGGAAGGAAATAAACGTACGGACACCAGGCAGGCAACGGCAGATGACGACGGCAATGCCACCGTATTTATTAAACATTTTTTCTGCCATGTTAAACTTCTTTTCGTTGAAAAAGATGTATTTGCCATACTTTAAAAGCAAGGGTCTGCCGCCATAGGAACCCAGCCAGTAGCTGAGGATGGAACCGACGACGCCGGCAACGCAGGCGACGATAAAGGTAGTCCAAAAGTCAAAAATATTCTGGGAAATGAGGAACCCGGCAAAACCAAGTACAACTTCGCTGGGCACAGGTATATTGGCATTTTCAGCTACCATAGCCACAAACATGGCCGCATAACCATACGCTTCCATTAGCTGCAGCAATGTATCCATACGATAGATCCAACTCCTTTTCTAAAACTACTACTAAAGTAACACTTTCAAACTTAATATAGCATAGCATAGAAAAGGGTGCCTGTGCCAGTTTTTCGAAAAAAATTTAAGCAATATTTAAAAACGATTGCTTATGCCAGACCTTTTTAGCGGACCTTGAAGCAGGACAGATAGGATAAGGCATATTTGCAGACTAAATAGCCGTAGACCAGGGTGAGCAGGAGGGATAAGAGAATCTTCAGTGGAATGGCCAGGTTGAGGGGCAGTAAGAAATACGTTGCTGCCTGCAGGGACGGAATACTCAAATACCAGAGAGGATAGGCCATGTGAGCAAAGGAGACAGCCGTCTTGCCGCTTTGGTTACCCTTGGCAGCAAAGGCTGCGATGAGGCCCAAGGTGCCTGTAAAGGAGAGCAGCACACCGGCGTAATCGGCGTAGACGGCCGGCGTCAGGATGTAGAGCATCAGGCAGACCAGGGCAGCAGCAAGCCAAAAGCGGCCTGGTACATACCCGCCCGGTGTAAACCAGCGATGGCGGCAGGCATAGCAGCCCAGGACAAAATACAAGGCTGCCGTAATGACCCAGCTGAAGCGGAAGCCGCTGACGGTCATAAAGAGCTGGGCTGCCGCCACGGCGTGCAGCTGAAAGGCAGCCAGCCAAAGGCGGGAGAAAGCGAATATAAGCAGACCGTGCAGGACGATGAAGGCCAGCAGGAAAAGGGACGCCGGCGCACTGGCAGCTTTGCGCTGCAGGGCCTGGTGATTCACCTTTTTGACGGCCATGAGCAGGAACGTAAAGAGTAAGAGAAAGGCCAGCATGCCGTAGGCGCCGAGAGTAATATACGAGCCGTGAACCAGACGGGAAAGATAGTCCATAAAGGAAATATGAAAGCCCCGGCTGAGGATACCGAGCCAGGCCAGCTCAGGTACGATGAGGAATGCTGCAAAGAGCCACGGCCAGCCTAAGCGCTGCCAGCGGTCGTGAAAATAGGAGGACAGCGTGCGGATTCGCAGGTTAGAGGCACTGAAATAGCCGCTCAGGAAAAAGAGTACGGGAATGACGAGGGCTGCCAAGCATTCATAGAAGAGATAATAATACATGCCCGTTCCGAGAGCCTGCTTGTCGTACACGGCAAATAAGGGAACTGCCGGCAAAGGCAAAAAGGAAACCAGGGAGAGACAGAGAATCGAGAGAAAAATCATACACGTGCGCAAGTTATCTAAATAAAATATATGCTTGCCCATACGGATCGCTCCTTTCCTATGCGGCCGTTTTATCGTTGGTGAACCTGCGGTCGTAGTGACAGTACTATATGTTGATCAGGCATGACCTTGCCGCCACGGATAGCGGCAGAAGAATACCAACCTGATTATAGCGCGTCATTGTCCAAAAATATACCCATTTCATGCAAAATGTGATATAATTACCATACAGAACATACGTGCCAAAAGGGAAGGGGAGAAAAGACATGATCAGTACAGAAGAAAGCATTATACGGCTGCTCATAGCTATCGTATTAGGGGGCCTCATCGGCTATGAACGGGAGGCACAAAGCAAATCAGCCGGCTTGCGGACGCACATTCTCGTCTGCCTGGGCTCGTGCCTGTGCATGATTATTTCTGTCAATATTGCCATGGAATATTTCTTCCGGTATGGCTACACGAATTCCGATCCCGGACGGATTGCTGCCCAGGTCGTTTCCGGCGTCGGCTTTTTAGGGGCCGGCACGATCCTGGCCAACCAGAAGGGCCGCAGTATCCACGGCCTGACGACAGCTGCCAGCATCTGGGTCGTTGCGGCTGTGGGCCTCGTCGTCGGCGCAGGCTATCTCCTTACGGCTGCAGCGGCGACGCTCTTTGTATTCATCGTTCTCACCTTGTTTGTGCGGCTCGACAAATATATGCGGCGTCATAGTGAGCATACGTGTCATATCCACCTGGTCATGCGTAATTCTACGGGCCAGTTCCGCCGCATGACCGACTATTTCCAGGGCCACCATTTGGCGCTTCAGTCCTTTCGCGTTCTTTCGGAAGAAGAGGCGGCGGACATCGAAGTGGAAGCGACGCTTCTGGTCAGCGAGGACCTGGATGGCGGCTCGCTCATGAGCCAGCTGCTGGGGCTGAAGGGCGTCCTCCAGGCAGAGCTGCTGGACCTGGACGAGAAGATAAAGGTGAAAGAAAAATAATAAGCCCTTATGGGAAACGGGTGTATAGTATTTTGCATTTTCTGCTTTTTTCGTGACAAATCCTGCTAAAAAGAGATTTTTCTTGTAATTATATAGGTAAAGCTTTCCTTGTCGTGCTATAATAGATACGAAATTTATGATGTCCTATAGGGAAGGGGTTATGCTATGTCTACATTTATGACAGCTGCGAGTCGGGAAGGAAAAAAGATTAATGATGTCGTATTTTCTGCCGGAGCAGCGGCACGGGCTGCAATTGAACAATACGGGAAAGAAAAGGTCGTAAACGCCACCGTAGGCTGCTATGGCGACGATGATGAAAACGTGGCCTGTCTGCCTGTCGTAGAAAAGGTATATCGTTCATTGCCCATGAGCGACTTTATTACGTATGCGCCGCCTGTAGGTCTGGAAACGTACCGGCACGATGTCATTGATGCGACATTTGAAGATCAGCGTCCGGAAGGCTATACGGCAGCTGTGGCTACGGCCGGCGGTACCGGTGCGGTACACATTGCCATTACCAACTATTCGGAAGTAGGCGACAAGGTTCTGACGACGGACTGGCGCTGGGCCGTATACGATAACCTCTGTGCCGAAGTAGGCCGCCAGCTGGCAACCTTTGCCATGTTAGACGATACGCGGTCTTTCAATATTGAATCCTTTTCTTCGTCTGTAGCCGCTATTTTACAGGAACAGGATTCGATCCTGATCATGCTCAATACGCCGGCCAACAATCCGACGGGCTTTGCCCTTTCGGATCGCGATTGGGACGAAGTACTCGATGTATGCCGTTTTCATGAAAAGAAGGGCAAACGCATTACGATTTTGGTGGATATTGCCTATATTGCCTATGCCGGTGAAAAGAACGAAGTCCGTTCGTTCATGAAAAAATTCAGTAATCTGCCGGAACACATCTTTGTCCTCTTTGCCTATAGCATGTCTAAGGCCTTTACCCTCTATGGCCAGCGTGCAGGCGCCCTCGTAGGCCTTTCGTCCAGCCAGGATGTCATTCGTGAATTTGAAGAAGCAGGCAAGTATTCTGCCCGTACTTCGTGGTCGAACGTCAATCGTGCGGCCATGACGCTCCTTTCGGTTATCCGCCGTGACCCGGTGCTCCTAAAAGAACTGGAAGCAGAAGAAACGGGATTCTTCCGCACCATTTGTGACCGGGCAGCTATTTTTATGGAAGAAGCTAAGGCCTGTGAGCTCAATGTTATTCCCTATAAAGCAGGCTTCTTTATTTCCGTGCCGACTACCGTTTCGGCAGCAGCCTGTGAAAAGCTGCACGACGATCTGATTTTTGCAGCCCCCTTGGCCCGCGGTATCCGCCTCGGTGTCTGCTCAATCCCGGCGTATAAAATGAGCGGCGTAGCAGGAAAAATTAAAAAAGCCCTGGAAGCAGTCAACGGCTAAGCCGGCTGCCTGCAGGAAACCTATAGAAAGCCCTTTTATCCGGCTGTGTTAGCGGATAGAAGGGCTTTTTTAGAAAGGCTGAAAGAAAAAAAGGCCGTTTCTCCTCTTTTCGATAAAGAAGAGAAGCGGCCTTTTAGCAAATTGTAGGGCAGCCTTATATTATAGTATATAAGAAAAGGCCTGCGTACTATTCGTGTTCGTCCATGATGGCAGCGGGACCCCGGTCACCGGTACGGATCCGGACGGCATCTTCGACGTTAAAAACGAAAATTTTTCCGTCCCCCGGTTCGCCTGTCTGGCATACTCGCATGGCGACGTCGATGACGTCATCGACAGGGATTTCACAAATAACCGTTTCTACCTTGATGTGCGGCAGGAGGTTAACATTATACTCTTTGCCGCGATATACTTCGACGTGCCCCTTCTGGGTACCGCAGCCAAAGACCTGGCTGACTGTAATACCCATGACGCCAATGGCGTTGAGGGCTGCCTTCAGCTCATCGAGCTTGCTGGGCCGCGTGACAATGACCACTTTTTTGATTGCTACCATAGAAAATACCTCCTGCCTGTACTATAAGGTCTGCTGTAAATAGCCGCGTTCGCCGTGTTCATTGATATCGAGGCCGACGATTTCTTCGTCAGCATCAACGCGGAAGGTTGTAAAGAGGCTGATCACCTTGTAAAGAATGAAGGTACCGGCAATGGCCAGCACATAGGCAACGCCTGTCGAAATGAGCTGGGCCGTGAGTAAATGGGTTCCCCCGTAAAAGAGGCCGTTAGCTCCTGCCGGATTGACTTCTATACTGGCCCAGAGGCCGGTGGCAATAGAACCCCACGTACCACCGATACCGTGGATCCCGAAGGCGTCCAAGGCGTCGTCGTAACCGAAATAGTTCTTGCAGACGGCGACGGCTGCATAGCAGATGACGCCGCCAATGGCGCCGATATAAATGGCCGGCAGGGGAGCGACGAAGCCGGCGGCCGGCGTAATGGCAACGAGGCCGGCAACGCAGCCGGAGGCGGCACCGAGAACCGTCGGTTTGCCATTGATGATCCATTCGACGAGAATCCACGAAACCGTAGCTGTTGCTGCGGCACCCTGGGTGGCAATGAACGCACTGGCTGCCAGGGCATTGGCACCTAAGGCACTGCCGGCATTAAAGCCAACCCAGCCGAACCAGAGGAGGGATGCACCGAGGACGACCATGGGCATGTTATGCGGAATGATAGGATATTTCCCCAGGCCCCGGCGCTTGCCAATGAGCAGGCAGAGCGTCAGTCCTGATACACCGGACAGGATGTGGATGACCAGGCCGCCGGCAAAGTCGAGAGCCCCCAGCTGGGCCAGAAAACCGCCGCCCCAGACCCAGTGTGCCATGGGATTATAAATGAGGACAGCCCAGAAGAATATAAAAATACAGAACGTACGGAAGCGGACCCGTTCGGCAAAGGCCCCTGTAATGAGGGCCGGCGTAATGACGGCAAACATGCACTGGAAGGCAACGAAGGCCAGCTCCGGAATGGTGCCGCCTGTTAAGATATTCATGCCGACACCGGCGAGACCGACCTTGGCGAGACTGCCGATAAAGCCGTTAATATCTGTACCAAAGGTCATGGCATAGCCGAAAATGATCCATTCTACAGAAATCATGGCGATGATGAAGAAGCTCTGCATGATCGTCGTCAGGACGTTCTTGCTGCGGACCATACCGCCATAAAAGAAGCCCAGGCCCGGCGTCATGATGAAGACCAGTGCGGCCGAGATCAGAACCCACGCCGTATCGCCGGCACTGATCTGGTCTGTGCCGTCCGCCCCTAAGGCAACGGATGCAGTGAATAAAAAACAGAAAAATAAAGGCAAAAATTTTCTCATGCCAACTACCCCCTCGTAAAAAAATACGACAAAAGAAAAATCCTGCCTGCATATACCCGTGCAGGCAGGACCCCCTCGTCCCCCGGACAGCGCATCAGCAGGCTGCCCCGATTTTCTTTTGTCTGTGATCAAAAGCGTACCCGGGTATGCAGAAAAGCCCGGATGAACAGGTGAAGTAGTGTTCATCCGGGCTTCGATGCCCTGTATGCTTTTGGTGTGTTTCATTATAGCCGTACATGCCGAAATTGTCAACTGTCAGATTGTCAATAAAACGTAAAATAAGCATGTGCAATACATACATACAAAAGATTTTCAAGCTATTGGCTCTTATTCCTTTGCGCGTAACATGCGGTATAGAATGCCGATGAGGAGCAGATCGCCACCGATGCCGACGAGAGGGTAAATCGTATTGACGAGCTGGCTCAGAGGAACAAAGGAGGCAACGGTCATACCCAGTACGGCTACGACGATGACGATGATGCGCTGCTTCTTTGTCTTATCCTCAGCAAAACGGCGGCCGAAGGCCCAGAGATAGCCTGTAATGGTCGTAAAGATGCCTATGAGGATGATAATAGTAAAGGGCATGGCCATAATAGGCAGTACATTTTCAATGGCTGCCAGCATCGGCACCTGGGCTTTGATGGCAGCAATGTAGTCCAGGTTTTTGATCAGCGTCAAGAGAACCATGGAGAGGCCAATGCAGAAAAAGAGAGCCGATAAAAAAGCACTGCCCCAAATGTCCTGTTTTGTTTTGCAGCTGGCGCCGAGGGAAACGTTGAAGAGCAGGCCTAAGGTTATATAGGCTCCGACAAGGGAGAAAACAGCGACGACGCAATTGTCGATTCCCATAAACGTGCCCTGCAGGATCCGTCCTTCCTGGACATATTCGAGGACGTGCTGCTGTCCTTCCATAATACCTACCGGACTGGTCACCAGACAGTAAACGCCGACGACGGCCATGATGGCAATGATAATGATGCCGGCACAGCCGAGGATGTCTACGACCTTCTGGAGGCCCAGGCAGACGACGAAGACAGCGACGATGCCCATGAGAGTCGTGCCAATCCAGACGGGAACGCCTAAATATTGATTGATCGTAGCGCCGCTTCCGGCAAACATGATGAGCGTACAAAGGGCGATGGAGAGGGTGCAGAGAATATCGATAAGGAAACCCAGATGACGGCCACAATAGTACGTGTAGGCTTCGCTCGGATTTTCAAAGTGCTTTAAGGCTCCTGTCCGATACGTGCCCAAACAGAATATAAACATGAGGACAAACGTAAAAATAACGAGCAAAAAAGGCGTCACACCGCCCCAGGAACCGTAAAATTGGAGCGTTTCCTGGCCTGACGCGAAGCCTGCGCCAATACAATAGGCTGTAAAGGCGCCACCAACGGTGAGTGCTGTTTTCATGTGCATACAAAAAACCTCCTTCTCCCATTGCTATACAATAATAGATTGATATATATACGCGTGCACTACGTAAGCGGGATATAAAACACTATTGAGAAATAACGTAAACGAATAAATAACCGTACAGGGGGGATAATGTATTTCCTCTTCACGTAATCCTTAATGAGATATAATTAAAGTATTATAATTTATTATATTTATGAAAAAGAAAATAGTATAAATAATAGATATATGCTTTAAAAAATAAGAAAATAAAGTAACGATCTGGTAATATACAAATATAGTAACATGAAATTATTTATAATATGTAGCGTGAAAATATAATATCAATAAGGGAAAATCTATTACCCTGTATGCTTTTTCTTCAAAATGTATTGAAAAAACAAAAAGTAAATGTTACTATGTTCACTAATATAGGGATAAAGTATGGATACAAACTATAAGAGAGAGGTAAAAGGAGGCGGAACAGATGGATATAAAAAAATATGAAGTATTGCTGGCCGTCGTAGATAAGGGGAGCTTTATTAAGGCGGCGTCTGATTTAGGCTATACCCAGTCGGGGATTACGTATATGATGAACAGCCTGGAAAAAGAATGCGGCTTTCCTCTATTGAGCCGGAGCAATAAGGGCGTAGCACTGACGCTCGAAGGGGAACGGCTGCTGCCGGAAATCCGCCAGCTCGTGCAGCTGAATAAGCGATTGGAACAGGATTTTACCGAAGTCAAGGGCACTGTAGAAGGGAAAGTGCGCATTGGCTGTTTTCCGACCATTGTCTGTGCGATTATGCCGAAGATCATGCGTCTCTTCCGTGAGCTGTATCCCAAAATCCAGCTGGATCTGGTAGAAGAAAACAGCTCGGGCATCCTGACGGAATGGCTGGATTCCGGCTTTATCGATATTGCCTTCCTGAGTAAGCAGCCTCAATACGAATACGACTGGATTCCCTTGCGGGAAGACCGCTACGTCATTGTCATGCCGAAGGATTCGCCGTTAGCGGCTTATGACATTATTCCGGCGAAGGAACTGGAAGGCCATCCCTTCTTTATGTACCGTGGTGTAGATGGGATGGATGCTGAAGTAGCGAGCTACTTCAGGAAACATGACGTTCATTTAATGCCTACCTTTACGTCCAGTTCAGACTACGCCGTCTTGTATATGATTGAGGAAAATCTCGGCGTCGGCATGATTCCAGAACTGCTGATCCACGTTTCGAAGGATAAATTTCCTACCCTTACGACACGGGAACTGGATCCGCCGGCTAAGCGCAGCTTGGGCTTAGCCGTACGGGGCTATAGTACGGCCATACCGGCTGTACAGTGCTTTATCAAAACCATACAGCGTGCTGTAGACGATGGCAGTCTGTCTATCTGATGAATAAAAGGCCTCCTTTGACAGGAGGCCTTTTGCGTATGAGAGTTTCCAATAGTCACCATTTTAATCGCTCGTTTTACGATTTGTCATTTGTCTTGTACAATTAAATTAAATTAGAAAGAGAATTACTTACAGTTCCTTAAAGTTTATTTGATTTAGGAGGTAGCAGTATGAGCGAAACATTTTATCAAATGACAGACCGTGTAAAACAATTGAAGAAGATGCTCACCGATGAAACGCCGACTATGAGCGCCGAACGGGCTAAACTGGCGACAGAGGCCATCCAAAAATATGCCTTTGAACCGCCGGTCCTGCAAAAGGCATATATGCTGGACTATATTTTACGTAATAAGAAGATCTTTATCCTCGATGGCGAATTGATCGTCGGTAACCAGGCAGATAAACCCCGTAGTGCCCCTGTTTTCCCGGAATATACGTCAGAATGGGTACTGGAACAGATTGATGATTTTGGCAAACGGAAAAGTGACCCCATGATCGTAACCGATGAAGACCGGGCTATACTGGAAGAATATCTGCCATACTGGAAAGATATCAGCTTTGATAAGGTAGTAGAACGGGCCCTGCCGGAAGACGTAAAGCATGCCGAAGAAAGTGGCGTCGTTACGGTTGGTAACCGCGATTGCGGTACTGGGCATGTCCTGCCTGATTATTTTAACCTCTTAAAACGAGGCCTCAATTATTATAAGGAACAATGTCAGAAAAAAATTGCAGAAACGGTGGTCGACAGCAAGGAAAAACAGGAACAGGTAGACTTCTGGCATGCTGTAATGATCGACATTGATGCGGCCGGTGCCTATGCACAGCGCTTTAGCCAATTGGCAGCGGAAAAAGCGGCAGCTGAAACGGATGACGTACGGAAACAGGAACTGCTTGACATTGCTGCTGCTTGTGCACAGGTTCCTCTGAAGCCTGCGAGGACCTTCCAGGAAGCAGTCCAGTTCGTATGGTTTATGCATGTCATCATGAACATCGAAAATAACGGACACGGTGAATCGTTCCATCGCTTCGACCAGTATACGAATGACTTTTATGAAGCTGATCTCGCGGCTGGCCGCATTACGGAAGACAAGGCGATTGAAATTATCGAATGCTTCTTCATTAAAGTAACGAGTATTATGAAACTGCGCGATAAATTCTATAGCCAGTCTTTTGCAGGCTATCCGCTTTGGCAAAATATCATAATTGGCGGCCAAAAGCTGGAAGACGGCAGCGATGCGACGAATCCTGTATCCATGCTTTGCCTCAAGGCCAATCAGGCTGTACAAACGTCTATGCCGACGATGTCCATCCAATACCATGATCATTTGAACCAGGATTTGATGAATGAAGGCTTACGCATGATCCAGGCCGGCATGGCAACGCCTGCCTTTTTCAATAATAACCTGGTTATCCCTATGCTCATGGAAAAGTCAGGCTGTACCATCGAAGAAGCCCGCAACTGGGGCATCCACGGCTGCGTTCAGCCGGGTGTCGCCGGTAAGTCCGATGGCCGTCCGACCGTTGGCTACGTAAACCAGCTGAAATGTGTAGAACTCGTTTTGAACAATGGGGTTAATCCTGTAAACGGGGAACAGTTGGGGCCCCGGACAGGTAAAATAGAAACGCTTGATACGCTGGAAAAACTGGAAGACGCCTTGTATAAACAGAATGATTATTTCGTCGACATGATGCTCCGAGGCTTCAACGTCGTCGGTTCGCTCCACGCGTCGCGCATGCCTGTAGCCTTTACGTCCATGCTCGTAGATGGCTGTATTGATAAAGGTAAATCGCTGCAGGAAGGCGGTTCCAAGTATTATGAATCCGGCGCGTTCTGCGTCAGCGTAGCCAATGCGGCCGATGCGATTGCAGCTGTCGATACACTGGTCAATCAGAAACATGTACTGGATATTCAGACGGTCATGGATGCCTTGCAGCATAATTTTGACGGTGCTGAACCGATCCGCCAGGCCCTGCTCAAGAAGGCGCCTAAGTATGGCAACGATAATGCCTACGTCGATGGCATTGCTGCAGGCATTGTCCGTCATTATGCCAAGAACCTGGAAAAATACAGAGATTCCCGCGGCGGCCACTACGTAGAAGTCGTAGAATCCCAGTCTATGAATGTGTCCCAGGGTAAATGCATCATGGCTACGCCAGACGGCCGTTTTGCCTATGATGCAGTAGCAGATAACTGCTCGCCGGCAATGGGCCGTGATACGTCCGGACCGACGGCATGCATCAACTCTGTAGCCCATTTGGACCAAAAGAACGCCAAAGATGGCTGCCTCTTTAACCTGCGCTTTGACCCCCGCAGTATACAGGGCAAAAAGGGACGCATGGTTTTGGATGCTGTCGTAAGGACCTTCTTTAAGAATATGGGCGAGCATATTCAGATCAATGTTATCGATAATAAGACCCTGAGGGAAGCACAAAAGCATCCGGAAAACTATCGGAATCTCTTGGTCCGCGTGGCCGGATACTTAGCATATTTCGTTGAATTAGACAGCGAAGTCCAGGAAGCACTCATTGCCAGAACGGCTCATCCCCCGGATTTCTAAGTGCCTGCGATAGGAGAGGATCCTCATGAAGCAAACCTATATTGGCGGCATCCAGCGCTTTTCTACAGAAGACGGACCGGGCATTCGTACGACCGTGTTTTTTAAAGGCTGTCCGCTGCACTGCCGCTGGTGTCATAATCCGGAATTGCTCGATCCTTCATATACCCTCATGTACCGGGAAAAAGACTGTATCCGCTGCGGCAGCTGTATCCGTTCCTGCCCGGAAAAAGCTCTTTCCTTTCAGGCAGAGCGCGTAGTGATAGACCACAGGAAGTGCAAACAATGCGGCCGTTGCGTAGAGGCTTGCTGTACCGGAGCCTTGTATACAAAATCAAAGACCTATTCGCTGGATGAACTATTGGCGACGCTGCAAAAGGACGCCGACTATTATGCCATATCCGGTGGCGGTGTGACCTTCAGCGGTGGTGAGGTCCTGGCCCATGCAGACTATGTCTGTACCGTAGCTGAAGCGGTGCGAAAAGCCGGCTATACGCTTGCCATCGAGACCAGCGGCTACGGGAAACGAGAGGATCTTTCTGCCTTGGCTTCCCTGTGCGATTATATCCTTTTCGATTTAAAGCATATGGACCGCCAGGCTCATAAAACCTATGTAGGCGTAGATCCGGAACGGATCTGGTCTAATTTGGAAGCGCTGGCACGGGATGAACGGATGCGGGAAAAAATTGTCATCCGTGTACCCCAGATTCATAAAATCAATGATGATGAAGCCAATATGTATGCTTTACGGGACTATATGCAGCAATTGCAGCTGCACGAGGTGCATTTGCTCCCCTACCACAATATGGGTGTAAGCAAAGCGCGGGAAGCCGGTATAGAGCAGGAGCAATTTGTCACGCCGCCTGATGAAATCCTGGAGCGCAACCGATCTATTTTGGCGGCTACAGGCTTAACAGTGCTGGTTATGGGACATGAAGAATAACATAAAAGACAGAAAAAGGGAAGGCATGCTTGACGCATGCCTTCCCTTTTTCTGTACTGACGTATGTATTTTTTGAATGGAAATAGGCGATATAAGATACTTTCATAGAGTTATCAAAATATAGCGTTTTACTAGTTGCTGTACAGCCCCTATCATAGAAAGTAAGAGCACGATCGGAACACTGACATTTTAAAATAGAATAGGATGGAGAGGAGGCAGTTCGTTGGATATAAAAAAATATGAAGTCCTCTTGGCTGTCGTGGATAAGGGAAGTTTTATTAAGGCAGCAACAGAGCTGGGGTATACGCAATCGGGTATTACGTATATGATGAACAGTCTGGAAAAGGAATGTGGGTTTCCGCTACTGCAACGGAGCAATAAGGGAATTACGCTGACTCTGGAAGGAGAACAGATTATTCCTGCTATCCGTAAACTCGTAGCCATGAACCAGGAATTAGAAGAAACCTTCGATGCCGTGAAGGGCCTGGCTACAGGACAAGTACGGATTGGCTGCTATCCCACCCTGGCCTGCGCGGTCATGCCGCAAATCATGCAGATCTTTCGCCGTATGTATCCACAGATTCATTTGGATCTGGTCGAAGAAAACAGTGTCCGTATTTTGGAAGACTGGATGGCTTCAGGGATGATTGATGTAGCCTTTATCAGTAAGCAGCCGGAACAGACCTATGACTGGTTTCCCTTAAAAAAAGATCCCTATCTGGCGGTATTTCCCAAGGATCATCCGTTGGCAGCGTATGAGCGTGTACCGGCCGAGGCCATGATGGGCGGGTCCTTTTTCATGTACCGCTCCATGGACGGACTCGATCCGGATGTAGCCCAGTATTTTAAGCAATGCCACGTTCCCGTTTCTTCGACGTGTACGTCTAATTCTGATTTTGCCGTCCTTTTTATGGTCGAGCAAGGCTTAGGCATCAGCATTGTGCCAGAATTGTTTTGGAACCTATGTAGTGCTAAATTTACGACATTGGCAACGCGGCATTTAGAGCCGGAAGCCTGCAGGGAAATCGGCCTGGCTGTAAAAAACAAAGATAACAGTACACTGGCGACGATGCGCTTTATCAGAGAACTGCAAAAAAATATAGAAAACAATGTGATTGCACTTTAAGAGGGTTCTGCCTTTGGCAGAACCCTCTTATTTTTTTATTATTAGGAAATTTTTGCAAAGATATAAGAAAGTAGATGAACACAGAAATCCTTATTCTCACTATGAATATTAAACTGTGTACTTGTTTATTGCAAGATACTAAAATTTTATTAACAAATAAAATGTTTTCGGAATAAAGTAAAGCAAAAACATAAAAAACATATGCATAACAGAGCGTATGTGAAAAATAGAATGAGGAGGTATGTTGAATAAAAATAATATTGTATAGGAACTTGGTTTTTTGAAGGGAGAATGGTTGTAATGGAAACTGGAACGATTATCATGCTGGTCTTTTATTTGGTCGTTGTCGGTGGCGGCTCCTTTTGGACGATGCGGAACAGCCTGAAGAGCGGTGGTTCCTATCAGGAAGAGGAGGATGAGGCAGCTACAGAACCCGGCGGTGAAGCCTATGCGGAAAATCATGGTGCAGCCTGATGGATAGAGGCTGCAGGTTTCATAAGAAAGGAGTTATATCATGGCAGAGAAGAAAAAAGAGCACTTTGGCTCATCCCTGGGTTTCGTCTTTACGATGATTGGCATGGCCTTTGGCTTAGGTGCCATTTGGCGCTTTCCGTACGTAACCGCCCAAAGCGGTGGCGGGGCCTTCGTCTTGATGTTTTTGATTATTACCCTCGTACTGGCTGTACCGGCAGGTATGGCAGAAATTGCCTTGGCCAGAAAAATGCAAAGCGGGCCTGTCGTGGCCTTTAAGAATATTTTGGGCAATAAAAAAGGCCGTATTGCCTGGCTGTACCCGATTATTCCTACGGGACTGAACATGTTTTATATGGTCGTCGTCGCCTGGACCTTGGCCTATATCTGTTTCAGTATCGTCTACGGAAATGAAATTATGAATGATCCCGTCGGCTTTTTTGATACCTTTAGCAATGACCGCTTAGCTGTCTTTGGCTGGACCGTCGTGACGGTCTTGCTGAACGCGTTGATCCTCTGGAAGGGCATTCAGGGCGGTGTAGAAAAATTCTGTAAATATGGCATTCCCTTGTTGTTCGTCATTTTGGCATTATTGATGGTTCGTGTACTGACGCTGCCGAATATTTCGGCCGGGTTAAACCTCTTTGTCAATCCTGATTGGTCGCAGATGCTGAACTTCTCCATGTGGGCCCGGGCTACGGGCATGGCCTTATTCGCCATCGGCCTGGGGCCGGCAGCCTTAATGGCGTACGGTGCCTATTTACCGAAGGATTCGGATATTCCGGCAGATTTTCTGACCGTTGCCTTTTGGAACCTCTTGGGTTGCATCCTCGCCGGTTTGATCATTGTTCCGGCTGTTGTAGCCTTTGGCTTAGACCTGAACTCCGGTCCTAATCTGACGTTTATTACCCTGCCCTTTGTCTTTGCACAGCTGCCGTTTTCTATAGTCATCGCCTTAGGTTTCTTTATTGCCATGGCCCTGGGGGCTGTCTCTTCTTCCATTGGCATTATGGAAAATTCCGTGACGACCGTCAGCGGCGGTCTTGGCTGGAGCCGGAAAAAGACGATCGTCTTTATTACGGTTATCACCATTATCGGGGCTATTCCCTGTATTTGGAGTGAAAAATTCCTGGCAGCAATGGATTTCTTTGTCGGTGACGTAGGCTATACGCTGACAGCTACGATTATGGCTGTACTGCTGGCTTGGTATGTAGGGGCAAAAAAGGTACGCGAAGAATGGATCCAAAAAGGATGCCATTTCAAGATCCCTACCTTCTATGATCCGCTTTACAAATACGTCATTTGCCCGATTTTGTTCTTGTTGTTAGCCCAATCATGCTTTAATATTCCGAAAATCCTCACGACGATTTTTACGTGATGTCTGTTGCGGTGGTACCAATTCAGGCTGGGAAAGGCGGCAGTTACACGGCCTCTCCCCGTGCCGGCTTTCCCGCCTTGTATTAAATAGGACACATTCTTAGAACTACATAAAAGATGCCTGTAGCAGCCAGTATAAAAGGACTGCTGCAGGCATCTTTTATGTTTATGGGCAGCCAAACGGTAAAAGAGAAAATGGGAACGTAAAGGAATACACCATTTCATTTAGGCGGTTGGTTTGTTGCAGGAGTATATGACAGGCATGATGCGGCCATTAGGGCCGGAACCGGTATTCTTGTGAAATTTTTCCGTTTTAGCCGCGGCGTCTGCAAGGGACGAGTCGATGCTTCTCATAGACCCGGTATTTGTACTTTAATGTACAAGGTATGAAGAAAATTGATATAGCTATGAGATTTTAGATTTTTACTTTTTGAAGCGGAGGATGTAACATAATACTTGTAGAAAACGGAATAACTTGCAAGAATTAATTTTAAAAACGGAATTTTAAAATATTTTTGTATTTCATAAATAACATACGAAAATCGCATGAGTTATATGTGAAATGCCTTAAAAACGATAGTATAACAAAAAAATACTTGGTTGAAGCAGTCTCTTTTCGGAAGAGCCTGAGTAAACATAGCAGTACACGTCGTCTGGTTTGTGAAAAATGGAATTTTCGCTGCGCAGCGCATTTTATATTTAGTGAAACCAGAGGATCGTAAAAAGTCTGATTTTGAAGGAGAGGTCAAAATGGATGGAGCAACTTGGTTTATGTTAGGGTTTTATATTATCGGGATTGGCGGCGTTGCTATTTGGACGCTAGTGCACAGTCTGAACGATAAGAGCAATTGGAATAAGTAGATCGGGAGGGTGTGCAACTATGAGTGAACAAACGCAAGCGAACGGACAGGAACGTGAAGTTTGGGGTTCCAGATTAGGATTTATTTTATCGACGATCGGGATGGCCTTTGGCCTCGGCGCTATTTGGCGGTTCCCGTATGTAGCAGCAGAAAGTGGTGGCGGTGCCTTCGTCCTGGCTTTTACTATCGTGACGATTGTCATTGCCCTGCCGGCCGGCTGGGCTGAAATTGCCTTTGCCCGCAAGATGCGCAGTGGTCCTATTACAGCATTCCAAAAGGTATTAGGCAAGAAAGGCAAAATCGCCTGGATTTTCCCCTTTATTCCTTTGGGGTTGAACATGTACTACTTGGTTGTCGTATCGTGGACACTGGCGTATACAATCTTTAGCTTATACTGCGGCCAGGAATTTATGGCCGACTCTGTTGGTTTCTTCCAAGATTTTACGGGTAACAGAACGGCAATCTTTGCCTGGACTGTCGTAACCTTGCTGATTATTTCCTTCGTCTGTATGAAGGGGATTCAAAAAGGCGTTGAAAAGTTCTGTAAGTTCTGTATTCCACTGCATTACATTATCCTCTTTGCCCTGGTAATCCGTGTTCTTACCCTGCCGGGCATTGAAGATGGCCTGACCATGTTTGCTAAACCGGATATGTCCATGCTTTTGGATCCGTCCCTTTGGGCCCGTGCGACAGGGATGGCACTCTTCGCCGTAGGCTTAGGGCCTGCCTACCTCATGGCGTATGGCAGCTATTTGCCGGAAAAATCCGATATTCCTATGGACTTCCTCACCGTTGCCTGGTGGAACCTCTTTGGCTGTATCGCTTCCGGGCTCGTCGTTATTCCGGCTGTCGTAGCCTTCGGCCTGAACCTGCAGTCCGGTCCGAGCCTGACCTACGTCACCTTGCCGTATGTCTTTGCACAAATGCCGTTCTCCGGCGTAATTGCCTTTTTCTTCTTCTTTGCCATGCTGCTAGGCGGTCTTTCCGCAGCCATCGGCATTATGGAAAACTCTGTTACTACTTTTAGTGATGGCTTAGGCTGGAGCCGGAAAAAGACGCTGGCCGTCATCATCGTCGTTACGATTATCGGCAGTATCCCCTGCATTTGGAGCGATACGTTCCTGGCTAAATTCGACTACATTATTGGTGATTTAGGTTATACGCTGACGGCAGCGATTATGGCGATCGTCCTGGCTTGGTGTGTAGGTGCCAAGAAGATTCGTACGGAATGGATGGAAGGCAGCAGTATTCACCTGGGACGCTGGTTTGATATTATTTACAAATATGCCGTTGTGCCTATCTTATTGTTCTTGTTATTGCAGTCCTTGTTAAACATTCCGAAAATCTTCTTCTAAGCAATACCCGTGACAGGAAGGTGTGAATAGTTCATGAAGTATACGATACTAATCGACTTTGGCAGTACCTTTACAAAATCGACAGTCGTGGATATGGAAGAACAACGTGTCTGTTACACGTTCCGCACACCTTCTACTGTAGGCACTGATGCCTCCCTGGGCTTAGTGACGTGTTTAGATCAGAACCGGCAGGTGATCGGCGAAAAAGCACTGCTGGAAGCCCGTAAGCTTGCTTCCAGCAGTGCCGCCGGTGGCTTGCGGATGGTTGTCGTCGGCCTGACAGAATCGTTAAGCCTCATGGCCGGAAAAAACGCTGCCTATGGGGCCGGTGCGAAAATCATCGCTTCTTTTTCCGGTATTGTAACGGACGCAGCGCTGGAGCAGATACGAAGCCTCGACCCGGAAATTATCCTCCTTTGTGGCGGTTATGAAAAGGGGAACAGCAAATGGATTTTAGAAAATGCCAAACGGCTGGCCCATGCCGGAGGAATCAAGGCACCAATCGTGTATGCAGGAAACAGTCAGGCAGCAGAAGCTGTACATTTCCTCTTGTATCAGAATGGCAAAACCTGTATCCTTGCCGATAACATTATACCGGCCGTCAATACACTGAATATTGCCTCTACAGTAGAAGCCGTACGGGATATTTTTATGAAACGCATTACGCATATGAAAGGGTTTGATACGGTCAAGCAGTACATCGGACCCATCGTCATGCCAACACCGGCAGCGGTCTTAAAGGGGGTCCGCCTGCTGGCCGAAGGAACACCCACGCAGCCGGGCTGGGAGCAGATTATGCTGGTCGATATGGGTGGTGCTACGACAGATGTCCACTCGTATGCAGCTACGGAAACGTTGGATGGTGTCCGTCTCGTCGGCGCACCGGAACCGCGGGCTAAGCGGACCGTAGAAGGCGATATTGGTGCCAGGGAATCGGTCAATTCCCTCCTTGAAGCAGCGGATATGAGGCGGATCCGGAAATACTCCGGCCTGGCTGATGAGGAAATACGCTTGTGCCAGGACAAACGCCTGGAAGACCATGCCTTTGTACCGGATACGGAAAAGGAAAAGCTCTTTGAACAGGCCATTGCCATGGAAGCCGTACGGGTATCTGTGCGGCGTCATGCAGGACAACTCTACGATGGCTATACGGAAGGGGTCCAACGCATACAAAAGGGGAAGGATTTAATGAATATCAAGGCCATTATTGGGACGGGCGGGCCGATCATCAATAGTATCGATCCACGCAGTATCTTAGCCCAGGCCTTGCGGACGAAAGCAGAAAAGGATGTGCTGTTGCCTGAAAAGGCGGCCTTTTACTTGGATACATCGTATATTTTCTACGCTGCCGGCCTCTTATCCGGCATCGATCGGGAAACAGCCATGCGTATATTGTTAGATAAACTGATTCCATTAACGTGAGATAGGGTGGTAAACAATGAGTGATCAGATTTTATTGAAAAAGGATTTAGTACCTAATGATGTGCCTTCGCTGGAAGAAATTCTGGCAGCGTCACGTAAAGAAGCACAGGATGTCACGATCGGTACGACCTTATTTATGAAAAAGTACGGCGTGACCTCTGAAGCTGAATACAAGAAAAAGATGATGAAGCAAGGAAAGATCATGCATCATGCCCATATTGGCTGGAATTCATGGGAAGAAACAGCCAAGGGATTTGAATATATTTACGATGAACTGACGAACAAGCGCGGTATCATTCTCGACCGCTTTGGCGTGGCCCTCGATTGGGTCATGGGCGTACCGCAGGAAATGCGGGATAAAGTAATGAAAGGCGGCAGCCTGATTTTTGAAACACCGGAAGAATGGGCAGCCGTCGGCCAGGTAGTACCGATCCAGCCTCACTTTGGCGATCATATGATAGGCTCCCTGAACTCCACGGAAAACGTAAAATTGGCCTTAAAGGCTGGCGTAACAACCATGGGGAACATTGCCCAGTATTATACGTATGAATATCCCGGCGGTCTCATGAGTAAAGAAGACCGGGTTATCAACATGGCCACGGCTATTGGCCTCATGGGCCTCTTTAGGGATCAAGGCGCAGTTATCCATTCGAATCTGGACGATGGTTTCGGTGCTATGTTCCACGATTTGGCTAACCTGACAGGCTGGGCAATTATGGAACGCTATATCGTAGAAGAACTCTTGGGCGGCCGTCTGTCGCTCATGTACGGGAATCTGTTTAGTGATCCGATTTTACGTATTATTTTCCTCATGGCCAATGATGAAATCAATACGTATCATACGCCAGGGTCCATGATTTATGGTAACACCATTGATTATTCCAACGATTATGACCGCAACTATGCAGCCCTCTGTTCCTTCGTCCTGGCTGATACGTGTGGCCAGATGCTCTTCCCTACAGGCCACGCCGTAACACCTATACCGATTACGGAAGCCATCCGCATTCCTTCAGCTGATGAAATTATTCAGGTTCATGTAACCGCCAATATGCTGGAAGAAAAAGCAAAACATTATCAGGCCTTCCTGGACATTGAAAAGATGACCGTAGAAAAAGAAAAACTCGTTATTGGCGGCCGTATTTTCTTTGAACGCGTTATGAATGGATTAGATGATATTGGTATTGATACAAAGAATCCTTGCGAACTGCTGCTGGCGCTGAAAGCCTTAGGCCCGGCGAAATTGGAAGAATTGTACGGCGCCGGCAAGAAGGATGAAAAGGCTATGCGTGGCCGCGTTCCCATTAAACCGACGGATATCGTCTGGACCATTGAAAACAGACGGACTCAGATCTGTAAGACCATCGATAACCTGGAACATTCCCTGGATGGGGTCAATGGTATTGTCGCGGCAACGGATGTGCATGAGTTTGGCAAGGAAATCGTAAAATCTGTCCTGACAGAAGCGGGCATGAATATCTTTGATCTGGGCGCCAATGTAGGCCCTCAGGAAATCATCGATACGATTATCGAAACGGACAGCAAATTTGTCCTCGTTTCTACCTTTAACGGAATTGCCCTGACCTATGCCAGCGAATTACTTAACGGGATTGCGCAGCAACACCTCGATGGCGTCACTGTCATCATGGGTGGGCTCCTCAATGAAAACGTAGCCGGTCAAACGTTGCCTGTCAACGTAGACGACAAGCTTACGGAAATGGGAGTTGTCTGCTCATCAAATGCTGATCAATTGGTAGATCTTATCAAACAGCGTTTATAAATGTCTCATGTTTCTATGTATTATAAAAAGGAGAATTCAACTATGAGTACTGTATCGATTATCAAAACAAAAAATCACAGTGAAGAAGCTATTGCCGAAGCTGTCCGCAAAGCACTTGATGCAATCGGCGGTATTTCCGATATTATTAAACCGGGCTTTAAAGTATTGATTAACCCGAACCTCGTAGCTCCCGGCTCCGACCGTCTCTCCGGTGCGGTCACGCGCTATGAAGTGTGCAAGGCTATTTATGATATCTGTAAAGAAGCAGGCGCAGAACCGTATATTGCCGAATCCTCTGCAGCCGGCGTCGATACGGAAAAGGTCATTGAATTTGCTGAATACACGAAATTGAGAGACCAGGGCTACACCGTACTGGATTTGAAAAAACAGCCCCGTGCCGTCATCGAAAGTGCACAAGGTGAAGTAGTACAGCGCCTGGATACGTGGCAGCCCGTCGTCGATGCCGATGCCATTATTAGCGTACCGGTCATGAAAACCCATGACCAGACAGAAGTAACGCTGGGGATCAAAAACCTCAAAGGCCTGATCCAGGATACGGAAAAGAAGGAATTCCATAAAAAAGGCGTATTTGGCGGCGTCGTCGATCTCAATCAGGGCATCAAACGGGTTCTTACGGTAGTCGATGGGATCGTCGGCCAGCAAGGGTTAGGGCCTATCTTTGGCGAACCGGTGCCGATGGATCTGATCATTGCCTCGAAGGACTGCGTTGCCTGTGATGCCGTTACCGGTGCTGTCATGGGCTACGAACCGGAAGAAGTAAAGATCACGAAATTGGCCTATGAACGGGGCCTGGGCGAAATGAACCTGGATAAGATCGAAGTCAAGGGGGAACCGATCGCGGCCGTCCGCAAACGCTTTAAACGGGCCAGTGAAGTAGAAATTGAAGGTGTGCCTCCCTTTACCAAGATTGAAGATGCCCGGGCTTGCACAGGCTGCAAGACGACGATGATCAGTGCCATTATGGATATGAAGAACCAGCACATCGAACATCTCCTGGAAGGAAAGACCATCGTTTTAGGACCGGTTACGAAGGATCAGATTCCGGAAGGGATCAAGAAGGAAGACCTCATTCTCATGGGTGTCTGCACGAAGCCGCTCTGGGATATGGGGACACCGTGCAAAGGCTGCCCGCCCAATAACGTTTGGTTTGTCCAGGCCGTAGCCGGTGATCGCATGGAAGTAGGCCGTCGTTATGCAACGGAAAAGAACGAAAAAGAATAAGTAAAGAAAAGTAAATAGGTGTGGCTCTATACAGGTTACTCGGGGTACAAGCGGCCTGTATAGAGTGCCTAACACCCTGCTTATAACGATTAGATATAAATTATTGCTATGGAGTGTGATTACAGATGATCGAAGTACGTTGGCATGGACGTGGCGGGCAAGGCGCTTTTACAGCAGCCCGTTTATTAGGACAGGCTGTAGCAATTCATGAACATAAATATGTGCAGGCCTTTCCCTCTTTTGGACCGGAACGACGGGGGGCTCCCGTACTGGCCTTTACCCGTATTGACGACAAGAAAATTACGGACCGCAGTGAAGTGGAAACGTGTGATTACGTCGTCGTCCTCGATGATACCCTGTATGGCGACAATGTAACCAAGGGGCTGAAGGATGGAGGAATCCTGGTAATCAATACGACGCAGGATGCTGCCGCTTTCCCAAAAAAGGGTGACTATACGGTAATCACGATCGATGCAACGGCCCTGGCCCTGGATATCCTGGGACGGCCTATTACGAATGTACCGATGCTGGCTGCCTTAGTCGCTGCTGCCGGGACGGTCAATAGCGATTCTGTTCTCAAGGCGATTGACGATCAATTGGCACCGCGCATCCGGGAAAAGAACAAGGCCTTGTTTACCGCAGCGTACGATAAAGTGAAGGGGGAATTATAAATGAACAGACCACAACCTGTAAATTTTGTGCCGCCGAAGACATTGGCAGAGTATCCTGTAGGACCGTGTTGTCCGTCTGCCCATATCGTAGGTATTAATGCGGGCATGCGTACCTTTCGGCCCATTATCGACCACGCAACATGTGTCCATTGCCTGCGTTGTTTCCTCGTATGTCCTGAAGGGGCCATTGATAAATCGGAAGCGGATTTGGAAATCGACCTGAACTATTGTAAAGGGTGTGGCGTATGCGCACATGAATGTAAGGTTGGTGCTATTACTTTAGTAAAGGAGACAGAAGCATGAGTGAAAAAATGTTTATCTGCAGCGACGAAGCCGTGGCCCTGGGTGCTAAATTAGCACGGCCTCAAGTTATAGCAGCTTATCCTATTACGCCGCAAACGATTGTTGTAGAACGCTTATCTGATTATGTTGAAGATGGCAGCCTCAAGGCCACTTACCTCCATGTAGAATCGGAACACAGTGCGATTACGGCTTCTTTGGGCGCCGCCTCCGTAGGTGCCCGGACCTTTACGGCTACGTCCTCCCAAGGTCTTCTCTATATGACGGAAGGTCTCTATTATGCCAGCGGTGCCCGTTTCCCCATCGTCATGATGGATGCCAACCGTTCGCTGGCCCTGCCTTGGAATATTTACGGCGATCAGCGCGATTCCCTTTCCCAGCTCGCTTCCGGCTGGATCCAGCTCTATGCAGAAGATGCACAGGAAGCCCTGGATTTGACGATTCAGGCCTATAAAGTAGCAGAAGATCCGGAAGTTATGTTGCCGGTCATGGTCTGCCTCGACGGTTTTGTCCTTACCCACACGTATGAAGTTGTAGAAATTCCGGAACAGGATAAAGTAGATGCATTTATTCCGTATCAGAATTATGCCAACAAGATGGATTTGGACAATCCTACGAGCAATTGTATTACTGCCGGCCCGGATTATAATTTGGAATTTCACTATCAGCAGCATATAGCGACCTTAAAGGCCGGTGAAAAATTGATTGCTGCCGATAAGGAATATGGAGAATTATTTGGCCGGACCTATGGCGGCCTGGTGGAAACGTATCGCACGGACGATGCAGATGCCGTCATCGTTACCCTGGGCAGTGTAGCCGGCACGACACGCTGTGTTGTCGATGCCCTGCGGGCTGAAGGTAAAAAAGTAGGCCTCCTCAGAATTCGCTGTATGCGCCCGTTCCCGGAAAAAGAAATCATTGCTGCCTTACAACACGTAAAGGCCGTAGGTGTCTTGGAAAAAGATATCGATCACGGCTGTGAAGGCGTCGTCTTTACCAATGTCAATTCGGCCCTTATGCGGGGAACAACGAAACCGGCTACGTTCAACTTCATCGCCGGCTTAGGCGGCCGTTCCATTCTTAAAGGGGACATTGCACAGTGCTTTGATAAGTTGTTGCGTCAGGCTGCCGGAGAACCGCAGTCACCGACCGTTGAATTTGTGAAACTGGGGTGTTGATACAATGGGCTTAAATGCACAAAATATTACGAATGAAGAGCTTTTTTACGGGCATAAAGCCTGTGGCGGTTGTGGTGCTGCCTTATCTATCCGGCTGGTGATGAAGGTATTGGGTAAGAGAACCTTCGCAATTGTACCGCCTAACTGTATGTCGACGGTCGCTTTCATTTATCCCAGCATGACCTTTGGCTGCAGCGGCGCCATTACACCCTTTGCCGGTACGGCAGCTTTTGAAGCAGGCGTAGAAGCAGGTGCCAAAGAATTGGGCCTTACGGATTACACGGTTGTCGGCTTTGCCGGTGATGGCGGTACTGCCGATATTGGCCTGCAGTCCCTTTCCGGGGCTATTGACCGGGGTGACCGTATCATGTATATCTGTTACGATAACGAAGCGTATATGAATACAGGGGTCCAGACGTCGGGCCTTACGCCGTATGGAGCTAAGACGACGACATCTCCTGCCGGCGACCGCCTGCCGGGCAACACGAAAGCAAAGAAAAATGTCTTTGAAATCGTCGCTGCCCATGATATTCCCTATGCGGCTACAGCCAGCCTGGGCTATCCGGAAGATCTCTTGAACAAAGTGGCTAAGGCAAAAGCTGTAAACGGCCCGTCGTATATCCATATTTTCGCTCCTTGTCCGACCGGCTGGGGCTGTGCGTCCGAACTGACCGTCGACCTGGCGAAAAAGGCCGTCGATACGGGTCTTTGGTACTTAGCAGAGTATGAAAATCATGAATACACACTGAACCGGAATCCGAAGGAATTTGGCGATGTGAAAGAGTATTTAAAGAAACAAAACCGGTTTGCTCATTTGAAGGATGAAGATATTGCAGAAATTTGCCGTATCCGTGACGCCAAATGGGCACAAATGAGAACGCATTGGAACGCGTAAGCGTGTAGTGAGGGAAGGCCTTAGCGAGAAGGATGGCCAGGGTCTTCCTATTCTAAGAAAATGAGGGTTACTGCATATGATGACAGGGAAAGAATACAAGGAAAGCCTGAAGAAACGCAATATCGTCGTATATCTGCAGGGTAAGCGGATTCCGGCAGCAGAAGTACCGGACCATCCGTTCATCCGCGGCCACGTGAATTCCGCGGCTGTTACGTACGATATGGCCTGGGATCCGGCTTACGAAAACCTGATGACGGCTACGTCCCATCTGACGGGCAAAAAGATCAACCGCTTCACGCACATTCATCAGAGCGTAGAAGACCTGGTTAAAAAAGTAAAAATGCTGCGCATGCTGTCTTTGAAGACCGGTACATGCTACCAGCGCTGCGTTGGCTTTGATGCCATGAACGCAACGTACAGCACGACCTATGAAATGGACCAGAAATATGGCACGCAGTATCATGAACGCTTCAAGAAATTCCTCGAATACATCCAGGAAACGGACCACATGGTAGCCGGCGCGATGACGGACCCGAAGGGGGACCGCAGCAAACGGCCGAGCCAGCAGTCCGATCCGGATCTCTTCGTACACGTCGTAGAAAAGAACGATAAAGGTATCGTCATCCGCGGTGCCAAAGCGCACATGACGGGCATGGTAAACAGCCATGAAATGCTGATCATGCCGACCATGAGCCTGAAACCGGGCGACGAAGACTATGCCGTATGTTGTGCTTTGCCGGTAGACGCACCGGGGGTACTGCACATTTTTGGCCGCCAGAGCAATGATGGCCGTAAACTGGAAGGCGACATCGATCAGGGCAATGCCAAGTACGGGATCGTCGGCGGCGAATGCCTGACCGTCCTGAACGACGTCTTCGTACCGTGGGAACGCGTATTTATGTGCGGCGAAGTAGACTTTGCAGGTATGCTGGTTACGCGCTTTGCCAGCTACCACCGTCAGAACTACGGCGGCTGCAAGGGCGGCGTATCGGATATCGTCATCGGTGCCGCAGCGGTTATGGCCGACATGAACGGCTATTCGAAAGCCAGCCACATTAAGAGCAAGATCAACGAAATGATCCACCTGACGGAAACACTCTATGCCTGTTCCATTGCCTGCTCGGCTGAAGGGGTACAGCTGCCGAGCGGCCAGTATTTCGTCAACATGCTGCTGGCAAACGTAAGCAAGCATAACGTTACGCGCTACATTTATGAAATCGACCGTCTGGCCCAGGATATTGCCGGCGGCTTCATCGCAACGATGCCGAGCCAGGCTGATTTGGAAAGCCCGGAAATCGGCAAATACGTAGATAAATACTTCAAAGGCGTTGACGGCGTATCGACGGCAGACCGCATGCGCGTAGCCCGTCTGATCGAAGTCATGACCGGTGGTACGGCGCTGGTAGAAAGCATGCACGGTGCCGGCAGCCCGCAGGCCCAGGAAGTTATGTATTCGAAGCTGGCTAACCTGGACGCTAAGAAGAAAGCTGCCCTGGCCATTGCCGGTGTAAAAACGGAAGACTGAGGTCTATCATGATTGTTGGTGTAAAATTTTGCGGTAACTGTAATCCCTTTATTGAAACGCCAACCCTGTTTAAGAAGCTTATTGCCGCTGCGCCGGATATGGAGTTTCGTCTGATCAGCAGGACCTTGCCCAAGTGGGATGTGTCGCTGCTCCTCAACGCCTGTCCGGCCGGCTGCCTGAAGGCTAAAGAATTCCCGAATTCTGTCGTTGTTTCGGGATTTAACGTTGACTACTGGGATGTAGACCCGGAGGATCTGGTGGCTCGGATCCTCCAGGCCATCCGCAGTAAATGGGCTGTCGTGCAAAAAGAACGTTCCGCGAAGAACATGGATGTTTAAAACGCATAGTTAGTCGACTGACGTTGCGAATTACTAAAATGCACAGGAAATATGCCTTGTGAATATTGACGTTATATAAGGAAAAACGTATAATTAAGTCACTAGAGCATTCGAATATGCAACGTGTTTCTTATATGAGAACTCATTACTTCGTGGCGATACAATGAGTCCTGATGAACGTATAAGAGAAAGCAAGAAAGTGAAAAAAGACGCGTGTTGGTTGCATAGTTTGGGATACTAGTGTCATGCGATATGTTATCATACATATCGTGGATCACACAGAGCGTCAGAAGCAGAGTACGTATGACAGAAAGAGAGGTGAAAGAGGTACATCTGTTCATGACCTTATTATTCGATTAAAAACGAATACTTACTCTGAACCTTCTGATTCAGCAATGTGCATATCGGAATGGCTGTGGTTGCCGTTCCAATAGAAATTGTTCGAATTTTGTGGAGGTGGCTATTTTGTCTAACGAATTGGCTATTGAAAAATCTTGTATGAGCAAATGCTCGTGGCGACTTTTACCGTATTTGCTCTTCATGTTCGTTCTTTGCTACATTGATAGAACGAACTTGGGCTTTGCCGGCCTTCAGATGTCCCCTGAATTAGGGCTCACAGCATCGACCTTCGGCTTTGGTGCAGGCCTGTTCTTTATCGGCTATTTTATTTTCGAAGTTCCTTCCAACCTGTGCTTGGCTAAATTCGGTGCCCGTCGCTGGATTGCCCGTATCATGGTTACCTGGGGTGCTGTAGCAGCTCTCATGTGCCTCATCAACGGTACTACAAGCTTCCTCGTAATGCGTTTCTTACTTGGTGCTTCTGAAGCTGGTTTCTATCCTGGCGTTATTTACTTCATCGGCGAATGGTTCCCGAACAAATATCGTGCAGGCGCTCTTTCCCGCTTCAACCTCGCTCAGCCTGTTGCTTTGATCTTCGGTTCCTTGCTCTCTGGCTTCCTCATTTCCGCCCTCGACGGCGTTATGGGGTATTCCGGTTGGCGTTGGCTGTTCCTCGTAGAAGGTATTCCGACCGTATTCTTTGGTATCGTAACCCTCTACTACCTGACAGACAAACCGGCCGATGCACAGTGGCTGACAGAAGAAGAACGTACATGGCTCATGAATCGTCTGGCTACGGAAGCTGCTGCTATTAAAGGCGCTAACGAAGACTACACGATTGGCAAGGCTCTGACACATCCGGCTGTATTGGCCCTTGGTATTGCTTACTTCCTCGCTATTTGCGAAGGCGTTTATGGTATCAACATGTGGATCCCGCAGATGCTCAAACAGTGGTCCGGCATGACTCCGGTCGAAATCGGTTTCATCGGCGCATTACCGTTCGTAACAGCTTTCTGCTGCATCCTTCTCCTTGGTTGGAGCTCCCAGAAACATCAGGAACGTAAATGGCATCTTACCTTCGCCCTGATGGTTGGCGCTATCGCTCTTTGCTCCAGCTTGTTCGTAACAGGTACGATCCCGACCATGATCTGCGTATGCTTAGGCTGCGGCGGCATGTTCTCGGCTATTCCTCTGTTCTGGACAATTCCTGCTCAGTTCCTTACCGGTACGGCTGCTGCTACAGGTATCGCTGTTATCAACTCCATTGGTAACCTCGGCGGTTTCTTTGGCCCGACGGCTGTTGGTATGGTTCGTGACGCTACAGGCGAATTCCAGTATGGTCTTCTCCTCATCGGTGTCAGCGTATTCATCGGTGCTGTTATCTGCCATGTTCTCAACAACATCTATGGCAAGAAAGTTGACTACAGCGCTATTGAAAACGAAGCAAAATAAGTTAAATTACATACAGCTTGACAGCGTGATGTCTGTAGGGCTGTAACATAGGCAAACGGCTCTGTCCATCTGGATAGGGCCGTTTGTTTTTTATAAGGAGGCAGGTAATATGGATCTTTCAAACTTTTCTTTAGAGGGCAAGCTGGCCCTCGTCACCGGTGGCAGCCGCGGCTTAGGCCAGGCTATGGCCGTTGCATTGGCCAGGGCCGGTGCAGACATCATTTCTATTCAGCGGAAAAATGAATGCGCAGAAACCAAGCGCCGTGTAGAAGCCTGGGGCCGGAAATGCTATCCTTATGGACTCGATCTGGCAACGCTCAATTCAGCAGAAGAGCTCGCAGAAACACTGGAAAACACCTATGGCCCTGTAGATATTCTCGTCAACAACGCCGGTATTCAGCGGCGCCATCCGTGCACGGAATTTCCCATTGAAGACTGGGATCTCATGCTGCAGGTACACCTGCGGGCTACGTTCCTCATGTGCCAGGCTTTTGGCAAGCGCATGATCGCCCGCGGCGGTGGTAAAATCATTAATGTGGCGTCTCTGTTGGCTTTTTCCGGCGGCTATACGATTCCGGCCTATGCAGCAGCTAAAGGCGGTATTGCCCAGCTGACAAAAGCGCTGGCCAACGAATGGGCAGAAAAAAATGTCAATGTCAACGCCATTGAACCGGGCTACTTCGATACGGATATGAATACGGCCCTGCAGCAGAATCCTGTACGCAACAGCCAGATTTTGGACCGCATTCCGGCCAAACGGTATGGCGATCCCGATGAAATCGGCGGCATGACGGTCTTTCTCGCCTCGCCGGCAGCGTCTTATGTACATGGCAGCGTCATGATCGTCGACGGCGGCTGGATGGCACGATAAAGTCATAGCCTAGCCATCAGCCATACGATAAATTCATATCATATTGACAACCTATACTGAGAATACTAATATATTAGTATGTAAGAATTAATCGGAAGTGATACAGTTGCAGGTTGTTTGCGCAGCTCCGGCGTGCCGGGACTGTACGAGTCAGGAGGGTATGAGTATGCCAAAGTACAACAAAGTTACACCGGAATTGATTGAAAAGTTATATGCCTTGTTAGGCAAGCACAACATGACGACGGATCCGGAAAAACTGGATACGTATAAGACGGACGAAGAAACAAATCCCATTTATTTTCATACGCCGGAAGTAGTCGTTTTTCCGGAAACGACGGAACAGGTTGCCGGTATTATGAAGCTGGCCAATGAATACGTCGTGCCTGTTACGCCGCGCGGTGGCGGCAGCAGCCTGGCGGCCCAGGCCATTCCTGTATACAATGGCATTGTCCTTTGCCTGGAAAAAATGAATAAGATTATTGAGGTCAATAAAGATGCTCTTTACATGATCGTCGAAGCCGGTGCTGTTACGACAGCCGTCCAGGCAGCAGCCAAAGAAGCGGGCTTATATTATGCCGGCGATCCCAGCTCGAAGGCGTCCAGTGAAATCGGCGGTAACGTAGCGACGAACGCCGGCGGCAGCCGCGTTGTCAAATACGGGACAACACGGGATCAGGTCTACTGGATCGAAATGGTTACGCCGACTGGTGAAATCACAAAGGTTGGCAAACGGCTGCAAAAGAATACGACAGGGTATGCACTGGAAAAACTCATTTGCGGCTCTGAAGGGACACTCGGCATTATTACCAAGCTTTGCTTGAAGCTGCGTCCTGTTGCTCCGTATCATTTCGACATGGTCGCTATATTCCAGGATGAAATGAAAGCCCTGGCTGTTCCTAATCAGCTCTTGAAGGCCGGCGTACAGCCGACAGCTATTGAATTCCTCGATAATAAGGGGATTCAAAGCGAAGAACGGTACATGAAGATCGAGTTGCCCTATTCTAAGGATCAGGGCAACTACATTATCGTCACAATCGATTCGTATGATCAGGATGACCTGGATAACCGCGTAGCTACGGCTGACGAAATCTGCGAAAAGAACGGTGCTGTTGAATCCCTCGTAGCAGACGACCGCATTTGGGGCGCCCGCTATAATATTGGCGAAGCGGCCCGTAATGACAGCCTTGTCTTCCTGGCAGAAGATATCGTCGTTCCGGTCGATAAGATTGGGGAACTGATGGCTAAGCTGCCGGAAATTGAAAAGCAATACGGCATTGCTACGACGACGTCGGCCCATATTGGTGACGGCAATATTCACGTCAATGCCTTGAAGATGGATATGCCCTTGGAAAAATGGAATGAAATCATTCCCAAGTACCATGATACACTGTATAGCTTCGTGTACAGCTTAGGCGGTTGTTTATCCGGCGAACATGGTATTGGCTGCCGCAAGATACAGGAAATGAAGAAATTTACAGACCCTGTAGAATTAGGTACGATGAAGGCCATCAAAAAGGCTCTCGATCCGAAACTGATTTTGAACCCTGGCAAGATATTCGATTATTCAGAAGCATAAGCACGTTACACGAGCCGGTCTGGACCTAAGCCAGGCCGGCTTTTATGCATATTTTATATAGGTAAGCCCTAACGTATGTTAAAATCGTCACATACTTGATTTTAATTGACTTTATGCAATGATTATGATAATCTAATCCTATAGTTAACATATACGAACTTAAATTGAGTATTCGAACGAAAGAGGACAGCCTATGGATCCTGATAAATTACACAATCCCACCCTGCGTGTACTGAATATACTGGAAACGGCATATAAGTATGAAGGAGGTATTTCTTTTACAGACTTATCGCGCCAAACGGGGATTTCTAAAGGGACCCTGCATCCGATCGTCATGACCTTGGCAGCGAAGGATTACCTGCAGTGTACAGACTCCCTGTTTACATTGGGAAAAAGCTGTTTTCGCCTGGGCTATGCCTACACGCGTACGCTGCGCTGCCTCGATATTGTAAAGGCTCATATGGAAGAAATCGTCGATGCCTGCAACGAGATTTGCCAGTTAGGCATTCTCGAAGGAACCGATGTCCTCTATATTGCGAAGATGGAGCCACAGCAGGCCATTTGCGTCAATTCTTCTGTTGGCGCGACACTGGGGGCCTATGCGACGAGCCTGGGCAAAAGCCTGCTGAGCTGCTACAGTGATGACGAAGTGCGGCGCATTTGTCCGGCCACGTTCATTCAATACACGCCGAAAACGGTGAAAAATATTGATGAGCTCCTGGCGCAGCTGGACACGATCCGCACGCAGGGCTATGCCTTAGAAAATGGAGAAGTAAATAAGGATATTGAGTGCATTTCCGTGCCCGTCCAGGTAGCGCGGCAGACCATGGCTATTAGCGTCAGCCTGCCTATCTACCGTTCGACGCAAGAAAAGCAGGCAGAAATATTGGCCCTGCTGCAGCAGCACAAGCACGAAATTGCCGATCAAACAGCCGGTTTACAGCAGGATCTCAGTTTTATATGATGGCCGGGATTTGCTGATATTAAGGAAAAGAGGGTATATAACGATGAATGAATTTAAAGACAAAATTGTAGTAGTAACAGGCGGCGGCCGTGGCATTGGTGCCATGACAGCCCGCAGATTCTGTGAAGAAGGGGCTCATTGCGTTATTTCCAGCAATGTCCTTTCGGAATGTGAAGAATGTGCTGACGCCTTGAAAAAGGATGGCTTTTCTGCCAGCGTCATGGCCTGTGATGTCAGCAAGCCGGCTGATGTAGATGCCCTGATCGCTGCTACGGAAAAAGAATACGGTCAGATTGACATTTTTGCCAACATTGCCGGTATCTGCACGAGCGGTATGAACTTCCTCGGCGTCACGCCGGAAAGCTGGGACCGCGTCATGAAAATCAACGCCTTCGGTACGCTCTATACGAACCAGAAAGCCATTGAATCCATGATTCGCACGGGTACGAAGGGCAACGTAGTCAACGTGACTTCCATTGCTGCCAAAACCGGGGCCGGTGCTGTCGGCGTCGACTATTCGGCCAGCAAAGCGGCTATTGTCAATATTACTGTGTCTGCCGCTACGTATGCAGCCCGCTATGGCATTCGTGTCAATGCGGTCGCACCGGGACCGATTGCAACGAAGATGACCGATGTATGGGATCCTAAAATGTGTGCCAAATTAGTCAAGACCATTCCCTTGGGCAGAAAGTTCGGCGAACCGGATGACATTAGTGAAGCCATTATTTTCTTGGCCAGCGACAAAGCAAAATATATTTCCGGTGAAATACTGGATGTCAACGGCGCAGCGTATTGTGACTAACAGAAGAGGTGATTTTCATGTTTGATAAATTACAGCTTAACGGTAAAACGGCTATTGTAACAGGTGGTACGAAAGGGATTGGCAAGGGCATCGTCGAAGGCCTGGCCCAGAGCGGCGCCAACGTCGTCGTCGTCAGCCGCCATCAGGATGAATGCGATGCTGTAGCCAAAGAAATAGAAAAATATGGCGTCAAGGGTTTGGGCGTAAAAACGGATGTCACCGTTGCCGCTGAAGTCGCACAGCTCATGGAAAAAACGATTGCTGCCTTTGGCCGCATTGATATTCTGGTCAACAACGCCGGCAGTGCCATTACCAAAAAAGCCGAAGATTTGACAGAAGCCGATTGGGACCGCGTCATCGATATGGATATGAAATCCGTGTTCTTCGTGACCCAGGCAGCCGGCAAGTACATGATCCAGCAGAAGTCCGGCAAAATCATCAATTTGGCCTCCATGCTGGGCCTGGTAGCCGAAAAACAGGTATTGCCCTATTGTGTAGCCAAGGGTGGTGTACTGCAAATGACCAAGGCGCTGGCATTGGAATGGGCCCGGTACAATATTCAGGTCAACGCTATTTGTCCGGGCTACGTCATTACGGATATTAATAAAGACGCCTTGAGTGAAGAAAAAGTATATAAGCATATTACCGGTAAAATTCCTATGCGCCGCTTCGGTGAAGTAGGTGATATTGCCGGTGCTGCCATTTTCCTTGCGTCACCTGCGTCTGATTATATGACAGGCCAGCAGATCGTCTTAGATGGCGGCTGGACCATGCAGTAAGAAAATTTACAAAATAGTTCTAATATAGGAAGACATTCCCATATACGAATTAATCAAAGAAAAAAATATAGTACTATAATTTTGCCTATTACAGGCGTTGAGAGCGATTGCGGTCACAGAGCAATCGCTCTTTTTATTTTTATTTGTTATATAAAATATAACGTAAATATAACGTTATACCTAGGCAATTGTTAAAATCTTTCGGAAAGATTTAGTTGATAAATTTTCTTGGTATAGTACAATGTAGACGCTAAGGGCATGCTTTGTGGCTACTAATCTACAGTATAATCAATTCTAATTTAGAATAACATGTTTTTATACTTTTTATGATGTACTGTATGATGAAACATGTCATGCAATTTATTATTTCAAAGGATGTGTTTTAAATGGCAGATTTACAAAACATTCCGGCTAAACGCTGGATCCGTATTATTCCGCCGACGATCCTGGTTTATATTTTTGGCTTTATGGATCGCACGAACATTGGCTTCGCTATGGCTGGTGGCATGAATGAAGCCCTGCAGATGACAGCTACTCTTTCCGGTTTAGCTGCAGGCATTTTCTTTATTGGTTATATGGTTCTTCAGGTACCAGGTGGTCATATTGCGGAAACGGGCAATGCGAAAAAGTTCATTGCTATTTCTATCCTGGCCTGGAGTATTATGTGTACGAGCCTCGGGTTCGTTCAGACCTCGACGCAGCTTTTAGTCCTGCGTTTCCTCATCGGCGTTGCCGAAGGTGGTGTTTGGCCGGCTATTCTGGTTATCATCGCCCATTGGTTCCCCCAGTCTGAACGTGGCCGTGCTAACTCGTACTTCATTATGAACATCGCCATTGCGTCCATCATTACCGGACCGGTTTCCGGCTGGCTGGTTACGACCTATGGCTGGCGTTCTGTATTCCTCGTTGAAGGTGCTGTTTCCTTCCTCCTCATCTTCGTTTGGTGGCCGCTCATCAGCAACCGTCCGTCGGAAGCTAAATGGATTTCCAAAGAAGAACGGGAATATTTGGAAACGACCCTGGCTGCTGAACAGAACGAAATCAGCGGTGAAGACAACACACCGTCTACGCTCTCTGCTATTCTCGGCAGTGTCAACATGTGGAAACTGATTCTCATTTATTTCGCATACCAGACCGGTATTTATGGCTTTGCTATGTGGCTGCCGACGATCCTGCGTGACCTCACGCAGACCGGTATGACCAGCATCGGCTTCCTCTCGACGATTCCGTATTTCGCTTGCATGATCGGCCTCTATGTATTCGGCCATCTTTCCGATAAGAGCGGCAACCGTAAAAAATACGTTGCCTTGCCGTTGCTCGGCTTTGCCCTTTGCTTCCTGGCAGCAGCGTTCCTGAGAGAAAACACATGGGTATCCTTTGCCTTCCTCTGCGGCTGCGGTCTTTTCCTGCAGTGCGCATCCGGTATTTTCTGGACGATTCCGACAATGCTCTTCCCGGCTAAGGTTGCCGGTGACAGCGTCGGTGTTATCAACGCCTTAGGTAACCTGGGCGGTTTCGTTGGCCCGTTCATCGTTGGCTGGCTGACGACACAGTTCATGTCCGTCTTTGCCGGTGTATATTTCCTGGCTGCTATGCTGGCCTTTGGCTTTATCCTGACTCTTACCCTGCCGAAGAAAACGGAAGGCGTACAGGAATAAGCAAACAGCTGATATATCCTGTCAGATACTAGTAGTTCCCAACACAACACGCGCATAGAGCGGTATCCGTTAGCCACCGGATGCCGCTCTTATTTTTATAGAAAAAGGGCAGGTGCACTGTAACGCACCTGCCCTTTCCCTGTCTTAAAGACCTGTATTTAGTTATCGCTGTCGTTTAAATCGAGAATGGCCCCTGTAGCTGCCGACTTGGCAATGCGGGAGTAGAGGCCGAGCCAGCCGTGGGTAAACTTCGATGTAGGCCGTACCCATTTTTCCCGGCGTTTCTGTAATTCTTCATCGGAAACGTGGAGCGTCAGCTGGTTGTTGGGAATGTCGATCGTGATCTTATCGCCATTTTCTACCAGGGCGATCGGTCCGCCGTCAGCGGCTTCCGGCGAGATGTGGCCGACAAAGCAGCCGTTGTTCGTGCCGGAGAAGCGGCCGTCTGTAACGAGGGCCGTCGACTTAGCCAGGCCGCGGCCATATAAGTACTTCATGGCTTTGAACATTTCCCGCATACCCGGGCCGCCTTTCGGGCCTTCGTAGCGGATGACGACGACGTCACCGGCGACGATTTCGCCGTTCAAAATGGCTTCTTCCGCAGCTTCTTCCGAGTCGTAGCACTTAGCGCTGCCCGTAAAGGTCATAATGGAAGGATCGATGGCTGCCGGCTTGGTAACGCCCGTTTCCGGTGCCAGGTTGCCACGCAAAATGGCCAGGCCTTTACGCGATTCAAAGGGCTCTGCCATGGTCTTGATGACGTTGGGATCGAATTCATATTTATAGATATAGTGTTCCAGATTTTCTTTTACTGTACCGCCTGTAACGGTAATGCAGTCTGCGTGGAGGAGCGGCAGGATTTCCGTCATGACCTTGGGAATGCCGCCGGCCTTGTAGAAATCTTCCATATCGTATTCGGAAGCAGGATTTACTTTGGCTACGAGCGGCGTCGAAGCGCTGAGCGTGTCAAAGGTCTTGAGCATTTCTTCGTGGTCAATGCCCAGTTCGTGGGCCATGGCCGTCAGGTGCAGGACACCATTGGTCGAACCGCCTGTGGCCATGAGAACGCGGATGCCGTTTTCGATAGCTTCCTTGGTGAGAATCTTATGGCTCGTAATGCCTTGGCGCGTTAAGTTTACGATGGCTTCACCAGTCTGTTCGGCCGCCCGTGTACGGTCGGCGTAGACAGCCGGAATGAGAGCGACACCGGGCAGGGAAAGACCCATGGCTTCGGCTACGCAGTTCATCGTATTGGCAGAGCCGTAGAAGGAACAGGAACCGCACGTAGGGCCGCAAACTTCTTCCATGCTGTTAAATGTGGTTTCATCGATCTTGCCGGCCTTGAGCATGCCCAGGCCTTCGGACATAGAAGTCAAATCCGATTTACGGCCGTCGAATTTTTTCCCGCCGAGCATAGGGCCGCCGCCCATGAAGATGACGGGAATGTCGAGGCGGGCTGCTGCCAGGAGCATGCCCGGAACGATCTTATCGCACGAGCCGAGGAGGACAACGGCGTCGAGGCGGTGGATTTCTACCATTGTTTCGATATCGTTGGCAATGAGATCACGCGAAGGCAGGATGTAGTGCATGCCTGCATGGCCTTGGGCTGTGCCGTCGCAGCCGGCGATAACGCCAAATTCACAGGCTGTGCCGCCGGCACGGTAAATACCTTTTTTTACGGCTTCGGAAATCTGGCGGAGATTGTAGTGGCCCGGGACCAGTTCGTTCCATGAATTGGCAATGCCGATTAAGGGACGTTCCAAATCATCGTCGGAGTAGCCAATGGATTTGAAGACGCTACGGTTGAACGACCATTCCGGCCGGCCGAGTATTTCTTTACT
>ERZ836829.340-NODE-340-length-62133-cov-4.224572_pt1 | contig 62133 bp, 64 predicted proteins | sample MGYA00519574_ERZ836829 | MGnify/ENA primary metagenome ERZ836829 (study PRJEB31850, sample SAMEA3708808) | human gut metagenome | biome: human gut; feature: human-associated habitat; material: faeces | place: China | collected 2014 ...
GATTGTACCGATGTTAACATGCGGTTTCGTACGTTCAAATTTTTCTTTTGCCATTAGGATTATATCCTCCTTCACAAAAACAAATTACATTCTAGTATTAATATAATATATTAACCCTAATTTATCAATGGAATATAAGATTTCCTTACCTATTATTATACCATATATACAAAGTCTTAGAATAGCATGTCATATGTAAAGAAATAAAAAAATCCCCACCAAGGTGAGGTTTAATGGTGGCGGCACACGGATTTGAACCGCGGACACACCGGGTATGAACCGATTGCTCTAGCCAACTGAGCTATGCCGCCATGTATGGAGCTAGTGACCGGGATTGAACCGGTGACCTTATCCTTACCAAGGATACGCTCTGCCGACTGAGCTACACCAGCACAATGAACGATCATTTCACTGTGGTTTTTATGGTTGCGGGGACAGGACTTGAACCTGCGACCTTCGGGTTATGAGCCCGACGAGCTACCAACTGCTCCACCCCGCTATGAATGGTGGAGGGAGAAGGATTCGAACCTTCGAAGTCGAAGACGGCAGATTTACAGTCTGCTCCCTTTGGCCGCTCGGGAATCCCTCCATAAATAAAATGGAGCTGGCGATAGGAATTGAACCCACAACCTGCTGATTACAAGTCAGCTGCTCTACCTATTGAGCTACGCCAGCATCATTACGACAAGATGAATTGTATCACCTAGCACACTAAGTGTCAAGAACCTTTTAAAAACTTTTTTGAAGTTTTTTCGTTCACTGTGGTCACCCTTAGTGCTTAATCATAATAACATGAAACGATACCCTATGCAAGTATTTTGTCAAAAAAAATTTATATTTTATCAATCCTCTATAAAATGCCTTGTTTTCAGGATATATTCAGTAATCAACTTTTATTTACTAGTATATTCTTTATATACCTTTACATAGTTGCATTCCTTGCCAGTCCATACTTACTACCATCCATATTTCAAGTTTAGTAGAATCAAATAATAGGAAGTTACAAAACTATATTTTTACCTAATAACTGTAATTATATAACTAAAAAAGGAGATAGACCGCTATCTCCTTCTATACATTTATAGTTTTTTCTATATTCAACCAATATGTTCAAACATACATTTAGTCGATTGCAATAACATGATCTGGATGTGCAATACTAACTACAGCATGTTTAGGATTATTGTTATGTTCTAAGTACAACTGGTCCCCTTCAATATGTCCACGCCAGCCAACGACAATAGGATACTTCTTACTAATAGTTTTTAACAACTCAAATGGTTTTAGATTTAAGATAGGTGCAAAGAATACATTAATACCATCTAGCAGAACTACTTCCGTATCGCTACGACTAAGAGCACGGCAAATAACTTCTTCCGCTAATTGAGGCCGTTCATCACGAGGCACAAGCAAAAACTCTTCCTCGATGAGTTGCTTAGCTTCCAAATATTTCCAGCCCTTCTGCTCAGACAATTCACGAATTAGCAAACTTTTACCAGAACCTGGACCACCAACGATAAACAATATACGTTCATCATCACCTTGAATCTTTTCCCAACGTTCTTTTACATCTTGTACAGTAACCATACCCTTTGCCTCCTCGCTGTGACCTATCCTATTTTACAGGACGGTCAGATAACATAACGGATTTGATATATTGGTTTTTATCATCTAGGGCAAACTGTAAATAAGAGTTGCTTGCCGCTGGATTTTTATATTCATATACGGTAGACGTCCCCGCCTTTGTTGTAGATTCAACAATACGAGTTGGCATACCATACACAAAGAGCAATAAATATTTGGTATCACCCATTGCGATTCCACGACGTGTAGGCGTATACACATTTAATAATACGCGATTGATAAGATCTTTTTTATCTACACTCACACCGTATTCATTATAGCCAATAAAAGTGGAACCAAACAATATGCCTTGATGTTTCCAATCATTATTAGGATCATTAACAAAATGGTCATTCAACTTGAACCCACGCAATACAAAATCATCAGCCGTAAGTGTACCAGCTTCAAAATCATACACTTCAGCTTTCGGCAATCCAAATCTAGGCCATACTTGTCCACTAATAATGTCTACAGCCTCTATATTGCTTTGTTTAATGGTGAAAGCAATATATTCTTTTTGCTGACCAAGCATAGATTGTTGTTGGCTATTACTATTTGTATTCTCTACGGGACTCTTAAACTCCTTTTTTTGAGGCAATGAATTTTCGGAATGCCCCTCATAAAGGAAAATATACGTCTCATTTTTCTTATCACGCCACATCGCATTAGGACTGCCATAGGCAAATATCAATTCCATCCGTGTGCTACCAGGGCCAATGTCACGTACTGTATTAGCGCCTTTTTTCGTACTATGAATATTTGTAATAGTATTTGGTTCAAAGAAGTAAGTCGCCCCTTGACCGCGCAATTGATTGTTAACCAACAATTCTTGAGCAGGTCCAGTATATACAGTTACTGCTACATCTTTCATGTAATACGTAGTAAAGTTATCACGTACCTCAGTTTTTTCTACATCTTTTGGAACTTCAAACTGATCCCCCAATCGATATGTGCCGATAGCATAGTCATCCTGAGAACCTAAAGGCGGTAAACTGTTTGCCGTATAAGACTTACCAATATCAGCTAAATTATTCTGAGTGATACTCGGCAAAGGACCTTCGTTCTCACTAGCCGCTTGCCAGAATTGGATAGAATCACCAAATTCAGTTACAGCCATTTGCTCTGCGAGCCATCCAGTTTTAGAACCTTCCTGTTTCGTTTTTGGGTCTAGCTTAACAACTCTAACTGGTGCATTATCAAGGTAAGACAAGCTATCAACCTCACCAGTTCCATCTACACTACCATCATTGCTCGCATTAGCGGAATCTTGAGCTACAACGTTAGTGTCATCAGTAGTTTCTACTGCAACTGGATTAACAGTGGAAATGGCAGGCTCTGCTGCATAACTGATTGTAGTAGCACACAAGCCCACAAGGAGGGCCGCTACAATACGGCTCTTCATAGAATAGTTCATCGATTATTCTCCAACTGTGCACGCAACCAATTCAACCATGGTTCAAGACCGTTGTGGGCCGTGCAACTTACTTCAAAAATTTCTCCATTTGGATTTAAATTACGGATATCTTGTATTGCCTGCTCCTTTTTGAAAGGCACATAGGGCAATAAATCAATCTTGTTAATAAGGATGGCCTTAGACTCTTTAAAGATTAACGGATACTTAAGGGGCTTATCTTCACCTTCGGTAACAGATAAAATCGTTACTTTCATGCTTTCACCAATCTCAAATTCCGCAGGGCAGACTAAATTGCCTACATTTTCAATAATAATCATATCGAGATCATCAAGATTAAGATCACCTAAGGCATCTTGAATCATCTGTGCATCGAGATGGCACCCACCAACTGTATTAATCTGGATAACAGGCACACCCAACTCATGAATGCGCTTGGCATCCTTTGCCGTAAATAAATCGCCTTCAATAACGGCTAAGCGATAATCCTTTTTTAAATCTTGTAAGGTTGCCTCCAAAAGGGAGGTCTTACCTGCCCCAGGTGAACCTAACAGGTTAAATACAAATATATTCTTTTCCTTAAACAACTGTTGTAAGGACTCTGCAATAGCATCGTTTTTTGCCAGTACATTAGTTTTAACTTGAACTTGCATGCCCTAACCTTTCTATCAATCGATATCCATGGAGGTCACTTGTAGTTCGCGGCCACCAATGGTTTGTACGAAATGACTGTCACAATAGGGACAGATAAACTTATAATTTTCTACAGGAAATGTTTTATCACAATCCAAGCACTTTCCTTCAATAGGAATCGTATTAATTTCTATACGCGAACCTTCTGCTGCAGTCCCCTTTGTAACGGCTTCCCAGCAAAATAGGAGAGAATCTGGCTCTACTCCACTCATAAGGCCCAAATCGAGTTGAACGGAATGAATCACAGATGCATCGTGTTGGCGCAATGTATCGAGGGCTACATCAAGTATACCTTCTGCTATAGACATCTCATGCATGGTATGCCTCATATACAGCTTCAAGCATCATAGTAGTCGTTACAGAGCCTACACCACCAGGCACTGGAGTAATTGCAGACGCAATATCTTTTACCGCTTCATAATCAACATCGCCTACCGTCTTACCTTCTAGTTCATTAATGCCTACATCGATAACAACAGCACCTGGCTTAATCATATCTGCTGTAATCATATGAGCACGACCCGCTGCAGCAATAACGATATCGCCACGTTTTACTTGTTCTGCCAAATCAGGGGTTCTGGAATGGCACATTGTAACCGTACCATGTGCACCAAGTGTCATAAGAGCTACCGGCTTACCAATCACTTGGCTACGACCGATTACTACCACATGTTTACCCTCTACAGGAATATCATAGTGGTTTAAAATCGCCATGCACGCCTTGGCAGTACAAGGGGCAAAGCCACCTTTACCGGCAGTTACAAGACCAATATTATACGTAGTTAGACCATCGATATCTTTTTTAGGATCTAGCATATCGATAAGAGCCTCTGTATCAATGTGTTTAGGCATCGGCATTAACGGTAAAATCCCATGAACAGCCGCATCATTATTTAATTCTTGCAATGCTGTAACTACTTCATCCTGTGTAGCCGTTTCAGGTAATTGTTTTAACACAAAGCCATAGCCAAAGTTCTTGGCTGTCTTTTCCATAAATGTAGCGTACATATGAGCACCGTGGTCTTCACCAACGAGTAATACTGCCATAGTAATTACAGAGTCGCCAACTGCTGCAACTTTTTCTTGTAAAATCGCCTTGTGAGCGTCTGCTACTGCTTTACCGCGTAATTCGATCATAAGTATCTCCATTCATTCAAACTATCTATAAAATAAGGTGCCTCCGGAGAGGCACCTAAGTCTCTTATTCTATTATATAACGAACTGTCTATAATTTCTAATTATGACCGAATTCGTTTTATCTACGGAAATGAACAGTAATTGCTGTACCAGCCTGAACAGTTGTACCGCTACTTTCATCTTGAGATGTAGCCGTACCAGTTCCATCCGGTTTAAAGGCAAGTCCCGCCTTATGTAACCAATCACGCACTTCACCATAGGTAAAACCAGTAAAGTTAGGCAATGTAACAGAACCATCACTTCCCGGTTTTGGTTCAGGTAATGTATTAGCAGCTTTAACAGCTACTGGTGTACTTTCTTTAACATACGGACTCATTTGGTAATACCGTACAAGTTGAGATACGATGTCCTTAAATACAGGGGCTACAATTTGACTACCATAATAAGAACCCTTTTGTGGGTCATCAATAACGACAAGAACTACAAATTTTGGATCCTCTACAGGGCCAAAGCCAATAAAGGACGCAATGTATTGTCCGTCGAGATAACCGCCATGTTTGGTATCTAGTTTTTGCGCCGTACCAGTTTTACCGCCGAAGTGATAACCTTCTACCATCGCTTTTGTACCGCCACCTTCGGATACTTCTTTTTCTAGAATATCTACAATGGTTTTAGCGGTTTCCGCCGGAACTGGTTGTCCCACAACAGATGTTTCAGTCGTACTTGTTACATCGCCTTGAGAGTTACTATAAGACTTGATGATATGTGGTTTCATCATAGCCCCACCATTAGAAAGGGCACCAAAGACACGAACCATTTGTAATGGTGTAACCGCAATACCTTGACCGATAGACATTGTAGCAACGTCTAGCTTACTCATATCCTCTGGATTATACAAAATACCTGCTCCTTCACCAGGCAATTCAATACCTGTTTCAGAACCAAAGCCATAATCACGTACATATTTCGAGAGAATATCTGCCCCTGTTAATGTACCAATTTCAGCCATACCAGTATTAATAGAGTACTTCAAAATATCTAGCAAACGAACAGGACCATATCCCTCACCATTCCAGTTTCTAATGATATGTCCATTGGCAGCGAAGGCCCCTTTATCGTTATACACAGTGTCTAACTTCCATTTGCCTGCTGCAAGAGCTGCAGATGCAATGATAGGTTTGAATGTAGAACCTGGTTCATATAAATTGGTAACCGCAATATTTTTGAAAGCCTCTTCACCACTTTGGTTGTAGTTATTAGGATCATAACTTGGACGATTGGCCATCGCTAATATTTCACCGGTCTTTGGATCCATAACGATAACGCTGGCATGCTTAGCTCCTGTATCAACCATCGCCTTATCAAGAGCGCGTTCTGCAATAAATTGAATTGTTGCATCGATGGTTAAGGTTACGCTTTTACCCTTATCTGGTAAAAATTTAGATAATACGGAACCAAAGATGGCATTCCCTTTATTATCAGTAGCTACAATTTCTTGTTGTACGCCCCCCTTTAATTCGTCATCAAGAACCATTTCTAGACCATCAAGACCTTTATCATCAGTGCCGACAAAGCCTAATACTTGTGCCGCTAAGACACCATTTGGATAATAGCGCTTAGATTCTTCAACGAAATTGAGGCCTGCAATATTATTATCCTTAATAACTTGTTGTACCGCTTTTGATTTGTCTGCATCCATCATACGATTCAACCAGACAAAGGCGGTATCCTCTTGCAAAGCTTTCACAATATTCTCTTTTGACATCGTTACATACGGTGAGATGAGATCCGCAATCTCTTGAGGAGACTGTTTAATCATCTTCGGATCCGCATATAAAGATTTTGTAACTACACTCATCGCCAAAGGCTTGCCATTACGGTCATAGATTGTACCGCGCGGCGATTGTAATTTTCTATCTACTTGAACCTGTAATAAATTTTTCTTCTCCAGGTCAAATGTATCAAAGACCTGCAACTGTGCCAAACGCCCTATGAGGACAAAGGCAACAGTCATGAGAATGGCAAGACACCAAGTAGTACGACTCCAACCACTCATGCGTCGCAACGCTTTATTTAGTAAATTCATCATTTCTCCACTGGACGGCGTAACTTATGGTCTAATGCGTCATATAGCGCATCTGGTTTATTAGGAATAACCCCATTTTGTACCTGACCTAATAAATACTGCAATCCTTCCCCTACTTGTTTCCCAGCGAGCTTAATCACTCGTTCGTCATAATTTAAGTCCTTGGTATGTACAGGCATCTCTAAACTAAGATCTGCCATACATTCTCCAAAGGCTAATGTTCCGTCTGTAGACGAGTAAGGTTTCCCACAACCTAATACATCGGCAGCACAAACCTTAGCTAATTGCTCCCATGCAGTGCGCATAATTTGGCTATCTCGGAATTCACCACTACGGGCTTCCTTGCGAAGCCATTTTTTCTCATTTGCATCGCCATTTTGTACAAAATAGTGAAAACGCATGTGGTTTTTCACAATCCACGCCACGCGTTTTACAAAGGTCTTCGGATATCCTAGTCGGGTTAATAACGTTTCTGCCATCTCCGCACCTAGTGTATCATGCCCACGATCCGTAAGGCGTCCATTAATAACAGCACGTACCGCTGGCATTCCCTTTGCCACATCATGTAATAAGGCACCCCAACGCAACACCAAATCCGGCTCCGTATGGGACACAACGGCTAGTGTATGATACCAACCATCGAATTCGTGAAAGTCCTTTTCTTGGGGCAAATTCACGAGATGATATAGTTCAGGCAAGATGGGAACCTCCCGAGCCGTACCATTTTCTACAACACGACAAGAGCATTCTGCCAAGCGGGATTGAACAAGGACATCAAGGCCTTTAGCCACCGCAGGCTCTAACATGAGACGATTAATCTCATTTCGTACACGTTCTAAAGACAAGCCAGGTACGCGGTGAAAAGCCTTAGGCATAGCCTCTAATAGATCTTTACTCGCCAAGAAATCCAACTTCGCCACAAAACGGCACGCCCTAAATAATCGTAACGCATCTTCTTCAAAACGTTCCTGCGCATTACCAATGGTTCGTAACATCTTATGTTTAATATCACGTCGTCCACCTACAAGGTCTATAACTTCACCATAACGGTTCATAGCCATGCCATTGACAGTAAAATCACGACGCAACACATCTTCTTCTAAGGTATCGGCATAAGTAATTTCTTCGGGACGATGGCTATCTGCACCATATCGTTCTGTTCTATATGTAGCAATTTCGTATGGCTTGCCCTCTAATGTAGCTACCACTACACCAAAAGATTTTCCTACGAGGTCTGTCGTTTGAATATTATGACCGCGAAGAACCTCAATCACTGTATCGGGACGTGCAGACGTCACAATATCGAAGTCATGTGGCTTTTGATGCATCAAAATATCGCGCACAGCGCCGCCTATGATATAAGCTTCATGGCCGGCTTCTTCTAATACGGTCAATATTCGATTTGCTTGTTCCATCATACACGCTCCTTTCTGAACTAGTCTAATCTTTATTTTACTACAAATGAAAGCATGAAAAAAGTGCAATCCTTATAAGGATTGCACTCGTTCTGCAATAGCTGTACCTGTCGGTGTCACCGCAAGACCGCCATCACTTGTTTCACGCAATGCTGCCGGCATAGCACGGCCTATATTATTCATCGCTTCAATGACTTCATCTGGTGGAATTTGGCTTTCAATATTCATTAACGCCATTTCAGATGCAGTAATAGCATGGACTGCATAAAAGCCATTACGCTTAACACATGGCACCTCTACGAGCCCTGCTACCGGATCACAAGCAAGTCCCAATAAATTTTTCATGCACAATGCAACAGCATGACCTACTTGACGTGGTGATCCACCCATCATTTCAACAATGGCCCCTGCCGCCATACACGCCGCTGTACCGATTTCCGCTTGGCAACCGCCAACAGCACCAGCAACACAAGCGCGATTTGCTACTACATTACCAATACCAGACGCAGCTAAGAAGCCTTTTACCACTGTAGCTCTATCTAATTGGTAGTGGTCCGCTACGGCTTTCACAGCACCAGGCATAACACCACAAGAACCCGCCGTAGGACAAGCAACAATGCGGAACATCTTTGCATTTGCCTCATTTACAGCAATAGCATACGTCATTGCCTTATACGCAATATCACTCATAAAACGAGGTGTTTGCCCATTAAGCTGTGCCGCTTGACCACCGGACATACCAGAAGCCGTTTTCTCCGCATAAGCTATGCCATCTTGAATGGAGCTTTCAAAAATATCTAAGCGATTCTCTATTTCACGAACAACCGCGTCTTCACTGCGGTCGTAATTCTCTAATTCATAACGCAATACTACATCGCCAAAAGAAATATTGTTTTCCTCACCTAGGCGAATAATATCTGCAATTGTATCATATGCATAACTCATCATTCGCCCTCCTATAATGCTTCAAAGGTCATCACATCCTGGATGCCTGGAAACTCGCGCATAAACTGAACTGTAATAGGATTTACCACTGTATCTGTAGTAATAACCATGACTGCATCCTTATGCTTGCCCTTACGGAATACGCGCATCGTAGCGATGTTAATATCGGACTCACTCAATGCTTGGCTCACAAGAGAAATCGCACCAGGTCTATCCTCATGGAACACAACGAGCGTAAACTCATCTCCTGTAATGGACATATCATTTCCATCTACTTCGGTAATCATAATCTGACCACCGCCGAGAGAGCGACCAATAACAGTCATATGACGATTATGTTCATCATACATATCAAAACGCACCACATTCGGATGCCCTACATCTAAAGGAGACTCGATGAAGGCAAACTCCATCCCCTCTTTTTTCGCTATTTCATGAGCAATGCGAATATTTTTATCATCCTCTTTATACCCCAATAGACCACCAATCAAGGCACGATCCGTACCATGACCTTTATAAGTTTTTGCAAAAGATCCATATAAAGTTAAATCTACCTTTTTAGGAGTAGAACGAAAAATACAACGCGCCATCTTGCCTAGCCGCGCAGCCCCTGCTGTATGCGAACTAGACGGACCAATCATAATAGGCCCTATAATATCAAAAATACTATTCATATATGCCTCTACATACACACAAATAATGTGAGAAAGTTCTTACTTACCTATAGTATAACAATCAATATTGATAAATGTCTATATGCACATTAGAGACATATTTGTTTGCCTACAGAGGACTATTATTCTCGTGAACGCTGTTCTAAAAGTTTGTATATTGATAGGACTTATGTTCCTCAAATATTTTACTAATGGGCACAACCTATTGAGGACCAAAACGCGTCTATCTCCCAGCACATACTATTTTGGGAAAATCTATCAAAGAAGTAGTATATTGATGGGACACCTCCATATCTACAGTTATAAAAAGGAAGGACTATACTTATACAGCGACATCAGGTCACGAGGAGCAAAGAAGTATAGTCTTTCCTTTTTAACTAAGTTGTGGATACAAAACTGGCCCCATCAATATACAAACACTCGATAGATAGCTTTCACAATAATAGTAAAAAAACGCACCTAAGGATAACCCTAGGTGCGTTATTTATAACAACAGTCCTAAATCATAAAAGAGAGGGGACGTAGGACTGTAGTTAACAGATTAATAGATCCTATTAGCCCAAGATAGCTTTCATGTCAGCTTCTGGAGTTGTAATTGGATGTAATTGGAATTTTTCTACCAAAATGTTCAATACATTGCTGGAGAAGAATTTAGGCAAGGAAGGTCCGATGTAAATGTTACGGATACCCAATGCTAACAATGTTAACAAGATACATACCGCTTTTTGTTCGTACCAGGACAATACCAATGTCAATGGCAAGTCGTTTACATCACATTCAAATGCACCAGCTAAAGCTACTGCTACTTGAATAGCGGAGTAAGCATCGTTACATTGACCCATATCAAGGATACGAGGGATACCACCGATTTCGCCGATGTTCATGTCGTTGAAACGGAATTTACCACAAGCCAATGTCAATACTACAGTATCATTTGGAGTTTGTTTAACGAATTCAGTGTAGTAGTTACGGCCTACTTTAGCACCGTCACAACCACCTACCAAGAAGAAGTGTTTAATAGCGCCAGCTTTTACAGCATCAATTACTTTATCAGCAATACCCAATACTGTGCCATGACCGAAACCAGTAGTTACTTCATGACCACCGTTGATACCAGTGAATTCTTGAGCTTCTTTGTAGCCGCCCAATTCGATAGCACGGTTGATAACTGCGGAGAAGTCTTTAGTACCATCTTCTTTTTCTTCGATATGTGCACAACCATCGAAACCTACCATATCTGTAGTGAAGATATTAGCTTTGTAGTTTTCTTTTGGTGGCATAATGCAGTTTGTAGTGAACAAGAATGCGCCAGGAACATCAACAAATTCTTTTTGTTGGTTTTGCCATGCTGTACCGAAGTTACCTTTCAATTGAGGATGTTTCTTCAATTCAGGATAAGCGTGGCAAGGCAACATTTCACCATGAGTATAGATATTTACACCTTTACCATCAGTTTGTTCCAATAATTGTTTCAAGTCATGAAGGTCATGACCAGTTACAACGATGAAAGGACCTGGTTCTACAGTCAAAGGAACTGTAGTTGGTACAGGTGTACCATATGTTTCAGTATTAGCTTTATCAAGAACAGCCATACATTTCAAGTTAATTTGACCAAATTCCATCAAAAGATCAAGCCATTCTTCAGCGCTGTGATCTTTAGCGAATTCTACCATGCCTTTAACAAACCAAGCGTCAACATCAGCATCGTGGAAGCCAAGGCGAGCAGCATGCCATGCGTACGCAGCCATACCACGCATACCTAACAATAATGTGGAGCGAAGGGATACGATGTCTTCTTCACCTTTCCACAATTGTTCCCAATCAAAGTTTTGTTGAGCGCTATCCACTTTTGCATGGTAAGCATTTACTTCGTCAATGAATTCTTGAACGCGGTCTTCAGAGAAGTTTACGTTTGTTACACACATGAACAAACCGCGCATAATATAATCGATACCTTCTTTAGTATGACCCTTTACGTCTAAAGCGCGAGCCAAGCCAACTAAGGCAGCAGTTAATTCGTCTTGTAAGTTAGCAACTGGTGCAGTTTTACCACATACACCTTGTACAGTACAGCCACCTGGTGCTGCAGATTGTTCGCATTGATAACAGAACATACTCATTTAAAAATCCTCCTTTGCGAGACTTCCTCGCAGTCAAGCTAGATAATATAAAACCTATACATTACACTGATGTTTTATCAGTTGTCTGATTGATTACATTTGAAAGTATAACGTAAAGATGATACAATTTCTGTAGCTTGAGCAACAAATAAAAACTTTTTCAAAAATTTTCCTGACTCCCCTTATGGAACAGGTAGACCATTCGGTCTTATACTTTTATTATACAATAATCATTTTTAATTGCTATAGACTTTATCACACTGGAGGTGCCTATGAAACAAATACTTTCAAACGATATCATTAATCAATATATGCCCACCCTCGTGAAATGTCCTTTATTCAATACATTAGGAGAGCCAGAGCTGCGTGGCTATTTAAATAATGCCAAAGTTATCATCCACAGTTACAAAAAAAACGATTTTATAGCCCTCGCTGGAGATCCTATGGAGGGTATCGGCGTCATCCTTGAGGGTAGCGCTTTACTAACTCGTGAAAATGTCATGGGCCAACGGGTTATTATGGCAAACTTAGAGCAATCAGATATTTTTGGAGAAGCACTACTATTTAGCAAACAGCCTTTATGGCCTGCTACCATTAAGGCAACAAAAGCAACTAAAATTATGTTTATTCCGCTTGAAACCTTTATTAAAACATTGCCGGATTGTCATCAATGCCAAACTAAAATCCTATCTAATCTATTAGAGGATTTATCTGAAAAAGCAATTCTATTAACCAGAAAAGTCCACTACCTCACATTAAAAGGGATGCGCGAAAAGATTTTTGCGTACTTAACAGATATTTATAAACGTCAGCATTCTAACACAATTCAATTACCCCATAACCGCGAGCAAATGGCTGAGGTACTCAATGTATCTCGCACAGCCCTTAGCCGTGAACTAGGGCGCCTTCGCGATGAAGGTCTCATTGATATTACAGGGCGCACCGTAACAATTAAAAACATTGAAGACATTGAAGAATTCGGCTTTAACACCTTTTAATACTTAATGGCTATTAAATTTAACAAACTAAAAAGTCTCTCAAGATTATCTTGAGAGACTTTTTTATTACACGACTCATAAAGTATATAACGATTTTAAGTATATACCCATATTAATAACTATATTATATAATTTTTCAAACTATATAGTGCTTAAAATTATACATTAGAACCAATGAGACAAATCAAATTCTTCACCAATGGTTGCTTTCACATGAGCACGGCCTAAGTAAAGGCCTAACAATGTTAAGCTAATTTTAGACATTGGCGTGCTATCAAAGACATCAGCTAAGTCCAATAGAACCGGTGAAATATCATCCATAATATCACGCGCCTCTTGGCCCCTGAAAGCAGTAGGTTTGCTCTTCATCAGAGCTAAAAGATCACGTTGAACCATCGCATTAGAAATTCGTGTTTGTCTAAAGAATTGTGGTGCCAAAGACTCATCTACCAAGGCTAATTTATAAAGATTGGAGTTCAAGCTACGCACCACATAACGTGGATCTACACCATGACCATCTGTAGCACGGAAGAGTTCTTCCTTAGAAAAACCACGATAGTTAAATACAAACGGATATGAATTCGACAACACTTGGCATAAAGTGATAGGCTCTTGTTCTTCTTGTGTACAGCGTAAGTAGTCTAGCTGGCGATAGAAGGAATCATTTCGAGGCAAATCAGAGATGAATGGCTCAATATATTTTTCCACATAATGTTGGAAATGAATCAATCCATAGTTATTAGAGTTTCTAGAATATTGTAACAACAATGTTAAGGCCATAACTTGGAAGTGACCTAAAGTTAAATGAGGTAATACACGTAATGCATCAAAAGCTACGAGGTATGGCGTACTAGATTTAGGAGATTGAACCACATCTAGAAAAGCACCTAACGCAGCGGACTTCATCCACTCTGTATTTGTAGCGGCATATGCCTTTTGCATACTCATCAACGCTTCTTGAATAACAATATTCTCTAGTAATGCATTCACTTCAACAATTTTTGTAATATTGAGAGCTGCTAAAGCATCTCTTGTAATAGATTCTACATAGTGTTGCGTATCACCATGTAACACCCCAAAGGAATGAACAAATGGTGCTATAGCCAACTCAACGCATTTATCCTCATGAGCCGCTTTTGCCCATTGACCATGCGGTTCCTCCTCTTCAGTTAAACTTGTTGCCGCCAATTGTGCTTCAATTTCAGAAGCATCAAACAAACGCGTTTCATCTAATACCGATGGACCTTCCGCGGTTTGTATTTCGTTCGCACCACCTATCATCTGCGTAGCATCTATGCTATCCGCTTCATCAGCTTCAAAGGCTTCCACAGATTCACCCATAGCAATTGTATCTTCAACAGAGTTTGCGTTATTGAGAAGTTCATCTGTAACAACATCCAGGACAATAGTTTTATCCACCAACGGAGTGACACCTTGATTAGCTTGATTAGCTTGCTTAAGATCTGATACGGCTGTCATCACAATGGTTTCATCCCCTATTGGTGTGCCATTATTCGAACCTATTGGTGTTCCATTATCCGAACCTAATGCTAACGCATATTCTCCCTCTGAAACATGACTTGAATTAGACTTTAGAGTACTTCTTCTATTATAAGAGGTATCTATAGGATCAACCAGAGATTCAGCCGGTTCTCGCTCTTCACCGACCACCGTTTCAACTGTATCCGGAATTGATGCAGTATATACATTAGTTCCACTCGTATGTGTGATTGTTACATTGCCCTCTTGCGACTCCGTTGCAAATATAACATCATGATGCTCTTTAAGATTATTTTTATTACTTATGTTTTTATAGGATTTTTCTTTTGCCTTACTTTCACCATCACCACCGCTAAATACAGCATAGCAAACAGCAAAGAATCCCAATGCCACGACGGCTAATACAAAATACGGTATTAGGTTTGACATACTATCCCCCTACATCAATGCTTCATTATATGCAGCACGCTCACCGCCAATGCTCTTCGGACGAACACGACAAGCGGTCACATGTGCTTTCCCAATTTCTTTCACACAAAGACGTACAGGCACTGCAACGTGTTTCATGTGCATACCAATGAAAGTATCTCCAATATCGATGCCTACATCAGCTTGAATAAATTCAACCATCACAGGATCATCAAAATGTTCGTACGCCACCACAGCCAGGGCACCACCCGCATGACGTTGAGGAACAACATTAACTTCCTCCTCCCATGTCATAGCGCTACGGTCCATAACAAGTGCACGATTAATATGTTCACAACATTGAATCGCCAAGTTAAGTCCTTTAGCCTTAACAGCATTGTATATTTCATCAAATACGACCTGAGCCACATCAAGGTGAGAGTCAGTGCCGATTTTTTTACCTACAATTTCGCTAGTGGAACAGCCAACAACGAATAATTGACCTTCGCGAACCTTTGCTAAATCAAGTAATTCAGCCATCGCGTTGCGAGTTGACTGACGAATAGTTTCTACAGAAGTCATGTTATCGCCTCACTCAAATTGAATGTATAAAATCTATATGTATATTATCATAAAACCGACAGAATCGGTAGACTAAACTCTACACGTAACGGATGAACATCTTATGATTATGGCTTAACAACAAAAAGAGGCTTGCTTTAGCAAGCCTCTTTCAATCACTCAATGGTGATATTAGATTTTTCTGTAAGGTTTTTGGCCTAATTCGTAGAAGTTATTACCTTCAGTATCGCCAACTACGATGCAAGGGAAATCTTCAACAGTCAATTCAGCCAAAGCTTCTGGTCCAAGTTCACCATAAGCAAGTACTTCATATTTTTTGATGGATTTTGCAATCAATGCTGCCGCGCCACCAACTGCTGCGAAGTATGTGCAACCATTTTTCTTCATGGATTCAACTACTTCTGGTTTACGGGAACCTTTACCAATCATGCCTTTGATACCTTGATCAAGCATTGTTGGTGTGTAAGCATCCATACGACCGGAAGTTGTAGGACCAGCGGAACCAATTGGATCACCAGGTTTTGCTGGTGTTGGTCCAAGATAATAAACAAACTTATTTGTCCAGTCGATTGGCAATTTTTCACCACGCGCTAAAGCTTCAGTCATAACTTTATGAGCAGCGTCACGAGCGGAGTAAATTTTGCCAGTGATAAGAACGCTATCACCAACTTTTAATTTACGGGAAAACTCTTCATTATATTCTTCAGTATTAATGCGAATTGATTCAGCCATTGTTTTTACCTCCTATCGATTAAAGTACTACGTGAGCATGACGAGCAGCATGGCACATAATAGTAACTGCAACAGGAAGACCTGCGATGTGAGTTGCACCCCATTCGATGTTTACACCGATACAAGTTGTAGTGCCACCCAATTGTGGTCCAATACCAGTTTTGTTAACCATTTCCATGATTTCTTCTTCTAATTTTGCATAGTCTGCATCTTTATGAGGTACACTAATGTCACGAAGCAACGCTTTTTTGGACATAACAGCTGCTTGGTCCATAGTACCGCCAATACCAATGCCGAGTACGATTGGAGGGCATGGGTTAGGGCCTGCATGTTTTACGATTTCAAGGACTGCATTTTTAACGCCTTCCACACCATCAGCAGGTACGAGCATAGCTACATCGGATTTATTTTCAGAACCGAAACCTTTTAATTCTACTTGAATATCTACTTTATCGCCAGGAACGATTTCAGTGTAGATGATTGCAGGTGTGTTATTTTGTGTATTTTTACGGTTGAACAATGGTTCAGCTACAACGGATTTACGAAGATAACCTTCAACATAACCAGCTGCAACGCCAGCATTGATAGCTTCTGTAAGATCACCACCAACGAAATGAACATCTTGACCAACTTTTAAGAATACCATAGTCATACCAGTATCTTGGCAGTATGGACGATCTTCAGCATCGGCAATTTCTGCATTTTTAATAATTTGATCAAGAACGATACGACCTACTGAAGACTCTTCTGTTTCACGGCCTTTTTTCAAACCTTCATAGATGTCTTTTGGCAAGTGGTAAGCTGCGTCCATACACATTTGACGGACTGTTTTTGTGATTTCAGATACTTGAATCTCGCGCAAGATAATCCCTCCTCAGGAAAATAGTTGAATATTAATTCTAATACCGATGAGATAAAATAAAATTCTCAAACATATGAAAGAATATCTATCTCAAACCGATGAGATTAACTCTATACATAAATCGTAGCACACAATATAAGGGGATTCAACGTCTCACCTATACAGTTTTCTCAATGCTTTTCCAGTTTTTGAGAATTGTTTTCACGAATATTTTTGTATATATTTCGGTTTTTCAATAGCCTATATAGACTTTATTCTCCAGTCACTAAAAAAGCCCCATTTTGTGATAAAAGTCATAGTCTATCACATATCAATAAGATTTCAATATCTTATATTTTTACCTACTTTCTTATATATAAATTTGGTTTAAAATGAACCACAAACATAGACTATATCTAATAAGATAAATACACTTTCGTCTTAACTGATACTACTTTTCAACTAAATCTTTTAAACTTTTCTATAATGCATATGTATACCGATTATCTTCAATATACTTATATTGCTAACTCCCATTCATTTGGAGCCATACAATCACCTTAGAACGCAGTAAATATCTATAGTTAATAAGCTCTATAGATTTTATTAATTTTAATGACTCTCTCATCAAAATTATTGATGACTAATTTTATTTATAAAGTTATGTCTTTTAGTCATAATTGACAATATCTATTTTATAGTGTTCTAAAAAAAATGCTTGCTTTTATAATTAAACTAACATATAATAACAATCGTACCATTCCTCGATAGCTCAGTCGGTAGAGCAATCGGCTGTTAACCGATCGGTCGTAGGTTCGAGTCCTACTCGAGGAGCCATTTTTATTGGCCCGTTGGTCAAGCGGTTAAGACACCGCCCTTTCACGGCGGTATCCCGGGTTCGATTCCCGGACGGGTCACCACATGGACGATTAGCTCAGCTGGGAGAGCGCCTGCCTTACAAGCAGGATGTCGGCAGTTCGATCCTGTCATCGTCCACCAAAGCAAACGGTTATCTTCGGATGACCGTTTTTTAGTATGTAAAAAGTACATATGGGTATAAAAATACATATGGTCATGTAGATAAATAAAGGAGTACAACTGCTATAGTTGTACTTCTTTTGCTGTAATGCTTATATAGTTTTATGTAAAAAATATATAGTTGCTATGGTTGTACTTTCAAAATATATAGTTAGTTATTGTTATATCTAAAAAATATAACTTTTATTATAGTCACATCTGGAAATTGCATATTTAACGTGGCGCATACATGATGATATATACACCTACGAGGCATACAAGGCCGCCGATGATATCGTACATATCTGGTCGTAAGCCGTCCACAAGCCAGCCCCATAGAATAGAGAGGGCAATGAATACGCCGCCGTATGCTGCGTACACCTTACCAAAGCTTGCTTCTGGCTGGAAGGTGGGGATGATGCCGTATAAAAATAAAATAAAAGCACCTGCGATTAGGTAAATAGGTCCTTTGTCGTCACGCATATAGAGCCATACGAGATAACCGCCACCGATTTCCGCAAGTCCTGCTAGTATAAAGAATAGAATAGATAAGAGCATAGTAACCTCACTGTATTCTTACTGTATTAATTGAAATCTATTCTCTATTGTACAACTTAGGACAATAGAGGGCAATTGTTTTGTATAGTTAGGTCATTTGTTGTCTATAGTAAAACCCCGTACACCAAAAGGTATACGGGGTCTATTCGTTATTATAAACGTGGTGGTGATTCGCTGTGCACATAGTCCATAAAGGTATGCATAGTTTCTGTTTTAGAATTATTCTTCTTAAATGCGAAGCACACTTGTAGTTTGAATGGTTTTTCTAAAGGTACAAAGCCATCATTGATGTTTAAAGACGTTAAAATTTGGCGTGCTACGATGCAACCAGATTTATTCTTTTGACAGTAGTCGATCATTGTATATGGATTGGATAGACGGCTACCGCGGATGTGTAGGTTTTGTTGACCGTTCCCAACATAGTTTTTTAATGTGCGATACATAAAGTATTTAGGTGGATACATGAGCAGTGGTTGTTGCTGGATAGCTTTTAAACTGGCTGTTTCCATACCGTTCACTAAGTTTGGTGCATAGTATACAAATTCGTCTTCTCTAAGCGCGGTGGATTCGTATGCGGACATATCCTTATTATTAGGTAAATAGAGTAATGCAATATCGATGCGGTTTTCTCGTAAGTCGAGCATCAATTCTTCTTCTTCCATATCGTAAATACTAACAGAGAATTCAGGATGATTTTGAAAGAAGTGGGAAACGTAACCGTTTAGACGGATATCCCCAAGACTACGTAATACGCCAATATTTAGAATTGGGCGTTCAACCTTGCTAGCCAAACGAATGGATTGGATAGCTCGTTCCAATGTGTCGAGAACTTGTTCTGCTTCTGGTAGGAATAACTCACCTTCTGGTGTTAAACGGCTACCTCTTGTAGAACGGGAGATTAATTTCACACCAACTAAACGCTCTAATTTTTTCATTTGAGCGCTGAAAGCTGATTGTGTAATATTCATAGATTGTGCAGCTAATGTAAAGCTTCCTGTTTTATTATAGGTAATAAAACTTTGTAGCTCTTGCATTGTAGGTAACTCTTTCATGTTATTCCCCCAACTTAGACATAAGACTCCAATGATACCTATTACCTTACTTATTCATATTGTAGCATACTATAATTGATTTTTCATCTAAATCTATAAAATATGATGAAACATGCACAATCGATATAGTGCGTTGTATTATCGTAAAAAAGTGTAATTAAAAATTGTGATTATGCACTTATTTCAATGACTTTCACAAGTATCGATAATTGACATAACTAGATGAAAATGATATTATACTTGGGTACCATTATGTATAGGTACAGGTTTATTTTAATCTTATGAGGTGATAATCACATGGCAACGAGAAGAGAGGCTCGATTCAAACTTTGTCGTCGCTTTGGTGTGAACGTATTCGGTCACGCAAAAGCCTTGAATCGCGTCAAAAAAGACCAACGTCAGAAAAAAATGTCTGAGTATGGCACACAATTATTAGAAAAACAAAAAGTTAAAGCTTACTACAACTTGCTAGAACGCCAGTTCGTACGCTATTATGATAAAGCGAAAAAAATGCAAGGTGTTACAGGTCAAAACATGTTGATCCTTTTGGAACAACGTCTTGATAACCTTGTATATCGCATCGGCTTCGGTAACTCCATTCGTCAAGCTCGTCAAATGGTAAACCATGGCCACATCTTGGTAAACGGTCGTCGCGTAGACATTCCTTCCTTCTCCTGCAAACCAGGCGATGTAATCGAATTGCGCGAAGCATCTCGTGATAACGAAATGTTCAAAACTAATTTCCAAGAACTTCGTTCTTTCGAACTTCCTTACATTGAAAAAGACTTGGAAGGCTTCAAAGCTACTTTCACTCGTCTTCCTCAACGTGAAGAACTTCCTATCGAAGTTAACGAAACACTTATCGTCGAATTGTACTCCAAATAATACATACAGTTCTACAAATGCAGAAAGCACAGTACTTATGAGAATAGGTACTGTGCTTTTTCTTTTAAAATTAGCTAAAATTTGTGTGCGTTGCTCAACCGTTGCACAACTTTTAACTAAATGATGCGGGTATCTTATTTACTTCTTCGATATATTGCTCAATCGTTTTATGCGTGTACACATCTGCGGTAATGTCTTTACTTTGCGTGTGGCCGACTATTGATTTTAGAATATAGCGATCCACTCCGTAGTTACTAGCCAATGTGATGAACGTATGCCGAGTATCATGTGGTAAGTGGTCAGATATTCCTAACTCCTTACAAAATCGCTTTACTGGCTTTCCTAGGTACTTTGAAGTGTACCCATGAGGGATAAGTGTATCAGAGTTAGAAACGAGCGCCTGGGTGTAAATTTCGTGATAAAAAGGCATAACACAATCTGCAATGGGTATTATCCTATCCTTACCTGCTTTTGTCTTTACGCCGCCGATGACATATCGCCCATCCAGGTGGACATTTTCAAGTTTTATGGATAACAACTCAACGGGGCGCATGCCTGAGTATATGTACATTAAAAGTAATTTGGCTATATCCATGTGAGCATGTTCCCATATCGTTTGAATTTCCGCCTCTGTAAAAGGCTTATGTATATCTGACTTTTCAGCTGGCTTTAATTCTAATAGCGCAGCATAGTTCTTTATAATAACATCATTCTTGATAGCTGCATCAAAGGCGCCATTCAATCCTTTTACAATAAGACCGATGGACGACCGACTTAAGTGGCTATTTTCATCGATTATAGCCTGTAGATGAACGAGTTTGATTTCTTGTATAGGTTTATTCCAAATAGAGGTTAGCTTCGCTTGTGCAGTCGAATATCCACCTTTTTTGACATCTATTCCTTTTCGTTCTTTGTCAGCTATCATCCAACGCCAGCATTCACTAAATAGCACCTTCTTCGTTTCAAACTTCTCTGGGTAGATACCATACTCTGATAAGGCGTCCCATGCTTCTTTTGATTTAGCGTAATAGCCAATTGTCTTACGCTTACACTTGCCGTTCTCATCGTAGCCAGTCGTTACGACTGCACGGTAAGGTTTGCGTAAGGGCTTATGTTTCATTTTATAAACGGATCCAGAACCGTTTGCTCTTTTCATGGCCATGAATATCCTCCTTGTCATAGATAGCCGGGAGGAGGTATAATGTAGACACAGGAAAACTAAATACACCACCCCGTGCTATTTGGTTTTAAGAAGCGGCATCGTTGACTCGATGTCGCTTCTTTTATTATTTAAAACGAATTTGTTTAGCTTCGCAATTCAGGAAGTATGTTACTGTAGGGTTTATATCCATAATTACTTTGGCCATTTCCGGATGAATAGGCGCTACATAAATATGGTGATAATAAAAAGAGTTAGGTAACTGACTCAAGCTATAAGTTGGCGGAACTGTTTCTGTTAACATCCATTTTGCGTTAGTAGATTTACCATCAGATAATGTAATGACGGAGTCCTTGCCTGGTTTAGCAGACGTAAAAGTCCAATCCTCTAAGACTACTTGTGTAGTTGTTTGTCCTTGGACTAACTCTTCTTTAAATGTGATAGAGGGGGAAGGGCGTAATGTGAAAAGTAATGCGCTACAAATAACTATTAAACTGAGTAATATAATCATGCTTCGTTTCACAGCAATCACCTACTTACATAGATAAAAAGCACTAATCGTTTCTTGAATTTTCGAGATGCTGTCTGGCTTGTAAATGCAAGTTATTCAAAAAATCGCATACTAAAATCTGTAACTTTCTGTAGTATGCGACTTCTTGGGAGATGTAATCAGCCGCAGTTTTCAAAGCTTTTGTTTGACCCTTTAATACGTTGAGTGATAATGACACCGCCGCAGATTTAACTTCAATAGAGCCCTCTATCACTTCTACGGCTGAATTTAAAGAAGATTCGTTGATTTCTAAATCGTGGAGCTGTCTTTCTGCTTTTGCAAGATTCAGAGATATTTCTTTAATCATTTCATTTCCGACAAAACTTAACAAATTGATGTACTCCGGGCTGGCGTTTGTTAAGATCATAGCCGTTTTTAATAATTGTTTAGTAGGCTCATCTCCGGCGAGTTGCATAGTGAACTGCGCAAGTTGTTGCTGTAGTTTTTCAAGGGCCTCGTTGTGGTTCGTTGTGGCTCTATTGTAGGCTTCTATCATAGCCCACTCTTTTGAGCGCTTATCATCAGTTAGTCCCAGTAAGTACTCCTCAGAGGTCCCCAGGGCTTTTGCAATAGCTTTCAGAGCTTTTACAGGCTGGTTTTCTGCATTCTTGCCCTCATATCGATAATACGTAGCACGAGAAAGACTTGTCTCTTCGTCGCTGTTGGATATAATTTCAAGCAGCTGGTCAACAGTAAGACCTTTTTCTAGTCTTAAGTTTTTTATTCTTTGCCCAATAGTGTCGTTTTTCATTTTTAAGTACTCCTTTTCTTATATTGATTATATATTATATGTTTCTTATTTACAACAATATTTTTATCAATAAAAATTAATTTTGATATTTAGTTATAAAAATCTTGACAATGAGATTTTGTGAGATTATAATGTAATCATAAAATGAATTTATTCGCTGACAAAGGAGGTGATATAAGTGGATGTGAATAGATTGAAAGGGGCTATAATTGCAAGTGGGCATACCATCCCGACTTTTGCAGATAGGACCGGTATAAAACGCGGGTTGCTGTACCGTCGGTTAAGAGATGGAGGTGGTTCCTTTACTATTAGTGAGGTGCTCAGAATCAACAAAGAATTAAAATTAAGTTCCCAGGATTTAATAGATATTTTTTTGCCCTAGGTGTCTCATATATGATACACTCTTGAGACAAAAAGATAAGGAGCAAACAGATGAGACAGAAACAATTTGTAACTAGGATGTTCGGTGAATCGATTACCGAACGAATGCGAGAACTGAATATGTCAAAAGCAGATTTAGCTAGAGACGCAGAGATTTCAAGGTCAACATTAAATCGTGCAATTGAAGGGCGTTCAGTCCACATGGGTACAATCGTTGCCATTTGTCACGCTCTCGGGGTTGAGTCCGTCGAGGATACAGACTTTTGGGAGACAGATTATTACAATCCAAAATTTGATGCCGTTTAGGAGGTTAGTAAATGCTTAAAAAAGTGATTTCAGTCGCTCAAATGTCGACTGTCCTTGGTGTTAGCCTAACAGCTATCCGAGAGGGTATCGCAAGAGATCGATTTCCATTTGCCTATGCCTGGCAGTCGCCAGGTAAGAAATCCCGTAGCTTTGTCATCGATAAAGAGGGGTTTAGGACGTTCCTTGTCCATTCATTAGGCTGGGATGTGAAAGTAGTTGATGCGGAATTTAAATCCGCAGGAATTCATTAGGAGGAATTAATCATGACATGGATTGACGCAGGAATGCATTTAAGTTTAGCTGCAGCAGCAGTAGCATCTATTTTATCAATGTTGATGTTATAAAGGAGATTAATCTATGGGCTATATGTTATTGGGGACTTTCCTCATTGCAGGCTCTATGGGAGCCTTAGAACTCGACCAAATAGGATGGGAACAGTTTATATTGCAATCGTTAATCGGACTGGTTCTATCTCTATACGGATTTAAAAAAGATATGGCAGAAGTTGACGCAGAAGAGCAGAAAGTTGTCACATACATCCCGCAAGTAAGAAATTGCGGCGAGTACTGTCGCAATCCATATTACAACTAAAGGAGAAAGAATATGGAAAAAATTTATGTCAGTAAACAAAAAGTAAGAAACTTCGTATCTCGTGTCAGTTGTGACAAAACCGATGCAATTGAAGATGAATACGAAGCTCTATTGACTCAAGAAATTAAATCACTAGATGCTTTTAAACGTTTAGAAGAGGCTCTATCAGAAGCTCGAAAAGCGGCTAAAGAGATTAAGCGAGCGGGGTTTGGTGATAGCGTTTTGGCTAGTATTCCGACTTCGGAATTTTTAATCGATCGCATGATTAGTCGAGGTAAGAGCTTCTATAATGAACCACCAAAAACATGGGCTTCAATTTGTGAACTATTAAAGCCATTCGTGGAACGACTAGCAAAAGTACGTAATGCTAGACAAAGTGCTTACAGAATTATTGATGAAGCACAAACAGGTAGAGCTGCTGCGGATGCGTTAAAAGAAGCAGGCTTAGATTATTACACATGGGAAGCTAGAAAGCCTGAGAGGGTGCTTGATTTAAGCGCTTTGAAAGGTGGTGATTAAATTGCGAGACTGCAACAAATGCCCAAAGAAAGATTATTGTATTCCTGATGAATGCGAAGATTTGGGCATGAAAAATGAGCCTGATGATGCGGCAACATCAACAAGCTCAAATTAGAAATATATCCACTTAAAGTATACCACAGAAAGGACATCTTATGGAATTCTTATTAGTTACTTACGATACCAGTGATTATTACTGGCAAAATAACACACCGATGCATAACCCAGATGAATTTTGGTTTAGATATTATGAATCCGATACAAATGTTCCAATCGATAACATTGGTGTTGGTGATTGGGTTGTTGTTAAATCAAGAAACGGCTTAGGCGTTGCTCGTGTTTTGAAAAAGGCAAAAGACCTTGATACTGTTCGGATGCAAGGTTTCAAAGGGAATGTAGTTAAACAGGTCATTGCAGTTATCGATACTTCTAAATGCGATAAACGTGAAAGCGATCGAGCTAAATTGGAGGATATCGAAAAGAAACTCGAACAAAAGGCTAAGAACGCTGAGCGCTTGACCATGTATCGGTTACTTGCAAAAGATAATCCGGAATTCTCAGCGTTACTTACTGAGTATGAATCTGTAAAGGCGTCTGTCGATGAATTATAACGCTTTCATTAACTCTAAGTCTAAAATGTCAGAATCTCATGGATTTGTTATTGATGCGGGTATGCTAAACAAACATCTTTTTGACTTTCAACGAGATATCGTCAAATGGGCCTTGGCAAAAGGTAAAGCTGCCATATTCGCAGATTGCGGATTAGGTAAAACTTTAATGCAGCTGTCCTGGGCGTATGAGATTTATCTACATACAGGTGGATCCGTACTCATATTAGCACCGCTAGCTGTGGCCGCTCAAACACAGTCCGAGGGTGAACGTTTCGATATTCCTGTGAATATATGCGAATCCGATGATGATATTGTGCCAGGCGTTAATATTACGAATTATGAGAAATTGGGACGATTCAATACCGACAATTTGATAGGTGTCGTGCTTGATGAATCGAGTATCCTAAAGTCATTTACTGGTAAAGTACGTACGGATTTAATAAATCGATTCAGTAATACGCCATATCGGCTAGCGTGTACGGCAACGCCTGCACCGAATGACTATATGGAGCTTGGCAATCATGCGGAGTTCCTCGGCATCATGAGTCGTAATGAGATGTTATCTATGTATTTCACGCACGATGGTAGCGATACCGCTAAATGGCGATTAAAAGGCCATGCAGAGAATACCTTTTGGGAGTGGATGGCGTCATGGGCAGTAGTGCTAGATAATCCGGCATCCCTGGGTTATGAAGATGATGGTTACGAATTGCCTGAGTTACACGTACATGAAATTGTTGTTGATAAAACAGGTGAGGATGTCCCTACTTTATCCTTACTGGAACGCCGCAGGGCTCGCAAAGCATCTCTTGAATCAAGGTGTAGAGCAGCAGCTGATTTAGTCAATGCATCTAATGAGCAATGGCTAGTGTGGTGCGACCTTAATGATGAATCGACCACTCTAAAAGAAATGATTGATCTAGCAGAGGATGTCAAAGGTAGCGATAAGGCAACTCGAAAGCAAGGCATGATGTTAGGTTTTGGTTCTGGATTCCTAAAATGTTTGGTAACAAAGCCAAGTATCGCCGGATTCGGAATGAACTGGCAAAACTGCCACAATATGATATTTGTTGGTCTATCTGATAGCTACGAGCAGTATTATCAAGCACTTCGCCGATGCTGGCGATTTGGCCAGAAGCATGAGGTGAACGCATATATCGTAATCTCCGAAAAGGAGGGCGCGGTTAAAGCAAACATCGAACGTAAGGAAGCGGATGCTATAAAAATGAGGGACGCTATGATTGCACTAACCCGTGACGCTGTTCGTACTGAATTATCTAAAACTAGACGGGAATCAACGGAATACAATCCGTGTGTGCCGATGGTGTTACCTAACTGGGCAGAAATGAGGGCTGTTATATGACTAAAATTTACGTAAGCCATCCATTCGGAGGATTGGCTAAAAATAAAAAGAATGCTGACTCTGTATTAAAGTGGCTGCAAGACGATATGGGCGTATTTCCAATAAAAGAACCTTTTGGCAGTGATACGCATAACATATTCCTTTCACCTATACATATGTTTGGGCATCTGTACAATAAGGTCGATTATGATACCGGCATAGACTGGTGCATTGACCTTCTAAGTGGTTGTGACGCAATCATAATGTGCAACGGCTGGGAGAACTCAACTGGGTGCAATTTAGAGCTAGCTTACGCTAAGGCTCATAACATAAGAGTCATCCACATCAATGTGTTAAAAGCAGCCAAATTAACTAAATTAGCTGTTGACGCAGGCATGAATAAAGCTATAGCCGCCCTTGCTGGAGTCGCAACGCTGCAAGCGCTAAATAAGAAAGCAAAGGAGGACTTACAACGTGAACGTGCTAAATCAGTTAATTGAGTCCCGATTTGCAATATATAATGGCGACTCTGTAGAAGTGCTGAAAGGGCTACCTGATGATAGCGTTCATTACTCCATATTTAGCCCGCCATTTAGTAGTTTGTATGTCTACTCTAATTCTGATAGGGATATGGGCAACTCATCTACTGATAGCGAGTTTTGGCAGCACTTCAAGTATTTAATTACTGAATTACATCGTGTAATAATGCCTGGACGATTAGTATCGGTCCATTGTATGGATTTACCACTCACGAAATCCAGGGACGGTGTTATCGGAATGAAAGACTTTCCTGGTGACATTATTCGAGCCTTTCAGGATGCTGGATTCGTGATGCATTCTCGTGTCACGATTTGGAAAGACCCTCTCATTGAGGCTACTCGGACAAAGGCGCTAGGGCTTTTGCACAAGCAAATTGTAAAAGATTCTGCCATGTGTAGAATGGGGGCGCCTGATTACATCGTGACGTTGCGTAAACCTGGTGACAATCCAGAGCCTATTGCACACCCGGAAGGGTTTACCCAGTTTTTCGGGCAGGAGGAACCTGAGGGAATCAAAGGAATCGAAAGACCTGCACCCAATCCAGATTTGTTTGATAAAAAGCAAAAATACAATACGGAGCCTATGTATAGCCATCAAGTATGGCGACGATACGCTAATCCTGTATGGGCCGATATCCGCCAAACGCATACGCTGAATTATAAAGCGGCTCGTGACAATAAGGATGAACGTCATATATGCCCGCTACAGCTAGATACGGTGGCTCGATGCATAGAATTGTGGAGTAATCCAAATGATATCGTACTTGATCCATTTGCTGGTATTGGTACGGTCCCAGTTATGGCACTTCGTATGGGCCGCAGGGCTTTAGGTTTTGAGTTAAAAGAATCGTATTACAACCAATCAATTATTAATATTCAGGAGGAGTTAAATAATGATTAAAGTTGAAGTTCAAGGAGTTAATGTACTAGATGTATATAATCAGCTAAAAGCTGTGTTAAATCAATTCAAAAGTTTTGTAGATAGCGATAGAGCAATGGATGATAAAGTCCCTGGCATAGTGGACGCAGTGGTATCTACAGTAACAGCACCGTCCATGTGCGTATCTAATTTAGCTCCGCAAGATACAAATCAAGGTGTGCCTACTACAACAGTAGCTATGCAACCAGACTCTGTATCTATGGCGACATCTAATACAGCTGTACAAGTTACTCCTACTCAAGTAGCCGTTACGGCACCAACTGTCAACGTGGCAACTGATACCCCGGTACAAACTGCTGCCGCACCTGTACAAACAACTGTTACCGCTCCTGTGCAAACACCTGTTACTGCTCCGGTATCTCAAGAAGTTAAAAAGTATACATTGCCTGAAATTCAAGCGGCGCTTGCACCATTACTTGACGCAGGGAAAGCTGTAGAATTGCAACAATTAATGGCACAATTCGGTGTTCAATACTTGGGTGAAGTACCTGAGGACAGATACCCTGAATTAGTAAATGCAATTAGAGGATTGGGGGCAAGAATCTAATGGCACCTCGATCACATGCATTATTAAACGCATCGGGGTCGCACCGGTGGCTGCATTGTACAGCCGCCCCTCTCTTAGAGGAGAACTTTCCCGATAGTACATCTGTGTATGCAAAGGAAGGAACCCTGGCACACGAACTTTGTGAGTTAAAACTACAGAAGTATACCACGGCCATGGCGAAATCCACATACACTCGCAAGTTCAACAAAATTAAAAAAGATGAATTGTGGCAACCAGAAATGGACGATACCTCGGAAACATACCTCGAATATGTTAAAGGCGTTATGTTAGGCTGTACGGCAACTCCTGTAGTGGCCATTGAAAAACGCGTTGATTTTAGTCGCTATGTGCCCGATGGATTCGGAACGGCTGACTGTATTATTCTATCCGGCGACACCTTGCACATCGTTGATTATAAGCACGGAAAAGGGGTAGTCGTTGATGCGGAACACAATCCGCAAATGATGCTATACGCCCTTGGCGCGATTGATGCGTATAGATTACTCTATATGTTCAATACGGTCAAAATGACTATCGTGCAGCCCCGTGTTAATAATATCAGCGAATGGGAAATCCCTACGGCAGAACTACTGGATTGGGGTAATGCCTTTGTCAAACCTCGTGCAGACGAGGCTATATCTGGTAACGGTAAATTTGAACCCGGTGACTGGTGCAGATTCTGCAGGGCAAAACAACAGTGCAAAGCCCGATATGATGCAAACGACTCATTGCACAGTGCGCTAGTTGCTAATCATGATCCTCGACTTATCTCGATGACAGAACTCAGTGAATACCTTCGTCGAGGGAAAGATGTCGCTGCTTGGCTCGAGGATATGAAAGACTACGCACTCACTGAATCTCTTAATGGGGTGACAGTCCCTGGCTGGAAAGCCGTAGAGGGTCGTGGTAGTCGGGCATTTCAAGACACCGATGCTGCTATAGATACTTTAATCAAAGCTGGCATCGATGAAAGCATTCTATATGAACGCAAGATATTAACATTGGCACAGATGGAAAAGACCATCGGTAAAACCCAATTTAATGATATGGTAGGCGACATGATAGTTAAGAAAGCAGGCAAGCCTACCCTAGTTGAGGAATCCGATAAGCGCCCTCGGATTACCAATCAACCTACTGCGGCGCAAATATTTAATGTATCTAATGATAATAATGGAGGTAATTAATTATGTCATTTGTTCCACAACCAACTGAAGTATTATTGCAAAATGTTCGTGTATCCTACTGCCATTTATTAGAACCTTGGGCTAATTCCACACAGCCTGGTGCTAAACCTAGATATTCAGCTACTATTCTTTTGCCTAAAACTGATGTAGCTCAATACCAAGCTCTCATGAATGCTATCGAAGCTGCTATCCAATCAGCTCGTACTAAATTCGGCGCACGTGTTCCAGCACAGCCTAAAGTACCAATTCATGATGGTGATGGTTACACACAATCTGGTAAGGAGTTTGGTCCTGAATGTAAAGGCCATTGGGTATTTACAGCAGCACAAGATGCTAGCTATAAAGTTGAAGTAGTGGATCTTCAAGGTAATCCTCTCACAAATCCTACGCAAGTATATTCCGGCATGTATGTCAATGTACTCGTTCGATTCTTCTTCTACTCCAATCAATCCACTGGTATCGGATGTGGTTTAGGTCCTGTTCAAAAAGTACGCGATGGTGAAGCGTTGGGCAGCATGCCTGTTGCAGCATCCTCTGTATTTGGTGCACCTCAAGGTAGTGCAGCTAATGTATATACCGGTGCTCCAGTAGCAGCAGGTCAACCTGTACAACAACAAGCAGCTCAACAGGGTTATGTACAACCGGCATATGCTACAACACCTCAGCAATCTGTACAACAAGCTCCTGTAGGGATTAACCCTGTAACTGGTCAACCTTACTAATAGGTGCCTGATATGAGGCATCTAAGTATTGATATAGAAACATATTCATCAACTGATATCTCATTCGGAGTGTACAAATACACTGAATCACCTGATTTCGCCATATTGCTATTTGCGTATTCCTACGACTTTGGTCCTGTTGAAGTCGTAGATTTAGCGCAGGGAGGAGTAATTCCTGACTATGTAATTCGTGATTTATTGAACCCAGATGTTATCAAGCACGCTTACAATGCGCAATTTGAAATTACGTGTCTAAATCGTGCAGGGTTACTCACATCTGTTGATCAGTGGCAGTGCACGATGATTCACGGTGCCTACCTAGGATATCCTATGGGCCTAGCCTTACTCGGCAAGGCCCTGGGGTTACCTCAGGATAAGAAAAAGGACACATCGGGGAAAGCACTTATCAAGTATTTTTGTACGCCATGTAAACCTACCAAACGAAATGGGGGCCGTACCCGTAATCTACCTAGACACGATATGGATAAATGGAATGCTTTTATCGAGTACAACCGTCAGGACGTTGTGACTGAGATGGAATGTTATCACAGATTAGCCTCGTTCCCTGTACCTGATGATACGTGGAAAGATTGGTATCTTGATATCCAAATCAATAGTAGAGGTGTACGCATTGACCATGAATTGGTTGAGGGTGCCTTATACATTGATGAGGAAAATCGAGAAATGTTGATGAATGAGGCTTACCAAATCACAGGACTTAGCAATCCTAACAGCCGCAATCAACTGCTTGATTGGCTAAATAATAATACTAATGTCAGTCTTGAAAAATTAACTAAGGACACTGTGGCCGATGCGCTGTTGGATGCTGATGACGTTGCATCTAAAGTACTTACAATTCGTAAAAAGCTAGCTAAGTCATCCGTATCTAAATATACGATGACTGATAGTGCTATGGGCGCTGATCTTCGTCTCAGAGGAACGTTACAATTTTATGGTGCCAACCGTACCGGACGCTGGGCGGGTCGTCTTATCCAGGTGCAGAACCTACCGAGAAATTACATCGAGAACCTTGACACGGCTCGGCATCTCGTTAAAACCAAAAACCGTCAAGGGTTAGAACTTCTATATGGCGATGTATCGGATACGTTATCTCAATTAATTCGCACCTCAATTATTGCTGAAAAGGACAATACATTATGTGTGGCCGACTTCTCAGCTATTGAGGCTCGTGTTATCGCATGGTTATCGGGAGAACATTGGCGGCAACGTGTATTCGCTGAGGGCGGAGATATATACTGTGCTTCCGCGTCATCTATGTTTGGCGTCCCTGTTGTTAAACATGGCGAAAATGGACACCTTAGACAAAAGGGCAAAGTCGCTGAATTGGCACTCGGCTATCAAGGCGGAGTAAATGCGTTAAAAGCCATGAGGGCTCTTGATATGGGACTCCATGAGGAGGAATTACCTGAAATCGTAAATTTGTGGCGCAACGCATCGCCTAGAATAAGAGATTTATGGTATGCCGTTGAGAATGCAGCCGTATACACCGTTACTACCGGAAATCCTATAGGCCTTGACCACGGCATTATGTTCCGTTTGGAAATTGATCCAATATATGGTTACCGTTATATGACGATTGAGTTACCGAGTGGACGTAAGCTATTTTATCCTAGCCCAAGCATTAAGCAGAATGCATTTGGCAAGGATGCTGTACATTTTAAGACTAAAGTAAACGCTGCATGGGTTACTGAAAGCACCTATGGAGGTAAATTAGTCGAAAACATCACACAAGCAGTCGCTCGTGATTGCTTAGCTTTGACTCTACGTCGATTGGCGGATGTAGGATATCAAATTATTATGCACATTCACGATGAAGCTGTACTTGAAGTCAACAAGGATAACGCAGAATCAATACTGGATGATGTTAATGCTATATTCTCAATCGCCATACCTTGGGCAGACGGGCTGCTATTATCATCCGCAGGATTTACTAACGACTATTATATGAAAGATTAGGAGGGGATACACTTGCAAAACGATAAACTGATTACCATCAGTATCGGTGCGAGTCGCACATCAAAGCAATGGACCCGTACGGAGATGTTGTGGTCCGAGTTTTGTGAACGCCTCAAGATCCCCGTTCGTACAACAGAAACCGTGGACGAATACCACAGATTACCAAAATCTGAGAAAAGCAAGCTAAAGGACATAGGCGGCTTTGTCGGTGGTACTTTAAACGGTCTGCAGCGTAAAGCTATTAACGTGTCTGGGCGTGATCTGATTACTCTTGATATGGATGCCATATCGCCTGGGGAAACCGAGAACGTCGCTCGCACGATTGACAGCCTAGGCATGGCTTATGTCATCTACTCAACCCGTTCTCATACGGTGCATCGTCCACGGTTACGCGTTATCGTCCCTACTGATAGAACGATGACACCTGATGAGTATGAGCCTATCGCTCGTAAGTTGGCAGAACTCATCGGCATTGGTATGATGGATGGAACTACGTTCGAAGCTTCTCGGCTTATGTATTGGCCATCATGCCCGAATGATGCGCAATATGTATATTACGTAGGCGATAAGGCATTCTTATCTACTGACGGTATGCTCAGCCAATATACTGATTGGCGAGATGTGCGTTCTTGGCCACAAGTGCCAGGTAAGGAAGCATCGCAGCATGAAAAGCAGTTACTTGCAAAGCAAGCTAATCCGAGAGAAAAACCAGGTATCGTAGGTGCCTTTTGCCGAATATATAGTATCCGTGAGGCGATTGATAAATTCATACCTCATGCATATGTCGATGTTGATGGCAGTGAGGACCGCTTAACGTTCGTTACTGGCTCAACAGTAGCAGGGGCGGTTATCTATGATGACGATACATTCCTGTTCAGTCACCATAATACTGACCCGTGTAGTGGTCAATTGGTTAATGCCTTTGACCTTATCAGGCTACATAAGTTCCACAGCTTAGACGAGACTGCTAAGGATGGGACACCTGGGCATAAACTGCCATCTTACATGGCTATGTCTAAACTAGCTATGCAAGATATGGTAGTCGTTAACGAACTCAACATGGCCCGTGCCCGAGAATCGGCATCAAATGTATTTGCTGATATTATCACGGATGTATCGGCTCACGCTGAGACATCCGACCTCGACCCTAATGCGTTAACGAACGTCGACTGGATGAAAAGTTCGACTTTAAAGTACGACGAGAATGGTCGACCTAAGAACACACTAGATAACATGCTTAAAATCATGCACCATGATCCGGCGCTTGTCGGTAGACTTGCCTATGATAGATTTGGTTCGAGATACGTGGCAAAAGGGGCCCTACCGTGGAACCCAACACCAGGACTCCGTATATGGACAGACGCAGATGATGCGGGCTTACGGTGGTACCTAGAGAATAAATATGATATCACCGGCAAGGATAAAATCATGGACGCCCTCATCATGTGCGCTGAGCAAAATGGATTTAATGAAGTACTAGATTACCTTAACGGATTATCCTGGGACGGCATTGCCCGATTAGATACCATATTCATCGACTACTTAGGGGCTGAGGATAATGTATATACCCGTGCAGCCGCTAGAAAGTCATTTACGGCGGCAGTAGCGCGAGCATTTGAGCCTGGATGCAAGTATGATACGATGCCAATTCTTATTGGAGGTCAGGGTATTGGTAAAAGTACTCTTATCCGCACAATGGGCAAGAAGTGGTACGCTGACGGCTTAAATACCTTTGAGGGTAAAGAAGCCGCAGAAGGTATTCAAGGTAAATGGATTATAGAAGCCGGTGAAATGGCTGGGTATTCGAGGGCTGAAGAAAATGCATCTAAGCAATTTCTAAGTCGTCAAGTAGATGTATTTCGTCAAGCATATGGCCGACGTACGCAAGAATATCCACGGCAGTGTGTGTTCTTTGGCAGTACGAATCAATATGAATTTCTAAAAGATATTACAGGCAATCGCCGATTTTGGCCAATTGATCTTGAGATGACGACTCCACGAAAGAATATATTCGTTAATCTTCCTGGGGAAGTAGACCAGTTATGGGCGGAGGCCTTGTATCGGTATAAAAGCGGGGAAAGCCTCATTATCGAGGATGACCCGAACGTACTAAAACTGGCTGATGCGGCCAGAGAGGCGCACATGGAATCAAATACCAAAGCAGGACTGATTAATGAGTTTTTATTAATCAAAGTACCGTTAAATTGGAATGTGATGAGTCGTAGCGCCCGGAGGACGTTCCTTAGCATGAATGCTAAGCCTGCCGAGGGTCAAGAGTTAGTGTATCGTGACCGTATTTGTGCGGCAGAGGTATGGTGGGAATGTTTTGGTAACGACCCAAGTCGCATGAAGAAGATCGAGACCAGGGAAATTAATCAAATACTGGCGGACTCCCCGTATACAATGGGCGGAAGTCAGTTAATGAGATTTGGTGAATACGGACATCAAAGAGGGTTCAGAATCAATGAGTCAAAACTGAAATTATAGTGTTAACATTCTCAATTAAGCGTTAACATTCTCAGTATTTTTGTTAACATTAGAATGTTAACAAAATCGGAGAATGTTAACGTACCATGTTAACGCATAAAGTCAGTATTTATCTATATTCATATATGTTGGTTAACATTGTTAACATTATATACTGGTAAATATCAAAACAAAGAGTTTTAAGAAAAAATACGCCCTTTACAGCCTTAATTTGAACCCTCATATACGCGTATGTAAACATGTTAACGTTTAAAGATTTCAGAGGTGAGAAATGTTAGAAAAGGATATCGAGAGAAAATTAGTTGCAGGCGTCAAACGTTCGGGAGGTAAAGCATATAAGTTTGTATCCCCTGGTAATGTCGGTGTGCCTGATCGAATCGTCATATGGCCAAATGGTGTTATCCATTTCGTAGAATTGAAGACATCCAAAGGCGTACTTTCGCGATTGCAGGGTGTCCAAGCCCGTGAACTTCAAAAGCTAAATCAAAAAGTATTTGTGTTAAAAGGTGCAGATGCGGTGGCTGGTTATTTGGAACAATTTACGGAAGAATTCGGGGTGAAAGCGTAATGCAGTTTATTCCGCATGCGTATCAGCGATATTGTATCGACAAGACCGTTAATCAAAATAAGATAGGGTTATTCCTGGACATGGGTTTAGGGAAAACGATTATCACGTTATCTGCCATATACGAATTGAAGTACTCCAGATTTGCCATCCGTAAAGTGCTAATCATAGCGCCTAAGAAAGTAGCGGAGGCTACATGGCAACGAGAAGCACGAAAATGGGACGGTGTAGGTATATTAAGGATATCTACTGTATTAGGCAGCCTGAAAAAGCGTATTAAGGCTTTAAACACACCTGCCGACATCTACATCATTAATCGCGAGAATGTAACGTGGTTAGTTGATTACTACAAGAATGCATGGCCGTTTGACATGGTAGTTGTGGATGAATCTAGTTCTTTTAAGAATCACACAGCTAAGCGCTTTAAATCATTAGCCTATATGCATAACCACATCAAGCGCATGGTGTTGTTAACGGGTACGCCAGCCCCTAATGGGTTAATCGACTTATGGGCACAAGTGTATTTATTAGACCGCGGCGAGTCGTTAGGTAAAACGTACACAGGATTTAGGGATTACTATTTCGAGCCCGATCAGAGGTCACGCGAAATGGTGTACTCCTATAAACCTAAATCCGATTCAAATGACAGTATCATGGCGGCAATAGCTGGGTTATGCATATCCATGAAAGCTGATGACTATTTGGAATTACCTCCAGTAATCAACGATATTAAATATGTGCAATTAGATGCGAAAGCCAAAAAAGCCTACGAAGATATGGAACGCACATCTGTATTAGAGTTGATTGAAGCTGGCGAAGATATCACAGCTTTGAGTGCAGCAGCATTATCTACAAAGCTACAACAGTTAGCGAATGGCGCCGTATATGATGGCGATAGGAACGTTCACGAGATACATGGCTGTAAGATTGAGGCTTTTATGGAACTTGTAGAACAGTTAAACGGAAAGCCTGCATTAGTGTTTTATAACTTCAAGCATGACTGTGAACGGTTAAAAGCAGCATTAGCTAAGACTAAATTAAGAGTCTGTGAACTAAAAGGTGCCGATGATGAGATAGCGTGGAATGCTGGAGAGATTGATATTCTATTAGCACATCCGGCTAGTACGGCATACGGGCTTAACTTACAGGACGGCGGTAACCATGTAATATGGTTCGGGTTAAACTGGAGTCTTGAGTTATATCAACAAGCTAATAAGCGGTTACATCGCCAAGGTCAAATGGAGAAGGTAATTATCCATCATTTAATATGTGAGGGAACTCGCGATGAGGATATGATGGATGCGCTAGCCCAAAAAGACCGAGCGCAGGAATATGTGCTGCAAAGCCTAAAAGCAAGAATCGATAAATACAGAAAGGATGATTGAAATGGATCAATTTTTTATAGCGGGATTAATCGGAGCTATCGTAGTAATAGTATGTTACGTGACTGCTCAAATTATAGATATCGTTGATAAATACTTCGATAATCGAAAGTACGAGGTTGCATTCGGGCTGACTCCAGGTAGATTGTATGAGAGACCCAATAATCCCCCGCCACCACCTATTAAGTTATCAGCTAATGAAACTTTAAAACGTTTGGCAACTAACGAAAATCTAAAACGTTTACAGAAGGTATCGAATCAATCAGGATTAACAATAGCGAAAGTTATAGCAGATAAATCTCCTAATCGCATAGTTAATCAATGCGATGATATAAACCACCCAAGCCATTATACACAAGGAGATATCGAGGTTATCGATTACATCGAAGACAAGAAACTAGGGTATCGATTGGGTAATGTAGTGAAGTATGTATCCCGAGCTGGTCATAAGGACGATGCCATTAAGGATTTGAAAAAAGCCCGTTGGTATCTAAATCGGGAAATTGCAAAGAGGGAAGATCATGACAAAAGTCGAGCGACTATTAATTAACAAAGGGCACTATCTAGATGACACATATCATCTTGTCATGGATATAGTTAAGGTTGTAGATAATCTCAAGGATAATGTTGCCGAGAGATTAGATGATGATTTGAGTGATGATGCGTACGCCATGTGTGAGGAGATGTTTACCGCTGTTGAGCAATGCAAAGCAGATATGGTAGAAGCCATCGAGGATATTGTCGAACGTATGGAGGTAAAGGATGCAAAAGCGTAGAAGCAGGTCAGATGTGATTGTAGGTGCCATACAGTCAGATTTAAGTCTTGCCATCATACGAGCCCGTAATAGACAACTGAGATCACCTATGCTAGATGATAGAATTCGTGAAAGCGGATACATCGACGGATTACTTCGAGCACAGATGATTATCAGTAAATATGGAGATTATCGCGTATGATGGCTAATGAAGAACTACAAGCTGTCCGCCATACTGAGCAGCGAATGCGTGCGTTAGAGATTCAGCTAAGTGCGATTAACCGAGATCTACATTCAGAAGCTATACAGATATGTGAATCGGGAGATGCTATGCCACGAATCAGTAAGCACTTACAAGAATGTAGGGAGGAGCTAAACAGAGAATGGGATGAATTGATTGATTCTCGAAACAAGGTCAAGCAAGTCATCAACCAAATAACTGACGGACAATACAGGGATGTACTGAATCTCAGATACATTAATGCGTTGCCATGGGAGCAGATAGCTGTCGAACTAGGGTATTCGTGGCGACAAGTTCACAGACTTCACAAGAAAGCAATAGCTGAATTTGAAAAGATGGCATAGAATGGCACACTCTTAATTTAATATAATGTAAATGTAGTAGATAGCAGGCAGTGTCTGGCCCGCACAATATGTCTGCCTGCTGCACTGCCCCGGGGTAGACCTTACTTAGTTGAGGTCTACCCTTTTTTCTTATTGAGTATCAATGATAATACCTAATTGAGAAAATAAAAATTTGGAAAAGGTACTCCGCGGGCGAAAAATGGCCGCTGGTCGCCCCCGCGCGATGGTCCTCTCTCTGTGAGAAAAATTTTCCTGTTGAATGTAGAAAGACGATTTAAGAAAGGAGTACACCTATGGCGGACGCAAAACTCAGAGTGAAATTTGATGCTGCAGGCAATCTGCTCGTATCCAGCACTCAACTATGTGACCTCTTGCGGGTCACTCCGGAAATTATTTCTCGACATCATAAAGCAGGGATGCCTAAAGCCTCTGTCGGTTGGTGGAATCTCCGAGAAGTCCTCGTGTATTTGGGGCAGGCAAAAGGTGATAACGCTAAAAGCAAATCCGCATCAACTCGTAAGCTAGAAGCCGAAGCTGATTATAAGGAAGCAAAGGCTGCAAGAGAAAAGAAAATGTTGGATGTGCTGAATGGCGAATATGTTCCTCGTGCCGATGTGGCACAGGCATGGGCTAATCGAGTATTGGAATTAAAGACATCGTTTACTAAATTAGGTAAGCGTATTGGAAGTGAGTTCACGGATCCTGAGGAACGTACTCGTGTAGAAAAGGTGGTGAATGGCCTTGTCGAAGAATACCTCGAAAGCTACGCGCGCGAAGGCGAGTACACGCCGAAAGTCAAAGCTGCGGGAAAAGGTAAGGCTAAAGGTTGACTGGTTCCCTGAGGAATTAGAAGCATTCAAGCCACCTGAACGATACACTGTTTCAGAATGGGCAGATAAATATAGGGTGCTGACTAATATATCTGCCGAACCTGGGCGCTGGCGTACCGCACGGACACCTTATCTCAAGGAGCCTATGGACAAATTCACAGACCCTCTCATTGAAAGCATCTCGTTATGTTTCGGAGCGCAGATTGGTAAGACGGAAGCTGAGCTTAATATGATTGGATATGCGTTACACCAAACTGCATCACCAGTTATGATGGTTTACCCTACAGATACAATCGCGAAATTCGCTAGCGATAAACGTGTGCAGCCAATGATTAGGAGTGTAGAGCCGCTTGCGGATATGTATGACGAAAGCAGTAAACTGCTGGAGTTAGATTTCGTTAACGGGAACTATATGGTGCTCGTAGGGGCGAATTCACCAAGCAGCTTATCGAGTCGGTCAATTAAGTACTTATTTTTCGATGAAATTGATAAGTATCCAGCTTTCTCCGGTAAGGAAGCGAATCCGATTAAGTTGGCTGAGGAACGTACTAAGACATTCGTTGATAAGAAAATTGTAAGAGTGTCAACTCCTACGATTGAGAGTGGCAATATTTGGCAGTCATATATGGACGCAAATGAACGTAAGCAGTATTACGTGCCATGTCCGCATTGCGGGGTGTCGCAGACCCTCAAATTCAAACAGATAAAATGGCCGGAGGAACACCATGGCAATGCGGATATGATACGTGATACCGCATATTATGAGTGCGAACATTGTAAGCAACGTATTGATGATAAGCACAAGATGGATATGCTCCGGCAAGGTGAATGGCGTGCGGTGAATGAATCACAAGTCCGAGTTGTCCGGTCGGTTGCATATCACATGTCATCCCTTTACTCTCCATGGGTTACCTTTGGCGATGTGGCATATGAGTTTGTTAAATCAAAGGATAAGCCAAGTGAGTTGATGAATTTTATCAACTCTGGATTAGCGGAGCCGTGGAAATCTGCGAAAACTAAAAGCACGCAGAACCTCGTGTTTACGCAATCGGAAGTTCCTCGAGGTATTGTGCCTCAGCACGCACCATTACTCATTGCCTCCGTCGACGTGCAGCAAGATCACTTCTGGTGGGAGGTTAGAGCCTACGCCCATGGTGTATCGAGTTATTTAGTTGACTATGGTCAAGCAAGTAGTTGGGCAGACTTAACCGAGATACTCATCGATAGAGAATATCCATCAGAGTATGGTGAGGCCCGTAAGATTGTGAGGGCCGGTATCGATAGTGGCTACCGAACAGATGAAGTATATCAGTACTGCGCACAGTACCCAGAAGTATGCGTGCCAGTTAAAGGTGATTCGTCGCACAGTCCTCTAGCTCCGCCATATAAGATGAGCAGCATCGAGAAGGGCGTCATCGGCGGTATGAAGCTGTACGTAGTGAATACCGATTACTGGAAAGACTTTATATTTGCACGTATGGTACGCCCAGCCAATGAGCCTGGCACAATCCATTTATTTAAGGATTGCCCGGAGGAATATTCGGAGCACCTCCGGTCGGAGGAAAAGCAAGAAATCCGAAATGTAAAGACCGGAGCAGTTACAGTGCAATGGAAACCATTAACCAGTCATCCAACAAATCACTTGTTGGATACGTGTGTATACAACGCCATGGTGGCGGACTCGGTAGGTGTTAAATACTTACCAGAATATGACCCGGATACTGATGATGAGGAAGATGATACGGATGATGAAGACTTTAATGCAGATAGCAGAGGTTGGTTTAGTTAAGAAGGAGGTGAGACCATGAGCGCAAGAGAAGACTTGGAGCGTATACGAACGATAATCGAGGAAATCGAGACGAATGGATACGCCGAGATGTCTGTAGGTGGTAAGCGATTTAAGACACATGACCTGCCGACATTATACGCCCGTGAGCGTGAGTTAATGGCTCGCGTTGATGATGAGGAAGGTAATAGCACGACATCCTACGTGTCATGGGAGCGACGATGAACATACTCGATAAGGTAATAGCATATTTCAATCCAGAACGAGCTGCCCGTAGAGCATATTTCCGTAGTTCGCTTGAACGTGGATATGATGCGGCGTCAACAGACCGATTGAGTGGCGACTGGATGCCAGTATTTGGTACAGCTGAACAAGTAGCATCAGGCCAACGTGATTTGATCCGAGGGCGTGCACGTGCAGCAGAACTTAACAGTGATCTTGCTGAGAGTGTCGTTTTAGCATTACTACGAAATGTAGTAGGTACGGGCATAAAGCCACAGTGCAAAATCAAGACCAAAGCAGGAAAGCTAAATGAAAGACTCAACAAGAAAATTGAGGAGGTTTGGTCAGATTGGGTGGATAAGGAGAATGCGGATATCCGAGGGATATCTACGTTTTATGAGTTGCAAGAAATGGCTCTGCGCCGAATGGTCTATGACGGGGAAATCCTAGTTAATATGACCTCCGAAGGCGCAGATATACCACTATCATTACAGCTTATCGAGGGTGAGAATATCGGAGCCGTATCGGTAAGCGAGAATGGCAACAGTATTGTTAATGGCGTGGAAGTTAATAAATACGGAAGACCAATAGCATATCACGTATTCCAAACAGACCCATTAGGAATACGGTCGTTTAACGAGGCAAGGCTGCCAAGTAATAGGGCTTTTCTATTACATAAGCCTCGCAGACCTAGTGAACTGCGCGGGGTTAGTATGTTAGCACTCGTATTAAAGCGCATTCACGACGTAGATGAATATATGGACGCTGACCTTATAGCGGCTCGAGTGGCCGCATGTTTTGGTGCGTTTGTAACAAGTAATACCGGGAATACCCCTATGATTGCCAATAAAACAGATGGCAAAGGTAAGAAAGTTCGTTCAATGGCGCCAGGGATTATCCAACATCTACGTGCAGGTGAATCAATTTCATTTGCGGAACCTAAGCGAAATGCAGGAACCGCATCAGAATACTCAGCGACACAAACAAGACGCATAGCGTCAGGTATGGGTCTAAGCGCGGACATAGTGACGCGCAATATTAGTGGTAACTTCTCCGCAGCTCGGCAGAATATGCTGGAGGACCAGCAATCATTCAAGCAGATGCAGCGTTTTATAATTGAGCATTTTTGTATGCCGGTATGGCGGGCTTTCATTGAAGCGTGCTACCTGAAGGGAATTATCCCGGCCAATGACTATGCAGCGAACCCAAAACTTTATAAGAAAGTAGCGTGGTTAGCTCCAGGCTGGTCTTGGATTGACCCTGTTAAGGAAGTTAATGCTAACAAGGAAGCCATTAAGGCAGGACTCACAACGCTCGAGGACGTATGTAGTGCATCTGGTAAAGACTGGGAAGAAGTGCTTGAACAGCGGAAGCTGGAACAGGACCGCATTAAGGAATTGGGTGTTGCCCTTGATATGAATGGGGACATAACGAATCTAGCGGATGATAACACCACTGATATGAAAGGAGATGATAGCTAGTGGGGAAATTTGCAAAGCAGCTCTTAGGTAAGTATGCCCGAGAGGCGCAAATCACAAATATCGAAGCGAACGATAATCGTACCGTCGAATTGTCCTTTTCCTCTGAAGAGCCATATGAAAGATGGTTCGGAACAGAGATATTGTGTCATGACGACGGATGCATTAACCTAGACCGCTTTAATAATGGTTTGGGTGTAGCACTATTCAATCACGACCGTAGTGCCGTTATTGGCCATATTGATAAAGCGTGGATTGAAGGTAATCGAGGTAAAGCGATTGTCCGATTCGATGAAGATGATGAATCTGAAAAAATTTATCAAAAAGTGTTAAAAGGCACGCTACAAGGCGTGAGTGTCGGGTATTCCATAAGCCGATACGAGGAATTAATTGATTCCGATTCTAAAAGCTCCAACGGTCGATTTACTGGTCCGGGTTATGTAATCACAGACTGGGAACCGTTGGAAATTAGTATTGTGTCCGTCCCTGCGGATCCAAGTGTAGGGGTAGGCAGAAGTTTAGATGATAATGAGGAGGAACCTATGAAAGGTGATGCAAAAGCAAAAGGCACTGAGCAAAACGTGCCACAAGTAGTACCGGAAGTACCAGAGTCCGGAGTTAAAGGTTTTAATGCGGATGACGCTAAAAGATTGATTGCGGCAGAACGTGAACGTGTATCCACAATCACAAGTCTATGCCGTGATTTCGAAGTTGATGGTGTAGATGATTTCATCAAATCTGGCAAATCTGTTGCCGAAGTTCGTGAGGCAGTAATGGACGTATTGCGTGAACGCAATAAACCAGTATCTGTTAAAGTCGGCGAAGCAGATTCTGATAAGTTCCGCATGGCTATGCAGGACGCTTTGATGATGTCTATTGGTATCCCAGTCGCGAATCCTGCACCAGGTGCAGATGAACTCCGTTCTATGTCCTTGATGGAATTAGCACGTGAGTCTATAGTTCGTGAAGGTCTCACTGTTAATTACTCCGATCGATTGGAATTAGCCCGTGAAGCTATCAACTCCACATCCTCTTTCCCAATCGCGTTGTCTAATGTAGCAAATAAGGCCTTGATGCAAGGTTATGAAACAGCACCATCTACATTCGCAACTTGGGCGGGGAAAGGTAGTAACCGTGACTTCAAACCGGCAAAACGTATTTTGCTTTCCGAAGCTGCTGAATTGAAACTTGTCCCTGAGGGCGGACAATTCAAGGATTCCCAAATGCACGAAGCAGGTACAAATGTTAGTGTATTTACATTCGGACGTACGTTCAGCTTAACACGACAAGCTATTATTAATGACGATTTGGGTGTATTTAACGATATCTCTTCTAAATTCGGTCGTGCCGCAAAAAATAAAATCAATAACATGGTATATGATCTTTTAAGTGGCAATACGGTATTAGAAGACGGAAAAGCCTTGTTTAGCGCAGACCGTAAGAACTTGGCAACTACAGGCTCCGAGTTAAGTGTTGTATCTTTATCTGCAGGTGTAGCGGCTATGCGTCGTCAAAAGCATATTGGTGAAAATCGCAATTTGAACATTGCACCTACGTATTTGATTATTCCGCCAGAACTCGAAGCATTGGCTTATCAATTGGTTAAATCTACCGTAGATCCTGCTCGTAATAATAATACAGATAACCCATTCGGTGGTCGATTCACTATCGTCGTAGATGCGGCATTAACGGATCCACATGCTTGGTACTTGGCATCTCGTCCTACAGACGTTCAAACCATTGAAGTAACATATCTAAATGGTGTTGAAACGCCTCGATTAGAATCCCAAACAGGCTTCGAAGTTGACGGTATTAAGTACAAAGTAGCAATGGATTGCAACGCAACTGCGCTCGACTTCCGCGGTTTGTATAAAAACCCTGGTAAATAATTAGTAATTGATTTAGGAGGTAACTAGATATGGCACAATTCATTCAAGAATTAGATCGCATTGATTTTAAAAATACAGCATCCGATATGATTGCCGTAGGGGACATTGTCCCTGTCGGCAAAATGCACGGCGTGGCAATAACTGATATTGCGCCTGGTGCAATCGGTGCGGTTAAGGTCACAGGATGTTTTACAGTTGATGCGGTTGTGGCAGATGCATTCGCGGTAGGTGATGTTGTGTATTTTGATAAAACGCAAAAGCGTGCAACCAAAACAGACACAAATCCAGTATTGGGCATTGCCATTTCTGCAAAATCTGCAAGCGCTAAGACCGTTGATGTAGCTCTTTGGCCTAATGTAGAAAAGTAATGTAAGGGCGGGCATATGCCCGCCTACTCCATAGGAGGTAATGCACTATGAAATTAGGGTATAAGCCTAATGCACTGCTTTCTGTATTTGGTGAACGAATTACCTACAAAGGCCAAGCTATCAAAGCTAGCGTGGAGATTGGTGAATATGATGGCAAAGGTTCAGGATTCATTGATAAAGCATTAGCTGATAAAGCTCAAATCTGGGTGCGTGCTAAGGATGTTCCTGAACCTCGTTCAAAAGACGAAGTGTATATCAATGGCGAGAAATGGTACGTTGATCACATTTCTAACTTTGACGGCATGATGTATTGCCTAGAAATCGTGCATAACGTGAGGGCGGTGAGACCGTGAGTAATGAACCTATTACGATTACAGACACAGCCACACCGTATCTGAATTTTATTGCAGAAACAAAACCGGACTGGATGCGTAAGGCATTAAAGTCAACAGGATGGATGATGCAAAAAGAAATAAAGCAGGGCATCCGGTCGGGTGCACCTGGTGGACGTAAGTATCCTAACTTTATGGCACCGGCTCGACGGGCCGCATTTGAGTCAGCATTTGGCGCTAAACTTCGTAAAGCATACCAAAGTGGCGGACGAGCTGAACGAGAGGCCTGGGGCTCTAAATCGCGAAATGCCTTACTTGATATGGGCATTAGCTCCAGGACAATCGGATACAGTCCTCTAGGTAAGTTGTCGAATGCAGTAGGATACCAGTATGACAAGGGCAAGCAATCCGTCCGAGTTGGGTGGTTATCTAATTCGGCTAAACGGTTAGGTGAACGCATCGAGGAAGGTTACACCAAGCAGATTACAGAGCCTATGCGCAAGAAGTTATTTGCTGCAGGCGTACCATTGCCTAAGGGTAAATCGATGTTCAAAATTCAGCCGCGTCATACTTATGGTCCTATGAAAGCAGCGTTACAGCCTAAGCTTAAACCTTATATCGAGGATAAGATAGGCGACTACGCTATATATGGACCGGCAGCACAATCTGCGTCGCGACGGAACTACAAGGTAAGGTGATTTGATGCAACAAACAATTCCACTGTCGCGCATCGTTGAACGATGGGCTGAGGCCTTAGCGAACGATGAGGCGTTGACTAAATTTTGCAATGACAAATACGGAAAGCCGGCGCAACTGTATGTCGGCTATGACGATGTCGAAGCGCCGCTTGAAGAAGATTGCCCTTGCATCATATTACTACCGAGTAATAAGAACGAAGGGCTTGCGGATACTTACACATATTCATTAATGATCGTTTGGGGTATTGTCCATGAAGGTGCAACTCGTGTTAAGAATATTATTCGATACGATGGAGCGCTAGAATCAGATAACCTAGGGCAGTTAATCATTGAGTGCATTTGTAAGGTGAATCCGGCGTTTCCGGTAATCGGCATTGATTATGAATTAGACTCAATGAATTGGCGCCCAGTATTCACTGGACGTTTAACAGCTACTATAGAAATCCCGCATGTAATTGGCGGGGTTGTTGAATATTAAAGGAGGAAATGCATATGGCAACAGCAAAACGTGCACAGGGCTCTCAGTCCCATGTGGCGATTGCGTTTGAGGCGGATTTTGGTACAACGCCAACTACTGGCGGTGTCATCACTCCGATTATTTCTAGTTCTGTAAAAGCTAGCCAGAACTTAAACGACTCCACAGTAATCCGTGGTGATCGTAATCCAGCAGCGCCATTCCGTGGCAACATCGACACGTCCGGTAGTTTAACCGTACCTGTTGGTGTAATCGACATCGGATACTGGTTAAAAGCTGCATTTGGTCAACCGACTTCTAACACAACTGGCCAAGCGCCAAATAAGAAGTCCGAGCACGTGTTTAAAATCGGCAACACAATGCCGTCGTTAACTATTGAACAGGGCTACCCTGATGTTAACGTATTCCAACAATTCGCAGGTGTGCGAATCAGTAAATTAGGATTTAAATTCGGTGGCGACGCTGAATTGACTGCGTCCGTTGATGTGATGGGGTGCAAGGAAACATTAGCGGTCACTACATTTGATGCTGCAGCAAAAGCAGTTAATTTCTTACCGTTCCAAAATCTAAACGCAACAATTAAAGAAGGCGGCGTTACGGTAGCCAACATTTTAAGTTGCGATATCAACTTTGATTTTGGCTTGGACGGTGACTCTTATGCTATTGGTGGTAAAGGCTTTAGAACATACATTGACCCAGGTATTGCGACTATTTCAGGCACGGTTAAAGCGTTCTTCCAAAACAAAGACCTTTTGAATAAGGCGGTTAACGGTACGGAATCCAGCTTGGAATTACGACTCGAACAAGACGACTGGTCACTTACATTTAAGTTGCCTGAACTTGTGTACGAACGACAATCTCCGGGCATCGACGGTCCTCGTGGCGTCAATATTGAATTACCATTCAAGGCGTACTATCGCGCAGATGCGGGTAAATCCGCAGCCATCATTACATTAATTAATAATCAAGAACAATACTAGGAGGTGCCAATATGGCATTTGAAGATATTAAATTAAGAGGTTTAACATTTGCTGAGCGTAGTGAATTGATTAAGGCTGAATTAGATCCGTTATACACACCTCTTCCGGAAGAAACCCCTGAACCGGCTAAATTATTGTGGTATCGCGATTTAGCCGAATGGATTATGAAAAATGTGTATAAGATGTCTGATAGTGAAATCGCAGAAGCCCCAAACGATGGCGTTATGGAATTAGCAATTGAAACTATGCGTTTCACTAATGAAAAAAAGGCTGAAATCGAAAAAAACTAATTGATGCGTGGAGTTGGCTCAACTCTGATAAGCCGAAATACTGTTCAGACTGCATCAAAATGCAACGCGAGACCAAACAGCATTTTGACTGTTCGGAGTGTGAGTTTAATTCCCCGCAACAACTAGATGGAACGAGACAAGCCATGCGAGTATACAACGCTAGCCGGATGCAGCGACGTTGGCATTCTGGCGGCATTGCTGGATTCGATATGCCTGCGGTGTTAGAAGTGGCGAGGGCTTACGGCATCGAGCCATTACCGCACCTTATCGATTTACTCGTATTATTAGAAGCCAAAGAATTGGAGGTGGCGCATAAGAATGGCCAATAATTTAATTGATATTGTCGTTCAGCTGACCGATAAGAATACGGAAGCAGGACTCAAGAAAATTACTGCAAGTGCCGAAGGCGCCAAATCCGCTCTTGGCAAAATGAAGAATGACCTCATGGCGATAGGTGCTGGTGTCGGTGTTGTAGGCATCGGTGCCAAATTAGCCAAAGAGGCTATTCAATGGGATGTAGCCGTTAAGAAATTATCAGGGATTACCGGTGCTACGGCAAAAGAAACCAGCGAATTATTAGCAGTGGCTAATTATATGGGCATAGCTATGGAAGATAGCGCTGGTGCATTTGCTAAGTTCTCCAAGAACGTCGGAGCGGCCAAAGAGAAAATGGAAGTCGCTCGGGCAGAGGGAAAGCTCGGTACTGATATATTCAGTAAATTAGGCTACACGCTTGAACAGATTCAAGGTAAGAATACCGTTGAAGTGTTTAAGATGATACAGGAACGCCTAAGAGGAATGAAGGACGGGGCTGAAAAGACTCGTGTCGAAATGGAACTCTTTGGGCGTACTGGGTATCAGATGCACGCTATGCTCAACATGTCCGCTGAACAGATGGACAAAGTGGCTGAACGTGCCAAAGCAATGGGGCTTATCATCGACGATGAGACTGCAGCTAAATCCGCAAAGCTAAATCGGGAATTAAAGGATTTAGAGAATACAGGGAAAAGGCTTGCAGTATCCATCGGTCATGAGTTAGTTCCGGTGTTTAATGACTACGCAAAGGGTGTGCTAGATGTAGCTAAGGAATTTGAGTCAATGACCGCTGAGCAAAAGGAAGCTATCGGCGGAATTGTTAAATTCGGTGCTGAAGCCAGTGCAGTGATCATAGTCATGAGGTCGCTAACTAGCGCACTCGGATTTATGCGATTGGCCACACTTGCCGCTGCAGGTCCTTGGGTAACATTAGCTACAGTAATTGGACTTGCTGGGAAAGCATTACTCGATTTTCGTTACAATGAAAAAACATCTGGCTCTTATATGGGCGTAGATGTTGATGGGAAGCGTATTCACAAGAATACGAACTCAACAACGGGCCTGTCTGACAAGTTTAGGGAATCACACGATACTCGATATTGGATTGAGGATAGTGCGTGGCTGGGGCTTGTGAAGAATGACCGCTTAGCGACTAAAGAAGAAGGCGCTAGAATCGATGCGGCTTTGAAGCAAAAAGAAGAGGCGGATGCTGCAAAAGCGAAACTTGATGAGGAACTCGCAAAAGCAAAAGAGGACCTTGCTAATGGCGGATTAACGAATACTGAAGCTATCAATAAAGCGAATGAGGAAGCAGCAAAAGCAGCTAAAGCCCAAGAACAGGCTGCAAAGAAAGCACAGCAAGCAGCCGAGAAGTTAGCAAGCGCCGTAGAGCGTATGTCTGAACTATATCGGTCTCTTACTTTGCAAAGCCTACAAATTGATGGCAGTCAATACGAAATCGATAAGTTAACGGCTAAGAACCAGTATGAGTCAAACGAAAAAAATATTCGTGATATTATCCGTTCCGTTTCAAGCTTGAATAGTGGTGCTACAGGACAAGCTGCGGGTGTACTAGAAGCAGCTAATGAGCAACTCGGTAAGGCGTACAAGTTAGGAGCAGATGGTACCTGGGCTACGGATTGCGGAAAGCTATTCTCTGATGCAGTTAAACAGTCACTCGGGGCGGACGTACCTCGTCGAGTCGATAAGCTATGGGAAGCGGCGGCTGCTGTAGGGGCTTGGCATCCAGAAGGTGACGGATATATTCCTAAAGCTGGCGATGGTGTGGTTGTACTTGGTGATGAACACATTGTTATTAGTGACGGGAACGGAGGCTATACAGGTGCTAATACAAACGGAGTGGTCGCTAAGCCATCTGTTACCGCAGATTTTGGACAAATCACTGGATATATTGACACAGCTAAGTATGCAGGTGCTACATCTAGCGCCTCTGCAGACTCAGCAGGTAGTGCAGCAAATGCCAAGAAGCTTGCTGAGTCAAATCTAACCGCCCAAGTTAGAGCTAAGAACGAAGAGCTTTATCAAAAGCGATTAGCTGAGGCGCAACGTAATCAGGCTATCCGTGTTCGAAAGATGAACGAGGATATCAAGAAACTCGATCTTGAACGCACGGGCGATCGCTTGCAACTACTCAAAGCTGAAGCTGAAGCGCAAAAGGCGCAGATTGATGATAGCGTCCGTGAGTACACAAAAGCGGTAGGTGATAAGGAACTCGCTGAAAAGAAAGCCCAAGCAGAGCGCCTAAAATTGGCGTCTGATACGGAGCAGAAAATCAGAGAGTTGGCGTACACACAAACAAGTGAAACCGTTGACCACTTAACCAATATGGTTACTCTTGGTCGCTTATCTCGTAGTGATGCGGATGCACTACTTGCTGAAGAGTTAAAGACCTATATTGACTATGCACGTAGTGAAGTCAATGAGGCCCAGTTAACAGCTACGCAAAGACTGCAAATTGAAAAGAACCTATTAGAGTCTCAACAGAAGCTATGGGAGCTTGCTGGGAGAAGTCTTAAAACGAGCTTACAAGAAGCCACACGCCAATATAAGCAAGAGACCACTAACTATGCTGATTTAGCTAAATCGACTTTTGACAGTACGATGAGCTCTATCAATTCAGCATGGACAAATAATCTCGAGGCCATGGCAACAGGAACGAAATCATTTAGTAAAGGCATTAAGGACATATTCAAGGATATGACAAATGCCATTATTAAGATGATGATTCAACTAACGTTCCAACAATACGTCATGCCTAAGCTGCAAGACCTATTCGGTCGAGCAGTTAACGGAATCGGTTCTTTAGGTGCTGCAAAAGGGACATCGTCCTTTGCTAGCGGCGGTTCATTTAGTTCGGCGTTTACGGGAAATAAATTTGCTGCCGGAGGAAAAACAAACCCAGGACTTATGCTGGTTGGTGAAAACGGGCCAGAATTATTACAGTCCTCTGGCTCACACCGCATTTACACGGCGAGCGAAACCCGTAGATTGATGGGCGGTAATACAAGTAACAACGTAGTTGTTAATATCGTTAATCAGTCTGGCCAAGAACTCGAAAGCAAGCAACAGAATTCCCGGTTCGACGGTGAGAATTATGTTATTGATGTAGTGGTTCGTGCTATGGAATCAAACAAAGGAGGTATGCGTGACGCCATCAAGGCATCCGCAGTATAACTATGGCAGTATTTCCAGATATTCGATGGCCGATATATCCAATTCAGGAGACTACTCCAGATATTTCGTATAAAGGCCAAGTTGAAAACATGACGCTGATCACCAGGAAGAAGACGACAAGGACCCTGCGGGCATATTCCGTAGGGTACAAGTTGCCAACAACTGATTACTATAAACTTCGGGCGTTCTATGACGTCGTCAACTGTTCGGGTGTATTCGACTGGGTACATCCAGAAACACGGGAAACGCTAACTGTACGATTTGCTGATCAGTTAGACTTTGCGGCGAATGACTACGGAGTGTGGATGGGAACCGTGAAATTACAGGAGGTATAACATGTTACCGCTCTCAACGGCATCGATTTTAGAGAAAAACCAAATATCGGCCACAGGTGTGTGGTTAATGCTGTTAGAAATATCCTATAAAGGAGATACGATTCGATTGGTATACAATACGGAGAATATCCAATTTCAAGGCAATACCTATATCGCATTTCCATTTACCATTCAAGATGTCACCGAGAACGCAACGGATTTGCCTAATATTAAGTTATCTGTATCTAACGTTACTCGGACAATCCAGCGTATGGCAGAGTCTAATAATGGATTCACTGGAGCCAATGTCATCATTCGTGTAGTGAATACGAACATACCTGATGTGTGCGAGCAAGAGGAGCATTTCGTAATTACGGGAACTCATGCAAACGCAGAATGGATGGAGTTTACACTGGGTACTGACTTTAGCTTTACTCGACGATTCCCGTTAATCCGTGTGATGAAGGATTTCTGCCCGTTCAAGTTTAAAGGCGTTCAGTGCGGATATATGGGCCGTGAAAATCAATGCAATAAAACCTTAGCGCGATGCCGTGAATTGGGGAACAGTACACGATTTGGCGGAGAACCTACTATCCCGCAAGGAGGACTGTATGCATCCAATAAGTGACTTGACTGATATGATAGGTATCCCATTCTCGGAAATGAAATGCTGGGATGTAGTTGTTGAGGTATATCGGCGTAGTGGAATATCACTACCCGAATATACCCAAATCCAAATGGATGAATGGCGCGAGGTTCGTGAGCCAATGCCAGGGAGTGTTTTGGTGTTTGCTCTATATGGTAAAAATCTCGATCATGTAGGGGTTTATCTTGGCGAGGGTAAATTTATACACGCTACTGAACACAGCGGCACCTGTATAGAGCACATATCAAAGTACGTGCCTCGATTGAAGCACATTTATGAAAGGAAGGAGTAGCAGATGGTTAACGTAATTATTGTAAATAATCCGTTTAAGCCAGAGCAACGGGACACAAAATACTTACCATTTAAACAGGGCAAGTCTATCAGCTATTACTTCAGCGCACCTGGTGAATGGGTGTACTCAGTAAATGGACATGAGGCGGCACCTGATACAGTTGTAAACGATGAAGACTACATTGTAGTAATGCCCCGAGTTGAGGGTAAGTTCTTTGGCGTTCTTCTATCAATAGGGATGGCTGTATTTACCGGTGGTATTGCTTCGGGTGCTATCTTTGGTATCCAAAGCTTAATTTGGCGATCAGTAATTGCTATGGCGGTAGGGATGATAGGTAATGCTATTGTCTCAAAGCTAACTGCTCCTAAGGTTGACCGTTCGAATTCCGAACAGTCAAATACATATGGCTGGGGAGGTACCGAAACTGTTACTGGGCAGGGCTACCCTTTAGCCGTAACGTATGGCCGAATGAAAAGCGCTGGGTTATTATTATCCCGCCATGTAATTAGTGATGGTGAAAAGCAATATCTTAATCTCTTATACTGTGCCGGTGAGGGCGAGTTATCAAAGATAGAAGATATTCGTATAAACGCTAACCCAATCAGTAATTATAAAGATGTGCAGGTGGATATCAGAAAGGGCACAAATGACCAAACAGTTATCCCAAATTTCAATGATAACTTTGCGGATCAATCCCTAAACTATGAATTGACTGAATCATGGAATACACAACAGGTACAAGGCGATGCGTGTGACGCGATAGAGTTAACTGTTGGATTTCCAAACGGATTATATTATTCAAATGATAGCGGCGGCGCTGACCGTACGTCTGTCACTTTGAAAGCAGAAATTCGTAAGGTAGGCGATGAGTCCTGGCAGGCATTACCTTTAGCAAATCAAAAGGGCATGGCCGGTCATATTAAGCGCCGCGATGCGTGGAACTTTATCAAGTCGGATAATAGCGTGACGAATACTTCCGATTATGCAGGGCGAATTGAAGAGGCGACAAATAATGCGTTTTATCGTGTGTTTCGATTTGATAATCTCGAAAAGGCTCGCTATGAAATCCGTATGCGATGCAGTGCGAAAGATGGGAAAAGCTTGCGCCATGTCAATAAGGTCTACTGGGTGCAGCTAACCCAAATTATTTATGATGATTTTGTGCATCCGGGAAAAGCCCTCGTTGGAATTAAGGCATTGGCTACATCTCAGCTAAGCGGTACTGATCCAAAAGTGACATGGATTCAAGAGCGCTTAGAGGTGTATGTATTCAATCCGTACATCAATAAGTATGAAGCACATCCAGCTGATAACCCGGCTTGGGCTGCTTATGATTTAATCCACATCTGCCGTAAGATTGGCGGCGAATATATTGTATTCGGACAGCCCCATATGCGCCTTGACTATAACGCATTTAAGGCATGGGCAGATAAGTGCAAAACAAATGGGTTTACATTCAACTATATATACGACACCGCTATGCGATTATGGGATGCGTTAAAGTATCCAGAAGCAGTAGGTCGAGGAAAAGTAATTCCTGTAGGAACCAGGTTCACATGTGTTAGTGATTATCAATCTACACCAGTACAGTTGTTTACTGTAGCTAATATCAAACACGGCAGCTTTACTGAAGAGTTTCAAGGTGTGGAGGCAAGGGCTAACTCTGTTGAAATATCGTTCCTTAACAAGGATAAGGATTATGAGCGAGACGTCATTCCAGTATATGGTGACACTTACGACGAGTCGGACACACTAACAAATCCGGCACAAGTTGAACTCATGGGGTGTACTAGCCTTGAGCAGGCATATAAACATGGTAAGCATTTCTTGCGATGCAATAAATATGAAATACGTACTGTGACAATAGAGGTGTTTACGGATGCCATAGCGTGCACGGTAGGAGATATTATTCTAATTCAGCACGACATACCTGAATGGGGCGAGGGTGGTCGTGTGGTTGCGGTAAGTGGCCAGACGATTACACTCGACAAGGAAGTGTCGGTACAACCAGGGAAGAATTATCAGTTGCTGATTCGTAGCAACGCTACGGATATCGTCTCTACGTTTAACGTAGTAAATGTATCAGGTCTCAATGTGATTGTTAAAGAGGCTATACCGGTGCAGCCTGATGCGGTATATGCATTCGGAGAAATTTCTAAATCGGCTAAGCCATTTCGTGTGTTGGCTATTACAAAGACACTATCAGAAATGACCCGTAAGATCCAATGCATGGAATATTATCCAGAACTCTATGTATCAGATGATGGCACGGTGCCAAGTATTGATTATACGAATCGCGGTGCATCTGATATTCAAGCAGTAGGCTTAGTGAGTGATGTATACGGTGCTAATGGCATCATGTATTCACGCATAGGTGTAACGTGGCAGTTACCTCGTGATGGAAAAGTCTCAAACGTAGTCGTAAATTACCGAAATGTAAAAAGCGATACGTGGACATATATTGGAAACTACCCAGCATCCACAAACGCTACCACGATATCTGATGTGCTACTAGGTGCGACCTATGAGGTGCGAGTGCAGGCTATTAATGAGTTAGGACAGTTGACTACTGGCGTAACAAAATCCATAGCCATACCTAAGATGCAGACGCCAGAGGATGTTCAGAATTTACGTGTTCTAAGTCGGTACAATCAAACGGCCGATAAAAGTGTTTACTACGACTTACAAGTACTATTTGACCCGCCTAGTAATCCTGCCAATTTCGATGTAGCGGAGATTTGGTATCTCTTAAAGTCGAAGAGCGGAAAGCCGGTAGCGGGGCAAGAATGGCAGTACGCTGGCAGTAGTAATAGTCAGGTTATCATCAAATCATTAGGTCCTGGCGAGGAGTATCGAATCAAAGCAATCTCGGTTGACCGATTTGGCAACAGAGCAGAAACAGCCCAAATGGTTGATGTACTAGTCAAACCAATGGATGCAATACCTGACATGCCTAGTAATTTTGGTATTACGTTCGGTAGAAATGCCACCGCATCATGGGATGAGGTGCTGAATGCTGACGTCGACTATTACGAATTACGTACCGATAATAATCCTGGTAAAGATACGAATGCTTTATTGGCAAGAGTTAAAGGTACATCTGCTGTACTTACCCTATCTAAACGAGCGGATACTGTTTACTTATATGCTCGCAGCACGTTGGGCAAATACTCGACTGCAGCAACATATGAATATAACGTTCCGCAGTTGGCCGCGCCTGAGCTTGTAGTAAAAAGCCAGTTAGGAGGATTTAATCTTTACTTCTCAACTAAGCCCGCACAAGCATATGCAATCAGATGCCATATGATCGGAGATGAACGTACTGATGATTTTGAAACTACCAGCACCATGCTGACGTATTCGAATTCGGCCGGAATATACCGGATACGTTGCTCGTTTGTTGATGTGTTCGGAGATGGACTCGTTAACGAGAAGCAAGTCGTGATTAAGACACAAATTGATGCGAGCTTGCTAGACCTCGAGTCTCTCGGGCTGAATAAAGTTGATGAGCGAATTAAGGAGCTTGATAAGAAATTCAATACGAATTCTGAAGAGACCACTAGAAGAATTACGAATTTGGCGTCACATACGGAATCTCGCATTACTGAGTTAGCTGGAAGCATCGATTTACAAGTTAAAAAAAGTATTGGTGAGATTGATGGTGGTGAGTTGGTGTCTCGCATTAATCTCAGTCAGTCCGGGGGATACATTGCGGGGAAATTGATTCACATCACTGGAGCGACTAAGTTCGATGATAACGTCATTGTTAATAAGATGATTCAGGCCAACGCGGTTACTGCCGACAAATTACATGTTGAAAATTTAGCGGCGGTGTCCAGTACAATCGGGTTACTTCGTTCGAGAGAAACCGGTGCTCGTGTTGAGATTCAAGATAATCTTATTACAGGTTTTGATGATGACAATAACCCTCGGATTAAACTTGGGTGCTGGTAGGAGGTATTATGGAACCGCATGTATTAGCTTATGATGCTAACGGCAATATCATACTAAATCTCAAGGAAAGGCTTACACGTATCGAGGGGAGAATGTATGTATCTGACATCCCTAATCGACGTCAACAAATTACCGTGAATGGATTGCTGCCTGGGCAACATGTCTGGGCTGCAGCCATGGGACAGTACTTAGTGGCAGAGGTTAGGGGCAATATCATAACATATTATTTTGCAGTGTCCCAGGATGAATATAATATCAATCGTCAATTTAAAGATCTTACATATGAAGGGTGGTTGGCGTATGGAATTTATTAACATCCAAAATAAAGAAGGCGTCACAATTATAAACGATACCTATGACAATCTAGTATATCTTAGCTTCCCTAAACAAAAAGATGCAGTTCTCTACACCGGGGCAATGAGGGGGATAACGCCAACGGTTCAAATCCCACTCAAACCCATAGCTTACACTCCTATGATGGTGCCTACAAGTAAATTCCAGTATGGATATATTGCAGGGGAGGCTAATGTAATCCAGGTCTTTTATGTCACTAATTACGCATATCATGGTGACGCACCTCTTATAGCAGTATCAGTTCCACAAGGATATGAATTCGCAGCTCAGTGGGTCCATAAACGTCGTGAGCGATTAATGGTGCTGGTAGTGGATGTAATTAAGCCAGGCGAAAAGGTAACGCAAGCAATGGTTGATGAAGTAAAAGCTGGCATCAAGTTCTACTGCTTCGGTTATTTCGAGGATGTTACGGCTAATGCAGACACGCCTCGTATTCGATTTGTTGATAAGGTAGGAAGTAGTAAGCCTAATACGGCATTGCAAGTTCTTGGTCGTCACAAATATTATAAAGCGTCTTGGGCAACAGATTACAATCTGCAGAACGATGTGATATATGATAGCCGCATCAGGTACCTACGTGTAATTGATCACTATGCACACGATTGGTATAACCAGTTATCAAACTACGTTCCGGATACTTTTACAAACATGGCCCGTGACCCAAAGTCATATGGCGTTAAGGTTGCAGTTATTCCTATGTCCGTAATCGATGTATCCGTTTGGGGGCCAAATATCAATAATGGAGATAAAAAGTCACACACGGGGCGAGTGTGGCAAACGTTCAGATTTCACGATGAGAGTACTGTATCGCTGAAATCGTATCAGTTCATTGATTGGAATACAGTCACCACGTATCCTGTAGGTTGCTCGGGTAAAACCACATCTCAGTATTTGGTAGTCGATGTGACCGGGTACGATAAACAAGGTACGATTCCATTCAATTAAGGGAGATGATAAGTAATGAATGTAAAGGATATAGACCTCAACATTGGCGAGGATTTCGGGATAGTCTACGCAGTCCAAGATAACAATGTAGATTTGACAGGGTTCAAGTCAGTATTCGCCATACGAAAGCGAGCAAGTGGTCCGCTTGTTATTAAAGTGCAAGGGGTAGCATCTGGGAAGATTGCGACATTCAATATTTCCGGAAAGGATACCCTAGAAATTAAGTCCTTTGGTGAGCATGTGTATGATGCTTTTGCATATAAGGAATCGGAGCCTAGCCGATATTACAAACTGGGCATGGGGGTAGTCAACATAATTCAGGATGTGGCCATGCATGATTAGAGGAGGAATGTATTATGCAAAACAAAGCGTTACCAGTAAGACTTGAAGGTCCAATTAAAGTAGAGGCGGAAGTAAAAGCAACCATGGTAGGCGATAATGGAAAAAGTGCTTATGAAATCGCTTTAGCACATGGATTCGTAGGAACCGAGGAGGAGTGGTTGGAATCCTTAAAAGCGAAGATGCCCAACTTATCAGGCGTTGTTTCAGCACTTCAAGGTAAGAACATTCTTATTAATAGCGGTACCCTTGAATCGATATTAACTGCTATTGTCCATGCGCTGGATGAACAGCCTTATGCACCACTTACTTTTAACGAACCAAGAAAAGGGGATACTGAAATTCGAGTATCCGGGCAAGATGGCTTTAAAGTTCGAGTGAGTGGCAGTGCAGAAGCTGTTGAAATTCAATCCGGAAGTGCAACTATTAGAATTCAGCCTTACGGTGCAGATGATATTTATCTTGAATATCTTAACTTAATCGATCATGTCATTGACACTGTGAAAATCAAAGGTCTTTTTGAATTCAATCCGGAAACGGCTACAGAGATTTTGCCTAAGCAATTCTATGGCCGTAGCGATTTGGAGGGCGAACTTACGTGCCCGAACGTTGTTAAAGTTGGTGCATTAGCATTCGTCGGAACCGACCACAATATTATTAATTTGCCAAAGGCCACTGATATTGATAGGGATGCTTTCGCTAACAGTTCTCTTGCGGTAATCAATATCCCTGCATTTGTATGGGCGGGTGATAACCTTGATTTAAAATCTTATGATCTCATTAGGGTTAATAAAATGACTGTTAGTGAGGAATCTCACCCACCGAGAGAAGTCATGATGCAGAAAATTTCATTAGAGGTCTACAATCCAGATCACACCAAGAAATGGAACCTTTACAGTGAAAAATGGGAGAAAACGGAGGCCTAAATGGACGAAATTAGATTATTGCTAATGGACTTCGGCATCCCTGCCTACTTCGCGGACATTGGATTCTGGGTAACCCTGTTAGGGGTTATCTGGGCCGCCCTTAGGGGTTCGTTTCGTGCAATGGTGTGGTTCTTAGAACATACCTCGCTAGTTGCGGTTAAGCAAGAATTAGATGACCATTTGGCTCGACGCATGGATAAACAGCGTAAGGATTACGATGATAAGTTATCTGATGCTATCAATAGTATTGCTGATTTAACAAAAAGTAATCAGGAGATATTAAAGCAGTTGGTCAAGCTGGAAGAACGAGATGCAGCGAAATTTCATAGGCTTAATAACCTCGAAACCACAGTTCAGAGTCTGAGTACTGAACTGATGCATATCCAAGTTCTAAACAATATGCCAATAGGAAGAAGTATCACTCTTAACACGGACGATATAGGAGGGGACTGATAATGAAATATCAAATCATGAACCGACTGAAATCAGCATATGGTGCTGTTCGTGTTGCTAACATCCATCCTACGGGGGTGCTGGCAACACGAGCCCTCGTGTTAATTATGATAATCCCAATCCTTGTCGTGGTAGGGCTTTTTGTTATAGCTACGGCATACGGGTTTGTGTCAGATGATACAAGCAAACTTATCTCAGTTGGCATTAACATTATAGATCATATCTTTATTCCATCTGTGCTAACCGCACTGGTTGGATTCCTTGCATTATGGATTGATAAGGATGGAAACGGTGTTCCAGATAAGCTAGAGGAACCTCCTAAAATACCAATTAATACCGTAGTTAACGAAAGGAGTGATTATAATGCACCTCGTTAGTCTTACTGATTTAAACGACTATTGCCGTAGAGCTTTAGGTCAGATTAGTAAAATCTATTTGCACTGGACAGCAGGTAGGTACAATCAACAATTTGATGACTACCATATTAACATCGATAGGGATGGGAACATCTATATCGATGGTGAGTTAACAGACCATAAGAACCATACATATATGCGCAATGGTTCTGCAGTAGGTATTGCTTTAGACTGTGCCTATGGGGCTCAATGGGTCGACAACTTAGGTGATTACCCGCCTGCGGATGCACAGATTGAAACTTTAGCGCAAGTCGTGGCGTTGCTGTGCGTTGACCTTGACATTCCGTGTGATATTAACCACGTTATGACGCATGCTGAGGCGGCCGATAACATGGACGGCTACTATGCTCACGAACCGTATGGGCCTACTACAACATGTGAACGATGGGACTTATGGGCTATACGTGAGGGTGATGCTCCTGGTTCTGGCGGTGACGTGATTCGCGGTAAAGCTAAATATTATGCTCAAGAATGGGGCAGTGTGATTTAGGAGGTATTATGAATGATAAAGTCAAATCCTATTTACAAAGTATTTATGGTTATCGTTGGTTGTGCATTATTGCTGGCATTGTCATCTTGCTCACCTGTATTTGGCTCTATGCCAACAGATCAAGTAATATTGACACGACAGGAATACAACGTGCTACAACAGAAGTTGATAACTCTAGACAATACAATCGACGAGCAGTTGAGGATAATCGACGAGCTAGAACAGCAATTGAACATAGCGAAACTCTCAACGACAGAATCGAAAGAACAATTACTCGAATCGATGAATCTAATCAAAGAACAGAGGGCGCAATTAATCGAAGCCAAGAACTCATTGGAGCAGCAAGAACGAACGCTAACAATGCAAAACGAATCATTGGCGAAAGTCAACGCATACTTAGAGATGCAGACTCGCGAACTACAGAAAGTAAAGATGCAACAACGGAATAGTAAATTGCTTAATATCCTATTGGGTGGCGCTGTTGTATATCTAGCGGCCAAGAATTGAGGTGATCCATATATCTCCTGAGCATGAGCAGGTGGACTCGTGGATTGATAGTAAATGTATAAAAGACCTTACCAGGGATATTCCTGGTAAGGTCTTTATTTGTAGAAAATTGCATTTATTTTGTTGACATTATACCCGATATAGGGTATAATAAAGATGTAGAAAGGAGGTGAAAAGTTGAGTAAGAAAAGGTTAAAGAAGTTAAAAAAGTGGCTACCCTTAATAATAGCAATCATCCAACTAGCGACTGCGGTGATTACAGCAATTACAAAAGAGTAACCACAGGAGCCCGAAAGGGCTCCACTCTTCCCCCTTAATTATATCAACTGATAAATATGATTACAAGAATATCTTTATTAATAGGGATTATTGCCTTAGTATTATCTATTTATAATTTATTAATATCTTTGAAGGTGATTTAGGTGAAATTGAACGATGTTATGACTCTTCAGGAAGCTTCAAAACGCTGGAATGTTACAGCTGACGCTTTAAAACAAAATTGTAGAGGTCGTGTTAAAAATGGATTCAAACCAGGAGAATATAGAAAGTCTGGCAAGAATTGGTTAGTAACTAGACAAGCTATGGAACGGTTATACGGGGAGGAAATAAAAATGCTAAAAGTGATTAATTGTACATCTAATCAACATCGAGAAATGGGAACGGTAGAATCTTATAAAGAAGCATGGGAAATGATATATGAACGCGAAATGCAGCAATCCCCTTGCATTGGCAAGTGGGATAAGGAAGCATGGAATGAAGGCAATATGGAAGAAGAATTCCCTGATTTCAAATGGCCTGAAGGTGTTGACTACGTTTGGACGGCTGACTGGATAGCGGAAGTCGTTCCTGATCCGAAGGAATACAATGAGGAAGGTGTAAGAAATTTAATTGATGATTTATTACTTTCCTATGAAATTGTAGAAGAAATCGATTAAATTTATATAATAGTATATATTATATAAATCGTTAAAATCGTTCTAAAATTTCAAGCGTTACTCAACTGTTACTCAACTTTTTAAAATTAAAAGTGTTATAATAATAGGAAATATGCGGTTTTATAACACTGTCA
>ERZ836829.342-NODE-342-length-62030-cov-6.426946_pt1 | contig 62030 bp, 58 predicted proteins | sample MGYA00519574_ERZ836829 | MGnify/ENA primary metagenome ERZ836829 (study PRJEB31850, sample SAMEA3708808) | human gut metagenome | biome: human gut; feature: human-associated habitat; material: faeces | place: China | collected 2014 ...
TTTTATCATATACAGAAAGACTCCAGTTGGCCAACTGCCCACAAAATCAAAATTTAGTAATGGTAAACTTTCTTTCGACTCCGCAAAAAATAAATGGTAACGATCAAAGTCAACAACTCCGCCACAACAACCCCTATCCAAATACCATTCAATCCAAGCAAAAGTGGCAGCAGCATAATACATCCGATCTGAAACAACAAAGTTCTAAGAAAAGCAATCATTCCAGAAACAACCCCATTATTCAAAGCGGTAAAGAACGAAGAAGCCCAGATATTAAATCCATTGATCAAAAACACAAGTGCATACAACCGAAATCCATGTAACGTCATAGCAAATAGATTCGCATCGTACCCAACAAAGATATTGATCAGCGGATGAGCAAAAAACTCAGAGATCAAAGTCAGACAAACTCCGGTCACAGTAATTAATGATAAACTTTTTTTCAACATATTCTTTAATTCCGAATGATTTCCAGCTCCATAATTATAACTGGTGATCGGAGCGCTTCCCATAGAATAGCCAAGATAGATCGCAGCAAAGATAAAGTTTGCATACATGATAACTCCATAAGCCGCAACACCATCCGCACCAGCAAGGCACATTAACTGTGTATTATAAAGCATATTTACAACGGAAGAAGAAGCATTTGTCATAAATTCCGAAGAACCATTTAAACAGGTCTTTAATAAAATATCTTTTCTCCAGACAGGTTTCACAAGACGAAGACGGCTGCTGTTATTTTTCCGTGCAAAATAGATCAACGGTACAAGCCCGCCGACATATTCTCCCATGGCTGTTGCAACCGCAGCTCCGGCAACACCATAATGCATAACGCCGATAAAGAGATAATCAAACACGATATTGATCACACCAGAGATCAAAGACATACGAAGACTGTAAGAAGGTTTCTCAGCTGTAATAAAGAAGTTATAAAAGATCGTCTGCATCATAAACATTGGCTGTGATACAAACATAATACGCCCATAAGTAGATGCATATTCAAGCAGCTGTCCACGCGCACCAAGTGCCATACAGATCTGTCTGATAAAAATAAATCCAAAGACAGACAGAATCGTAGCTCCGATCAAAGCTGTAAAGATCAGCATAGAAAAATATTCATTTGCTTTCTCTTCCTTTTTCTCACCGAGTGTTTTTGCAACGATCGCACTTCCACCAGAACCGATCATAAATCCGATCGCACCAACACCCATTGCAACAGGAAGGATTAAATTGACCGCAGCAAATGCTGTTTTTCCTGCAAAATTGGAAATAAATAATCCATCAATAATGCTGTACATCGAAGTACAGATCATCATAATGATCGATGGAAATACAAAACGAATCAGACGTTTGTAAGTGAAATGATCCGATAATTGAATATTCATGATGACTAAATCTCCTTTTCCTCTAAGACGTATTGTTTCATATTTTCCTTTAAAATCTGGACATATTTTCTCGTAAGAAAAAGCAGTTGTTCACACTCCGAAGGTTCCATAGATGCAAATGTAGCATTTTCCATATCAAAGACGGGACCAATATGTTCTTCAGAAAATTTCCGCCCAAACTCTGTAAAAAATAAATGGATATCTCGCCCAATCCCTGCTTTGCGGACCAAAAATCCTTTATCTTCTAATGATTTGACAGAAGAATTCACTGTTTGTTTTGAGATAGAGTAAAGTTTGCAGATATCTTTCTGAGAACATCCATCTCCAAGCTCAAGTAAGCAATATAGGATGATAAATGCTGAATCCGTAAGATGCATGGAAAGTGCAATCTCATGATAGACATCATCGATCATCTTATAGAGCGAATCAAATTCTTTTAAGGCGCGGTTTTGCTTTGATTCCATAGTAATGTCCTTTCCTAAAATAGAATGATGTGAGTGTCAAAATTAAATTTTGTAACTTATAGTAATTATATTAAGTCCGAAATCAGACCGTAAAATTATAATGATTATAGTCCGAAATCAGACCTATGTCAATGATTATTTCATAGGAAATTACTTTACGCAGTCATTTGAATCAGTTAAAATAAAGAGTCAGAGAATAATATATAACCCAAGAAGGAAGTTAGATCAAAGAAGGAAGTTACATATGAAATTTGCCTATGATATTCCAGACTCATTCTGGAGTTTATTTCGTTCGATGAACAGGGAACTTTACATGGAAGCTCTGCTGAAGATCAACGAAGAATATGAATATAACAATTATTATTTAAGTAAAGAAGTATGCCTTCAGGTATTAGAAGACTGGAACGAAAGCCAGCGGATCTGGTTATCGCCTGAAGAATTTGAATCAGAAACCGATGCAGGCCAGACACCGCCAAACAGGATCTTAAACTGGCTGATCAAAACGGGATGGTTAAAGAGGATTGAGGATTTCTCAACATTAACGACCAATATCATCATTCCAGATTACGCAGCGGTATTTTTAACAGCATTTGAAGAGTTAGTCAATCCATCAACGGATGACACAGAGATCTATATCCAGAATGTATATGCAACACTGTTTTCATTCTGGCATGATAAGAAGATGAACTTGGCCATGTTAAAAACAGCGCTTGTTAACACAAAGAAATTAAATAAAGCCCTGCAGGATATGCTTCACAACATGGATCATTTCTTCAGCCGCTTATTAAAACAGAAATCTTATGAAGATGTGTTAGCAGAGCATTTGGAAGGGTATGTCGAAGAGATTGTCGAGAAGAAATACCATATTTTAAAGACAAATGACAACTTCTACCTATATAAAAACGACATCAAGAAATGTTTGAGAGAAATGCGTGAAGACATTCCATGGATGGAACAGGTACAGAAGAAAGCAGATAAAGAAAAAGGCGAGGATGTCTTAGGGATTATCAATGCGATCGAGAGAGGATTTGATGACATCGAGCATCGAATCTCCAACATGGATAAAGAACATTCCAAATACATCAGGGCAACCGTAACCCGTATGAATTACATGTTAAATGGAGAATCCGACACAAGAGGTCTGATGATCCAGCTGTTAAAGACGATCGGAGATTCCAAGGACAGCGAGGAAAAGATTGAGAAAGTTGGACAGAGCATGAACTTATCTCATTTCGAAGTGCTGTCTGAGAAGTCTTTGTATAAGAAGAGAAAACGAAGAGACTTTGCAAGCCAGGTAGAAGAAGAAAAGCAGCAGGAAGAGTTATCAAGAGAAGATGTCCTCAAATTAAATAAGATTCATACAAGATACCAGCAAGCCGAGATTGAAGACTTCATTGAATCTTATATGGAAGACGACCATATGGAAGTGAAAGACATCGATATCAGAGACGAAGAAGCATTTGAAAAGCTGATTCTTGCCTATGATTACAGTACAAGAAGAAACAGTAAGTATAAAGTGATCGAGAGAGAAGACGAGCTGATCGATAATGGAAGTTACCGTTATCCGGCATTGACATTTGTAAGGAGGAAACCAAAATCATGATTCCATATTATGAAGAATTAAATGACGAAGAAAAAGATGCGGTTACCAAAGTCATCCGTACGCTTTTCAGACAGACATTTATATTAGAAAGAAAATACGATAAAAAAAGCGGAAGACTTGTATACAATAAAGAATTCAGAACCGTTGACCTGCATCAGGAATTTTTAAGAGAATACTTTAAGATTTCCGGGATCACATTGAGAGAAAATCTGCATCTTGGAGTCTTTTATATTGAAGGAGAAACCGTGATCGGAGAGAAGATTTCCAGATTATCAACGATTTATCTCCTGATCTTAAAATTATTGTACGATGAACATATGGCAGAAGCATCATCGAATACAAGTGTGTATACATCATTAGGAGAGATTCATGAAAAGATCAATGATTTCCATTTGATGAGTACATTGCCATCCATCACAGAGATGCGTCGTTCTATCGCATTATTAAAGAAATACCAGATCATCGAACCACTCGATGTGTTAGAAGAATTAAATGAAGAGACAAGAATGATGATCTATCCATGCGTGAATGTTGTGTTACTAGGTGACGACATCCGCAGATTGATCGAAAGTTTCAGCAAGGAGGGAGTAGACAGTGAGTTCAGTGAAGACGAATCAGCCATTTTTGGCACTATCGAAGATATGCCTGAATAACTGGCATTATATAGATCAGAAAGTACTAAGTTTTAATGACGGAATCAACTTTTTTACAGGGCATTCCGGAAGTGGAAAATCAACCGTGATCGATGCGATGCAGATCGTGTTATACGCAAATACAGACGGCCGTGGATTCTTTAACAAGGCGGCAGCAGACGATTCTGACCGAAATCTGATCGAATACCTGCGAGGAATGGTTGCGGTTGGAGAGAAAGACGAAGTTACTTATTTAAGAAATAAAAACTTCTCTACAACGATCGTCCTTGAATTTACCCAGACAGAATCTGAGGAAAAAGAGTGTTTAGGAGTCGTATTTGACGTAGATACTGGAAGAAATGACACATCCAGATTATTTTTCTGGCATAAAGGTGGTATTTTAGAAAACCATTATCGTACTGAAGAACATGCAATGACGATCTCTGAGCTGCGTAAATATATGCAGAAAAACTTCAAAAAAGAAGACTTTTATTTTGGAACAAGCAACGAGAGATTTCGGAAACAGATGTATGATATCTATCTTGGCGGTCTGGACATGGAGAAATTCCCAAGACTGTTTAAACGTGCGATTCCATTTAAAATGAATATCAAACTTGAAGATTTTGTGAAAGAATATATTTGTATGGAGCAGGACATTCATATTGAAGACATGCAGGAAAGTGTCATGCAGTATGGAAGAATGCGCCAGAGAATCGAAGATACATTAAAAGAAGCAAAAAGCTTAGAAGAGATCAAAGAAAGTTTCGATAAATTCAAGACAAAAAAAGAAGAACAGGATTACTGCCAGTACCGCATGAACAAACTGGATGTCCTGAAATTAAAATCAGACATTCATTTATTACAGCAAAAGATTGAAGATGGAGAGAAAGATTTAAAGACGCAGGAAGAAAATGAGACAATTCTTGAGAAGAAATTAGAAGAGCTTTCCAAAGAATACGATGCACTGGTAGCACAGATCGCAGGAAGCGGTTACGACCAGATCGCAACGAGAAAGAAAGACGTTCAGGAATTGTTAGGGCAGTTAAATCATTCCGTACAGCGCTGGGAACAGACATCAAAAAGCTTAAAAAAATGGTGTGATCTCGACATTACACCAAATCAGGCAATCTGGGATATCGAGAAATTTGAACAGGGAGAGATCACGGAAGACGATTTAAACCGTTTAAAACATACATTGGATATCTTAAGAAAAGAAACAGAAGAAGAACGTCAGGATAATGCCTCCGCATTAAGAGCGTTAAAGAAGCAGGAGAAATCCATTTCTGATGAATTAAAAGAACTGAAAAAAGGTAACAAAGCTTATCCAAAAGAAGTTCTTGATGCAAGATATGAATTACAGACAAAATTAAGTGAAAAATGCGGTGATTTTGTAAAGGTAAATGTGCTTGCCGATCTGTTAGATATGAAAGATGAGAAATGGCATAAAGCGGTCGAAGGATATTTAGGATCGAATAAACTGACTCTGATCGTGGAACCAAAATACGTCAAGGATGCCATGGAAATCTATCGTGATATGGATCAGAAGAAATACTGGAGAATTTCAATCGCAGATACACAAAAGATTGATAAGCAGGACATGAAGGTCGAGGAAAATGCGTTATCAGAAGAGGTTCTTGCAGAGCAGTCTTATGTGAAAAAGTTAATCGAATCGCTGATCGGGCGTGTGATCAAATGTGAGACGATCGACGAATTAAGAAATTGTCGTACCGGTATCACGCCAGATGGAATGCTTTATAAGAACTTCCAGTTAAAACGATTAGATCCAAAGCAGTACACAAGAAACTCATACATCGGAGATAACAGTTTACGTCACAGGATCAAAGAGTTAGAGAAAGAAAAAGATAAGATCTTTGACAAGAAAGATCCATTAGAAAAAGAAGTTCTAAGTGCAGCTGTCATCTTAGATTATGAATATCTTCCACAGTCAGCCGAGGAATATTTAAAACAGCAGGAAACACTGGAACGAGCGAAAGAACGTCAGGAAGAATATGAAGATTTAGAAAATCAGCTGACAAAATTAAGAGAAGGTGCCTTAAAAGGTCTGGAAGAGGAAAGAGACCAGAACAGGGCGAAACAGGAAGATTGCAAACAAGAGATCAATGCAATGAAAGAAGCGATCTGGGCAACACAGAACGCATTAAAAGAATGCAGACAGCAGATCATTGACCAGAATGAAGCATTGATCCGTGCACAGAATGAATTACCAGCAAATGGAGAGTACGAGCAGCAGTTTGCACAGGAGATCGAGAAGATAGACACAGACGATTATGAACGTCTCAAAAAACGTGCAGCAAGAAAATACTATGATGCTGGAACGAAGAAGGAAGAAGAATATCGAAAACTTGTGGAAGTCAGAACGGCATATTTGAGAGAATATCCAAACCGTACATTCTCAGCAGTTGATGAGAACAATGACGTTTATGACAAGCTGTATAACGAATTATCCTCTGACCATATGGAAATGTATCGTGAAAAAGCCGCCAAACAGGCAAAAACAGCGATGGAACATTTTAAAGATGACTTTGTATACAAGATTCGAAGTGCGATCAGAGAAGCATACCAGAGAAGAGACGAATTAAACCGTATGATCAGCGGACTTGATTTTGGAAAAGACAAATATCAGTTTAAGATCACAAGAAACACAGGAGCCGATGGAAAATACTATCCAATGTTTATGGATGATTCCCTGAATATCGATCCATCCGTCTTAAATACAACGATGGATGACCAGATGAATCTTTTCTCCATGGAACATGAAAATAAATATGGAGAACTGATGAATGAACTGATCGAAATCTTTATCCCGCCAGAAGGTGCAACCGGTGAAGAGCTGGAGAATGCGAAACGTGATATGCAGAAATATTCGGATTATCGTACATATCTGTCCTTTGATATGGAACAGATCGTCGATGGGGATGAGAAATTAACGATCGGATTAAGCAAGATGATCAAGAAAAACTCCGGTGGAGAAGGACAGAACCCATTATATGTTGCCCTTCTTGCAAGTTTTGCACAGGCCTACGGAATTCATCTTTCACCAAAGGTACGCAGAAATCCAAGTATCCGTCTGGTAGTCTTAGACGAAGCGTTCTCTAAGATGGATGCAGAGAAAGTAGCAAGCTGTATTGATCTGATCCGAAGTCTTGGATTCCAGGCGATCATCAGTGCGACAAACGATAAGATTCAAAATTATCTGGAAAATGTAGATAAAACCTTTGTATATGCAAATCCAAATAAGAAAAACATTTCAATTCAGGAATTTGAGAAATGTGAATTTGATAACTTGGTGACAGAAGAAAGCGATATATTTAAATTAGAAAGAAGGTGATCGACGTGAAAAGGGTAATAGGAATTGGAAAACAAAGTTTTGAAGATATCATACAAAGCAATTGTTTCTATATAGATAAAACAAGTCTGATCAAAGAATGGTGGGAATCAGAAGATGATATCACGTTGATCACAAGACCAAGACGTTTTGGAAAAACATTAAATATGGATATGTTAAAATGTTTTTTTTCAAATCAGTATCAAGATAAGGGGTACCTGTTTGAAGGACTGAATATCTGGAAAGAGGAAAAATATCAACAATTACAAGGAACGTATCCAGTCATTTATTTAAGCTTTGCAGATGTGAAGCAGACAAATTATAAGGATGCAGTATTAAAGATAAAGAAGATCATAACGGATGTGTATCAGCAATATATTGAGCTGGCAAGATGGGAAGGACTAACAGAAGTCCAGATAAGACAATTCCAGTCAGTTGATCCATATATGGATGATGTAACAGCACAATGTGCATTAAAAGATCTTTCTGGTTATCTTTATCGATATTATGAAAAGAAAGTTATCATTCTTTTGGATGAATTTGATACTCCGATGCAGGAAGCATATATTCATGGATATTGGAACGAATTTACTGCATTTATCCGAAGTTTATTTAATGCAGCATTTAAGACAAATCCATATTTAAATCGAGCAATGATGACGGGGATTACCAGAGTTTCCAAAGAATCTATTTTTTCGGATCTGAATAATTTAAAAGTTGTGACAACAACATCGGAAGAATATGCAACATGTTTTGGCTTTACGGAAGAAGAAGTCTTTGCGGCATTGGAAGAGTTTCAATTAGCAGATCAAAAGGATGCTGTAAAGCAATGGTATGATGGATTTACTTTTGGTTCACAGCAGGATATTTACAATCCATGGTCCATTACAAATTATTTGAAAGAAAAGAAGTTCCTTGCTTATTGGGCATCTACAAGTTCCAATGGTCTGGTAAATCGATTGATTCAGATATCCCAGCCAGATGTGAAGGAATCAATGGAAGAACTTTTAAATGAAAGAGAAATCGTTCTCAATTTTGATGAGCAGATCGTATTTGACCAGTTGGAGACAAAAGAAAATGCAATCTGGAGCCTGATGGTTGCAAGTGGTTATCTGAAGATAGATAAGATTGAATACAGGGGAATTCTTTATGTACCATGGTATCATCTAAAGATTACGAATCTGGAGATATTAGGTATGTTTTCAGAGATGTTTGCTGGATGGTTTCAGAATACAAGGTCAAATTATAATGCATTTATTAAGGCAATGCTTTGTGGAAATATCAAAGAAATGAATGCCTATATGAATGAAGTCGCATTAGCCACATTCAGCAGTTTTGATACAGGCAGCCATCCTTCTGGCAGAACACAGCCAGAGCGATTCTATCATGGTTTTGTATTAGGATTATTGGTAGAATTGCGAGATCAATATGAAGTGAGATCAAACAGGGAAAGTGGATATGGAAGATACGACGTTATGTTGATTCCACGCCAGAAAAATCAACTTGCGTTTGTGCTGGAATTTAAAGTTTACGATGCACAGGAAGAATTGAAATTAGAAGATACCGTGCAGTCTGCATTAGCACAGATAGAAGAAAAGGATTATGATACAGAGTTAGTAGAAAGAGGAATTTCAAAATTACAGATCAGACATTATGGATTTGCCTTTGAAGGTAAGAAAGTTTTGATCGGAGAGTAAATGGTTCGTTAAGCAGCAGGAAATCTCATGATTAGATCTGAAAACAGTCTTGACAGCAAATGACAGTCTGTATATAATAAAACCAATAGAAATAGTAGGAAATACAAAAATACCAGCGGAAGCATAGCATAACAAAAATAGAAATGCTAAGGCATCCGCTTTTTTGTATCATAGGAAATTTCGATGAAATCCCCTATGATACAAAAAAGCCCTCCGGGCAGGATCATACTACGTGAATAAAAAAGAAATAGTATAAAAAATTTCCATAACATAGAAAAATTTTATACTATTTCTTTTGCGTTTATGTACATTTAAATTAGAGAAGCCAAATTAAAGTCTATTTAACTGGTTGATTTTCTTTTTTACATTTTCTTTTTCTTCAACATTAAGTAAAGGTGAAACACATAAATACTTACTCTCATCCATATCAATAGGAACTGTAGAGATGATAAGATCATACTGTTCCAGATTCTCATCATGCAGTTTATGTAGAGAAATAATCTTCTTTACATCTATTTCAGAGAATTCACGTTCCAGACGGCTTCGAAGCATCTTAGATGATCCAATACCAGTGGAACAGACAACTAAAACAGAGATAGAATGTTTGCTCAAGGAATCCATAGATGCAATAAAGTAAATGACAATATAACCAATTTCATCTTCTGGGATTTTCACAGGTTGAAAGACATTTCGAAAACATTGTTTCACAATTTCATACAGCTTTGGATTGGACTGATAAATATCTTCAAGCATTGGGTTTGCGACCGTAATACCGCTTTGAATCCGCTCCATAGCCATGTTGATATGTAATAAAAGATTCTCTGCCAGATTCTTATCCTGACTGAAAGGAAATTGGAATTTTTCTTCAATTTCTTTGATCAGACAGCTGATATGATCAAGATTCTGAAATGCAGAAATCTGTTGGCTCAGTTCATAATGGGTGCGGCCAACATATAGGTGGATCATCCAATGAAAATAGTCTTTCTCATTTTTGTAAATTTCAATATTAAAGTTGTGTTTTAATATTTTTAAAATGTCCTGACGAAACTGTTCTTCATAATCTGTGTCAGATTCCTGGATTGTTAAAGATAAAAATTCATCCTGATCTTCAATATTGGAATGCCGTTTAATAAAAACAGTCATAAGCAGAAGAAATTCCTGAAGTTCTTTATCAGAAATATTCAGATGACGTTTTCGGATCACTGGCTGCAGTTTCTCGTACAGCATTTTTAAATCTTCTTCGTAATGGAATGTTTTTAAAAGGTCAATAAAAGGATTTGGACGAAAATTAGTGTCTTTTATCCAGTCAAAAAAAACGGCTGGAGTAATATTCTGAAGTAAAACATTTACAAATAAATGACGTTTAGGAATTTCCATTCCAGTCAGCCTTACACCTTCGCTTTTCTTAGTCTCGAAGGTAACATTATGCCCCTGAAGTTTATCTTTCAGGGCATGGTAGTCATTGCGGACTGTCTGTGAAGAAGTATTCAGATCAATGGCAAGAGATTGTGTTTTAATGTAATCGTCCTCATTTAATAAGGACAAAAGAATGATATCAACACGTTCTTTGCTAGAGTAATTTTGTTCTGTTTTTACTTCTTCAAATGCGTTGTTAAGACGTTTAATATTATAAAGTGATCCAAAGATCATAAAACCTTTTCCAGAAGAATTATCTAACGATAGATCATAAGATTCCATGATCTGCGTAACTTCGGGAATCTGGCGGTAAATAGTTCGCTCTGTAACATTTAACTTTTTGGCAAGAGCCGCTACAGTCAGAGGACCATTTGCATTCATTAAATTTTCAATAATTTCTTTTGAACGATCTGAGATAAGCATAACTCACCTTTTCTTTCTAAATGATTTCTCCCTGAATATCAGATTGAAGCTGGTCGATCAATTCGACAATCTGATCCAGAGGGATATGTTCAACCATAATTTTATTATAAAAATAAGTGACACGTTGGGCAAGAGGTTCTTCTCTTTTGATTTTACATACATTTTCCATTAAATTCAGTAAATCTTCATTTTCCATAAATGAAAGTGCGAGAGCGATTGCAAAAGATAAATATACTGGAGTAATATTTTCATTTTCACAACTTCTTGCGGCACCGACAAGGCGGTCAGAAGGTTGAAGCTTTCTGATTGGATCACGTGCAACTCTTGAGACGGTATCTTTTAAATAACAATTTTTAAAACGTTGTAATAAGTCATTGATATGTGCGTTTAAGTCATGAAATGGAATACGATATTTCTGTGTTAACATCATAGCGCTTTCCATCATACAGCCACGGACAATGTGTTGAATATAAATGTCTTGTGCAGCCTCATGAATATACGTTTTATTTTGTAATTTCCCTAAAAATGCAGTTGTTACATGTGACATATTGTGGACATAAAGTTTACGTTCCAGATAATAATGAAAAGGCTCATAAGGAATAATTTTTGAGTATTCAGGGATTGAGCCTTTAAAAGCGGCTTTATCAACCGGAAGAAAATCATAAGGCTCCACGCGGACTGCCAGAGGATGTTCGTTCGCAGGAATAAGATCAGGGTCTGCGGGCGGCACCATTCTTCCAATGGAAGTTTCAACAAGACCTATCGTCTGTTCAAATAAGGCATGTTTATCTTCAGGCAGGGCAGCTAAAAGGTATTGCCGTAGAAGTACATCTGCATCCATCAGGTTTTCACAGATTAGGATATCAAGAGTATTTGAGGAGTCCTGATTCCAGCGTTTCATAAGACCTTGTGCAATGACAGGTGATACTTTCTCAAGAACAGAAGCACCAAGGGCTGTTGCCATGATATCTGCATCTGCAATTTCATTACTGACGGCCTCAGGATCTTTTCCATCAACAGCACGGATATTTTTTATCCAGTGGACAGGTTGTTCCTGATTCATAATAATCTGTGGATATGTTTTTTCTTGATTAATGAGCTGGATGACATCATCATTTACATCAATAAACACCACTTCATAGCCGATTTCCGAAAATAAGGCACCTATAAAGCCTCGGCCAATGCTTCCGGCACCATACATAACAGCTTTTTTCATGATTTCATTCCCTTTACATATTGATACGAAGATAGCGTCAAAGACTAAGGAAATAATATCCTTAGCCTTTGATGACAGTTTACAGGGCAATTATAATTCGTTTTTCAATCTCTCAACCAGCTCGTCATATTCTGGAGCTTTTAAGTAATTTGAGATAGATAAATGTTGTTTGTTAGGCTGTGCAGCTTTTGCTGTTCCTGTTAATTCTACATGAGTGATAACAAGGTCAGCATCATCAGGAATCTTAGAGATCGCTGTATTGATAACTTCGATTGGAAGATCAGCAGCTTTTACTTTTTTCTTTAACGCTGCAGCTGACATTGCGGAAGATCCCATTCCAGCATCACATGCAACGACGATTTTCTTAATGTTTTTGATATCAACACCGGCAACTCCAAGGCTGCTGTCATTTGTTACGGCTGCTGTTTCAGAAGATTCAGCGGAAGATCCCATAGCTTCTTTTGGAATTACAGATTCTCCAAGAGAAGTATCTCCACCTTTTGCTACCATACGTTTTACGAAAATAGAGTTTAATAAGAATGATACAACACATGATAAAACAACACTTAATAAAACTCCGAACATACAGTTCTTAGGTGACAGGGCGACAACTGAGAAGATACTACCTGGGGATGGAGTTGCAACAGTACCAACATTTAAGAAGGTAAGAGTTCCTGTTCCAACGATACCACCGGCGATCATACCAACGATTGTTAATGGGTTAGCGAGTACATATGGGAAGTAAACTTCATGGATACCACCGAAGAAGTGGATTAAGATCATTCCAGGTGCAGCTTCTTTCATTTCTCCTTTTCCGAAGAACCAGTAAGCTAATAATAATCCAAGACCAGCACCAGGGTTTGGTACTAAAAGGAATAATGCAGAATGTCCTAAAGTTTTTACCTGTTCATAACCAATTGGTCCGAAGATACCATGGTCTAATGCGTTATTTAAGAATAATACTTTGGCAGGTTCAACAAAGATTGCAGATAATGGTAATGCATTGTGAGCTACGATCCAGTTTACACCATTTGTTAATACAGTTGTTACAGTTTCCATAACTGGTCCGAATACTAACATAGCGAAACAGCAAAGGATCGCACCGATAATACCAAGTGAGAAGTTGTTGACGATCATTTCAAATCCTGAAGGGATTTTTCCATCAACAGCCTGGTCAAATTTCTTGATGCAGACACCGGAAATAGGTCCTAAGATCATGGCAGCCAGGAACATTGGAGTTCCGTCAACGGCTACGATCGCACCCATGGTAACGAGGGCACCGATAACTCCACCGCGGTCACCACCAAACATCTTACCACCAGTATGTCCGATCAGAATTGGAAGTAAGTAATTTAAGATTGGTGTGATCAGTTTTGCCAGTTTGGCATTTGGTGTCCATCCTGTTTCCAAAAAGAATGCAGTGATTAATCCGAATCCGATAAACGCTCCGATATTTGGGATAACCATTCCGGCAAGAACGGAACCAAATTTCTGGAGTTTCTGTGAAATGCTAGTTTTCTCTTTCATTTTTACAACTCTCCTTCTTCAAAATAATGTTGATTGATCATATCAATGAATTCCTGTTTTGAAGAAGCATTTAAAAATTGATCGCATTTTTCCGGAGTTAGTAAAATATCAGTAATCTGCATCAGTTCCTGCAAAGGATCTTCCTCACGGCTTGCGATGCCGATTACCATAGTTATCATAGTGTCGTGATAAGGAACACCATTGGAAATCTTAAGAATGCTGATTCCAGGGCTTATGACACAATCAAGGGTATCTTCTGTGCCATGGGGAATCATGACTCCAAAGCCAATGTGAGTGGAGTGTTCCTGTTCACGTCGTATCATTCCGTCAATGTACGGTGGTTTGATACATCCACACTGAACAAGGAGATCACCTGCTTTACGGATAGCTTCTTCAATTGTAGTACATTCAAAATCCAGACAAATATGTTTCTGGAATTCATCGTTTAGAAGTTTGCTGGCCATGCGCCCTCCCTTTCTTTCTTGTTACACATAAACGTTTATTACGGTTATTATGATAACTTACGAGTTGTATGAAAATCAATGCACACTAATGTCATATTTTTCAGAGCTTGTTGTGACATTATTTTGTTTGATTATATTTGTTTTTGACAATTTTTCACGACATTATATAGAAAAACTATTTGCATTTTCCAGTGGAATTACGAACGATAAGTTCCGGCTCATATTCCATTCGCATAATGTAATGATGCTTTGAAGTGATGTTTTTCTGTGTATTTTTCTTATAAATGATATCGACAGCCTCTCGTCCTTTGGCGAGGGAAGCATGCTCAATGGTTGTTAAAGAGATCTGTGGCATAGCGGATAAAGCAATGTTATCAAAACCGCAAACAGAGAAATCATTTGGAATGCGGTATCCATGATCAGAGATTGCTGCCATGATCCCAAAAGCTGTCATATCATTATTTCCAACAAAGGCAGTACAGTCTGTATGTTCATCTAAAACCTGGGAAGCCATATCATATCCATTCTGATATTCAGAGTTATCTGCGGAGTATCTTCCATAGGCAGCGATCGTTGGCGATTTAACTTCAATCAGTTCTGGATCTAATCCGTGATCCTTATAACAGGAACGAAGCCCGGCAAGTCTGTGAATACGGCCGATCTCCTTTGGACGGATTGGTGCAGACACATAAGTAATCCGTTTATGACCGAGTGAGATCAGATGCTCGGCGATGATATATCCTGGCTTTTTACTGTCAAGTTCAACCGCATCAAAACGACAAGAGTCAGGTTTGTCTCCGATCGAAACGACAGGAACCTGTTTCGATAAAGCATTTGCCAGAGTGATCTTTGTTGGTGGATATAGAGAAATAACTCCGGCAAGTTCAAATCCGGAGAGGAGATTCAGATATAACTCTTCCTGCGAAACATCTCTTAAGGTATTAACCGTAAATACAGTATAACCATATTCACGTGCCCGTTCTGTGATAGAATGAATGATCATGGAATAATACCCATTGGAAAGCAGGGGACAAATGATAATGATACTCTTTGATAAAGCCTGTTCTTTCTTTTTAACGCCAGCAACCGGTTTCTTATAACCAAGTTCCTTTGCACCCTGTCTTACTTTATCAATTGTCTCTTTTGAAAATGAAACATGTGGTTTATTACTTAAGATCATAGAGACGGTTGACTGTGATACACCTGTGTATTCAGCAATATCTCTAGTTGTGACTTTGTTGCGTTTTCCCATAATATTACCCTCTTTCGTGTATAACATAGCTTAAAAATAAATCAAAAAATTATTTTGATTAATTCGAATTACTAATCATAATGTTTTACTGATTACTAATATTATACATTTGATTAATAGGAAAAACAAGAGAACACGTTGTTTGAGAAAAATTATCTTGTTTTCATAAAAAAACAAGCCTGTTAATCAAACTAAATGATTAATAAGAAAATGCTAAAAACCGCGTAAAATGGACGTTTTGAGCGTTTGACAGGCTGAAAATATTGTGGTTAGATAGAGTCAGAAAGCAACAAACGCAAGTGAAAAACAGGAGGGAATAACAGTGTATGATGTAGCAATTATCGGTGCAGGGATCACAGGCTGCTCTATCGCATACGAACTTGGAAAATATAATGTGAAAGCTGTAATTATTGAAAAGGAAAATGATGTTTCCGTAGGAACAACAAAAGCAAACAGCGCGATCATCCATGGAGGATATGATCCAAAGCCTGGAACTCAGATGGCAAAGTACAATGTAAAAGGAAATGTCTATACAAAAGAATTATGTGAGAAACTGGATGTACCTTATAAACAGATTGGAGCATTGGTAGTTGCATTCAGTGAAGAAGAAAAGAAAACACTAGAAGAATTAAAAGAAAGAGGAATTACAAACGGAGTTCCAGATATGGAAATCTGGGACAGAGAAAAACTTCTAAAAGAAGAACCAAACATTTCAGAGAAAGCAGTTGCCGCTTTAAGTTCTCCAAATGTAGGAATTGTAAGTCCATGGGAATTAGCACTGGCACTTGCAGAAACAGCAGTATTAAATGGAGTTGAAGTGAAACTTAATACAGAAGTTTCAGGAATCAAAAAAGAAAATGATACATATAAGATTGAAACAAACAACGGAGTGATCGAAGCAAAATACATTTGCAACGCAGCAGGTGTTTTTGCAGATAAAGTCAATGAGATGTGTAATGAAAAGACATTTGAGATTACACCAAACAAAGGAGAGTATTACCTGATGGATAAGAGCCAGGGAAATCTGGTTAATCACGTAATCTTCCAATGTCCAAATGAAAACGGAAAAGGAGTTTTAGTTGCTCCAACTGTTCATGGTAACCTGATCGTTGGTCCTGATTCACAGCCAAGTGCAGGGGATGATGTTTCTACAACAAAACAGGGACTTGATTTTGTAAGAAACACAGCATTAAAATCCGTACCTGGAATTAATTTCAGAGAATCTATCAGAAACTTCGCAGGAGTCAGAGCAAGAACAACAGATCATGACTTCCAGATTTACGAAGACAAGAATAACAAAGGATTTATCAATATCGCAGGAATGCAGTCCCCAGGATTATCATCTGCATGTGCCATCGCACCGGATATCTTAAAGATGCTTGAAAAATCAGGACTTACATTAGAAGCAAAAGAAGAAATTGTGGATGAAAGACATATTGACCGTTTCAAACATTTAAGTCATGAAGACAGAGCGAAATTAGTAGAGAAGAATCCAGCATTTGGAAAGATCATCTGCCGTTGTGAAACGATCACAGAGGGTGAGATCATTAACGCAGTACATCGTCCGATTCCAGCAACATCCATTGATGCAGTCAAGAGAAGATGCAATGCAGGTATGGGAAGATGTCAGGGTGGTTTCTGCGGACCAAGAGTTCAGGAGATCATCGCAAGAGAGTTAAATAAACCATTAGCAGATATTCCACAGGATCGTTTGGGAACAAACATTATCACAGGAGAAACAAAAGATGGAGGTGCCAAATAATGAAGTATGATGTAATCGTTGTAGGCGGAGGACCAGCAGGTCTGGCAGCAGCAGTGGAAGCAAATAAAAATGGTGCCGAGAAAGTTCTGGTTGTAGAACGAGATCAGGAACTTGGTGGAATCTTAAATCAGTGTATTCATAATGGATTTGGACTTCACTATTTTAAAGAGGAATTAACAGGACCTGAATATGCAGGAAAATTCATCGATATGTTAAATGAAACAAATATCGAAGTCATGCTTGATACCATGGTTCTTGATGTAGATGAAACAGAGAAATGCGTTCATGCCATGAATAAGAAAAATGGATATATGAAACTGGAAGGAAAATCCATTATCTTAAACATGGGATGCCGTGAAAGAACAAGAGGAGCCATCGCCATCCCTGGTGATCGTCCAGCCGGAGTATTTACAGCAGGTGCGGCACAGAGATATGTGAATATCGAAGGATATATGGTAGGTAAGAGAGTACTGATCTTAGGATCCGGAGATATCGGACTGATCATGGCAAGACGTATGAGCTTAGAGGGTGCAAAAGTTGTTGGATGCGTAGAGCTTTGTCCATATTCCAACGGATTAAACCGTAACATTGTACAGTGCTTAAATGACTATGATATTCCACTTTATTTATCACACACGATCACAGATATTCAGGGTGATAAACGAGTTGAGAAAGTTATCGTATCCAAAGTTGATGAGAAGAATCAGCCAATCCCTGGAACAGAGATGGAATTTGATGTAGACACTGTATTATTATCTGTCGGACTGATTCCTGAAAATGAATTAACAAGATCCGCAGGAATCACGATGGACCCGGCAACAAGCGGACCAGTCGTATACGAAAACATGGAAACATCCGCAGAAGGAATCTTTGCAAGTGGAAATGTTGTTCATGTCCATGACTTAGTAGACTTCGTTACAGCAGAAAGCCAGAAAGCAGGTAAGAGTGCTGCGGAATATGTAAAAAACGGAGAAACAAAAGATCAGACATGCATTGACATTAAAAATGGAGATGGAGTCAATGGAATCGTACCTCAGAAAGTACGTCCATCCAACGTAGATAAGAAAGTAGAAGTCATGTTCCGTGCAAGAAACGTATTTACAGATGTAGCGATCAAAGTAAAATCAAATGGTGAAGAACTTGCTTCCTTCAAGAGAGCACATATGGCACCGGGAGAGATGGAAAAGATCGCAATTCCAAAAGCATTCTTAGATAAAGTAGAAAATGGTGAGATTACAGTATCTGTAGAAAAGGTAGGTGCATAAAGATGACAGATTTAATTTGTATCGTATGTCCAAAAGGATGTCATTTAAAAGTTGATGAAGAAAATGGATATAAAGTCACTGGAAACGGATGCCCAAGAGGAGCTGCTTATGGAGAAAAAGAGCTGGTAAATCCAACACGAGTGATCACTTCTACAGTCAGAGTTGAGGCCAAAACTGCAAGAAGAGTTCCAGTCAAAACTGCAAGTGATATTCCAAAAGGAAAGATCTATGATATCATGAAAGAGTTAGATAAAGTAACCCTGAAAGCTCCTGTAGCGATCGGAGATGTAGTGATCTCTGATGTACTGGGACTTGGTGTTGATGTCGTAGCATGTAAAAAAGTAACAGAATAAATAAGTATATAATAAGAAGAAAGATATTTTAGGAGGATAAGAAATGAGCGTTATTACATTTGTTTGTGCAGGTCAGATGAACTCTGCAATCACATTCCCAGCATTTGAAAATGGACATGAGGTACGTCTGGTAGGGTCACCTTTAGACAGAGATATCATTGATGGATTAAAGAAAGATAATTTCCATATCACATTAAAGAGAACTCTTCATGACGGAATCAAATATTATCAGATCGAAGAATTAGAAGAAGCTTTAGAAGGAGCAGATCTGATCTTAGGAGGAGTCAGCAGTTTCGGACTTGACTGGTTCTGTGATGAGATCCTTCCAGTATTGCCAGAAGATGTACCTTTATTAACAGTTACAAAAGGTATGGTAGACTTAGAAGACGGAACTTTAGTTCCTTACCCACATATCTTTGAACAGAGACAGCCAGAAGGAAAACACATCAACTTTAACGCCATCGGTGGACCATGCACAAGTTATGAATTAGCAGACCACGATGACAGCCATGTAGCTTTCTGTGGAAAAGACATGGAAACATTAAAATTCATCAAATCTTTATTAGCAACAGATTACTATCATATCAGTCTTTCTACAGACGTTGTAGGTGTTGAGTGTGCGGTAGCTATGAAGAATGCTTATGCATTAGGAGTATCTCTTGCAGTAGGTTTGGCAGAGAAAAGAGATGGAGAGATCGGAGCAGTTCATTATAACTCTCAGGCAGCACTGTTTGGACAGGGTGTCAAAGAAATGATCCATCTATTAGAACTGATCCATGGAGGACCAGAAAATATCATTCATGGAGCTGGTGATCTATATGTAACAGTCTTTGGTGGAAGAACTCGTAAGATTGGTACATTATTAGGACGCGGACTGACATTTGACCAGGCAATGGAAGAGTTACAGGGTGTAACATTAGAGTCTATTGTAATCGCTACAAGAACAGCTCGTGCAGTTCGTAAACTGGCTGAAAGAGGAGTTGTATCTTTAGAAGATTTCCCATTATTAATGCATGTTGATGCGATCATCAATGAAGGAGCAGAAGTGGATATTCCTTGGGAAAAATTCACAACTGTTGTAGAATAAAAATAAAATAGCTTCCCTAAAACATTCCTAGATAAAGAAAGGCTTTCTGATGGTTTAGTATAGCGCCATCAGAAGGTCTTTTGTCGTACTCAAAAGGAAGGTGAAAAAGTCGCAAATTAGCTCTTTTTCTGCTATGATAAGAGTTAGAAATATGTAGTTTCAGACAGGGTAAAATAATAGTAACAGGAGGTTTATGCAGATGAAAAAATATGTTATGGCACTGGATGGCGGAACAACGAGTAACCGTTGTATTTTATTTAATGAACAAGGTGTGATCTGCAGTGTGGCACAGAAGGAATTTACACAGTATTTTCCACATCCAGGATGGGTAGAACATGATGCGGATGAAATATGGTCATCCATGCTGGGCGTTGCAGTGGAAGCAATGAGCAAGTTAAATATCACCGCAGAGCAGGTTGCAGCGATCGGTATCACAAACCAGAGAGAGACAACGATCGTCTGGGATAAGAATACAGGGGAACCGGTGTATCATGCGATTGTATGGCAGTGCAGAAGAACCTCAGAATATTGTGATGAATTAAAGGCAAAGGGACTTACAGAGAAATTCAGACAGAAAACAGGTCTTATGATCGATGCTTACTTCAGCGGGACAAAAGTAAAATGGATTCTTGATAATATTCCAGGAGCAAGAGAGAAAGCGCAAGCAGGAGATCTTTTATTTGGAACGGTTGAGACTTGGCTGATCTGGAAGCTTACAAAAGGACGTGTGCATGTCACAGATTATTCCAATGCAGCCAGAACTATGCTGTTTAATATCAATACATTGGAATGGGACGATGAGATTTTAGAAGAACTGGGAATTCCAAAATGCATGCTGCCACAGGCAAGACCATCCAGCGAAGTATATGGAATGAGCGATGCATCTTACTTTGGCGGCGAGATTCCAATTGCAGGGGCAGCAGGGGATCAGCAGGCAGCTTTATTTGGACAGACATGTTTTACTCCGGGTGAGGCAAAAAATACTTACGGTACCGGAGCATTTCTGTTAATGAATACCGGAGAGAAACCAGTATTTTCAGAAAATGGACTGATTACAACCATTGCATGGGGATTAGACGGCAAGGTAAATTATGCATTGGAGGGATCTATTTTCGTTGCGGGAGCAGCAATCCAGTGGCTGCGTGATGAGATGAAACTTGTGGATTCATCACCAGATTCTGAATATATGGCAACAAAAGTCAAAGACACAAACGGATGTTATGTAGTACCTGCATTTACAGGATTAGGTGCTCCATATTGGGATCAATATGCACGTGGAACAATTGTGGGAATCACAAGAGGTGTGAATAAATGCCATATTATCCGTGCAACATTAGAATCCCTTGCTTATCAGACAAATGATGTATTAAAAGCGATGGAAGCAGACAGCAAGATCAAATTAAGTACATTAAAAGTTGATGGTGGAGCTAGTGCTAATAACTTCTTAATGCAGTTCCAGTCAGACATCTTAAATACAAAGGTCAGAAGACCAAGATGCGTGGAAACAACCGCTATGGGAGCAGCTTATTTGGCTGGATTAGCAGTTGGTTATTGGAAAGATAAAGAAGATGTTATTAAGAACTGGAATGTGGATCGGGAATTTGAACCAAATATGGATGAAACAGAAAGAAATGATAAGATTTCAGGATGGAAAAAGGCAGTAAAATGCTCTTTTGGATGGGCAAAAGAATCATAAAATGTCACCATAAGCACAAGAATAAATGTGCTACAGCACATTGCAATATTTTTTGGATTCTGTATAATAAGAGTCAAATCAAAGAGAAAAAAGATTTGACAAAGGCGTCAGCAAGTTTTGCTGGCGCCTTTTCTATTGCGATAAGATGCGATAGGAACAGCTGGAAGGGAGGCATACGATGTTATTACTAAGAGCGATCATTCGTCCGGAGAAAGTAAAGGAAGTGTTAGATGCACTGTTAGAAGCTGGACACTCATCCGTTACAAAGATGGAGGTTTATGGACGAGGAAAACAGAAAGGAATTCAGATCGGAGATGTATTTTACGATGAGATTCCAAAAGAAATGATCTTAATGATCATTGATGATGAAGATAAAGAGGAAGTCAAAGATATTATCATAAAAAGTGCAAGGACCGGAGAACATGGAAATTCCGGAGATGGAAGGATCTTCATCAGCCCGGTCGATCAGGCATTTACGATCAGCAGTGAAAGTGAAGGACTCTAAAGGAGGAACAAAGCATGAAAGAGATTATGGCAGTGATCCGGCCGAATATGACAAATGCTACGAAAGATGCCCTTGAGGCAGCAGGATTTCCAGCCTACACTTGCACGAAAGTCCGAGGCAGAGGAAAAAAGCCATTTAATTTTGCCGGAGAGATCACAGGAAATACAAGACACAGGTTATTACCCAAGAGATTGATCACACTGATCGCAGCCGATGATCAGGCAGATAAGATCGTAGAAGTGATCATGAAAACAAATCATACAGGAACACCTGGAGATGGAAAGATCTTTGTAATGCCGATCTTTGAATCCTATCAGGTACGAAATGGAGAGGGTGGTGCAGATGCTTACTAGTAAGGCAGAGACATTGAACACAAACGTGAAGCGAGGTAAGACGATGAAGAAAAAGAAATTTCCGGTTGAGAAGAAAGTAACGATCGCAACCGTAGTCATTATATTAGCTGCGTGGTATATCGTAACAAAACTAGAAATGGTAGATACAAGTTTGTTACCAACGCCAATGGCAGTATGGAATGCATTTACAGAAATCGCAACGAACGGATATAAAGGATTTACATTAGCCCAGCATATTGGAGCGAGTATGTATCGACTGTTAGTATCCTTCATATTAGCAGCAGTTGTCGCAGTACCACTTGGACTGATCAGTGGAACAAGTTCAAAATTCAGAGCAGTCTTAGAACCGATCATTGAATTTTACAGACCACTGCCTCCACTGGCATATTATACATTATTAGTTTTGGTTCTTGGAATCGACAACGAATCAAAGATCGCACTGTTATTCTTAGCATGTTTTGCACCAATCTATATTCAGTGCACATCAGCAGTGTTAAGAGTCAAAAAAGATTACATCAACAGTGCATATACATTAGGAGCAACAAAGAAACAGGTATTTATGAAAGTTATTTTTCCATCCTGTCTGCCAGATATTTTTGTCGGACTTAGAACGGCATTAGGTGTTGGCTATACAACACTGGTAGCAGCAGAGATGGTAGCAGCAAGTTCTGGTCTTGGATGGCTGGTACTCGATGCAAGTAACTATTTAAGATATGACATCATTTTCATGGGAATCATCATTATGAGCGCAACAGGTATTTTATTAAATGGAATTATTCTGTTTGTGGAAAATCGTGTGGTTCCATGGAAAGGAAAAGACTGATAGGAATGACTTGGAAAGGAGATTTGTAGTATGAGAAAAGGAATGTGGAAAAAGATAGCAGCATGTGCAATGGCAGTCGTTATGGCAGGAAGTGTATTTGCAGGGTGTGGCAAGAAAGACAGTAGTTCATCAAAATCATCTTCATCAAAAGATGTGGAAACCGTAACGATCGGAACACAGGAAATGCCAAATGATGAGGGGATTGCGAAAGCCAAAGATTTACTGGAAAAGAATATGGGAGTAAAGGTTAAGATCGTAAAATTCTCTTCAGGAAAAGACGTAAATAATGCATTAAAGGCAAAGAGTATTGATTTCGGACTGGAAGGTTCTACATCATCATCTTTAGCAATTGCAACGAATATTCCGATCAAAGTCATTTGGATTCATGAGGTTCTTGGAGATATCGAATCTCTGGCAGTCCGCAAAAAAGATAACATCAAGAGTATCAAAGATCTGAAAGGAAAGAGAATTGCAGTTCCATTTGCAACAACATCTCATTACTGTCTGCTTCGTTATTTAAGCTCACAGGGCTTATCTGAAAAAGATGTGACATTGCTTGATATGGATGTAAACAGTGCATACGCAGCATGGAAACGAGGAGACATCGATGCAGCATGGATCTGGCAGCCAGCACTTCAGAATGTATTAAATGATGGTGGAGAAATTCTTGTATCAAATGGAGATGCTGCAAAAGAAGGTTATATGACAGCAAACGTAGAAGTTGTCAGAGAAGATTTTGCAAAAGATCATCCAGAACTGGTACAGAAATATATCAAAGCAATGTTAGAAGCACAGAAATACTATAAAGACAGCAAAGATGATGCAGTCACAGCACTTGCAAAACAGCTGGGATTATCAAATTCAGATGTTACAACACAGATTGCAGGAGCAACATGGCCATCTGCAAAAGAACAGATCAGCAGTGACTACTTAGGAACAAGTGATAAGGTCGGTGCACTTGCGGACAACCTGTTAGATACAGCCAAATTCTTAAAAGATCAGAAAAACATCACAAAAGTTCCAGCAAAATCAGCATTTGAAAATGGAATCGCACCAGAATACATCGAAGAGGCTTTGAAATAGCCAAAAGGCAGGAAGACTAGAAAGTGAGGGAAAGCCATGGAAGAATTATTAAGAGAAGAATCACAGGATGTTGTAACCCTTGAAAACATTAATTTAAGATACAATGGAGAACGCGGTGAAGTCACCGCTCTCCAGAATGTCAATTTAAATATTGAAAAAGGAGAATTTATTTGTGTTCTTGGACCTTCTGGATGTGGAAAATCTACCTTGTTGAATATCATTGCAGGATTCTTAAAACCAACCGAAGGTGAAGCAAGAATGAATGGAGAAATCATTGATGGAGCCAGTTGGGAAAGAGCTGTCGTATTCCAGACACCAACATTGTATCCATGGCTTAACATTCACGATAACGTGGCATTTGGACCGAATGTCAGACATCTTCCAAAAGATCAGACAGAAGAATTGACAAAGAAATATTTAAATCTTGTGGAACTTGGAGATTTTGGGGATCACAAACCATACGAATTATCAGGAGGAATGAGACAGAGAGCTTCTCTTGCAAGAGTTCTTGTAAATCAGCCGGGAATGATCTTGATGGATGAGCCGTTTGGAGCGCTGGATGCATTAACAAGACAAAATATGCAGACATTGATCCGAAAGATCTGGAGCCAGACACAAAATACAGTATTCTTGATCACACATGATGTTGACGAAGCGTTAGCACTTGCGACAAGAGTTATCGTTATGTCAAGCAGACCGGGAAGAATCGTAAAACAGTTTGAGACAGATTTTACTTATGATATCGGTGGTGTAAACAAAGAAAGTGCAAGATACACAAGAGAATATATGCAGATCCGAGAAGAAATCTTAAATATCATCAACGAACAAAATGAGACATTAAAATTATGAGAAATATTCTGTTTTTGATTATCTTATTTACAGCAAATGTCATTCAGGCGATCACTGGATTTGCCGGGACATTACTGGCAATGCCATTGTCTATGATGCTGATCGGAGTTCATGAGGCAAAGGTCATATTAAATATTATGGCCGTTTTGTCTTGCCTGATACTTGCTTCAAAGAGCCGCAAGCACATACAACCCAAAATACTTCTTAATATTATTGCATGGATGGCAGTTGGAATGGTATTTGGTATCTGGATTTTTGAACATTTATCACTGAATATTTTATTGCCGTTTTATGCAATCATGATCATTCTGATCGCATTAAAGAAGTTATTGATCAAAAATGAGATTAAAATGTCAAAATGGATGTTAAATGGAGTTTTACTGGCAGCGGGTATTATTCATGGAATGTTTGTGGCAGGTGGTGCGTTGCTAGTTGTCTATGCATCTACGGTATTGAAAAATAAAGAAAATTTCCGGGCAACGGTTGCAGCAGTCTGGGTGGTCTTAAATACAGGATTAATGATCAGTGATTTTGTGCAAGGTTATATGACGCCAGGTGTTATCAAAATGGCAGGCATCAGCATTTTGCCATTATTGCTTGCAATTTATGTTGGAAATAAGATTCACGAAAGAATTGATCAGAAGGTATTTATGAAAATAACGTATGCCTTACTTTTAGCATCAGGAATTTCTATTTTAGCATAGAAGAAAAGGAGGAAAGTATATGGCAGTTACATTAAGAAGATTACTGGAATATGTAAAAGATGAGGAACTGCAGATTCTTTCTGGGGAAGATAATATAGACCGTGTTGTCCGCTGGACACATGTTGTGGAAGCAATTGAGATTTCGACATTTCTTGAAGGACAGGAAGTAGCTTTTACAACAGGTGTCGCAACGAAATCAGAGGAAGAATTGTTTGATCTCGTCAAATGTATCATAGATAATCAGGCAACGGCATTGATCATTAATACGGGGCCTTATATCAAGGAAGTGCCGCAAAAGATCATTGATTACTGTAAAGAACAAGCATTTCCACTGATCACAACTCCATGGGAGACACATATGGCAAAATTGATGCAGATGTTTTGCCGTAAGATTACGGAAGAAGGAATGGCAGGGCTTGAACTTTCGAGTGCAGTGAAAAATGCGATCTTTTTTCCGGAACAAAAAGATGTTTATGTTCCAGCATTGGAACGATATCATTATTCGGCAGAATGGTCTTACTGTGTGGCAATGATCGAAGTACTGGCAGGAGCGCAAAAGATTGAAAAAGAACGATTAGAGCGGCTGCAAAAATATATAGAAAATCATCTGTCTTATCGTCATCAGGATGTCATCATTTTTGAAATGGACGAGAAAATCCTGTTGATCTTTAATCAGACGAATGATCATGAAGTGCAAAAAATATTAAAAGAAGTTAATGCGAATTATCAAAGACTTTTAAGAAAAGAAGAAAGCAGTTATATTGGAATCGGGCAGTCAACAAAAAGCATGCAGTGCATTTCCAAAAGCTATCATCAGGCACTGGGAGCTTTGAAACTGGAGAAAACAAGAAATCATGCAGAAGAAGCAAGCCTTTATTCCGAACTTGGAATGTATAAATTATTTTTATCCATGGATGATAAAACAACCATCCGGGAGTATTACATGGAAATGATGGGAAAACTTCTGAAATATGATGAAACAAGCCAGACAGATTATTGTCAGGTGTTAGAATCCTATTTAAATCACAGTGGAAGTGTAAAAGAAACCGCAGATGAACTGTTTGTACACCGTAATACGATCAATAAAAAGATCAATAAGATCGAAGAGATCACAGGGTTTAATCTGTCAGATCTTGATATCAGGGTAAGGTTTAAGGTTGCCTTTATGATACAGGAAATCTTATAAATGACAGGGATAATGGTTGTGCACAGCACAAAAGGTGCTGTGTGAATTTTTAACTCCTCATCATGTGCTAAAGCACAAAAAACAATAGGCTTTATAATATTGAAGCGGCGACAAAAAAAGCCTATGATAAATTCAGAAAGAGAAAGACAAGGGCGTCGGAGATCAAATATCCGGCGTTCTTTTTTTGTTATCAAAACGTATTGTATTTTGAAAGGAGATTGCATCATGAGTTTAACAGGAAAAGAAGTACAGGAATTACATAAACAATATATTCTCCAGTCATGGAGCAAAGCAGGACAGGATGTATTGCCGATCGAGAAAGCAAAAGGAATTTATTTCTGGGATTATGATGGAAAGAAGTATGCAGATATGGCATCATTGCTTGTATGCTCAAATTTAGGACATGAACTTCCAGAAATTGTGGATGCAATTAAAGAGCAGGCAGATAAGATGTGTTTTATGGCACCAGCGTATGCATCAGAACCAAAAAGTGAGCTTGCCAAACTTCTGGTAGAAGCAGCAGGTGCAGATACATACAAACGAGTATTTTTTGCAAATGCGGGTGCTGAGTCAAATGAAAATGCAATCAAAATGGCACGTATGGTAACTGGAAGAACAAAAATCTTTTCCTGCTACCGAAGCTATCATGGAGCAACGCTTGGATCATCTAATGCATCCGGTGACTGGCGAAGATTTGCAGCAGAGATCGGCGGAGCCAATGGGTTTGTAAAATTTATGAATCCACATATGTACAGAGACGGCTATACAAAAGGTGTGGACGATGCGGAAGTAACAAAGAAGGCATTGGAAGCACTGGATCTTCAGTTAAGATATGAAGGAACCGATAATGTAGCAGCGATTCTTATGGAATCTATTGTTGGAGCTAATGGAGTGATCTTACCACCAGATGGTTACATGGAAGGTGTCAGAGCACTTTGTGATAAATATGGCATCATGATGATCTGTGATGAAGTTATGGCAGGGTTCTTCCGTACTGGAAAATGGTTTGCATGGCAGAATTTTGACATCAAACCAGATATGATCACATTTGCAAAAGGTGTTACCTGTGGATATGTACCACTTGGAGGAGTCATCGTAAATGAAAAGGTTGCGAAATATTTTGAGGAAAATGTATTGCAGTGTGGACTGACATATTCAGGACATACACTGGCTTGTGCAGCAGGTGTTGCAGCGATCAATTACTACAAAGATCACAAGATCGGAGAACATGTTGCCAAAATGCACGAGATCGTAGCCCCATTTATGGATCAAATGGTTGAAAAACATAAATGTATCGGTGAAGCAAGATGTATCGGACTGTTCGGTGCATTAGAAGTTGTAAAGAATAAAGAAACAAGAGAACCAATGCAGGAATACGGGGTTCCTGGAGAGGCAATGCCTTGGATCTTTGCAGAACTTAAGAAACGTGGTTTTGCAACATTTGGAAGAGAAAACTTTATCGAAATCTGTCCACCATTGATCATTACAGAAGAAGAATTAAATGAATACCTGCCAATTCTTGATGAAGTATTAACAATGGCAGATGAGAAATTCTGCGACTAGAAAATTTATGATTTGAGGTGAAGATAGATGAACTGGGATTATTTACAACCGGTAAAGATCATATTTGGTAAAGGAAAGGTAAATGAGATCGGGAAAACAGCCAAAGAGCTAGGATGCAAAAAGGGACTTTTGATCACAGGGCCGTTTTTTATAAAAAGCGGACAGGCAGATAAAATGATCAAAGAAAGCAGTGGGCTGTTAAAAGCAGCATATGGAGATATATCTCCGAACCCTGACGTGGAAGAAGTGGATCGGTGTGCAAAGATGATCCGGGAAGAAGGAATTGATTTTATTGTTGCACTTGGTGGTGGAAGTTCCATGGATGCGGCCAAAGCAGCAGCGACGATTGCGTTGACAGAAGATTCGATTCGAAAATATCATGGAACCGGCGAGAGCGTGCCACAGGAACATTTGCCATTGATCGCAATTCCAACAACAGCGGGAACAGGAAGTGAAGTTACATGTGTATCCGTATTAACAGATCGGAAAAATAAGAAGAAGTCTCCGATTGTATCCGATGGATTTTATCCAGACGTGGCAATCATCGATCCAGAACTTACTTATACGATGCCGCCACAGGTAACGGCAGGAACAGGAATTGATGTGTTGTCTCATGCGATTGAAGGGTATTGGAGCAAAGGACATCAGCCAATCTGTGATGCGTTAGCGATTCATGCAGCAGATCTTGTTTTTAAATATTTATATAAGGCATATAAAGATCCAACGGATGAAGAAGCAAGAGAAAAGATGTGCGAGGCATCTGTGATCGCAGGACTTGCATTTACTCTGCCAAAAACAACTTCGTCTCATGCATGTTCATTTCCGTTGACCAACCTGCATCATATTCCACATGGAGAAGCGTGTGGTTTGACCTTAGACTATTTTGCAAGGATCAACAAAGATGCAGATGGAGGAAGAGTTTTAGAACTCGCAAAGAAATTAGGATTTGAAGATGTGGATGCGATGGCAGATGCGATCCATGATCTCAAAGCGAGTATGGGACTTCGAAATGATCTGAAAGATCTGCATTTGAACGAAGAGCAGATTGCGGAATTGGTGAAGATCAGCAGACATCCGAATTTGTATAATAATCCGGTGGAGATTACGGATGAGATGTTGCTTGAGATGTATGAAAAGCTTTGTTAGATGAAAATAGAATAGACGATAAAAGGATGGGTGTTCTCGTGTAATGAGGCATCCATTTTTTTAAGAAATCTATGAAAACACCTAGAAAAGAAATAGCACGTGCGGTAAGATATATGCAGGATTATAAAATAAAAAAAGGAGAGAACGATCATGGAATACAGAAAATTCAACAATCAATATGTAATAAGAATTGACAAAGGCGAAGAAATCTGTGCAAAATTAAAAGAAGTCGCCCAAAAAGAAAATATTAAACTTGCATACTTAACAGGAATCGGAGCAGCAGGAAAAGTAACAGCTGGTGTCTTTGATACAAAGGAAAAAGTATTCAAAGGGCACACATGGGAAGGTGATCTTGAGATCGTTTCCATCGGTGGAAATATCAATACAATGAATGGGGAGACCTATACACATTTCCATATCAGTGTTGCCGATGAGGCAGGAAATGTCTATGGAGGACATCTGACAGAAGCAGTGATCAGCGGAACTGGGGAACTTGTATTAACAGAAATCGATGGAGTGGTAGACCGCAAGTTTGATGAAGAAATTGGGCTGAATTTATTTGAATTTTAAAAATAAAAACGGAGGACAAAGATAACATGGAAATGATGACAGGAAGAACATTATTTCGAAATTACAAAGAGTATGATCAGAAGGAAGTAGAGATCTGTGGATGGGTAAAAAGCAATCGTGGATCAAAGAAATTTGGTTTTCTGGTTATTAATGATGGTACATTTTTTGAACCGATTCAGGTCGTATATGATCAGGAAATGGACAACTTTGATGTGATCAGCAAATTAAATGTTGGAACAGCCGTGATCGTAAATGGAACAGTGATCGTTACACCAGATGCGAAACAGCCATTTGAAATTCATGCTAAAAGTGTAGAAGTCGAGGGAGAATGCCCATCTGATTATCCACTACAGAAGAAACGTCATACTTTAGAGTATTTAAGATCCATCTCTCATTTAAGACCAAGAACGAATACATTTCAGGCAGTATTCAGAGTTCGTTCCCAGATTGCATATGCGATTCATAAATTCTTTCAGGAACGTGACTTTGTATACGTGCATACACCATTGATCACAGGTCAGGACTGTGAAGGTGCAGGAGAGATGTTCCAAGTAACAACAATGGATCTTAACAAGATTGCAGAAGAAGGTAAAGTTGATTACGAACAGGATTTCTTTAAGAAACCAGTCAGCTTAACAGTCAGCGGACAGCTTGCGGGAGAGACATTTGCACAGGCATTCCGTAATATCTATACATTTGGACCAACCTTCAGAGCAGAAGATTCCAATACAACAAGACATGCAGCAGAATTCTGGATGATCGAGCCAGAGATCGCATTTGCAGATCTTGAAGATGATATGATTCTTGCAGAGCAGATGATCAAATATATCATCAATTATGTAATGGAAAATGCACAGGAAGAATTACAGTTCTTTAATAAATTTGTAGATAAAGGATTATTAGAACGTTTAAATCATGTGGTATCTTCTGATTTTGGACGAGTTACTTATACAGAAGCGGTCAAATTACTGGAAGAACACAATGATGAATTCGAATATAAAGTATCCTGGGGAATCGATCTTCAGACAGAACATGAACGTTATCTGACAGAGAAGATCTTCAAGAGACCAGTGTTTGTCACAGACTATCCAAAAGAGATCAAGGCATTTTATATGAAACTGAATGAAGACAACAAGACAGTTGCAGCGATGGACCTTTTAGTACCAGGTATCGGAGAGATCATTGGTGGAAGCCAGAGGGAAGATGATCTTGTTAAATTAGAAGAGAGAATCACTGAATTAGGGATGAAACCAGAAGATTATGATTTCTATTTAGATCTTCGCAAATATGGTTCCACAAGACATGCAGGATTCGGACTTGGATTTGAGCGTATGGTAATGTATGCAACAGGAATTGCAAATATCAGAGATGTCATTCCATATCCAAGAACTGTAGGAAAGTGTCAATATTAAGATAAATTTTGCATATACTATTACGAGAGCAATTTTTAGGAGGTAGTAGTATATGCATTCTATTTGGCAGGAACAGATGGAATTCCCAGTTTATCCGATTTTAAAAAGAGATAAAAAGGCAGATATCTTATATGTAGGCGCAACCTTGCAACATGCGGTTGAAGCTCATTTTCAAAAAGAAGCTGGAAAAGCTGTGATGATCATTGAGGAAAAAAGTATTGCAGATATGCCCGAACTTGGCGGTATGGGAATTTTAAAGGCAACGAATATGAATGAATTTAAAGATCTCTGCATTCTGAGAAATTACATTATAAGGCATCATATTCCGTGTGATCTGGAGATCATTTCAGAGACAAGCATTCAGGTGCATCCGATCAAACTATTTTTGTTTATGACGAAAGATATTGAAGTATATGAACAGACAAAGATCACTGCAAGACAGGGAAAGCGTCTGGATATTGAAAGTGCTTATATTGATGCGGGACAAGTGATAGAAGATGACAGACCTCGTGAAAAAAGATATATTCATATATTTTCAGAGGCAGATTTCCCGGAAATCACAAAGCCGGATATTCTGGAGATCAGAAAGTATAAAGATAATTATCTGGTGATGTCTTATCAGAGAGAATTAGAAGGAAGCCAGCGTTATTGGGAAATATAATTCATACATGTTGTAAAATTAGTGAAACGAAGATCGTATTTTGTGCTACAATAGATGTCAAGAGAACATTTATACAGGAGGATAACAAACTATGAGTATGATTGATGTAATTCGCAAAGAAATGATGACAGCGATGAAGAATAAGGACAAAGAGAGAAAAGAAAGTCTGTCTATGTTATTAAGTGCATTAAAAAACGCACAGATCGATAAAAGAGAAGATCTGACAGAAGCAGAGGAAAATACAATTATCGCAAAAGAGATCAAACAGACAAAAGAGACAATGGATACTTGTCCTGCAGATCGTACAGATATCATTGATGAATGCAAAGCAAGATTAGCAGTCTTAGAAGAGTTTGCACCAGAGCAGATGAGTGAAGAACAGATCGAAGCGGAGATCAATGCAGTTTTAGCTGAACTTGGAATTGATGCTCCAACAATGAAAGACAAAGGAAAAGTGATGAAGAACCTGATGCCAAGAGTGAAGGGAAAAGCTGATGGTAAACTTGTAAACCAGCTGGTAGGAGCTAAACTTTCATGAGAAATATACTAATTGTCGTTGATATGCAGAATGACTTCATTGATGGAAGCCTTGGAACCAAAGAAGCACAGGGAATTGTAACATCTGTTGCGGAAAAGATCCGTAATTTTGAAGGTGATATCTATGGAACACTCGATACACATGAGGAAGATTATCTTTCCACACAGGAAGGAAAGAATCTTCCAGTGAAACATTGCATTTGCGGAGAAGATGGATGGGCATTAAACAGCGAAGTCATGCAGGCAATCGCAGAGACAAAAGCGGAAGTTCACAATTTCTGTAGAAAGAATACGTTTGGTTCTATGGAACTGGCACAGATGTTGAAAGAAGCTTATGAAGGTCAGAAAGTGGAGATCGAACTGATCGGATTATGTACGGATATTTGTGTGATATCTAATGCAATGCTCATTAAGGCAGCACTGCCGGAAGTGAAGGTAAGTGTAGATGCTTCATGCTGTGCAGGAGTGACTCCGGAAAGTCATAGGAATGCTTTGGAAGCTATGAAGATGTGTCAGATTGGGATAGTATAATAGAATATAAATAAAAGAAAAAGACTGTCCGAACAACAGTATTTATGCTAAAATGAAAATCGTCTGTAATACGGTAATAAAAATCGTATTATGGATGATTTTTATTTTATGAAATCTTCAAACATAACATAGAATTTTCAAACACAACATAGAAAGGAAGATCAATATATGAACACATACTACGTCACAAGAATCGAAGAACCAGACTTCGGCTGTGAAGGCCGTCCAGAAGGTCAGGAAATTAAAGATAAAGTATTTTTAAAAGAAGCAACAACAAAAGAAGAAATGATCGTATATATGGAAGATAAATTACTATACGACAGAGACATCGATGAAGGAAGCAAGGTTGTGATCGACCAGGATGGAAGACTCAAGAAAGCAGAGGATCAGGAATGAAAGATCTCACAAAAGGAAAGATTTCAACACTGATCTTAGGTTTTGCAATTCCAGTGTTTTTAGGCAATCTTCTTCAGCTTACATACAGTCTTGCAGATACAAGAATTGTTGGTACATTTCTTGGAGAACAATCTCTTGCAGCGGTTGGTGCAACAACAACGATCAGTAATCTGATCGTAGGATTTTTATTAGGGCTGGCAAATGGATTTGCGATCATCACGGCACAGAAATTCGGTGCCGGGGATACAAAGAGAGTCAGAAAATCATTTGCAATTGCGATCATATTAGGTGCAGTTATTTCGATTGTCATGATACTTGCAGGAACAATCTTTATTAATCCGATTTTGAATTTCTTAAATGTTCCGCAAGAACTGTATGTAGCATCTAAACAATATATCATCATTATAATTGCCGGGCTGTGGGTGACAATGTTTTATGACATTTTGATGGCTGTTATGCGGGCGATTGGAGATACGATCACTCCATTACTGATTCTTGCGATTTCTGTTGGATTAAATATTGCAGGAGATATTTTGTTTGTGGCGATATGGAAGACAGGAACGTGGGGTGCGGCAGCAGCGACAGTGCTGGCACAGTTTATTGCGTTGATCATCTGCTGTTTTTATATGATACATAAATATGAATTATTAAGACTTAAGAAAGAAGATTTTGAAAATCTGGAATCACATATGATCACAGGAATGTTAGGCTCCGGAATGTCTATGGGATTTATGAGTTCGCTTGTAAATATCGGATCACTGACATTACAGACGGCGATCAATAAGCTTGGACAGGATATTATCGTGGCACATACGGCAGCACGAAAGATCACAGAAATCTATATGATCATGTTTATGGTATTTGGACAGACAATGGCAACATTCTGTGGGCAGAATATGGGTGCCGGGAAGTTTGACAGGATCAAAGAAGGAATGAAATTAGCGATCATTTATACATGTGCATGGTCAACATTGGCAATGATCGCAAGTTATGCCATTGGACCGCAGCTGGTTTATATGGTAACAGGAACCCATAAAGAAGCAGTTATTGCAAATGCAACAAATTATCTGAAGTTTGATACATTGTTTTATTATGTGACCTGTGTGATCAGTGTCTTAAGAAATGTCATGCAGGGAATGGGAGATCGTATTACACCATTGATCTCCAGTGGATTAGAGATGGTTGGAAAAGTTGTGATCGCAGCGACATTGGTTCCATGGCTTGATTATACAGGTGTTATTATTGCAGAACCAATCGTATGGTTTATTATGGTAATTCCATTGATCGTACAAATTAGAAAGACACCATTATTTGACAAATAAATCTTTATAAAACCCAAAAAGCGGAGAATCCATAATGGATCTCCGCTTTTACTACATACACATGACATTATTTTGATTGAATGTTCCGTCCCACGGGAACATACATAATTCTTTTAAGGATTAAACAATACCCTGAGCTGTCATTGCATCTACGACTTTTTCAAATCCTGCAATGTTAGCTCCTGCTACATAATTTCCTTCCATTCCGTAACGTTTAGCAGCGTCATCTAAGTTGTGGAAAATGTTAACCATGATGTTCTGTAATTTTCCATCAACTTCTTCGAATGTCCAGCTTAATCTTTCGCTGTTCTGAGACATTTCAAGAGCAGATGTAGCAACACCACCAGCGTTTGCAGCCTTACCAGGTGCAAATAATACACCATTTTCCTGTAAATATTCAGTAGCTTCTAAAGTAGTAGGCATGTTAGCACCCTCTGCAACTGCATAACATCCGTTAGCTACTAACTGTTTAGCATCTTCTAAGTGTAATTCGTTCTGAGTTGCACATGGAAGAGCGATATCAACAGGAATAGACCAAACTCCTCTTCCTTCGTGGTATTCAGCACTTGGACGAGCAGCAGCGTATTCTGTTAAACGAGCACGTTTTACTTCTTTGATTTCTTTTAATAATTCAACATCGATACCGTCTTTGTCATAGATCCATCCTGTAGAGTCAGAAGCTGTAACAACTTTAGCACCTAACTGCTGAGCTTTCTGGATTGCGTAAATAGCAACGTTACCAGCACCAGAAACAGCAACTGTAGCTCCTTCGATAGATTTACCATTGCATTTTAACATTTCGCTTGTTAAGTAAAGAAGTCCGTATCCTGTAGCTTCTGTACGAGCTAAAGATCCACCATAAGATAAACCTTTACCTGTTAAAACTCCTTCATAAAGTCCACGGATTCTCTTATACTGACCAAACATGTAACCAATCTCTCTTGCACCAGTTCCGATGTCACCAGCAGGAACGTCTGTATCTGCTCCGATGTATTTGCAAAGCTCTGTCATGAAGCTCTGGCAGAATGCCATGATCTCACGGTCAGATTTTCCTTTAGGATCGAAGTCAGATCCACCTTTACCACCACCGATAGGAAGTCCTGTTAAAGAGTTTTTGAAGATCTGTTCAAATCCTAAGAATTTGATGATTCCAAGGTTAACAGATGGGTGAAGTCTTAAACCACCTTTGTAAGGTCCGATTGCACTGTTGAACTGTACACGGTAACCTGTGTTAACATGAACCTGTCCTTTGTCGTCTACCCAAGGTACACGGAATTTGAACTGGCGTTCTGGGTTTACAAGACGTTCAAGAAGAGCATCTCTTCTGAAAGCTTCTTCGTTAGCTTCAACAACGACTCTTAATGATTCTAAAACTTCTTTAACAGCCTGGTGGAATTCAGGTTCTGCTGGGTTCTGAGCAACTACCTGCTCGATCACTTCATCTACGTATGACATTTTGTTTCCTCCTTATAGGTCATAATGATATGTGTGTTTAAAACAGAGGGTATTTTATCTCCTTTATGGGCTTTGGCACACCCGGAAAGATAAAATAAAAAGAGGTGCAAAATACGCCTCTTCTTCTAATCGACGCCTTTGTCTTAGAATTATTATATAAGATATGGTATAATATTTCAAGAAAATCAATACTCAGGAAGGAAATTAGTATGAAATCTGTGGCAATGGCCTATTATAATGGTGCAAAATATATAGATGAACAAATAAGATCAATTCTTGCCAATATGGAAGATGCAGATGAACTTATTATTTCAGTGGACGATGCCAGTGATGGATCAGAAACAATACTACAAAATTGGGCCCAGAATGACCCAAGAATCCGCATAATCAAAGGTCCAGGGAAGGGCGTTGTAAAAAATTTTGAGAATGCGATCAAACATTGTCGAGGGGATATTATCTTCTTATCTGACCAGGATGATGTGTGGGAAAAAAATAAAATGACAGAGATCGAGCATGTATTTGAAGACCCAAAAGTGATGGCAGTTGTTCATGATGCCCAGATCGTAGATGAAAAACTTTCATCTTTAAATCAAACAACTTTTGAGTGGAGAGACAGCAAAGCAGGGTTCTGGAAGAACATGAAAAAGAATTCCTATATCGGATGCTGCATGGCCGTGAGAAGGTCAGCGCTGAAGAGAATTCTTCCGATTCCAGATAATATCTGGATTCATGATCAGTGGATCGGATTGCTTGCAGAACAGCTCGGAAAAGTGGTATTTATAGAAGAACCACTGATTTATTATCGAAGACATGGGGGGAATGTCACTGAACTAACCCATGGTTCGATCACATCCATGATCAAAAAAAGATATCATATGATCATGGAAATCAACAGACGTGTAAAAGAATGGAGTGAACATGACAAACAAAATAAAAGACACACTGAAAACTCATAAGTATCTGTTACTCTCATTTTTTCTGCCGTTTCTTATATTAGAAGGAATTGCAATTGCAGAAAAAATACAACCCTTTGGAAGCGAATCATTTCTGATCGTCGATGCATTGCATCAGTATCTGCCATTTTTTGCAGATTATCAGGAAAAATTAAAACACATGGATTCAATGTTTTACTCTTTCCATGCAGGATTAGGATATAACTTTCTAGGTCTGTGGGCCTATTATCTTGCAAGTCCATTAAATCTTGTGATCGCACTTGTGCCGAAATCAATGCTTACAATGGTCTTGAGTCATGTATACATTTTAAAGATAGCACTTTGCTGTTTTACCGCAGCATTTTATTTTAGAAAACGCCGCGGCAAAGATGAAATTTCAGTTGTCGCGTTTGGAATGGCATATGGACTTTGCAGTTATATGGTAGGATACAGCTGGAATATCATGTGGATGGAAGTTATGATGATGCTTCCGCTTATTTTGTACGGCGTTGATAAACTGATCAAAGAACATGATGGAAGATTTTATTGTATTACATTATTTATTTCATTATGGTGCAACTTTTATATGTCTTATATGACATGCCTGTTTTTGATTTTGTGGTATTTACTTTATCCACATAAAAATATCAAAGAATTTTTCCAAAATGGATTAAGATTTGCAGGATATTCCCTGTTGTCCGGGGCAATGGCAGCGGTTGTATTATTGCCGGCGTATCTTGGAATCATGCAGACATCGTCAGCAAAATTAGATTTTCCAAAAGAGTTATGGTATGGAACATTTGGAAATATCTTTTCAAGGCATCTCCTTGGAACAACGCCGCTTACAATGGCAGTGGACGACAGTAAGATTAACTTATACTGCGGAATCTTAACATTATTAATGGCAGGATTTTATCTGGCAGTTAGAGAAATTCGTCTGATCGATAAGATTCGAAGATTGTTATTACTGGTATTTTTATTTTTCAGTTTTAATATGCCGGTTCTGGGATATATATGGCATGGATTCCATGATCAGTATGGAATTCCAAACCGTTATGCATTTTTGTATATTTTTGCACTGCTTGCAATGGCGTATGAAGGATACTGTGTGCTGGCACGTGGACAAAGAAAGATTTCCATGGGAATTTATACATCTGTCATTCTATGTGGAGTATTGATTGAAGCGGCAATACAGACCGTAACCGTGAAAATGGAAATGAAAACAGTGTATGCAACATTAGCAGCGATCATTGTATATATGGCCTGTTTTGGACTGTATCAGAAAAAGATACTGCGTAAAAAAGTATTTACAACATTGATCTGCTTCTTATTTATGATAGAAACTGTGTCAATGGCCGTTATGGGATTTCAGGAAAATGGAACTGTTGATACTGACGACTATTTTCAAGATACAAAAGCTATCACAGAAGTGAAGAAAACATATCAGAAAAATGTTGAAACAAGAATGGAACTTGTAAGCGGAAGAATGCTCGATGAAAGCATCTGGCACACCTTAAATGGAATGACATTATTTGGTTCAACAGCACAGGGAAATGTCGTTGACATGATGGATCAGCTTGGATTCTATACAGGTGTCAATGAATATTTATATGAAGGCGCAACCCCATTTACAAATGATCTGTTTTCCATGAAATATCAGATTTATCGTCCATACGATACGAAACGCACAGAATTTAAATTAAAAGAGAGCGTAGGAAATGTAACTGTTTATAAAAATACAGATCAAACAGCACTTGCTTATGCGATGGATAATCTGGTGAAAACATGGGATTATCAGGACTATAATCCGTTTTATGTGCAAAATGATCTGGCAATGAGCGCATTTGATGTGGATGAATTATTCCATATGATCGAGACAAAGAAACCAAAATTAAATGACTGTAAGATAACATCAGATAATGGTGATGGAGAATATGTATTTAAAAATAGTGCTGCTGATCCAGACAATATGGTATTTACGATCAAATCTTCCAAAGTGAGAGAATTGTATGTTCATTTTGATGGAAGTCAGGTAGAACATACCGTGATCGAGAAGAATGGAGAAGAAATTCTGAATGGACGTCTCGATTCACAGATCATTTATCTGGGAAGGCAGAATAAAGGAGACACGATCAAAATCAGAATGCAGCTGAAACAAGATGATGTGATGTCTGGAGTTGTAAGGCTTACAGCGGCAGAACTTGATGAAGATGTAATGAAAGAACTTGCACAGAGAATGCAGGAAAATGCATGGGAACTTACGAGTGCAAAAGGAAATCAGCTGAACGGAACGATCAATGCGCAGGAAGACAAGACTTTGTTTTTCTCTATTCCATATGATAAAGGATGGAAAGTGAAAATTGACGGGAAAGCAGTGAAGACAAAAGCACTGGGGAAAGCATTTCTTACAGTGAAGGTTCCGGAAGGGAAGCATGAAGTTACTTTGACTTATGTTTCTCCGGGATTTAAGGAAGGGGCAGTGCTAAGTATTGTAGGATTTGTCATCTTTTTGTTGATTTTGTATTTATTTCGTAAGAAAAAAATAAGTAATATAGAGCAAAACTCGAAAGAAAATTATGATATCTTAAGAAAGGAAACATTACCGCAGAATATAAGTGGTAACAATAATAAGGAGGAATAATTATGAGAAAGATTTTTGGAAAATTCCTTGCAGCAGGACTTTGTCTCGCAATGGCATTATCTTCAGTGACAGTCAAAGCGGACAGTGTCGATCAGAAATATCTGGCATTGGGAGCAGATTTAACAGCTTCCCAGAAGAAGAAGGTATTAGAACTTCTGAATCTGGATGATAACAGCGATTATAAAGTGATCACAGTAACCAACAAAGATGAACACGAATATTTAGATAGTTATCTGTCAAAGAGTGTGATCGGAACAAGAGCATTATCCTCTGTTACTGTAGAACAGAAAGATGATGGAAATGGAGTGAACGTTACGACACAGAATATTTCCTATTGTACAGCAGGTATGTACCGCAACGCTCTGATCACAGCAGGAATCAAGAATGCGGACGTAAAAGTAGCTGGACCATTTAAGATTTCTGGAACTGCAGCACTGGTTGGTGTGATGAAAGCTTACGAGGAGATGACAGGAAAGAAGATTTCTGAAAAGAGCAAAGATGCAGCGACAGATGAGCTGATCACGACAGGAGAAGTCGCAGAGAATATTGGTTCTGACGATGCAGAAAAACTGATCGCAGATGTAAAACAGAAAGTTGCAGAAGATAATTTATCATCCGCAGAGGACATCGGAAATGCAATTGATGAATCTGCAAGAGATTTAAATATCAGTCTTTCTGATGCGGATAAAGAGAAAATTCAGAGCCTGATGGATAAGATCTCTGATCTTGACTTGAATGTTTCACAGTTAAAAGAACAGGCAAAAGACTTATATGACAAATTAAATAATAGTGGAATTTTAGAAAAGATTTCTGCATTTTTCAGATCTGTTGTTGAATGGATTGGAAATCTGTTTGGAAATTAAATTAAAAGAATATCCCTTCTTGCATAACATAAGATTATGTAAGGAGGGATTTTTTTATGGGACAAAATGAAATGTTATTTTATATTATGGCAGCGGGATGCATGGTTTGTCTGATGATAGGAATCGTGCGAAAGCCAGCATATTTGCTGGTGCTTCTGGTGCGAGGTGTTTTTTGTTCATTGATCATATACGGACTTTGTATTTTCTGTGCAAAAAAAGGAATGACAGCACCTGTAAGTTTGAATTTTCTGTCTATCGGGACAGGTGCGTTACTTGGAATTCCAGGAATTGTTGTATTGTATGCAGCAGCTGTATTGCTGTTTCGATAGATGATAAAAATACAGAATTTTGTATTTTTTGTAAAAATGTAGAAAAATCACTAGACAAATACTTGGAATGGATGTAAAATAATGGAACAAAAGAAAGGAGGAAGGATGAAGATATGGATTCTGTTATTTATAATCCTTGCAGCAATCTATGATTATAGAGACTTTCAGATTCCAAACTGGCTGAATGGAACAGGAGCTTGTATTACTCTGATTCTGGCAGGGATCTGTGGAGTGAAAGTGACAGAGATTGCTGCAGGAGTACTGATTGTACTTGTCAGCTGTGGATTATTATTTTATATTGGATGCCTTGGCGGTGGAGATGTGAAGCTGCTTATGGTATGCGCAATTTCTATAGGATGGGGAATGCCCCAGTTTCTAATTTTATCATTTATATGTAACGGTGTTTATGCCGTAGGTTTCTTGTGGAAGCGAAAGAACTTCCATCTTCGATTTATTCGATTATTTCAATATGTAACACAATGTATAAAGAACAAAAGATTATTGGTATATGAGACAGGCAGAGAAGATTCCATGAAAGAAGGAATCATACATTTTTCATTTGGAATTCTGGCAGCATATATCATATATCTGTCAGGAGGTGTGGTATGAGAGATATTTCAATTGGTATCTATCATAAAGACTATCAGTATGGCAAACGATTGATGGAATATTTAAATCACCAGAAGGATTTTCCAATGACAGCGTCTTTTATCTCAGATGAAGATGCTTTTTTCAGACAGGAAGAAGAAGGAGATTTTGAGTGTCTGGTCTTGGCGGAAGAGACGGACTATCACGGAAGTTCGCCTGTCTGCAGGATCGGAGTCAATGATTCTATGGGAGGAATGTACTGTCAGAGTGGAAAGGAAATAGCAGCGGGCATTTACCATTGTCTAAATGTCAGTCCGCAATTGGATGATGAAAGGATTTTTGGGGTCTATTCACCCGTTCCAAGATTGGAAGTATCCGCCTTTGCAAGAGAAATGGCGGTGATGAATGGATGGATTTATTTTGGAATGCAGCCATATGGACATTTCGAAGATGATGCGGCAGATGATCTTTTGCTGTTTTATATCAAAGAACATAAGGAAGATATAGTGGAATATTTCTTGAATAATCAGAAGAATCTGGATGGCTGTATGGGATTTGCGGGGGCTGCATGTTATCTGGATTACAGGGAATTATCAATGCAGGATTATGAATGGTTTTTTGGGAAATTAAGACAAGCAGGATTAAGGGTTGTCTTTGATATTGGGATTGCATCACCTCCTGATCTTAAATTCTTTGGGCTGTTTGACAGGATCTTTGTACCATTGATGAGGGAAGACCTGAATTCATTTGAGTACCAGAGATTTAAAAAGCAGATGCGAAAACACGGAGTATGGACACAGACCAGCTGGGAAGAAGCAATGCTTGAGAGCTGGGAAAATAAATGGGGAAGGGGGCAGTGGCCTTGAAAGAATTACTGAAGCAAAGAGTGATGGAAAGGCTTAATTTTTCACAGGAAATTTCCGATGAATACTTAAAAGAGGTGATACAGCAGGAGATTGTGAAGGTATCACAAGATTATCCGATGCTTTTATCAGATAAGATCCGTTTGAATCAGGAAGTCTTTTATGCGTTACGAAAACTTGATATTCTGCAGGATCTTTTGGAAGATGATTCGATCACGGAGATTATGATCAACGGGGCGGAAAATATTTTTATTGAACAGTATGGGAAATTACATCGTTATCCGGGGCATTTTTCGGATGCAGAGAAGCTGTATCAGGTGATTCAGCAGGTAGCATCGGGTGCAAACCGTATGGTAAATGAGAGAAATCCGATCGTTGATGCAAGGCTGGAAGATGGTTCGAGGGTGAATATTATTTTACCTCCGATATCAATTGATGGAGCAACGATGACGATCCGAAAGTTTGCAAAAGAACCAATGACACTCGCGTGGCTTTGTGAAAGAGAAGCATTTTCAGAGGCAATGGCAGAATTCTTAAAAATACTTGTGAAAGCGAGATACAACATTTTTATATCTGGAGGGACAGGCAGTGGAAAAACGACATTGTTAAATGGGTTGTCCAATTGTATACCAAAAGAAGAACGAATCATAACGATCGAGGATTCTGCAGAATTGAAATTAAATGGAATCGAGAATCTGGTACGTCTTGAGATGAGAAATGCGAATGCAGCGGGGGAGAATAAAGTTGATATGAAAGATTTGATCAAGGCAGCCCTGCGTTCCAGACCAGACCGGATCATCGTTGGAGAGGTACGTGGGGAAGAAGCGTTGTCTATGTTAAATGCAATGAATACAGGTCATGACGGGAGTATCTCAACAGGCCATGCAAACAGCAGCAAAGATATGTTGAAACGAATTGAGACGATGGTGTTGATGGGAGTTGATATGCCGGTAGAAGCGATCCGGGGACAGATGGCTTCCGCAATTGATATCATCATACATCTGGGAAGAAGTTATGATGGAAATCGAAGATTATTAGAGATTTCAGAGATTACTGGAATGGCAGGAGGACAGGTGGCAGTTCACCAGTTATTTGAATTAAATGAGGAAGATCAGCTGCAGATGAAAGGTGAGCTGACGAGTCAGAAGAAGTTAAAGGAGTATGGTCAATATGAAGTATATCAGAAACTTATGGGGTATTTTAAAGCAAGAGATCAGCCTGTGGAAGAATGAGAAGAAAGAGCTGATCAAGGGAATTTTATATATTGGGATGATCACATGGCTCTTTTATAACCGCGTGGTATTTGCAGTTTTTCTTAGTCCATTTTTGTTTTTGTGGATGAGACGGCAAAGAGCAAGATGTGAATATAAAAAGAAGGAAGTTTTACGGAAAGAATTTCGTGAGATGATGTTGTCGATCGGAAACAGCTTATCTGCTGGGTATTCGATTGAGAATTCATTAAAGACCGCACAGGATGATCTTTTGATGTATCAGGAGAACAGTATGTTGGCAAAAGAACTTCATTTGTTGATAAATCGTATGAAAATGAATGAACCTGTGGACAAGCTGTTTCTTGATATGGCAGAAAAGATGGAGTTAGAAGAATTATATCAGTTCGCACAGATCATTTCGATTGCCAAGAAAAGTGGAGGGAATCTGATTGAGATCACAGCGAATACGATAGAACATTTAAGCCAGACAATCCAGATAAAAGAAGAGATTGAAACGATGACGGCTGCAAAACAAATGGAAAAAAGGATCATGACGGTGATGCCTTACTTTATTCTGTTCTATGTAAAAGCAGCGAATCCTGGATATTTTGACGTACTGTATGAAAGTTTTGCGGGAATGATCGTTGTGACAATTTCTCTTATATGTCTGTGGATTGCGGATTCATGGGCAGAGAGGGTGATTGAAATTGAAGTTTAAATGGATCAGATATTTAACACAGAAGCTGCCAAAAGAGGTCAAAGAAAGAAGAAAATCAGAGATTGAAGCTTACTTTACAGGAACAAAGAAACAGTTAGAAGAAAAAGTAATGGAAAGTCTGTATGAACAGGTAAAGTTCGTTGCAGCAGCGACATTGATTTTTCTTACGATCCTTCTTCTGACAGTCATATTATATCTTAGTCAGGATAGAAGAATTCTGATCACAAGAGATGATACAGGAGGAGAAACGACAGAAAAACAGATTCGTATCAAAACAAAAGAAGATGAAGATATCTACTCATTAACAGTCCGGCCGAAAGGTTATACACAAAGCCAGATCACAGAGGCATTAGACAGAGGGGAAAAGTATTTAAAGAAACACCTTGTGGCAAAAAATAAATCGACGAATGAGGTTTCACAGTCTCTGGAAATGCCATCGAAAATACAAGGAGAAAATATTACGGTGCAATGGCAGAGTGATGATCCGTCCGTCATTGATGAAGAAGGAAATGTATTTTCAAAAAATGTAAAGAAAGATTATATTGTAAATCTTAGTGCCAGAATGGAATGTCAGGGAGAGATACGAATCTTGAAGATTCCAGTGTGCGTAGTTCCCGGGAATTCAGGAAAGAAAATATCAGAGAAACAAAAGATCATTGCGGATCTTAAGAAACTGGAAGAAAAATATATTACGAAGGAGCAGTTTTATCTTCCAGATGTGATCCGGCAGGGAAGGCTTTTACCTGCGGAAAAAGAAAGCCGCATTCCTGCAATAATAGTTCTTGGAATCGCAGTGATTGTATTTCTATGGTACCACGAGAATGAAAAGTACAGGGAACAAAAGATGCAGACAAGGGATCAATCTGTACAGGAGTACCCGCAGATCGTTACACAGTTGATGTTATTTCTTGGAACGGGAATGAGTGTGACATCAGCACTTGAAGCGGTAACAGCAGAGTATGAGAAAGAACGGATGAGAGGAAATAAAGAAAAGATCTTTGTGTATGAACAGATCAAAAAAACATGCAGGGAGATTTCGTTTGGAGTATCGCAGACAAAAGCATTTGCAAAGATGGGACAAAAGATTGGGGTTCCATCTTATCAGAAGCTTTCCGTTCTTCTTGTACAAAGCATTACCAGAGGATCAGCTGATTTATTTTTAAGGCTGAGGGAAGAGGAAGAAGAAGCTTTTTTTCAAAGAAAAGAACAGGCGAAAAGAAAGGGAGAAGAAGCGAGTACAAAGCTCCTTGCTCCAATGATGGTTATGCTGGTGGTCATATTGGTATTGCTGATGTTTCCAGCATTGTCACAATTTTCATAAAAGATATGAGGAGGCGGTACATATGAGGGATTTTTTTAAACGGTTTATAAAAGATGAATCAGGAATGGGTGTTGTGGAAGTAATTTTGATCATTGTCGTTCTGATTGGTTTAGTTATCATTTTTCAGACACAGATCACAAAGGTAGTAAATAATATTTTCAAGACGATTACCTCCAAAACAGGAAAAATAAAATGATCCGGGATGAACGTGGCAGCATGAGTGCATTTCTGGCAATGTTGTTTCTTGTATTTCTGCTGCTGATCAGTCTATGTGCGGAAGGTATCTATATGTATACAGCAAAGGGAAAAGCAATGGCTGTCTACATGTCGGGACTTTCTCATACAAAAGGAAATTATCAGAAGGAATTTGCGGATATGTATCATATTTATGCCATGGACCCAAGATATAAAAAGAAAGTGGAGACAGATTTTTCTGATCGAATGAAAGAGAGTCTTGATAATGCAGAAGATTCTTTTTCCTTTCGGACGGGAAATGCAAAGTTATCGGATGAAGTGGATCTGACAGCACAGAATGGAGAAGTTTTAAAGTATCAGATCAGACAGCAGATGAAGTATGAGATGGGCAGTGATCTTTTGAAAACGTGGACAAATAATATAAGGACAAGCACGGATCTTCAAAAGAAAATCACAGACATCAAAGGACAGATCAGCAAGGATGAAAAAGAAGCGCAAAGGCAGCAGGAAAATACAAAAAATGATCAAAAAGATGAGAAAAAGGACAAGGAAGAAATCAAGCCATCTGCAAAAAAAGATCCAAGAAAAGGTTTTATGAAATTATTAAAAGAAGGATCCGTCTCATTAGTTATGGGAAAGAAAAAAGTATCAGATCTTCCAATCGATATTGTGTATGGCAAAGAGGACACAACAAAGCAGAAAATATGGAATTTTATGAACCGCAAAACGATGGAAAAAGAGATGGACAAGTTAAACGAAACATCGTCAGCAGATTCATTTGCAAGCGAATTACCGGCCATATTTTATGCACAAAAATATTTTCATTGTCTGACCGATACATCAAAAAAAGAAGGAACAAAATACGAGATAGAATATCTGATCGCTGGAAAAGATTCAGAGAAAGAAAATCTTGGAGCTGTGTTCTGGAAGATGATCGCACTTAGGTTTTTGACCAATGCAGCCTGTGTATATCAAGACCCTACAAAGGAAAAAGAAGCGATGCTGCTTGCAGCGTCTGTCCTTGGGATTACTGGTCTGCCGCCGGTTGTTGCGGCTGCTAAGAATCTTCTGCTTCTTGCGTTAGCTTATGGAGAATCAGTGATCGATGTAAGGAATCTTGCAGAAGGTAAGAAAGTGCCGATCATAAAGACTTCTGCAGACTGGCAGTTATCATTTTCAGGGCTTGCAACATTAAATTGTAGGCAGAAACCGGTAAAACAGGGAATGAAATATGAAGATTATCTGTTATTGCTGCTGATCATGCAGAAAGATAAACGACAAAAATATTTCCGTATGATGGATCTGATGGAACAAAACACAAAAAGAAAAGTACCTGATTTTAAGCTGGATCAGTGTATTTCATCATACAAAATAACACAGAATCTGAAGCTCAAAAAATTAGGCTTTGGAGGGATGACTTTGCCATTTGCATCCTATACCGATGTAAAATTATCACGCTTTACAACCTATTAAAACCAAAAGAAAGGGGGCAGGGAAAGATGTTCTCTTGTCAAAAACATTTCTCAAAAAACAAGTTGGTTCAAAATGATAAAAATAATAACAATATAACAGACGCAAAAAAATCCAAGAGAGCATCTTTCTCTGCCTCAAATATTTTGATATTGAAATTATTGAGATCAGTAGATGGTGCGATGACATTGGAGGCGAGTCTGATCGTACCAGTTTTTTTGATCGTGCTTATTATGCTGGCAGGTGCGGGTGAGATTTTTATGATTCACCAGCAGATTGCACATGGGGTTTGCGAAGCTGCGAAAAGAGCTGCAGTTAACGAATATCAGATGCAGCAGAAAAAGAATACAGGGAAAAGCTTGTCCGGACTAAGTTCAAAAGCTGCATTTCTGGCATCGGTGAATCGTAAATTCTTAGATCATTCTGCATTGATTGGAGGAAGTGCGGCAGCGGCAGCAGCTTGTAAGCTGACATTGACATCCAAGGGCGAATATATTGTGTCAGTCCGTTATTATATTCAAAAGAAGATGCCATTTTTGTCAATGTATAGAGCATCATTTGAGCAAAAGATCAGGCAGAAAGCCATGACAGGTTATGTACCAGACGGAGATGAATTAAAGGAAGGATTTGTTTATATTACACCACACGAAGCGGTTTATCACAAAGATCTTTCCTGTACACATCTGGCGTTGAATATTTCTGTAGATGAAGATGTTGCCAAGTATCAGAAAGGGCAGACGCATTATAAAGCCTGCAGCAAATGCACACGTTATCAAGGCAGTGATGTTTCATGTGTATATATTGCAAAAGAAGGAGAATCTTATCATACGGATTTATCATGCAGTGGCTTGAAACGAACTGTAAAACAGGTGGATTTAAGTACATTAAAGGGGATGAAGCCATGTCAAAGATGCGGAAAACAGGGGGATACATGACCGTGGAAGTCAGTGCATTGCTTCCGATAGTGCTTATGGTATTATGGCTGTTTTTAAGTTATTTGTTTTATTTTATGAACTGTGGCATCACACAGGGAATTATGGAAGAAGCTGTGCAGAAGTCAGCGAATGCAAGAGTGACAGGAGCTGATTATGATACAGGTAAAATATCCTATGTCAAGTTAAATAAGAAAGTAATTATGGAAAATATCATTTCCTCGAACAAAAATGGGGATGTAAAAGCACAAAAAGAAATCAGGCAGAAATTAGGGCAGCATTTATTTATGGCAAAAGCCAGTTCGGTGAATGTATCAACAACACCATTGAGGACATCAGTGAAAGTGAGTATGCAGTCGAATGTTGTATCATTTCAGTTTCTAAGTGCATTTGGAATCAGACTATTTGAGTATCAGGGAAGTGAGGCAGCATTGGGGGATTTTGAGATGGAACAGATCAGGGGGTGGAATGCAATTGAAGGAGCAATGGATTAGGGAAGGTTTTTCAAGTTATTATGTTGTGGATAAAGAACAGAAACTTACATATGAAAAAAATATCCTGCGCTGTCATACACTCAAATGTCTTTTGCCGTGTGAATTCCGGCTGCAGGATGAAAAAGAATATTATTATTATGAGACTGGGATATACACGACTTTAAAAGAAAGAATCAATATGATCGATCCGAAGTTGTTTTTTGCGTATCTGATAGAATCCTTTGAAGAAACAGAATCATATCTTCTGAATCTGGATCATTTAAAACTGGAAATGGAACTGTTATTCCTTGACAAGGAAGATCATCCGGTTCTTTGCTATCTTCCAGAATATGAAAAGAATATTTTAGACCAGTTTCGGGATTTTCTGGAGGAATGTATAGAGGTTATTTCAGTAGAAGACAAGAAGAAAGTCAGATTTTATTATGAATTTTACAGCTTTCTAGTGAAAGAAAAACCAAATATAGAACAGATGCGGGATTATCTGGAAATCCGGCCAAAAGAAAAAGCAGGAAAAGAACAATCGAAGAAAGAAACAATGCCAGAGACCGCTCAGGAAGAGCAGAAATGTGAACCAGAAATCTATGAAGATTATGGAAAAAATTATGAGAGTAAAGAAAATATCGTAAGAAAAAGATTATGGAAAATTTGTTATGGAATACTATGTACAGCCGGTTTTGGCGGAACGATCTATAGTATTATTCAGATTTTTAAATATGGATTTTATTATTTATTTTTGATCGGATGTCTCTGTTCGTTCGGCGCAGTTGGATTGGGTGTGTATGGTTTTTATAAATTGTGGAGAAATAAACAAAATAAAAATTTAAATGTGGATTCTTATGAAAAAATACAAGATCATACAACCTTATTGGATGAAAAAACAACGTTGTTAGAAGACAATGAAAAGACAGTTTTGTTGATGGAACAGCCAATAGGAAGACTGATTCCAGAAAATCACGAATTGTCAGAAATAGTGATCAGTGATAATGGATTTATCATAGGAAGTTCTGCGGAAGGGACGGATTATCAGATTGAGGGTACCGGAATCAGCAGAAGACACCTTAAGTTTTATAAAGAAGAGGAGAAGGTCTGCTGTGAAGATCTTAATTCCACCAATGGAGTAAAAATAAATGGAAGAAAGATAAGTAAATGTCTGCTGTATGATGGTGACCGGATTAAAATAGGTCTGGAAGAGTTCCTTTTTAAAGAAGAATGACAGTGTGATATAATAAGTGATACATAAAACAGATATGGAGGAGATTATGTATCAGAAAATCATAGAACTGTTAAGAATCCATGGATATCTGCAACAAGATACGACAAAAGGACCTTGCTATGTAAAAAATACAAAGAGAAGAAACAAATGTGTGTATGTGATGTTTGATAAAAATCCAGATGGAAGTGCCATATTAGAAGAAGATCTGTATCAGATGGAAGATTGTGCGAAACAAAATTTTGGCAGAAACTGTGCGGTATTATTGTTAGTATTGTCAGAAGATGATGATCCTATGTTTATTGATCCAGACGACCAGTTTAAAGATCTGTTTAAGCCATTGATCATGATTCTTTCGCAAAATAAGATAGATGAACAGGAAGAGCTGCCAAATGATTTTGAAAGTATCAATGAGATAAAACAATTTATATGGAATTATAAAGCCACACTTATTATATTCGTGTTGAATCTGGCAGGTTTTATTCTGACAGAGATTTATGGAGATAAGATTTATAATTTATATGCATGTAATGCACATATGGTAAAGAATCTGCATGAATATTATCGATTATTAACATCAAATTATCTTCATTTTGGATGGGAACATTTCTTTAATAATATGGTGGTATTCTTGATTTTAGGAACATCATTAGAGAAAGTGATCGGAAGTTTTCGCTATGCAGTCCTTTATACAGGGGCAGGCATTATCGGAAGTATTGTTTCTACAATATATTACAGCATGATGGGACAGGATGTTCTGTCAGCAGGAGCTTCCGGAGCAATCTTTGGATTAATTGGTGCATTAGCCGCAGTACTTTTATTCTGCAAAGAGCAGAGAAAGAGATTTGACGGATTTGGAATATTTCTTATGATCGCAGGAAGTCTGTATCATGGATTTGAGAGTGGAACAACCGATAATGCCGCTCACATTGGAGGATGTATTGCTGGATTTATTTTGTCAATGCTTCTGTATGTGTCAGGTAATTTAATTTCTGCTCATAGGCAGGGAAAATAAGTGTAAAAGTTGTTCCCTGATTTAGAGCCGAATCAATATGAATTTTGATGTGAAGTTCATGTGCGATCTTGCGGACAATAGACAGACCAATTCCATTGCCGCCAGGCTGGAAGGAGACACCACGGTAAAATGCACGAGACTGCTGTTCGGGAGTCATTCCGATTCCTGTGTCAGATAAATTTAATACGATGTGCCCCTGTTCTTTGCTTAGGTGTACAGTGATATGAGGAGATCGGTTGATCTCCTCTTTTTGCTGAATTGCTTTAACAGCATTGGAGATTAAATTATGAAATAACTGGAATAATCTGCTTTTTGCACCGTACACATAGAATGCGGTTCCCGGATCTGCCTGAATAAAGAACCGGATTCGTTCTTTGTGAAGATAGTAAGACCAGGAAGAACGGATCTCACTGATCAGATTGATCAGATCCAAAGGTTCGATCGCAGCGGCAGAAGTTGTATCCGCAGGTGCAAGGAACTGATGGATGAAGTCAAACAAAGAAGAGAAATCATCTTTCATACGGTTCCAATGCTCATTCTTAGTAAGGGTATCGTTTGTTTTTTCAATATACTGAATCTGTCCATAGATGAGAGTCAGTGAATTGTTTATCTCATGTGAAAACGTAGAAAGTTCCTGTAAATCGTTCATTTTTGGCTCCTCTTGTAATTAAAATTTCCTCTTTTATTATCGGAAAAAACAAGAAACAGGGCAAGAAAAAACGCAGGAAAAAGTTCGATGATTTCCGCTAAAAAACAACCATTGAAAAACGATAGATACTCATGGTAAAATATAATGAAGTATGGCTATATGTCGTACGTCAAAATAGAAAGGGGCATACGATATGTCTTACATGGCTTTATATAGAAAGTTCCGGCCGACACGATTCAGTGAAGTCAAAGGCCAGGATCATATTGTAAAGACGCTCGAGAATCAGATGAGGACTGGGCGTATTGGTCATGCGTATCTGTTTTGCGGGACGAGAGGTACTGGTAAGACAACGGTAGCCAAGATCCTTGCAAAAGCAGTGAACTGTGAACATCCAGTCGATGGGGAACCATGCGGAGAATGTGAAGTCTGCAAAGCAATCGCAGAAGGAAGTTCCATGAATGTGATCGAGATTGATGCGGCATCGAACAACGGTGTTGATAATATCCGAGAGATCAAGGAACAGGTACAATATTCACCTGCTACGGGCAAATACAAAGTGTATATCATCGACGAGGTGCATATGCTGTCTATAGGAGCGTTTAACGCACTGTTAAAGACATTGGAAGAACCGCCGGAATATGTTATCTTTATTCTTGCGACAACAGAAGTTCATAAGATACCGATCACGATCTTATCCAGATGCCAGAGATACGATTTTCATCGTATTACAGCAGCAACGATCAAGAAACAGTTATCAGATCTGATGAAACAGGAACAGGTTGATGCTGAAGATAAAGCATTGGAATATGTGGCTCGAATGGCAGATGGTTCCATGCGTGATGCCTTGAGTCTGTTAGACCAGTGTATTGCATTTTATCTTGGAGAGAAGTTAACCTATGATAATGTTTTAGAGGTTCTCGGAACGGTTGATATCCAGGTGTACAGTAATCTGCTCGACATGATCATTTCACAGGATATTAATGGAGTGATGGATCTTCTGGAAGATGTGGCGAGACAAGGAAGAGAATGGTCACAATTTATCACAGATTTCCTGTGGTATTTAAGAAATCTTTTGTTAGTCGGACAGGGAAATGCAGCAGAAGAAGCACTGGAAGTATCCACAGACCAGCTAAAACTACTGCAGGAGAAAGCACAGCAGGTGGAAGAAAATACGCTGATCCGCTATATCCGAATTTTATCAGAACTGTTAGAGCGTATCCGTTATGCGACATCGAAGCGAGTTCTTGTGGAAGTCGAGATGATGAAGATGTGCAGACCACAGATGGAAGCAGATACGAATAGTCTGGCCGACAGGGTGAGACAGTTAGAACAGCAGTTAGAGAAACTGCTGAAGTCAGGAATTCCAGTCCAACAGACAGCGCCAGCAGGACAGAATCAGGCAGCAGCTCAACAGCCAGAAGCGCAGCCAGAACAAGATCCAGTTGAACAGTTAAATGAAAAGTTCCCTCCAGCGAAGGTGGAAGAACTTATAGATCTTGTGGATCACTGGCGAGATGTCAAACGCAATCTGTCACCACAGATGAAATACTGTTTACAAAGAGCAACATTATCGGTGAATGAAGAAGGAACCGCATTAAGAGTACTGTTTCCAAAAGAAATGAACGTAGAAAGCGGGTATTTCTTAGAAGAACCAGAACGCATAGAACGGCTCAAACAGGAATTATCCAGACAGTCTGGCAGAGACGTAGAATTGGAAGTCAGTGTGATGAACACAGACAATGATGACAGCGATATGATCAATTTAGACTGCATTCATATGGATGTAAAAATAGAAGATTAAAATTCAACTTATAAAAACAAATTTTCAGGAGGAAAGAACAATGGCAAAAAGAAGCGGTGGATTTCCAGGTATGGGTGGAAATATGAATCAGCTGATGAAGCAGGCACAGAAGATGCAGAAACAGATGGAGGAAACAACAAAAGCGTTAGAAGAATCCACATATGAAGCAACAGCAGGAGGCGGAGTCGTAAAAGTTGTTGTATCCGGTAAAAAAGAAGTAGTTTCTGTACATTTAGAAGAAGAAGTTGTAGATCCAGATGACATCGAAATGTTAGAAGATCTGATCGTAGCTGCTACAAATGAAGCACTTCGTAAGATGGAAGAAGATTCCCAGGAGAAGATGGGAAAAGTCACTGGTGGATTAGGAGGAATGGGTGGAGGATTCCCATTCTAGAGTGAGAGAATATGGATTATTACAGTAATCAGATCACACAACTGATCGAGGAACTTGGAAAGCTCCCAGGAATCGGCCCCAAATCTGCAGGAAGACTGGCATTTCATATTATCAATATGCCGCAGGATCAGGTAAAGAAATTATCAGATACGATCATTTCCGCAAAGACTAACGTACATTACTGCAAGGAATGCTGCACACTGACAGACAATGAAATCTGTCCAATCTGTGCAAGTGACAAGCGGGATCACAGTACGATCATGGTCGTTGAGAATACAAGAGATCTGATGGCATATGAGAAGACAGGAAAATACGAAGGTGTTTATCATGTACTTCATGGAGCTATTTCTCCAATGCTTGGAATCGGTCCGGATGATATCCGTCTGAAAGAACTGATGGCGAGACTACAGGGAGATGTCAAAGAATTGATCATAGCGACAAACTCCAGTCTGGAAGGTGAGACAACAGCAATGTATATCAGCAAACTTGTCAAACCAACAGGCATCAAAGTCAGCAAGATCGCAAGCGGAGTTCCGGTTGGAGGAGATCTTGAATATATTGATGAAGTAACGTTGCTTCGTGCATTAGAAGGACGTACCGAGATATAAATAAAAAAAGAAGCTTAGTTAAAATAATAATGTCAATAAACAACATTGAATATTTTAACTAAGCTTCTTTTTTTACATTATATAATCATAAAACAAAAACAAAACAAAAAGAAAGAACCGACTAGCTAGGTCGGTTCTCTCTTTTAAAACAATAAGGAGAGGATTTTCATCCTCAAGAGGGGTAGGATTTGAAAGTATTAACTACTTTACGATTGTTATTGTCTCATAAAAATGTGTCCAAATTGTGAACAAACTACACATTTTTTGTGAAATTGGAATAATATGACTATAGGTCTTTCCTTGAAAAACAATAGTAAATGGGATAAAATACATCTAAACAGAGAAAAAATTAAACTCTCAGGATAAAGATACACAGAAAGGAAGACATATAATATGAAGAAAGAAGATTGTATTTTTTGTAAGATCGCAAGTGGAGACATCCCATCTAACACAATTTATGAAAACTCAGAATTCAAAGTGATCATGGATATTGCACCGGCATCAAAAGGGCATGTATTGATCATTCCAAAAGAACATTTTAAAGATATCTATGAGATTGATGCGATCACAGCAGGAAAATTATTTCAGTTAGCAACGGTTGTCGCAAGAGCATTAAAAGAAGTACTTCACTGTGATGGATTAAACGTGTTACAGAACAATGGACTGATCGCAGGGCAGACAGTATACCATTTCCATATGCATTTAATCCCAAGATACGAAGGTGATGATGTAACAATCGGATGGAAAGAACATTCCACAGAAGATATCGATATGGAACAGTTAAGACAGGATATTAAAAAGGCACTCTAGGAGAAAAATATGGCAAAAACTTCATGGAAACCTGGAAATATGATCTACCCTCTGCCAGCAGTTATGGTAACATGCAGAGATAAAGGGCAGGATAATATCATTACGATCGCATGGACAGGAACAATCTGCACGAATCCGCCGATGACATACATTTCCGTACGTCCAGAGAGACATTCGTATGAAATGATCAAAAACAGCGGTGAGTTTGTGATCAACCTGACGACAAAACAGTTAACAAGAGCAACAGATTTCTGCGGAGTGCGTTCAGGAAGAGATGTAGACAAATTCAAAGAAGCAAGACTGACAAAAGAAGAAGCACAGGTTGTAGATGCACCAGTGATCGCAGAAAGTCCTGTAAATATCGAATGTAAAGTGGAAAGGATCGTGCCACTTGGTTCGCATCATATGTTCATGGCGAAAGTTGTCAATATCATGGTAGATGATGATTATATGGAAGATAACGGACGTTTCGCACTGGAAAAGACCAATCCACTGATCTATTCTCACGGTGGATATTATGAAACAGGAAAGAAATTAGGAACCTTTGGCTACTCAGTAAGAAAGAAAAAGAAAAGGAAAAAACCAAATGGCAGAAAAAAGTAATAACTACATATTGATCGGGATGCCGGGTTCTGGAAAGAGTACGATCGGTGTACTTCTTGCCAAAGCCCTTGGTTATGATTTTGTGGATACAGACCTTGTGATTCAGCAAAGAGGCGGCGGTTTATTAAAAGAGATCATTGCAAGAATCGGAAATGATGGATTTAAACAGTTAGAAGAAGATGTAAATGCTTCAATTGATGTGAATAAATCCGTGATCGCACCGGGAGGAAGTGCTGTTTACAGCGATAAGGCAATGAAACATTTTAAAGAAATCGGAACAGTGATCTATTTAAAACTGGACTACAAGACAGTCAAACGCCGTCTTGGAAATCTCAAAGCAAGAGGTGTTGTGCTGGAAAAAGGTCAGACATTGCATGACTTATACTGCGAAAGAATCCCTTATTATGAAAAATACGCAGACATTACAGTGAAATTGGATAAATTATCCATTGGAGACTCCTTAGAAAAAGTGTTGGAAAACCTATAATAGTATGCTATAATATAATCTGTATGATTTTAAATAATTACCGAAAGATAGAAATTAGGTTTAATAATATAGATAGATAATTGAGGTGTATCATGGAACAGTATATCATTAAAGGTGGTAACCCGTTAGTAGGAGAAGTAGTAATCGGCGGTGCGAAGAATGCAGCACTGCCTGTTTTAGCTGCGGCAGTAATGACAGACGGAAAATGTATGATAGATAATATGCCAGATGTAAGAGATATCAACGTCTTACTTCAGGCAATGCAGGAAATCGGAGCAGATATAGATAGAACAGGAAAACACGAAGTAACGATCAGCGGAAAAGGAATTCATCCAGAATGTGATGTAGACAACGAATTTATCCGTAAGATCAGAGCTTCATACTATTTAATTGGTGCTTTACTTGGTAAATACAAGAGAGCAAGAGTTGCACTTCCAGGTGGATGTGAAATCGGAAGCCGTCCGATCGACCAGCATATCAAGGGATTTAAGATGCTTGGAGCAGAGATCGAGATTGAGAATGGTATGATCAGTGCAACAGCCAAAGAATTAAGAGGAGCCCATATTTACATGGACGTTGTCTCTGTAGGAGCGACAATCAATGTAATGATGGCAGCATCCCTTGCCAAAGGAAATACGATCATCGAGAATGCAGCCAAAGAGCCACATGTCGTTGATGTAGCAAACTTCTTAAACAGTATGGGAGCGAAGATTCGTGGAGCAGGAACTGATGTGATTCGTATCAAAGGTGTTGAGAGATTTGGAGACTGTCAGTATTCTATCATTCCAGACCAGATTGAAGCAGGAACATTTATGACAGCAGCAGTTGCGACAAAGGGTGACATTATGATCAAGAACGTCATTCCAAAGCATTTAGAAGCAATTTCTGCAAAATTAATTGAAATAGGAGCAGAGGTTGTAGAATTCGACGATGCAGTACGTGTATCAGCAACAAAACGTCTGGAATCTACAAATATTAAAACACTTCCATATCCTGGATTTCCAACAGATATGCAGCCACAGATGGCAGTAACACTGGCATTATCCAATGGAACAAGTGTGATCTCAGAGAGTATTTTTGAGAACCGTTTCCGTTATGTGGATGAACTGACTAAGATGGGAGCAACGATTCAGGTTGATGGAAGAACGGCTATCATTAGTGGAGTCGAAGGATTTACAGGAGCTGACGTACACGCCCCAGATTTAAGAGCTGGAGCGGCCCTTGTTATTGCGGGATTATCAGCAAAAGGATTTACAACTGTCAGCGATATTGGATATATTTACCGTGGATACGAACAGTTTGAACAGAAGCTTAGACAATTAGGTGGAGAGATTCAGCTGGTTAACAGTGAAAAAGAAGTTGCAAAGTTTAAGTTGAAGATAGGATAAAAGGAGAATTGCCTGAATGAGACAATACCTGAAAAACGAAGTGTTCAAAGTATCCAAGTGGGTAGAAGTATTTATATCAGTCATTATTATGATTGCGGTTATTGGAGGAACAATTTATTTAGTAAAAGATGTGATAGAATTGATGACCAATTACCCAACATCCAGAGACATTTACAAGTTTGTTGGCGTAGCATTTAATCTCGTCATTTGTATTGAGTTTGTAAAGATGCTTTGTAAACATACACCAGATACATTAGTAGAAGTTATGATGTTTGCAATTGCAAGACAGATGATCGTGGAACATACAAGTCCACAGCAGAATCTACTTGTAGTTTTTGCGATTGCGATTTTATTTGCAATCAAGAAATTCCTCTTTGGAAAGTTTGATGATATAGATAAGACAGTATTTTTGCCAAGTCAGAAGATCGCAAGTATCAATGAACTGGTTCATGTGGAGATTCCAAGGGAGACACAGCATCAGACATTAGGAGAACTGCTTGAGAAACGAATTGGAATTGAGAGTGGAAGTTTTCAGGTAGGTCAGTGTTATTTCTTTGAAGGGGGAGCCTTACGTGTTGCCAAAACAAAGAATGGTAAGATAACACAGATTGAAGTCATCCGGAGCAAGAATGCACCGGTTGTATTAAAAAGGTAAAAAACGACCCGGAATCCTTCGGGTCTTTTCATGGTATTTTATAGATAAAACAGATATAAGCTATTTATTTTAAGAAAGGATAACAGAATGGATAAAGTATTATTCACATCAGAGTCCGTAACAGAAGGACATCCAGACAAAGTCTGTGACCAGATTTCCGATGCGATCTTGGATGCACTGTTAGAGCAGGATCCGATGAGCCGTGTTGCATGTGAGACTTGTACAACAACAGGAATTGTTATGGTCATGGGAGAAATTTCTACAAAAGCATATGTAGATATCCAGAAGATCGTTCGTGATACAGTCCGTGAGATCGGATATACAAGAGGCAAATATGGATTTGATGCTGACACATGTGGTGTTATCACAACAATCGATGAACAGTCAAGTGATATTGCCATGGGTGTTGATAAAGCATTAGAAGCAAAAGAAAATAACATGACAGATGAAGAGATCGACGCAATTGGAGCTGGAGATCAGGGAATGATGTTTGGATTTGCTACAAATGAAACAGAAGAGTACATGCCATACCCAATCTCTCTTGCTCACAAACTTGCAAGACAGTTAACAAAGGTAAGGAAAGACGGAACATTATCTTATTTAAGACCAGATGGTAAAACACAGGTAACTGTAGAATACGATGATGGAAAACCAAGTCGTCTTGATGCTGTCGTATTATCTACACAGCATGATCCTGATATCACACAGGAACAGATTCATGAAGATATCAAACGTGAAGTGTTCGATAAGATTCTTCCAGCTGATATGGTAGATGATGAAACAAAATTCTTCATCAATCCAACGGGAAGATTTGTAATTGGTGGACCACACGGAGATGCAGGATTAACAGGAAGAAAGATCATCGTAGATACATACGGTGGATATGCACGCCACGGTGGTGGAGCTTTCTCTGGAAAGGATTGTACAAAGGTAGATCGTTCTGCAGCTTACGCAGCACGTTATGTGGCAAAGAACATCGTAGCAGCCGGATTAGCTGAAAAATGTGAGATTCAGTTATCTTATGCGATTGGTGTAGCAGAGCCAACATCTATCATGGTTGATACATTTGGAACAGGAAAGAAATCCAATCAGGAATTAGTAGACCTGATCCGCAAACATTTTGATCTGCGTCCAGCAGGAATCATCAAGATGTTAGATTTAAGAAGACCAATCTACAAACAGACAGCAGCATATGGACATTTCGGAAGAAATGACCTTGATCTTCCTTGGGAGAGACTTGACAAAGTTGATCTGTTAAAAGGTGAATAAACGAAACACATCATTATCATTAGGCAACTCAGGAGGAAATCGAGTGAAAAATGAATTAGTGATCGTTATCGATTTTGGTGGTCAGTATAATCAGTTGGTTGCACGCCGCGTACGTGAGTGTAACGTATACTGCGAGATTTATTCTTACAAGATCGGTATCGACAAAATCAAAGAAATGAATCCAAAGGGAATCATCTTAACAGGTGGACCAAACAGCTGTTATGAACCAGATTCCCCAACATATAGCAAGGAATTATTCGAACTTGGAATCCCAGTTTTAGGATTATGTTATGGAGCACAGCTGATGCAGCATGTCCTTGGAGGAAAAGTTGAGAAAGCCGAAGTCAGCGAATATGGTAAAACAGAAGTTCTGATCGACAAGAAAGATTCCAAGTTATTTGAAAATGTATCAGAAAAAACAATCTGCTGGATGAGTCATACAGACTACATTTCACAGGTAGCTCCAGGATTTGAAATCTCTGCACATACAGCAGACTGCCCAGTTGCAACAGCTGAGAATGCAGACAAGTCCTTATATGCGATCCAGTTCCATCCAGAAGTACTCCATACAGTTGAAGGAAAGACAATGTTGTCTAATTTCGTATTAGGAGTCTGCGGATGTGCAGGAGACTGGAAAATGGATGCTTTCGTAGAAAGCACAATTAAAGAAATCCGCGAGAAAGTCGGAGATGGAAAAGTGCTACTTGCCTTATCAGGAGGAGTAGATTCATCCGTAGCAGCCGGATTATTATCAAGAGCCATTGGAAAACAGTTAACATGCGTTTTTGTTGACCACGGATTATTACGTAAAGACGAAGGAGATGAAGTTGAAGGTGTATTCGGAGAAAACGGACAGTTCGACTTAAACTTCATCCGCGTCAATGCACAGCAAAGATACTATGACAAGTTAAAAGGAGTCACAGAACCAGAAGCAAAACGTAAGATCATCGGAGAAGAATTCATCCGAATCTTCGAAGAAGAAGCAAAGAAGATCGGTGCAGTAGACTTCTTAGCACAGGGAACAATCTACCCAGACGTTGTAGAAAGCGGACTAGGTGGAGAATCAGCAGTCATCAAATCCCATCATAACGTAGGAGGATTGCCAGACTTCGTAGATTTCAAAGAAATCATCGAGCCATTACGTGACCTGTTCAAAGATGAAGTAAGACAGGCAGGATTACAGCTAGGAATCCCAGAAAGACTAGTATTCCGCCAGCCATTCCCAGGACCAGGATTAGGAATCCGAATCATCGGAGAAGTCACAGAAGAAAAAGTAAAAATCGTCCAGGACGCAGACGCAATCTATAGAGAAGAAATTGCCAAAGCAGGATTAGATAAAGAAATCAACCAGTACTTTGCCGCATTAACTAATATGCGTAGCGTTGGAGTAATGGGAGACTTCAGAACATATGATTATGCAGTTGCATTAAGAGCTGTTAAGACAATCGACTTCATGACAGCTGAAGCATCAGAGATTCCTTATGAAGTGTTGAATAAGGTAATGAACAGAATTATTAATGAGGTTAAGGGAGTTAATAGAGTAATGTACGATTTAACTTCTAAGCCACCTGGAACTATTGAATTTGAATAAGCAATGAGTCATGCAAGGATGAAAATAAAAAGACACGCTAGGGAGCATTTATGTTCACTAGCGTGTCTTTTTATTTTTAGCCTTATAGGGCGAAAGCCCGCATCGAGATGAAGCGAAGCGGAATCGAGATGGCATGACGGGGTGGTGAGAAGGGACATATGTTCACTAGCGTGTCTTTTTATTTTTATTCTTATAGGGCGAAAGCCCACATCGAAACGAAGCGGAGTTGAGATGACATGACGGAGTAGTAAGAAGGACATTATGCTGAAGTATAAAAATATAGGAATGACTAATATATGTATTTAAAGA